>JAESGF010000324.1_pt1 | contig 14705 bp, 14 predicted proteins | sample 9269621 | NCBI WGS metagenome assembly JAESGF01 (sample SAMN14515066, study PRJNA621663) | algae metagenome | isolation source: Tolypothrix carrinoi HA7290-LM1 and co-occurring heterotrophs from dry rock... | place: USA: Makauwahi cave, Kauai, Hawaii | collected 2011-01-06
ATCTTTACGCTCAACTCTATAGCGTAATAATAGCACAAAAAGCACCACTGTGGGGTAAACCCCACGACGTGGTTTTCATCCCCGGCATGAATGCGCGGGGCTTTCAACCTACCTTTTTGTAAAAATTCCTTTGTTGCAATTTGAGATTCTAGCTGACGACGTTCAGTTTCGCAACGTTCCAGCTTTTTCCGCAAGATGCGGGTTGTCTTTTCTAACGCTTGAATCTGTATGGAATTATCTTGGTTATCCATACATCACTCATTTTGTTCCCATTAGCAGTGTGACAAAGGTTTTGTTGTGAAATTGCGTTTGACCTTTGCCCACCAAAGGAGCAATTTCACCGTAAGCGTAGAAACCACAACAGGGTAATGGCTCTGATAAATGAGTTTTGACAAGCTGATACTCTTTTATAGTCTGAGTTCCCAGAATTCGCCTGCGGGCAGCACAGGAAATAAGCAATGCTGCTGTTGGCTCTACACCGGGATAATGGGCGAGAGCATTTTTCAGGGATGTCTCAGAAGCTGATAATATATTTTCACGAGTAGCATCGGTAATTTGCACAATTGCCTGTTCAGGAATATCTGAAAAGAATGTCATACTACCAGACTGTTGATCGTAAGCTTTAGGCGCTCTCATATAGAAATGGTCTTGGGAATCAAAAACTGCTAGGGCATGAATTGCATAGTTGACTGCAAATCCTTCTTCACCAAGATAGTGCTGATAGAAATCTAAGGCACGTTGTCCATCAATTTCATAGACTACATTGCCATTCACTTTTGTGACACGACTACGTTGGCTGACAGGAGTCCAACCACTGGCAACTCCGTGTCCCAATAGTAGTTTTCCAGAAAACAGCAGCACTGGCACTGAATCACTTAATACTTCACCCTGGAAAAATTGATAGGTCTTCTCAAAGGTATAGTCATCGGCAGTGATTCCCCCAATGATGGGAATATCCTCTCCCAGGCTTTGTTTTAAACCTTCTAAAATCAACACCTCATTGGTCGTCAGACTTTCGGGAAAGGTGAGGCATAAATTTGGTGGGGATGCACTTTTTGCTTTTGCTTGTTCAATTGCTTGTTGGGCTGCCAATGCTGGATTTTTAGATGCTTCTCGTCCAATACCTGCCCGAATTTCCACATCGTTGCCAGCAAACAGCATTAAGGTAACAGAATCTTGTTGAAACTCCAGAATTGAAGAGATTTCTCCATTTGTAGTTCCACCAATCAACTCAATTCCGGGAAAAGCATCCTGTATGTGCTGCAAAATTAAGGCATGGTCAAAGTCTATAGCCGCAAATAAAAGTCCAGCCTGAGGAGTTAACCCGGCAAGAGAGTCGCTACATTCAGTAAGAACTTGAGCGATCGCGCTTTGAGAATCAGGATCGTCACTATGACCAACAACAACTCGAAACATAACTACCTCATTGTAAGTTTGAATAGCAGCGTGCTAATCCAATTCGGAGTGCAGCACCTTGCAAACTACAGTTATATTTCCCACTTACTGGAACTAAATCTCAGTTCACTGACTTTTTATAATCAAAAGAAGTATGCGTGCTTTAGGGTGACAAAAAAGTTCAGTACTGACAACGGAAACGCTGTGGAAAGTTGATGATATTGGTAATCACTCCGGAAGTGTACTAGGCTCAAAGGAAATTGGGTAAGAGATTGAGCGTGCGATCGCCCACCTCTACCATCCTCAGGTTTAAAATAAGAAAAAACTTGAGCTAATGGTGACTCAAACAGCCGTGAATCAAAACGGGGCAATGCCACAAAGGAGTGAACCTACCTATTACTCCTTGCTAGGACTGCATCCCTCGGCATCGGTAATTGAAATCCGTCATGCCTATCGGGAACTAAGCAAACGCTTTCATCCAGATACTACAGAGTTACCTGCTGCTGTTGCTACTGCTAAATTTCAGCAACTCAACGAAGCTTACGCTACTCTCAGCAGCCCAGAACGCCGATTAAGCTACGATTTAAAAATTGGCTACTCTCGCTTTGGTGTGATTCAAGCACCCGCTGACTTGAACCATCCCGTCGCTAATTTTTATGATTGGTCAAAATCAGCTTACCTTGATGCCAGCGATCGCCCGCTCTCACAAGGCGAAATCTTTGCTTTATTTATTATGGGGTTAACTATTCTCGGTTGTTTGTTATTGGCGATCGCCATCGGCTTAACTCGTGGCGATGCTGCCTTCAAAACACAACTTACACCACCAACGCCAGTAGTTCAAGAGCAAATTTATCACTTTTCTCAAACGAATAATTCTCTAGAAATTAAAAAGTAAAATTATTTATTTTATCCTTGACTTTTGACGCAAATCATGACAAAAGTTTCCGCCGATACTCCCTTATATAACCACCCCCTACCTCAGATTGAGCAGTGGTTAAAAAACCAAGGCTGTCAACAAGATGAACAACAGCCGCATTGTTGGCATGTCCAGCGACCGTTATGGCAAGCAGAAATCTGGCTCGACATTGAGCAAATCATCGTGCGATATTTTCCTTCTGGGGAAAAAGGGCAAGATATACAGCGATCGTTCAAGTACTCCCTCAGTCGGCAAGATATAGAACAAGCGGTTTTTTCCGGACCGTAAAAGAGGAGGGGGAGAGGGGGAGAGGGGGGGATGGGGGGGACAAGGGAGAGGGGGAGCCAGCGCGTTGCGGAGGTTCCCTCCGTTGTAGCGACTGGCGTGGAGACAAGGGAGACAAGGCAGAGGGGGGGATGGGGAGACAAGGAGAGGGGGGGAAAGAAGAATTTATCTTTTTGTCTCCCTTGTCCCCCTTGTCCCCCTTGTCCCCTTGTCCCCCTTGTCTCCCTTGTCTCCCCCCCTCTCCCCCCCTCCTCCACTCCTCTTCATACCTTGCCAAACCGCCTTTCTCGTTGCTGATAAGCAGATAAAGCGCGGTGAAATTCGGCGCGGTCAAAATCGGGCCATAGAGTTTCGGTGATATAAATTTCCGCGTAAGCCATTTGCCAGAGAAGGAAATTTGAGATTCGCATTTCCCCACTGGTGCGGATTAATAAATCTGGATCGCAAATTCCTGCGGTGTAGAGATGACGCTCAAAAGTTGCTTCATCAATTTCATCAGGTTGAAGTAAACCTTGCTTTACTTGATCGGCGATCGCTCGACAAGCTTGTAAAATTTCCTGGCGTCCACCGTAGTTTGTGGCAACTGTAAACCGGATAGCGCGATTATTTTTAGTTTCTTCCATAGAACGGGAAATTTCTTCTTGAAGAATACGCGGTAAAGCCTGCAAATTTCCCACAAACCTAATTTGTACATTCTCCTCTACCATTTCGCGCAATTCTTGACGCAAAACTCTTTGGAACAAAGTCATCAAAAAATCAACTTCTTCCTGAGGTCTTTTCCAATTCTCAGTCGAAAAAGCATAAGCCGTCAGCGCACCAATTCCCCAATCCTTACAACAACGAAGCAAATCCTTCAGCGCATCAACACCGTGTTTGTGACCGATAATTCGGGGTAGACCTTGACGTTTAGCCCATCGACCATTGCCATCCATAATCACCGCAACGTGTTTGGGCAGTAATTCTCGCTTTAAGTCAGCGGGCAAATATTGCAGTTCTGTATGGTGTACTGTCATTTTTTATCTCGCGAAGCGGTCGATGGTAATCCAAGTAAACGTGAAATTAGGGCTAGTGCCTTACTACGAATCTGACGTACCAAGCTTAACAGACCTGGAGCCACAGCTTCCCGATCTACAGTTGGCGATAATCGAGCCTCTAAACAGTCTTTCAGCTTCGTCAGCGTCAGCGGTCTATTTAGGATTCCCCTTTCCGCTAAAGAAATAGAACCCGTTTCTTCTGATACAACCACACAAATGCAATTTTCGACTCGCTCAGTAATTCCCATCGCCGCTCGGTGGCGTGTTCCCAACTGGCGCGAGGCTGTGCGTCCCGAAAGCGGTAAAATTATACCAGATGCTACAATCCGCGAACCACGGATCATTGTCGCCCCATCGTGCAAGAGAGTTTTTGGCTGAAAAATTGTCTGTATCAGTTCCTTAGAAACTTCCGCATTCAGCTTTACTCCGGGCACAGAAAAATCGCGCTCGTCAATTGGACCGCTAGTTTCCAAAATCAGCAAAGCACCAATCCGGTTTTTCGACAGTTCTTTAACTGCATCGACAATTTCATCAATCACACTATCAGACTTGGGGACTGTCCGATTCGATGGTAGAAATAACGAACGAAATTCGCCACGTCCCAATTGTTCCAAAAATCGGCGAAACTCTGATTGGAGCGCTACAGCCATCGCCACAGCGCAGCCAATCACCAATTTTTCCAATACAAAATTTAACAGTGGTAGCCCCAAACTGCTGCTGAGAGCTGACGCCAGCATCAACACAATAAATCCCCGCACCATCCACAGTGTCCGGCGCTCACTAATAATAACTAGGATCATGTAAGTCAGCGCCAGTACTAAGGCTATATCCAGAGTCTTAAGCAGCAAAGACCCAGACTGTCCCAGGTTTATCAGCCATTGCTTCCACCAATCTCCCATGACATCTGGCGTGAAAGTATGAAGTATAAAGTATGAAAGATGAAAGATGAAGTATGAAGTATGAATTATCAAGCATGAAGTCTAAAATTTTCATTCTCTATCCTTTGTTCTTCATCCTTTTCTTTCAGTCTTCAGGCTTTATCCAAAATCTTTCTTTAGTCTTTCTGGTAGGCAATCCTGTCTAATCAAGTCTTGATAAGTTTCGCGCTGCAAAATTAAATTTGCTTCGCCATCCTTGACTATAACCGCTGCCGATCGCGGTATGCGATTGTAGTTAGATGCCATACTGTAATTGTACGCACCAGTTGCCATTACTACGAGAATATCTCCGGGTTGAGTTTTTGGCAGTTGGGCATTTTTTATGAGAATATCCCCTGATTCACAATGTTTACCAGCAATTGTCACTGTTTCGGTTGAGGGAGTTGACATACGGTTAGCGACTACTGCCCGGTAAACTGACTGGTAAGTAATCGGTCGTGCATTATCAGACATTCCTCCATCCACAGCTACGTAGGTACGGATTCCCGGAATCACTTTGGACGATCCTAACGTATAAGCAGTGACACAAGCTGTGGCAATTAGCGATCGCCCAGGTTCACATAATAACTTAGGTAAAGGTAAATTTTCTCTAGCACAAGCAGATTGAATCACTTCACAAATCGGTTTCACCCACTCTTCAATGCTCGGTGGATCGTCTGATTCAATATACTTAATCCCCAAACCGCCACCAACATTTAATTCTGTCACGCTTAAACCGTAACCAGCCGCTTTACTCAACCACTGCACCATCAAAGCCGCTAAATCGCGATGCGGTTGACGTTCAAAAATCTGAGAACCAATATGAGCATGTAATCCCGCGCAGTTAAGATGTGATTGCTTGCTGACAAAAGTAAACAATTCATCCAGCGCATTCGGATCGAAGCCAAATTTAGTATCTAACTGTCCTGTCTGAATATACTCATGAGTGTGACACTCAATACCCGGAGTCAGCCGCAGCATAATCCGGATGGGGAGTGGGGGGGATGAGGAAGAGGGGGGAGACAAGGGAGAGGGGGGGCACAAGGGAGACAAGGAAGAAATTCCTGTTTGTCCCCCTGCTCCCTGCTCCCTGCTCCCTGCTCCCCCTTGTCCCCCTTGTCCCCCTTGTCCCCCTTGTCCCCTTGTCTCCCTGTCTTCTGCTATCTCCACCAAAGTATGCAACTCATACCAGTTATCCACCACGATGGTGCAACCAGACTCGATGGCAAAAACTAGCTCTTGGCGAGACTTATTATTGCTGTGAAGGTAGATTTTATCAGGACTGACACCCGCTTGTAGTGCCGTGTAAAGTTCGCCTCCTGATGCTACATCTACACCTAAACCTTGATGAGCGGCGATCGCACAAATTGCCAAACAACTCCAAGCCTTTGAAGCATACAATACCTGAGATTCACCTTTGTAGTATTGCTTAAAAGAATCTCGGTATTGCTGACAAGCGCGAATGAGCGTTTCTTCATCCAAAATATATAAAGGCGAACCATACTGCTGAACTAGAGTTGTGACATCACAACCACCAATTTCCAGGCAGTCATTACTATTAACTCTGGCACTCAAGGGTAAAAGTTGCTGATTCGGCGACAATTTGCCATTTTTACCGTTTATATCAGGTAAATACTGACTACCAGAATGTTGAATGCCTGCCGGGTGAGTCGATACCATAACTATAAGAATTGTCCTTGTTCTAATTACGGGTGTGAGTGAGTATCCCGATTCTCAGTTTACTTCGCGTTGTACTATTACCAATAATTGTGATCTCATTAGCATTAGAAATTCAATCATTGACAGCGAACGATCTGAGTGCAGCTCTAGAACTCGATCAAGCTTGTTTTGGCGGTTTGTGGAATTTGCAGGCTTATCAACGAGAGTTGTCAAGTCCCAACACTGAATTACTCGGATTATTTTCCAACTTCTCTAGCTCCAGAATGCTGGGAATCGGTTGCTTTTGGTCAATTGTAGATGAAGCACACATTACGATTGTGGCGGTTCATCCTCACTACCACCGTCAAGGTTTGGGCGCAGCTTTACTATATTCGCTTTTGGTGAAAGCTTACGATCGCGGTTTAGAGCGAGCCACTCTCGAAGTGCGTGTTTCCAACACCGCAGCAATATCTTTATATCAAAAATTTGGTTTCAAAACAGCAGGGCGACGACGCGGTTATTACCGAGATAACGGTGAAGACGCCCTTGTTCTTTGGACTGGAGAAATGCAACAGCCAGATTTTCCCAAAACTTTAGACACATGGCATACCATAGTTTGCGATCGCTTGAGTCAGTCTGAGTGGCAGTTAGTTTTTCCCTAATGATTAGTATTTCTAATTAAATTCCGGAAATTCATCAATAAAATATTAAATATTCAAATAATGTATTGATATGTATTGAAAATGACACTAAATTATGATATTAAATTTTGTTTGGGAAGGGCGAAAAAAACACCCAAAACCCGTTTTTTGGAGTGAAATCGAGCGGCTCAAATCAAGGGTCTCAGTATACAGACCAGATAAAAGCAATAAAAATTTAATAATTATCCGATTAACCTGAGTGTTAGCCCTTGGATGTCTATCTGTTTATACAGACACCCAAACATAGGGCTTATGCTAAAATCAGCATACCGGCACGACGCAGGTGATGGGATCAACGAAACTATGTTTGAACGCTTCACAGAAAAAGCCATTAAGGTAATCATGCTTGCTCAAGAAGAGGCACGCCGTCTTGGGCATAATTTTGTCGGTACTGAGCAGATCCTCCTGGGTCTAATTGGCGAAGGTACCGGAGTGGCGGCTAAGGTGCTGAAATCAATGGGCGTCAATCTCAAAGACGCTCGGATTGAAGTAGAAAAAATCATAGGTCGAGGCTCAGGCTTTGTGGCTGTGGAAATTCCGTTCACGCCACGGGCAAAGCGAGTTTTAGAACTATCCTTGGAAGAAGCGCGCCAATTAGGACATAACTACATTGGTACCGAGCATCTGCTGTTGGGCTTGATCCGCGAAGGGGAAGGCGTAGCAGCCAGAGTTCTAGAAAACCTCGGTGTGGATCTTTCCAAGGTGCGAACCCAAGTCATTAGAATGCTGGGAGAAACAGCCGAAGTTTCTCCAGGTGGTTCATCAGGTCGGACAAAAACGCCAACGTTGGACGAATTTGGCTCGAATCTGACCCAAATGGCAGTAGACGGCAAGCTCGATCCAGTAGTGGGACGCGCAAAAGAAATTGAACGGGTGATTCAAATCTTGGGTCGCCGCACCAAAAATAACCCAGTATTGATTGGGGAACCTGGTGTTGGTAAAACGGCGATCGCTGAAGGTTTGGCGACACGCATCTCCACCAAAGATATCCCCGACATCTTAGAAGATAAGCGCGTAGTCACTCTCGATATCGGTTTGCTCGTAGCTGGTACCAAGTACCGAGGTGAATTTGAAGAACGCCTGAAGAAAATCATGGACGAAATTCGTCAGGCAGGCAATGTCATTCTCGTGATTGACGAAGTTCACACGCTTATTGGTGCAGGTGCAGCAGAAGGGGCAATTGACGCGGCAAACATCCTCAAACCAGCTTTGGCAAGAGGTGAATTGCAGTGTATTGGTGCAACAACCCTTGATGAATACCGCAAACACATCGAGCGAGATGCAGCCCTAGAGCGACGCTTCCAACCAGTAATGGTAGGCGAACCGAGCGTTGATGAAACAATCGAGATTTTGTACGGACTTCGCGACCGTTACGAACAGCACCACAAGCTGAAAATCTCCGATGAAGCTTTAGTAGCGGCAGCGAAATTGTCCGATAGATATATTAGCGATCGCTACCTTCCAGATAAAGCCATCGACTTAGTTGACGAAGCAGGTTCTCGCGTCCGCTTGATTAACTCGCAATTGCCACCCGCAGCAAAAGAGTTAGATAAAGAACTGCGTCAGATATTGAAAGAAAAAGATGACGCCGTGCGCGGTCAAGACTTTGAGAAAGCTGGAGAATTGCGCGATCGGGAAATGGAAATCAAAGCCGAAATTCGGGCGATCGCTCAAAGCAAAACCAACGCATCCGGCACAGAAGGTTTAGAACCCGTCGTCACCGAAGAGGATATCGCCCACATCGTCGCATCTTGGACTGGAGTACCGGTGAACAAACTCACCGAATCCGAATCCGAAAAGCTGCTGCACATGGAAGATACCTTGCATCAGCGCCTCATCGGTCAAGAAGATGCTGTCAAAGCAGTTTCTCGTGCCATTCGCCGCGCTCGTGTCGGTTTGAAAAATCCTAATCGACCCATCGCCAGCTTTATTTTCTCAGGTCCGACTGGTGTTGGTAAAACCGAGTTGGCGAAATCCTTGGCGAGTTACTTCTTCGGTTCCGAAGAAGCAATGATTCGCCTAGATATGTCCGAATATATGGAGCGCCACACCGTCAGCAAACTGATTGGTTCGCCTCCTGGTTATGTCGGCTACAACGAAGGCGGTCAGTTGACCGAAGCCGTGCGCCGTCGTCCTTACACCGTCGTGTTATTCGACGAAATCGAGAAAGCGCACCCAGATGTATTCAACATGCTGCTGCAAATTCTCGAAGACGGTCGGTTGACAGATGCCAAAGGTCGCACCGTAGACTTCAAGAACACCTTGCTGATTTTGACATCGAACATCGGTTCTAAGGTAATTGAAAAAGGTGCTTCCAGCATCGGCTTCGAGTTTGCGGATAACGCTGGCGAGTCGCAATACAACAGAATTAAGACTTTGGTGAACGAAGAACTCAAGCAATACTTCCGTCCAGAGTTCCTCAACCGATTAGATGAAATTATCGTCTTCCGTCAGTTGAGCAAGCCAGAAGTCAGCGAAATCGCTGAAATCATGCTCAAAGAAGTGTTTGGTCGCTTGACAGAAAAGGGTATCGTCCTAGAAGTCACCGATCGCTTCAAAGACCGCTTGATTACAGAAGGTTACAGCCCCAGTTACGGTGCAAGACCTTTACGTCGGGCGATTATGCGCTTGTTAGAAGATAGCCTCGCTGAAGAAATTCTTTCCGGTCGCATCAAAGACGGTGATACAGCCGTGGTTGATGTCGATGAAAGCGGTACCGTGCAAGTTAGTGCAGGAGAACGTCGGGAATTATTGACCCCAGTAGCTGAGTAAAATTTGAAATTTTAGAAAATGAAATAACGGTAGAGGGTGAAAGTCCTCTACCGTTTTTTGTTTGAATATGTATGGGGTTTATAGTTATTATATTTTTCCCTGAATCGTAGGATTTAGCTATTTTAAGTCGAAAAAACTTAACCCCTAATCATGAGCGGAATTAATCGTCAACTTACCATTGATGCTAGACAAGTTGCCAAGCATATAGCTGGTACACCTCAAATGCAAAGACTTCTGAAAAGAGGACTTGCTGCTCATGTATTTAACGATGAAACTACAATGAATATAGTCGCTCAAGCCATAATAGAAAATGGGCAGTTCACCGGAATAATTCGAGGGTATGAGCGTTATGGAATGTTTTTTGATGAACTAATAGGTTATAGAATTAGTCCAGATGGTAGCCGCATTCCACTTTATTATGGGGAGATAAAAATTAATGCAGACGACCAATACCACGTCATCCCCCGCACAAGACCTAGTGAAGAATAACTGGGAATTTACGGAAGTATGGATAGATCCAATGTTATCCCCTCCATACATTCTTTTATTACTATGTGAGAGTGAGGGAAATTGTCAGATTTACGACCCGGCACAAAGTTATAAAGTTATATTTTCTAGTAATAGTTATGATGCAGCTAAATCATGGTTACTAGAAGATGAATATGAACCAATTGAAGGTAGGCTGTTAGCTGCGGAATTAGTCTGAAATTGATTCATTTGTCAGAGAAAGAAAATCAGGCTCGCCCTATTTGTCTTCTTGTTTAACCCAAAGATGAGCAGACGTGGAAAATTCAGTTTTAAGCCACAACAGATAATCAAGTAGAATTAGTACACACTAACAACAAAGGAGCAAAGCCGTGCAAACCATACTCTTAAGCCGCGAAGAAGTTGCCCGACGTGCGAAAGAACTATACGAAAACAGCATTCGTCAACAAGTGGAAACAGAAGAAAACATCGGTAAGATGGTGATTATTGATATAGAAACAGGTGAATACGCGGTTGATAAAATAGGCATAGAATCAGCACATCTCTTGCGTAAAAATAACCCATTAGCTAGACTTTTTGGTATTCGTATCGGTTACAAGGTTGCTGTTTCCTTCAGTGGTGAAATGGAGCGTGATTATCGGTGATTTCTGGTATTGTCAAAAACGGACGTGCAACCGTTAATGTGATATTTCGACTGCCAAATCAACCAGATTTTACTATTGAGTTTGTTATCGATACAGGTTTCACAGAGTATCTTTCCCTACCCCCAGAAGCAGTTAGTCTATTGGGGTTTTCTTTTGTATATGATATGTATGCAAATTTAGCTGACAATAGTAGTGTAATCTTGCCAGTACATCAAGCTACCATTATTTGGAATGGAGAAGAACGGGAAGTGAATGTACTTGCTACAGGACGGCTACCTCTATTAGGCACAGGTTTACTTGATGAGCATGAACTTATCATACAGTTTACCGAGGGCGGTTTAGTAACAATTGATGAGTTATAGTTGTTTGCTGGATATATTAACTTTCTATAAGCAGCAATGAGAATTATTACCCCAAGGGGTTGAATAGGATTGAAAATTTTAGATTTTGGATTTGAGATTAAATCTCAGATTTTTAATTTTAAATTTAAAAACGGTGAAGGTATTGAAGCCTTTACCGTTTTTTGTTGTTTACCGATACGACAATAACACAAACACTAGATAAATCTAACCTTATTCCTTTTACAACAATTTCTGCTTCAGTGTTAGATCATGCTCTGTTTGCGGGAAAACTAAAAATAGGCGTTTAATGCAAACAGTTGACTAAGAGTTAGAAAGACCACAGATGGGAATTAGAAGCGTTTATAACTTTAGCGAAGTTGCAGGTCGTAGTCTTGATCTCTGGCGGCAGCTTATAGGTAGAAGGGTTACTCATAATCAATTTGGAGAAGGAATAGTTAAGGATATAAAAGGTGTTTGGTTAGATATATATGTCTCATTTAAAGCTCAACAACGAATTGACAAATTTGATAGATATCAATTTTTACGACAATTCAGTGAAATAGATCCTCCTATTAATCTAATCTCACCCGAAGAAATGCGGAGACAGGAAAAAGAAGAAGAACAAAGGCGATGGCAAGAACAATATAAGCAAACTGAAGTAAAGCGTAGAGAACAAGATAAACTCTGGCTCCTAAAAATAGAATCAGAACGGCAGGAACACGCTCGTCGCAAAGCACAAAAACAGGCTTTACTTGAAAAATTAAAAGACAAGTTTGAACAAAACTTTCTCAATGCTGACAACTTCTATCAAGCACAATGTACTGAACACATAACATTTAAAGAGTATGAAGCTGAAAAGTTTAATTATGTGCGATTGTGGGTAAAAAGCAACTTGAACTCTTCACCTGACCTTGAGCAAGCAGCAGCAATTGGTGCTGTTGAAGGTCATGTACAAGTAGTGGCTAGGGCTGGTAGTGGCAAAACTTCCACCTTGGTCAACCGAGCTTTATTTTTACAAAAACATTGCGGTGTCGCACCCAGCGAGATGTTGCTTTTAGCCTTCAATCGCAAGGCTGCGGAGGAGATACGAGAACGGCTTACTCTACAACTACAAAACTCTATTCCTCATGTAATGACTTTCCACGCATTAGCCTATGCTTTAGTTCATCCCGAAGAAAGCATTCTTTTTGACGAACCAAATGGTCACAAGCACCAAGGCAAGGCTCTACAGGCTGTGATTGATGAGTACTTACGCAACCCGATTTTTTATGAAAAAATTCGCGCTTTGATGATGGCGCACTTTCGTCAAGACTGGGAGCGTATAGTTTCAGGTGGCTATGATAAAAGTCCTGAAGAAATGCTCAGTTACCGTCGCTCATTGCAAAGAGAAGGGCTTGATGGAACTTACCTCAAATCTTACGGTGAGAAAGTAATTGCTGACTTTTTATTTGAACACAACATTCAATACAAATATGAGCGTAACTTCTGGTGGAATGGCATCAATTATCGCCCTGACTTTACAATTTATACTGGAGAAAATCAAGGGATAGTTATCGAATATTTCGGACTTGAAGGCGATCCAGATTATGATGCCATGTCGGCTCAAAAGCGCGAGTATTGGCGAAATCATCCTAACTGGCATTTTGTGGAATTATCCCCCAGAACCCTCAGATTTGAGGGAGTAGAAGATTTTTGTGCTTTACTTAAGCGATGTCTGGAAAGTTACGGTATTAAATGCGATCGCTTGAGCGAAGAAGAAATTTGGAAGAAAATTAAAGTTAGAGCTATAGACCGCTTCACCAAAGTAGTAGAGGGATTTATTCAACGTTGTCGCAAACTTTCCCTCACTTCCGAAAAATTAGCCTCAATTGTTAATAATCATAACTGTGCTAGTGATGTAGAGGAGCCTTTCTTATATCTGGCACAAAAATTTTATAAGTCCTATCTGCAACGTCTTCAGACAACAGGTGAGGAAGATTTTGATGGACTGATGCAAAAAGCTACGGCAATTGTTACATCAAAACAGACTATATTTCGTCGCAAATCTGGCGTTGGCGATCTAAAGTGTCTTCGATACATACTTATTGATGAATATCAAGATTTCTCAGAACTCTTCCATCATTTAATAGCAGCAATTCGAGAACAAAATCCTCAAGCACAATTTTTCTGTGTTGGTGATGACTGGCAAGCAATTAATGGCTTTGCTGGTTCCGACCTTCGCTTTTACCAGAATTTCGCGCAATTTTTCCTGCCTTCGCAAAAACTCCATATAGCCACTAATTACCGTTCAGCTACTTCAATTGTCGATATCGGTAATACATTGATGCAAGGATTGGGTACTCCTGCTCGCGCCGATAAAACTAAGTTTGGAATCGTTGAAATTGCTGAACTCGGACAATTTTATCCGCCTTCGGCGGAAGGCAGAAGGCAGAGGGCAGAGGGCAGAAGGTATAAATTATGTCTTTGATTCAGCCTTCTGGCTGGAGCCAACTGGGTATAAAACCCCACCGTCTACACGGTGGATTCAATCGGTTGGGGTTTGAATCCCCATCCGATTGCTCCTTCAGCATAGCTGCCTCCTGCCCTCTGCCTTTCTTCAACCAACTCTAAAGGAGCAAGAGGAGCATCGAGGAGACAACATAACACCTGCCATATTGCGCTTAGTGGACAAGACTATCAAAGATGGCAAAAATGTAGTTTTACTCAGCCGCAAGAATAGTTTGCCTTGGTACGTTAATTACACAAACCGTACATCAAGAGACGGCTCACTTGATAGTTTTCTACAATTGGTGCATTCCTATCTTCCCGAAGAATCAAGAAAGGCTGTAACTATATCAACTGCTCACAAGTATAAAGGTCTTCAGAAAGATGTAGTTATAATACTCGATGCCGTCCCTCGTTGTTACCCATTAATACACCCCGATTTGATGTTCACTCGTGTTTTTGGTGATAGTATTGAGCGTGTAGTTGATGAGGAACGCCGTCTTTTTTACGTTGCATTAACTCGTGCAGTAGAGCGCTTATTCATTCTCACCGAGACAAACAACTTGTCACCTTTCCTTGAAGAATTAAAGAGCAGGAAAAATATTACCTTACTGGATTGGTTAGATTACCCGCCTTTTGTTGGAACAATACAGCGCATTATTGTTAAAGTGGGTAATCAGATTGGACAAGGTACAAACGGCACTTTCACAATCAAAGACTTGCTCAGGGCTGAAGGCTATAGTTGGAACACAACTGGATGGCTTGCTTGGTGTCGCACCTATCCAGCACAGGACTTCTCAATAGAACAATATTTTGATAACGCTCAGTGGATTTCTCACGCTGCTGGAATCGAGGTGCGGTTTTATGACGATTTAGAAAATATGCTGGCGATTTATCGTGTTGATCGAGGGCAATGTACTCCCGTCATTAACAATATTCCTGAATTACTCCCCTCCCACTCCAAGATTACCTATAATAATGAGCAGGGTGTATTGTTATAAAATCTATGGTTGGTCGAACTGCAAAGTTAAGCGATCGCGCACTGGACTTAGAACGCTGGAAGAAGCTGTA
>JAESGF010000325.1_pt1 | contig 14562 bp, 12 predicted proteins | sample 9269621 | NCBI WGS metagenome assembly JAESGF01 (sample SAMN14515066, study PRJNA621663) | algae metagenome | isolation source: Tolypothrix carrinoi HA7290-LM1 and co-occurring heterotrophs from dry rock... | place: USA: Makauwahi cave, Kauai, Hawaii | collected 2011-01-06
GGGGAGAGGGGGGGAGGGGGGGAGGGGGAGAGGGGGAGAGGGGGGAGCTGGGGGAGAGGGGGGGAGGGGGGGAGGGGGAGAGGGGGAGAGGGGGGAGCTGGGGGAGAGGGGGGAGCTGGGGGAGCTGGGGGAGCAGGTTGCCCAATGCCCAATTACCAATGCCCAATTACCAATGCCCAATTACCAATGCCCAATTACCAATGCCCAATTACCAATGTGTTTATTCAAACTTTTTTTTCAGTAATAAAACATAATACATTTTCACAAGAAAAATTAGCGAATCTCAGAAATTACACTTATACTGTGACAACCAAGCAACAGCCTGAATGTAACTTTAGTTGATGTTTTATCGCCATCACTAAGATTATGATCGAATTTTGTAACCATTTCCTGTGACCAACACGATGTCTGCTAATTCTTTGCCCGAAGGTGCCCCCGTTTGGCATAGTTTAGAAGTTAATAAAGCGTTAGACCTGCTCGATAGTAACGCAGACTCTGGCTTGGCGTCCCAAGAAGTAGAACAGCGATTGCAGAAATACGGCACCAACGAACTAGAAGAAACTGGTGGTCGTAGTGCCTGGGAAATTCTACTCGATCAGTTCAAGAACATTATGTTGTTGATGCTGATTGCCGTAGCCTTGATTTCTGGAGGTTTAGACTTCCTGTCTTGGCAATCGGGACAGCTTAAGCCTGGTGAAGTACCGTTTAAAGACACGATCGCTATTTTAGCGATTGTCATTCTCAATGGTATACTCGGCTATGTTCAAGAAAGTCGTGCCGAAAAAGCTCTCGCGGCTCTGAAAAAACTTTCTTCTCCAAACGTGCGAGTTATCCGCGATCGCAAACTTTTTGATGTCGCCGGCAAGGATATTGTACCTGGAGATGTCATTTTCCTAGAAGCCGGGGTGCAGATAGCCGCAGATGGACGCTTAATCGAAGAGTCTAATTTGCAAATTCGAGAGTCGGCACTAACGGGCGAAGCTGAAGCTGTAAATAAACAAGCCGTATTAACTTTACCGGAAGAAACATCACTAGGCGATCGCCTGAATTTAGTCTTTCAAGGTACAGAAGTTGTCCAAGGACGCGCTAAGGTTCTGGTAACGAATACCGGAATGACAACAGAACTTGGAAAAATTGCCGCTTTGTTGCAGTCGGTAGAAAGTGAACCGACGCCTTTGCAGCAACGGATGACTCAATTAGGTAACGTTTTAGTTACTGGTTCTTTAATTTTAGTCGCGATCGTCATTGTCGGTGGTGTCATCGCCGCGAGAGGTTTTAGCAACCTCCAAGAACTTGTTGAAGTTTCTTTAAGTATGGCAGTCGCGGTAGTTCCCGAAGGTTTACCCGCTGTAATTACCGTCACTTTGGCATTAGGAACTCAGCGGATGGTAAAGCGAAATGCTTTGATTCGCAAATTGCCAGCGGTAGAAACTTTAGGCAGTGTCACCACGATTTGCTCTGATAAAACTGGCACCCTAACTCAAAATAAAATGGTGGTGCAATCAGTTTATACCAATAACTCGTCTTTTCGCGTCACTGGTGAAGGATACGCCCCTACAGGCGATTTTCAATTGAACGGTGAAAATGTTTCTGTAGATCAACATCCGGAAATCCCGGCTTTGCTTGTCGCTTGTGCCGTTTGTAATGATTCGGTGCTGCAACAAGATAAAGGGCAATGGACAATTTTAGGCGACCCGACAGAAGGTGCATTAGTCACGCTTGCCGGAAAAGCAGGTATTGAAAAAGACCAATGGAGTAGTAAATTACCGCGTGTAGCTGAGTTTCCCTTTTCTTCAGAACGCAAGCGGATGAGCGTGATTGCTCAAGTTGAGGAAGTCTCTACAGGAGTATCACCGATGACAGCGGTCGATCCAGCGATCGCTCACATGTTAAATCAAGAACGTTACTTAATGTTCACCAAAGGCTCACCAGAGTTGATTTTGGCACGTTGCACCCAAATTTATTTAGGCGATAAGTCAGCAGAATTAACGGACGCGCAACGCAAACAAATTCTCGCCGAAAATGATAACATGGCGAGTAAAGGTTTGCGGGTGCTAGGTTTCGCCTACAAACCGTTGACACAAGTACCGCCAGAAAACTCAGATGAGACATCCGAGCAACAATTAGTCTGGCTGGGATTGGTGGGAATGTTGGATGCACCGCGCCCAGAAGTAAGGGCAGCTGTGCAAGAATGTCGGGACGCGGGAATACGTCCGGTAATGATCACCGGCGATCACCAGTTAACAGCAAGAGCGATCGCTGCCGATTTAGGAATTGCCAAAGAAGGCGATCGCGTCCTCGTCGGTCAAGAATTGCAACGCATGAGCGACCAAGAACTAGAGCAAAATGTAGACTTGGTGAGCATTTACGCACGAGTAGCCCCAGAACACAAACTGCGAATTGTGCAAGCATTGCAGCGTCGCGGTCGATTTGTGGCTATGACAGGCGATGGTGTCAACGATGCCCCCGCCCTCAAACAAGCTGATATCGGTATCGCGATGGGCATCACAGGCACTGATGTGAGCAAAGAAGCCAGCGACATGGTGTTACTCGATGACAACTTTGCCACGATTGTTGCTGCCACCAAAGAAGGTAGAGTCGTATATACCAACATTCGCCGCTTTATTAAATACATCTTAGGTAGTAACATTGGCGAAGTTCTGACAATTGCCGCTTCACCGTTACTCGGTTTGGGAGGTGTTCCCCTGACACCGTTACAAATCTTATGGATGAACTTGGTTACAGATGGTTTACCAGCTTTAGCATTAGCTGTGGAACCTCCAGAACCGGATGTAATGCAACGTCCACCTTTTAGTCCTCGCGAAAGTATTTTTGCTAGGGGATTGGGTTCTTATATGATTCGCATTGGGATTATCTTTGCTATAATATCGATTGCTTTGATGTGGTGGGCTTACAATCATACCCATGCACCAGAGTATACAGGCAATCGCGATGCTTGGAAAACAATGGTATTTACAACATTGTGTCTTGCTCAGATGGGTCATGCGATCGCTATTCGCTCTAACAATCGACTAGCGATAGAGATGAATCCCTTTTCTAATATCTTTGTATTGGGAGCCGTGGTTGTAACGACAATTTTGCAATTGATGCTAATTTACGTCCCACCCCTGCGAGCTTTCTTTGGTACTCACTATCTCAATTTGCAAGAATTAGGGGTTTGCATCGGCTTCAGCGCTTTGATGTTTGTCTGGATTGAAGCCGAGAAAATATTCTTCAGATTGATGGGTAAAAAAGTCGTTTAGAAAGTTAAAAAGCGCAAAGGAGCGGTAGAGACGTTCCAATGGAACGTCTGTACAGGAGTTGGAAGTTATGAGTTGAAGAACATTTTGAATTCAAAACTTAAAATTATTAACTCCTCACTCCTAACTCCTAACTCCTAACTTTTCTCTATGTACCTCAAATCCATTCACCTGAGACAGTTTCGCAATTATAAACAGCAGCAAGTTGATTTTACTGCTGCGAAAACGATTTTGGTGGGCAATAATGCTCAGGGAAAGTCGAATTTGTTGGAAGCGGTGGAGTTGTTAGCGACATTGCGATCGCATCGAATGGCACGCGATCGTGATTTAATTCAAGATGGGGAAATTGCATCTCAAATTAACGCGACTTTACAGCGACAAACTGGTGTAACCGATCTAACTTTAACTTTACGTCGCAATGGTCGCCGCACGGTTGCTCTTAATAGCGAGAATTTGCGGCGTCAGATGGATTTTCTCGGTGTGTTGAATGCGGTGCAGTTTTCTAGTTTAGATTTGGAACTGGTGCGCGGTGGTCCGGAAAATCGGCGAAACTGGTTAGATACACTTTTAATTCAACTTGAGCCGATTTACGCTCACATTTTGCAGCAATATAATCAGGTTTTGCGACAGCGTAATGCTTTTTTGAAACAAAATCAAGACTCAGCACTTAGCACTCAAGACTCAGAACTTGCTTTGTGGGATGCACAATTAGCTACCACGGGGACACGAGTAATTAGAAGACGCGATCGCGCTTTACAACGATTAGCACCGATTGCTCAAGCTTGGCACGCTAGCATTAGCGGTAGTACAGAAATTTTACAAATTAATTACGTTCCTAGCGTTGCTTTAGAACAAAACCATCCAGAACAAATACAGCAAGCTTTTTTAGAAAAAATTCAGCTTCGAGCTGTTGCTGAACTTCGTCAAGGCACAACCCTTGTCGGTCCCCACCGCGACGAAGTAGAATTAACTATCAATCAAACACCCGCTCGTCAATACGGTTCTCAAGGTCAACAAAGAACGCTGGTACTAGCTTTAAAACTAGCAGAATTACAACTAATTGAAGAAGTCGTTGGAGAACCACCACTGTTATTACTTGATGATGTTCTTGCTGAGTTAGATCCATCCCGGCAAAATCAATTACTTGATGCCATTCAAGACCGTTTTCAAACTTTAATTACTACAACTCACCTCGGTTCTTTTGATTCTCAATGGTTAAATTCCTCGCAAATTCTTTTCGTTAAGGCAGGAGAAATATCATCCGCACCCGCTTTTTAGTTTACTAATATCATGTCCGCTTAATAAACAGTAATAAAAACATACCTACCGTCGTAGAGACGTTCCACTGGAACGTCTCTACAGTATGTGTGATTATTAGGACATGATCTAACGTATATTTTCCGGAGTAACTTAGAAATTGCTGTAGTAATATGTATATTATAAGTAAAAAATCATACTCACTCTACCCCTAAATTAAATTTCCTGACGGTTTAAAACATGCCTAAAAGCAATTATTTTGTCGAAAAAAATGAAATTGCATCGTTAGGTGCATCATTGCGAAGAATTGAGCAAAAGATACTTAAACAAAGTAAAAAAGGAGATATTAGCAGAGTTTGGTTCCAAGGAGAAGAACCCTATTTTGATATTTTTTTTGAATTAAAAAACGATCAAATAGCCTGGTTTCAATTTACTTTACGCGGTAGATCGCTTTCTTGGGATAGCAAAACACCAGGCTGGCAAACAGGCACTACCAATGAATTAAAAGTAGATGATGTGAGTTTTTATGCAGCTAGTAAAACCATTGAAAATGATACTAAACTCGACAGTGAGTTTATCAATTTAGTACAGTCAATTCTGGAAACTAGGGCAGAAGAAACTGTTTTTGCTAAAGCACTAGCTTTGTTTAATTAAGACTTAGGCGGTATAAAGTTATTATCTTGATTTGTGTCTGTAGAAATATTTTCCTCTGTTGGGGGAATTCGCAATATAGAAGTATCTTTTTGTTCGCGGTTGGTTTTTAAGTAATAACGTTTTTCTAATCTTTTAAAAAGGTTGAGAACTAAAAAAGTCAGGACAACAGCAATTAATCCTAACTGCCATAAACCACAGCCAGCGACAATTCCCAAAGCAGCGGAAACCCAAATAGCTGCTGCCGATGTCAATCCGTGAACTTCAGAACGCTGTGATTTTTGGGAAGATTCACGTAAAATTTCTCCTCCACCAAGAAATCCTACACCAGCTGTAATTCCTTGAATGGTGCGACTAAGTGAATTATTATCTGGTTGAGTGGCATTTGTGAGCAGAGGTATGAGAGTAAACAACGCTGAACCAAAACATACCAACATATGAGTTCTTAAACCGGCTGGTTTGCGCTTAAATTGGCGTTCTAAGCCGATAACTGCCCCAAAAAGCAAAGCGAGGCATAGCCGGAAAGTGATATTTAGCCAATCATCGGGCAAAAGGTAGTAAGTGCTTAACAATGCTTATATTTTTAGAGAAAAAATAATCTTATATTCTACTTTAATTATTAATATACAAAGCATGTGCAACTATATAAATTAACTAAACCCCCTTTTGCCGGGGTACAGGAGTAGAGACGTTCCGTCGGAACGTCTCTACAATATGTCGAATTTATCGACGTTGTATGTCAAATCATCCCGCTTTTTCTGGAACGTTCAGGAGGAAGAGCGAAGGTAATAAGTAGATCGGATCTGACGAACTACCAGGAGATGACACCCGTAGTTACATGACAACTGACTTTTAACAACTGACAATTAGCAATTTGAGTGGATAAACTCTACTGGCTTGACCAAATTAAACTGCAAGACCGTGCCAAAGTTGGTGATAAAGCGTTTCACTTGGGCAGAATTATGCAGCGTGGCTACCCCGTGAAGCCTGGTTTTATAGTGGGTGCGTCAGTTTTGCGACAATTTCTGGAAACTCTTAATAGTTCAGAGGCATTAGTCGCTGATTTGCCTTATTCTTCGTTACACCTAGATGTGGATAATTGGCGTCAATTGCAACAGGTGGCTGGTCACTTACATCAGGAAATTATCACGGCGACTGTACCATCAAAGTGGGTGAATAAAATTCTCGAAGCTGCTAGAGAATGGAAAACTGGGTGTATAATTTTTCGACCTAGTGTGGCAATACCGACTGCAACGCATCAAGTAGGGAATATATCTGGGTTGCTGGAGTCGCAAATTTGCCGTTGTGACTATGAAGCGATCGCTTTAGCATTAAAAACCACTTGGAGTCAATTATTTCGTGCCAAAAGTTTACTATATTGGCAACGAACCGGAATTGACCTGCGACAAATTAATTTAGCAGTTTTGGTGCAACCAATTGAAAATGCACTCGCTAGCGGTTTACTCAATTCCAACTCAAGAGGATGGGATATTGAAGCAACCTGGGGATTGGGAATATCACTGCAACAGGGGGAAGTACAGCCGGATGTCTACTACATTCAACAAAAAACCGGCGTTGTCACAGAACGACAACTGGGCAATAAAATGCTTGCTTATCGTCTTGATGATACACCACCCGATTCTTTGGCGCTAGATAATACTTGTTTGGTGGCAGATTTGCTTGAGTCATCTCAACAAAAACAGTACGCTTTACAAGAAGAATATTTGCAACAATTAATTCAACTGGCGAATCTACTTGAAAATGACCTCGGTACAAATTATACCGTTGAGTGGACTATTTCTGAGGAATTTCCGGCTCCAAAGCTTTATCTGACAAAAGTTAGCGCTCCTCAATTTGTCGTTTCCAATACATACTTTCTCAAGGGAATAGGAGCGGGGACCGGTCGTGTGACAGCGACAGCTTATGTAGTAAATTCGCTTTTATCATCAGAACAACTACCCAAAGGAGTGATTTTGGTTGCACAAGCGATCGCCCCCGATTGGCTACCTTTAATGCAACAAGTCGTCGGTATTATCACTGAAAAAGGGGGATTGACTAGCCATGCGGCAATTCTTGCCAGAGAGTTGGGCATCCCAGCAGTAGTCAGCGCAAAAGATGCTACAGCTTTAATTCAAACAGGTGCGAGTCTACTTTTGGATGGTGACAGAGGAGAAGTTTATCGTGTGAGAAAAGAAGATGGAGAAAGTCAGGAAGTTCCCCTTATTACCCAAGCGACACCAAAGCACAAAGCGCAATCTCAACTGGGCAACTTCACAACGGAACCTTTAGTCTCTGATTCCCCTATCCTTTTGTCAGCGCACCTACCCATGATTGCTACACAGTTGCTGGTTAATTTGAGTCAGCCCAGCCTGATAGAGCAGGTGCAAAGTTTGCCTGTAGATGGGGTAGGATTGTTACGCTCAGAATTGATGGTGTTAACAATACTGGAGGGGCAACACCCTAATAGTTGGCTTTCTAGCGGACGGAAGGCAGAATTATTAGAGCGTTGGTCTGAGCAAATGATGCAGTTTGTTCGTGCTTTTGCACCACGACCAGTTTTTTATCGCTCTTTAGATTGGCGATCGCACGAACTGACATCATTTAGCTCTAATTTACCATCTTCCCCACAGTCGATGTTAGGTGAGCGTGGCACTTTTGCTTATTTGCAAAATTCCGCAGTTTTTGAGTTGGAACTTGAAGCAATAGCTGCAATACAGCAAGCAGACTACAACAATATCCATTTAATATTGCCTTTTGTTCGCACTGTGGAAGAGTTTTCTTTTTGTCGTCAAAAAGTTGAGTCAGCAGGGTTAACTCAAAAGCCACAATTTCAACTTTGGATTATGGCAGAAGTGCCAAGCGTGCTATTTTTATTGCCAGAATATGTCAAAGCAGGTGTACAAGGAATTTCGATTGGTACAAATGACCTAACTCAACTACTGTTAGGAGTAGATCGAGAACAAGGAGAGTTAGCGTCTTCATTTGATGAACGACATCCAGCGGTAATGAGTGCCGTAGCTCAACTAATTAAGATGGCAAAATCTGCTCTTATTCCTTGCTCAATCTGCGGACAAGCACCAGCGCTGTATCCAGAAATTATTGATAAGTTGGTAGAATGGGGGATTACGTCTATATCTGTGGAACCAGAAGCGGTATCGAGGACATATCAGGCGATCGCTCGTGCCGAACAAAGAATAATTTTAGAAGCAGCACGGCAACAAAGATTTAGCAGCAGTTGAGGAAAACTTACGAACATCAATATATCGATTCAACCGCAAAGCAGTTAATGCATCTAAAGCTTTCCGTGTAATTCCTCGCTGTTTTCATTCAGCCAGTCTGAAATTTTCGTAAACAGTTGTGTATGATCAAAGGTAAGACAAACCTAATAAAAAAGGTGACAGTAAATTCTCCACATCCATAACGCCTAAGAATGACAACAAGGTAAAGTACTTAATCACCAGTGCATTGCCTTATATTAACGGCATCAAACATTTGGGAAACCTTGTCGGTTCGATGCTTCCAGCAGACGTATATGCTCGTTTCTTGAGACAAGAAGGCGAAACGGTTCTCTTCATCTGCGCCACTGACGAACATGGTACACCTACTGAAATAGCAGCAACAGAAGCAAAACTTGATGTAGAAAGTTTCTGCCAAAAATTGCACGAACTCCAGGCAGAAATTTATAGAGACCTTGGTTTGTCGTTTGACTATTTTGGTCGCAACTCATCAGTTTATAACCACGAGCTAACTCAGCATTTCTATCAGTCTCTTGACAAAAACGGTTTTATCGAGGAACGGGAGATTAGTCTGGTTTACTCTCTTGATGATAAGCGTTTTTTGCCGGATAGATATATTGTTGGGACTTGTCCCCATTGCGGGTATGAATCAGCTAGGGGAGATCAGTGTGAAAATTGCACATCTTTACTAGACCCAACTGACTTGATAGAACCGCGTTCTACAATTTCCGGAAGCAAGCGTTTGGAAGTCCGAAAAACTAAGCACTTGTTCTTAAAGCTTTCTGCACTCTCCCATGAGATAAGAGCTTGGGTTGAGAAACATCCAAATTGGTCTAACCTCACCAAATCAATTGCGATGAAGTGGTTGAATGAAGGACTCCAAGACCGATGTATCACTCGCGATATGGCTTGGGGAGTTCCTGTTCCCCGTCCAGGATTTGAGGGAAAAGTTTTCTATGTTTGGTTTGATGCACCCATTGGATATATTTCTGCAACTAAAGGATGGGGTATAGAAAATTCCCAAGACTGGGAAACTTGGTGGTGCGATACAGAAAATATTAAGTACGTGCAATTTATGGCTAAGGATAACTTGCCATTCCACACCATTATGTTTCCAGCGATGATTCTGGGTACACGAGAAAACTGGAAATTGGCTGACCAAATTAGGGGATTTAATTGGCTGACATATTATGGTGGTAAGTTTTCTACTAGTGCAAAACGAGGAATTTTTCTAGACCAGGCACTCGCGCTTTTACCTGCGGATTATTGGCGATATAGTCTTTTATCAATGATTCCTGAATCTGCTGATTCTGCTTTTACTTGGGAGTTATTTCAAGTAAAGGTTAACAAAGAGTTAGCTGATACATTTGGCAACTTTGTTAATCGAATTTTCAAGTTTGCTGTCAATAATTTTGGTGCAACTGTTCCAGAAGGAGGCAGTTTTGGTACAAGAGAACAGGAATTACAAAATACCTGCGAACAACTTGTCAACAAATACTGCGATTATTTGAGAAATATGGAGTTTCGCAAGGCAATAGAAGCTCTCTATTTATTATGGTCTGTTGGGAATCAATATATTGACGAAAGAGCGCCGTGGAAGCTGATTAAGAAGAACCGTGAAGAAGCAGCCCAAGTAGTGCGGACGTGTATTAATTTAATCCGAATTTATGCACTTGTTTCGGCTCCAATTATTCCATTCACTTCCGCAAAGCTTTTTGATGCACTGCACTTGCTAGATGCTGACAGAATGACAAAGATTAGCGAGAGTGTTAATTTTGATGCTTTGTATCCAGGTCATCCAATTAATGTGATTTTGCCACTGTTTCGTAAGTTGGAGGAGGAAGAAATCAAAGAATTATCAGCAAGATTTGGAATGAGAAATTAATACTGAGTCGCGTTGTCTTCAAGAGTAGGTTGGATTAAACAAAGTCAAACCCAACCTACGATTATTCTTAACTGAAGCGTATTAGGTTATTGATTGTAGCGAGTGATGAGCTTTCTGCTTCAATTACTGTAGCCAGTTTCGCGCAAAAACTTACGTACTTGGGCAAAGTATTTAGAGCGTTCGCGAAGCGTCTCCGAAGGAGACTCGCTTCCTTGATAAACTTGCTCTACCTGCTGCCAAGCATCTTTTCCTTGTCCCAGCATATATTTATCTGCCAAGTACGCAGCTAAAAATCCCTTGCCGTCGTCACCTTCTTTTTTGGCTTGTAAGTAAGTTTGCCAATTTTCAGAGGCATGTTTGGCGATTGATTTCGGATAGCGACGGGTAACATCAATCATCTTACCTTGACGATATTGCCAAATTTGTAACGGATAGCCAGAAGCGGCATAAGATGTAAAAGCATAGGCAAAGCGATCGTCTCGACTTTCAAATTCTGATAGTCCGTCTTTGTCTAAATCTTTGAGTTGATAGCCAGCATTGCCCCATTCATGGCGTATTTGAGTGTATTGCTTAGATGTGCGATCGTAACGATAAATTAAAGAATAAACGCAACAGTGCGCTCCGCCTGTAAAGAAATCGGCGATTACTTCTGGTTCTTTGTTGCCGTCCAAGTCTACCACGGGAAACTTATTTTCTCCAGTTAGATTTCCCAAAGGGCGATCGGATTCATTTTCTTGCGGCAGTTTTTTATCCAAAATTGTTTTACCTGCCCGGATAATTTTCAACCGAACATTTTTATACTGGTATTCCTGGGGTTTGTCGTAAGATATTTCTGCCCGTACATTGCCTGATTGTCCGGTAATAGTTTCTGCCGTTGCAGAGTTGGCAAACATTGCCACATTCAAAAGAGTTAAACCGATGAGAGATTGACTGATAAAGCAACGAATATCGGTAGTGATGCATAGTAATGATAAAGTAACCATATGTAACTCAAAACTGGAACAATGTCTTGCCGATGGTGCAACTCAAACAACGTTGTTAAAAATCAGTGCTTTTCTTCCCTCCGTGTTTTTTAACAATTGGGATGCTCCCTGCTCTGTTTCCTCACTTGCTCAACGATAAGGGTAATGAGGACAAATACAATTGATATATACCCAGAGAGAATATAAACTAAACCATAAGCTTTGGTGAGTTCTAAATGGAAGTTTTCAATTAGTGGTTGGGTAATAATTGGCGACAAAAACTGTCCTAGAAATGTTGATGCAGTGAGCCATCCTACTGCACGTCCACGATAGGTCCCAGGTACTATTGCTGTTAGCCAAGAATCTAAATTGGGTACTAAAAAACCAGATCCTAATCCACTAACTACCAAACCAAATAAAACTAATACGTAGTTGTTTGCCAAGCCTATTATTTCATAACTAATACCTACAAGACCAAGAGACAACACAACCAAAGACATGTAACTCATACGCTCTTTGACTTTTACATACACTAAAGACCCAATAATGAAAAACAATGTAGTTAATGCGATCGCTAGACCATTTTGCTTGCCATTAGTACCTGCCATTGCTTGCAGATAAAACGGCAAATGCACGGGAATTGAATATAATATCACTTCTCCCAACAGAGCCGTACCATAAATAAATAGCAACAATTTCTTTGGTACGTCAGACTGCATCAGAGATTGCTCCTGATTAGGTAAATTCGGTGTAGTTTCCGAAGATTCGATTGATAAAGATTGGTCTTTATTTACTACTTTTTCTGGCTCTCGAATCACAAATATAATCAACGGCAATACTAATAAAGCTAGTAGGTGAATTAGAAATGGCTCCCGCCAATAAATATCAGCTAAAACACCACCGAGCAACAATCCAATTATCGCTCCTATACCAATAAATGCTGCTTGTAACCCTAACACCTGCACCCGTTTCTGCCCAGTATAATAATCACCAATTAATGTGGTGACAGAGGTAGTAATTCCAGCAGTGGCTAAACCAACTCCCGCACGACTAACCAAAATCCAAAATATTGAAGGCATAAAGAACCCTGAACTTCCTATAAACAATTTCCCTTGACGATAAGTTATTTATGACCAAACAATATCTTTTCGGTGACTTGACATGAATCTGACACTTTTTTGGATGCGATCGCACAAGTGCTTCGCATCCACTTGCAACGCCGGGTTACTAGTAAATACGGATATTTGGGAATCAACCCGAAGATGCCGCAAACTTTACACCCCCAAATTCAGTAGACCGAAAACTTACGGGAGAATGAGGGTTTGGGCAAATGTCTCTGAGTCTTATCATTGGCGATCGCCATCTGGCAGTTCAAAGTCCTGCTGTCTTTTTGGCTGATTTTAAGGGTGTTTTGTCAGCTAGAGCGTATCGACTGAATTGCTCATGCTGCAAAACTTCTAAAAAACTTTTTGGTTTACTGAAATTAGAATAACTGAAGCTCACGTAAGCGTTCCATAAGCCATTCACCAACGCATAGCGGCTTATCTGAGAAGGATTCACCTTGTCGGCGTAGCATTTTTTCTGAGTTCGCGTGGTAGAAGTACACAATGGCATAACGATGATGCCTGTTCGAGCCTGCTTGAGAATTTACTACTCTGTGTAAAGTAGCCTTGATCTGATTGTTTAAAAGACATAGGACTTACGCACAAAGACCAAATAACGAACCACGTTCGGCTTTGCCGTCTCCGAAGGAGAAGACACGAAGGACACGAAGGAATAAGAGTTGCAAAGGGTTTTTGCGTAAGTCCTGAGACAGATAATTGACCAAAAAAGGATGTTCGCGCAGCGTCTCCAAACGAGAAGGATAAAGGATGAAACGGTCTTCATACTTCATACTTCAGTTGACCATCTCCCCAGATTTTAATTTCATCGAGCATTGGTGGCTGCAACAATCGCGCTTTTTTACGTCAACTCTCTTTTACTACAAAAATGGTTGATATTCTGATTACAACAATTCTCGATGCGCGTTAATCCTAAGCATTTAAAAAACTGGTTTACAAACGGCTTATGCTGTACTTCATGAACCTGAAATCTGCTGTATTACAGACACTGAAGAGCCAAAAATGTTGCGAAAAAGAGGTATAGTTTTATGGACTCTCTTTTAGTAATAGGCATAATGCAAACTTGTAAGTAGCAGTACCAAGTCTTTTAATTTTGATGTCTGAGTTTTTTGTATCGTAAATGAACATTTCACCACAAACCCACAAAAGGCTTTTTATGGAATGGAAGAAGCTTCTGACCTTAGACACATTGGGCAAGGATAACCCGGAAAATTCCACCTATGCACGAACTGCGTTTCAAAGAGACTACAACCTATTAGTATTTTCCTCTCCCTTCCGTCGCCTTAAGGACAAAACCCAGGTTTTCTCTTTAGCAAAGAACGATGATATCGGCACTCGTCTCACCCATAGTGTGGAAGTCTCCTGTGTGGGTCGTTACCTTGGAACGATAGTAGGCTGTGAGATTATAGCCAGAAACAACCTCAAACAGTTCAGCCCCTCAGACTTTGGGGATATTATCTCAGCTGCCTGCATAGCCCATGACATGGGCAATCCTCCCTTTGGTCATGTTGGAGAAAATGCTATCCGTAGCGCTTTTAAAACATGGTACGATACGAGCAAAGATATCCTCAAAGATACCCTCACCGCTCAATAAAAAGCTGACCTTGAACTGTTTGAAGGCAACGCTCAATGCTTTCGCATCCTAACTAGGCTGGAAATATCTACTACAGCAGGTGGAATGAAGCTGAGTTGCCCCACTTTGGCAGCGATCGCAAAGTACCCCAGAGAATCTTGGATTCCAGCAGATATCCTTAACGGCTACACTGGAAAAAGTGTAACAAAGTATGGATTATTCCAATCTGAGAAGGATGTGTTTGCGAATGTTGCAGAAACGGTTGGATTAATTCGCCATCATCCTGAAGCGGCATGGTGGTCACGCCACCCTCTTGCCTTTTTGGTTGAAGCTGCCGACGACATCTGCTTTCACATCATGGATCTAGAAGATGGTTATCGCATGGGATACATTTCGTTTGCTAGGACAAAAGAGTTACTCAATGAAATTGCCCAATGCGAAACCCTAAATAAAGACGGCAAAACTGAGTCGGAACAAATTAATTTACTACGTAACCTAAGTTGCTAGTTATTGATTTAGGCGATCGCTTTGGGACAGTAAAGCAATAAAATGCCCTCCAAGAAGAGAAAATAAGGAGGGCTAGATGCTAAACGAAATAATTTCCATATATGCTATCA
>JAESGF010000326.1_pt1 | contig 13916 bp, 15 predicted proteins | sample 9269621 | NCBI WGS metagenome assembly JAESGF01 (sample SAMN14515066, study PRJNA621663) | algae metagenome | isolation source: Tolypothrix carrinoi HA7290-LM1 and co-occurring heterotrophs from dry rock... | place: USA: Makauwahi cave, Kauai, Hawaii | collected 2011-01-06
TGTGATTGAAAAATATATCAATGACCCACATCATTACAAATGACGCTCGTTAAAACGAGCCGTGTCGCGTTTCCGCCCCGATTTAAAAATACGGGGCTACCACGCTTCCGCTAGCTTTTAGGTGTAGCGCGGGTGTTATCTTATTTATGTGGTTTTTCATGCTGTGGCTGGACGCAGAAAATGGCTAAGAATCATATTGAACTTAGAAGAAATAAATACTTCAAACTTAGTTCACAAATCGCTCAGTTGGATAATGCACAATTGCATTCTCTGTTTGACAATAGTGAGTTGAATGAGTCGAGTACGGGTTGGGGGAAAAATCACGCGATCGCCCTTGGGCAATCCAAGGTCTTTGTGAAACGTGTTTTAGTTACGAACATCGAATATGACAATTTGTTCTCCACCAGAAACCTCTATGACCTGCCGACTTACTGTAATTATGGCATCGGTTCCTTCGCTTCCACTGGTTTTGGGGTCTTCCGCGAACTCGTGACCCATATCAAGACAACCAACTGGGTATTAGAGGGGGCGATCGCCACCTTCCCACTGATGTACCATTATCGGATTATTCCATTCTCTGGGCAGCGGGCGGATGTGGATAGGTCGCGTCTAAAAGAGTATGTGGAGTACTGGGGCAATAGTGCGAACGCCGGAAAGTGTGTGTTAGATCGAGCGATCGCCAACTATGAGTTGGTTATGTTTATAGAGTACATCCCGCATATTCTGGAAACATGGCTGCGGGAAAATCCCAACAAACTCCAGAAACCCCTGGATGACTTACGCACGACGATTGACTTTTTGAGGACGAAGAAAATCATCCACTTCGACGCGCATTTTCGCAACGTCCTCACCGACGGCGAACAGATATATTTGACCGATTTTGGTTTAGTACTTGACAAAAGTTTCGCATTGACGAAAGACGAAGAGTCTTTCTTTGAGCAGAACATATTTTACGACTACGGAGAAGTCCTGCGGAATTTTGGACACCTGATTCGACCGTCGTATGTTTCATGTTCGGAGAACGATAAACGCAGGATAATGGAAAAATATGGCATCAAAGAAGGCTTACAACTTTATGAAGTGGGGTCTATATTACTCGACAACATCGAGCAGATACATGTTGACAAAGACATGAAGTTAGATGAGTTCTATGTTGCCAGCATCGTCAAATACCGCAGCATCATTGCGCTGATGCAAGACTTCTTTGCTGATATGTGGGGAAATAACAAGAAGTACACGAAACTTCCTCATGCAAAACTACGGCTTCTGCTGAAAGAGACGGGGTTTATTCCTAGTGCTGAATTTCACACACAGTAAATATATTGGCGATTATAACTAGCGAATATCATTTGGTTTAGCTTTAAACACGGTGACGATATGTGTTTAAAGCAAATAACCACTAAAAATCAAGCTTAACCAGACTTAAAGACGGCAAACACCACTAGATAGTTACGGTTCACCCTAATTACTGAAAGTGTTTATTCTCATACATTAGACGAAGTGAGAGCAAATAAATCAATGAGCCGATTAGACAAGCCTTGAAGCAACCGTCCCCAACAAGGTTCGGGAAACCCTCCTTCATAGACTGCCTGCACAGGCTCAGTATATATATCAGCATAGCCTGGGATTAAAACCCCCAAGGAAAGCCAAAAAAAGGTATTCATGCTGAACTAGCTGTTCTCTTAACCCAGTTGGTTCAAAATTTAGTCCTAATTCTCCCATTCATTTTCATTCGTTTGTAGTTAACGGAGCCAGAGCGTAAAAATGGCAAAAGTAGTTGGAATTGACTTAGGTACGACAAACTCCTGCGTCGCAGTGATGGAAGGTGGTAAACCCACAGTTATTGCCAACGCAGAAGGATTTCGGACAACGCCTAGTGTAGTAGCATTTGCAAAAAATGGCGATCGCTTGGTTGGACAAATCGCCAAGCGTCAAGCGGTGATGAACCCGGAAAACACCTTTTACTCGGTGAAACGCTTCATTGGACGCCGTTACGACGAAGTAACCAAAGAAACTACTGAAGTTTCTTACAAAGTCGTCAGCAGCAGCGGCAACGTCAAGATAGAATGTCCAGGACTTGGCAAAGCATTTGCCCCAGAAGAAATTTCTGCCCAAGTTCTTCGCAAACTAGTTGAAGACGCTAGCAAATATCTTGGTGAAACTGTCACCCAAGCTGTAATTACCGTTCCCGCTTACTTCAACGACTCGCAACGCCAAGCCACCAAAGATGCTGGTAAAATTGCCGGGGTCGAAGTTCTGCGGATTATCAACGAACCTACCGCTGCTTCACTAGCATACGGATTTGACAAAAAGAGTAACGAAACCATCTTAGTATTTGACCTTGGTGGTGGTACTTTCGACGTGTCTGTCCTCGAAGTTGGTGACGGTGTATTTGAAGTACTAGCGACATCTGGTGATACTCACCTTGGTGGTGACGACTTCGATAAAAAAATCGTTGACTATTTAGCTGACCAGTTCAAGAAAGATGAAGGTGTCGAACTCCGTAAAGACAGACAAGCTTTACAACGTTTGACAGAAGCCGCAGAAAAAGCAAAAATTGAACTTTCTAGCGTCAGCCAAGCAGAAATCAACTTGCCATTTATCACCGCTACCCAGGATGGTCCCAAGCACCTGGATATGACGTTGACTCGCGCTAAGTTTGAAGAACTGTGTTCTGACTTAATCGATCGCTGCCGCATTCCTGTAGAAAATGCGCTGCGTGATGCTAAATTAAGCAAAAACGATATTGATGAAGTCGTCTTAGTTGGTGGTTCTACCCGCATTCCCGCCGTGCAACAGGTGGTGAAAACTGTTTTGGGTAAAGACCCGAACCAAAGCGTTAACCCTGATGAAGTTGTAGCAGTTGGTGCAGCTATTCAAGCGGGTGTGCTTGCTGGTGATGTCACGGGCATTCTGTTGTTAGATGTATCACCTTTGTCCTTAGGTGTAGAAACCTTAGGCGGCGTGATGACCAAGATTATCCCTCGCAACACCACCATTCCCACCAAGAAATCGGAAGTCTTCTCTACCGCCGTGGATGGTCAAAGCAACGTGGAAATTCACGTTCTCCAAGGCGAACGCGAGATGTCCAACGATAACAAGAGTTTGGGAACCTTCCGTCTTGATGGTATTCCCCCAGCACCTCGCGGTGTACCTCAAATTGAAGTTACCTTTGACATTGACGCTAACGGTATTCTCAACGTTACCGCTAAAGACAAAGGCACTGGTAAGGAACAGTCTATCAGTATTACAGGCGCTTCTACCCTCGACAAGTCTGATGTTGAGCGGATGGTAAGAGAAGCTGAACAAAATGCTTCTACTGACAAAGAGCGTCGTGAGAAAATTGAACGCAAGAATCAAGCCGACTCGTTGTCATACCAAGCTGAGAAGCAGTTGCAAGAGTTGGGCGATAAAGTTCCCGAAGCTGACAAAACCAAAGTTGAAGGTTTGGTGAAAGACTTGCGGGATGCTATTTCCAAGGAAGACGACGAGCAAATCAAGAAGTTGATGCCAGAATTACAACAAGCGCTATTTGCTGTTGGTAGCAATCTTTATCAACAAGGTGGTGGCGGTGCTACTGGAGGTGCTGAACCTCAAGATGGCAATGCCTCTTCTGGTAGCGGTAGCGGTGATGATGTGATTGATGCTGATTTCACTGAATCGAAGTAAGTTGGTAATGGCTAATCGCTAATAATAAAACCATCCAAGGTCTGTCCTTGGGTGGTTATTTTTATTTGTTAATTAATTCATGGTTATTAAAAAGCTCACGCAAAGGCGCTAAGACGCAAAGGAAGAAGGAGAGAAAAAGTGGGATATCCACAATACACACCTTGGATGTTGAAAGGCTACGCTATCTCAGCTGTGCATTTAGTTGATGTTGATAAGGTGCGATCGCTTATCCCCTCAGAGTTAAATATTATTTCTGTATTGCCTGGGAAAACTCTGAGTGTGGTATATGTATCTCATTACGGGTCGGGTTCGGTGTTGGAATACAGCGAGTTAATTGTCATCCCGGCAATGGTTAGTTATGAAGGTAAATTTGGCGGTTGGGTTTCGCATATTTATGTAGATAATCCTGATTCTGTGGCTGGTGGTCGAGAAATTTGGGGACTACCAAAGGAAATGGCTGAGTTTACCTGGGAAGATAATAAGCGTGTAACTGTTTGTCAAGGCAATCAGGTTTTATGTAGTCTTGATTACAAGCAACAAAGCTTGGCTTGGCGACAGTGGTTAGGCGGTTCTGCTTTTAGTACGATGGGTAATGATTTGTTGATGTTTGGCGCCCAATTGGAGTCTCGCTTGGGTTTGATTGGTTCTAAGTTACAAGTCCCTGCTGAAAGTCCTTTTGCTGGGATTAATTTCGGTCAGCCTTTTTTAACGGTGAGGTGTGAGGAGATGAGTTTGCAAATTGCGGCGCCAGAAGTTGTGGGACAAACAAATTTTGACCGAATAACGAACCAGAGAGGACGCCAAGGACGCCAAGGAGTAAGAGTTTGAGAGAGTTTTTGCGCTCATTCCTGACTTATTTTCCCAGTCCCCAGTCCCTAGTCCCCAGTCCCTAGTAACATGTTTTCGTTAAACGTGCCACTATAGGATATGTAGCGCCAACCAAGTTCAGCAATAGGAAGGCAGGCATAACGTAGTGCAGATAACATTTTTAGGGACGAGTTCTGGTGTACCCACGCGATCGCGCAATGTTTCTAGCGTTGCTCTGAGATTACCACAAAGGGCAGAGATGTGGTTATTTGATTGTGGTGAAGGTACTCAGCATCAAATTATACGGAGTGAGCTAAAAATCAGCCAACTCTCCCGAATTTTTATCACTCACATGCACGGCGACCATATTTTTGGTTTAATGGGTCTTCTGGCTACTAGCGGTTTGGCTGGCAATGTAGACCGAATTGATATTTATGGTCCTCCGGGATTGAATGAATATTTGCAAGCTGCTTCGCGCTATTCGCATACTCACTTTTCTTACCCTTTAAAAGTTCACGTCGTCCGTCCGGGGATAATTTACGAAGACGATGAATTTACCGTTAGTTGCGGTCCCTTGCAACACCGCATCACGGCTTTTGGCTACCGCGTCGTCGAAAAAGACCGTTCCGGACGCTTTGATATCGAAAAAGCGAAAGCATTGCAAATTCCTCCCGGTCGAATTTACGGTCAACTCAAGCGGGGTGAAACTGTTACCCTCAACGATGGACGAGTAATTGACGGCACTCAATTGTGTGGACCGACCGAAATCGGACGCAAAATTGCTTATTGTACAGACACAGTTTTTTGTGATGGTGCGGTGGAATTAGCACACGATGCAGATGTGTTAATTCATGAAGCGACTTTTGCCCATCAAGATGCAGATATGGCTTTTCAACGGTTGCACTCGACAACTACAATGGCAGCGCAAACTGCTTTAGGTGCAGGGGCACATCGGTTAATTATGACTCATTTTAGTCCCCGCTACGCTCCGGGAAATTCCGTAGAGTTAAAGGATTTACTTCACGAAGCGCGTGCTATTTTTCCGAAGACAGACATGGCTTATGATTTTTTCACCTATGAAGTACCCAGACGCCGGGAAGTGGAGTTAACAAAGGCAGGAGTTTGAATTTGGGCATTGGGCATTGGGGAGGCAGTGCGGTCTTGGGGTCTCACGCCAGTCCGCTCAACGGGGGGAACCCCCGCACGCGGCTGGCTCCCCAAGTGGAGCATCTGCCGTCATTGGGCAATGGGCAATGGTAATTGGGAACGTGAGAATAAAGTCAAATCTTTTTCCGATGCCCCATGCCCCATCACCCAATCTAAAATCAAATCAACCCATTCATCAAAGTTATCATTGACCACCAATTTCTTGCCTGTAAAATCTACACCTTCCGCGCCTACAGTAGTGCTAAGAACAGGTAAACCCGCTTCTAACATTTCCAGGGTTTTAAGTTTAATTCCAGCCCCTTTTAATAAAGGAACAATGCCTATCTCAGCTTTCTCAAAAAATGGGGTAGGGTCTTCGACAAATCCAGTTACTATAATATTATCACTTTTCAGTGCCAAAACTTTCTTAGTTGGATTAGAACCGACAATATAAAGTTTAAATTCTGGGTCTTTTTGCTGTAATTTATAAAAGTAATTAACAAATGTGAGAATAGCTTGTTCATTTTCTGGTCTATTCATCGCAGCCCAAAATAGTAAGCTTTTTTTCTCTATTTTTTCGGGATGACGTTTTACTTGATAGATAAAGTTACTAAGTTGAGGAGGTTTGACAATAATTCTTTCTTCAGGAATACTAAATAAAGAAGTCAAAATATCGCGGTCTTTGTTAGATAAAACCCATAATTCATTGGCTGTGGAGTAAAGAGTTTTTTCATAAGAAAAAATTCTTGCTACTTCAATACCTAAAATAAAGTTACTCTCTGCCTTTCTTAAAAAGGACTGAGAGACAACATCATGTATACTGATTACAGTTTTAGTTTGCTTTGAGTTAATTTGCTGTTTGATAAAATCTAGATACACCGCAGCATGAGAATATTCAAAGTGAATTATATCGTATGTATTTTGTTTGAGTAATTCTTGCAGCTTTTTGAGAACTGCAGTTTGCCGACGTGAAGAGAACTTAAAAGATATCTGAAAAGAAGTTAAGCAAGCGCGAAGTTTGTTAAGTTGAGAAAGTGGATAAGTGTAAAGGCGATCGCTAAATTTTTGCTTTAAATCTTTTGCAGCAATTATTTCTGCTTGATTAGCGATAACTACTATATCAACTCTACCATAACTTGCATACTCTTTCAAATATCTAAACGCTATTTTTTGTCCAGCTTGCGGATACTCATTTGTGGGTGCATGAGCGGAAATAAATAAAATTGACATATAATTATTACCACTTACCGTAATCATCCGAAACTGGTTTTTTGATATATCTGTTAATAAAATTTTTCACTTTTCTTGCAGTTGGTGGTTTAAGAAAATACCTCGCAGGAATAGCAAACACTTCATTGAAAATCCATGTTATATAAGCTTTATTACGTTGAGAATATAAATTTTCTCCTTTATATTTTGTAGCTTGTTTGCTTATTCTCCAGCATTCTTGAACTAACTTTGCTCTCTCGAAAAAGTTAGCAGCAGAACTCATCCCGTTCAGCGAGTAAGCTGCAAGGGGAGTATCAACATAATGAAACTTCAAACCCGAAAGAAATAAACGCAAAATCAAGTTGTAGTCCGCAGCAATTTTATATTGTAAGTCATACAAACCAACTGAATCATATGCCGATTTTTTTATAAAGCATGATGGATGGTTTAACGTAAATCTGAGTGGTAATTTCTCTAAATCTCCCGGTGAAAAAGTCGCAACATATTCTCCTTTAAAGTAGTTGTCTATAGGAGAGTAAAGTACATCAATATTTGAATATTTGCTAAATTCTTGCTCAACTATCTTAATTGCCCCATCCTGATACCAATCGTCAGAGTTTATAATACCTATGATGTCTCCGGTTGCAAGGCTAATTCCTTTATTCATCGCATCGTAAGCACCTGCATCTGGCTCAGAAATAAAGACATTTATAGAGTTTATATATTTGTTGATAAGTTCACAGGTTCTATCTGTAGAACCACCATCAATGATGATATATTCAAGGTGACAGTTTCTTTCTTGAGAAAGAACGCTTAATATTGTTTTTTCAATAGTTTTTTCTGAATTAAAACTTGGTGTGATAACGGATATTTTTAGTGGGGTTGACATAAAGTAGTAAGGGATAGAGCCGATTAAAAGCAAAGATTTGAGAAGATATGAGCGGTAAACCGCTCACCCTTCGGGTTCTGAAGTCGCTCATGGGGGAAACCACGGCAGGTGCTGTAGCCTGTGGAACCCGTCCACCGCACTGCCTCCCCTTGGCGCTAGCCTCTCCCTTTGGGAGAAGACCGCGCTGGCTCACTACGAACTACTATCATTTTCAACTGACATTGCGAGAATACTGACGAAAAGAAAAGGGCTAAGTCCTTGTAGTCCGGTATGCAGAAAAAGACAGAAAAATAAATATGGGAAAATAAACTTAAAATTTTCTGGTTTGTAGTATCCGCTAACTACTTTTAAAAGAACAAAAAAATAAAGAATACCAAGCGGAAGACCAGTATATGCAATCACCTCTAGAAAAGAGTTATGGATAATAGCACCAATCGGTCTAAAAATAGATTCATAATCAGCCCCATAGCCTTTTAAAGCTAAATCCCAATTATTAGAATAAGATTCAATCAACAATCTGTTGGCTTCAAACCTGAGTAAATTAGATTTATCATTAAAAGAAAATAACCGACTTTAATCTGTATTATAGCTAATGCCAATTTCGACATTGTTTAAAAAGTATTCTCCGACGAAAATACCAATTATATTAGATATAATAAATAAGATAACAAAATTTATCCTACGTAATATTTTTGTAAATAAGTTTTCAAAAAAAATAATTACAAAGAAAAATATCAGACTGAAAAAGTAATTTCGACTAGCAAAAAGCAATGTAGAAACTAAAGCAACAATAATACCTGGCTTAAACTTGATTTTCACGCAGAGGAAAAAGAAGAGTAACATAAATAGCCCGGAGATATTTGGATCTCCAACACTTAAAGTTATTCTTTTACTTCCGTCAAACTGTATTAGTCTATATACAGACATTTGATAAATCATTGCTGCATTTGTACACCAACACAAGCCTACTAGATAGCTTCTTTTGATGCTAATAAGCTGAGAACCACTAAAGCCTATTGCCATCAGACAAATTGGCAAACTATATCTAAATAAGTGATAGCTGGAAAAATTTAGAAAAGTTTCTATAATTATCAAGCAAACAGCGAGAAGATCGATATTTTGCAACTTGCTTCGGTAATAATAGAGTTGCCAAAGTAAAATTATCGTTAACAAAGGTAGACCGACTTTTACATGTGGCAGTTGTAGTTCATAAGGTATGATATATATAGCGACTATGCTGTAGAGGATGAGTCCATAAAAAAAGTAATTTATTTCTCCTTTTATGATGTTTGCGTTGATATTCACTTTGTTGCCTCTACTATTTAATTGATGTGCTGATAACTTCTGCAAATAGCTTATAATAGCGTTTGGCTTGCAGTTCTAAAGAGAATTCTTGTTCGACTTTTTCACGAGCGCGTTGTTGCAAAGATAAAGAGCGATCGCTATCTGACAGCACCCAGTCGATACCAGCAGCCAAACTTTCCACATCAATTGGTTTAGCCAAATAACCGTTGCGCTGATGTTCAATCATATCAGGCATTCCGCCAATATCAAAGCCGACGCAGGGAGTACCGCAAGCTAGCGCTTCCATCACAGTATTCGGCAAATTATCTTGAGTTGAAGGTGCGACAAAAACATCCGCAGCACCATAAATTAGTGCTAAAGAGACATCATCATTGAAGTTTCCCAAGTAGTGACACTTAAAGCCGAAGTTGCTTTGCTCCGTTGGTTGAGAAGCACCAAATACAACTAATTCTAGATTGTCTTTTTGTCCAGTTTGACTTAAGTTTTGTAAAGCTGATTTTAGTAAGTGAAACCCTTTTCTTGGCTGAGTAGTTGACGCAGCACCAAAGAGAATTAATTGCTTATCTTGAGGAAGATTCAGCCATTCTCTTGCTAGAGAACGGTTAATTGGTTTGTACCTTTGAATATCAATACCGTTGGGGATGACTTCTACGCGATAGTTTTGCAATAAAGAACTTTTGCGAACACACTCAGCTAACCATTTACTCGGTGTGACAATTGTCAAGTTGAGATGCTTCCATGCTTTAGCTTTGCGTTCCCACACCCACCGGGATAAATCCTGCTCTTTTTGAGAGTGAAGTTGAATACATGCACCACAAGAATTGAGATAGCGATCGCACTCTAAACTATAATGGCAACCTCCGGTAAAAGTCCACATATCATGAAGAGTCCAAATCAACGGTTTAGCAAATTTTGCCATACTCTCAATTTGAACGTAACCACAAATCCAATGAATATTAATAAGATCTGGAGATAATTGCTTTATCTTTGACTGAATTAGATCGGGAAACCATTGTGGCGAAAAAGTAGCATAATTATGTTTAGGATAAAAAGCAAGTGGTAAGTTATCTAAAGTGGGTCGCATTTGAAAAAGTTTGCCTTGTTTGCCGACGCACCATTGTTTGGTAAAGATTGGTTTTTTTAAGTAGATACTTTTCAGTGCGATCGCTCCAAAAACAGGACTGAGTATAATCAACAATACAAAGGCAATAATCCAATCGAGCGATCGCTTCACCAACCAAAGAATCGGGTGACGATATTCTGGTAGTTCCCGGTTTCGCGGTATCCACAAAAATATCTTTTTGTCAAAACGTTTGCAAAGCTTTGCCCATGTTTTCAGTTTACACTCACCAAAAACTGGATCTATCCGAACCAAACGTGCGCGACAATATTACAACCACTCAGCTAAAAACTGTTCGTTTCGAGAAGACAGCAGATGAATTTCTTCAGCTATATTTGCTTGCCTAACTAACAGTTGCCCAAGTCGCAGTTTGATTTTGTAACTCGGATAAATTTGTCCTGAATGCTTAGAAGCATATTCTTTGGAACTACTAACTTGGCAATCCCAATTGACCGATTCTAAAAGTTTTTCCTTCACAGTGTGTATAGTTAAGTACCATGTATTAAAAAACGTTTGACTGGTGGAAATTAGCCATAATTTGGTGTGTAAGGGTGTAGGTGTGTTGACATCCCGTTTAAAAATAGGACTTACACAAAATCCCTCTCGCTCTTCTCATTCCTCTGTGTTCTCTGTGTTCTCTGTGGTAGCCTTCTCTTCTCCTTCACCAGACGCCAAGGGCGAACGAGAGGCACGCGGCTACGGCAACTTTGCCTTGGGCGAACGTTTTCCGTTATTCTTGCGTAAGTCCTAAAAAAGTAAAAAGTAAAAAGTAATGCATAGAATCCCCAGAAATTGCACTCGTCGGGGAAATAACTGCGGACTTCTGGTGACAAAAATGCCTGCTTTTAGGTGAAAGCAAAGATATCAGCGCACACATTCAAAAAATTCCGGCTCCGGAGTGGACAAATTTATATCTTGCACAAGCGCGATTAAAATCGCGGCTACCCAGACAAAACCTTGATTTTTCTATCGGTTAAAAAATAATAAGTTTATATATACGAATAAGTCAACTGTTGTTCCGTAAATTTTCGCTCTTCTTTACAATATCTTTAATTTTGTCAGATAATCCAGATGGTTATTCTAGTTATTTGACTGATAATTTGTGTATAAAAATAATTAAATAAAGTTGTAATTACTACTTGTAATTATTAAGTTAATTTTTCCTTAATTATTCATGTGTCTGCTAAGAGGTGTTAATAATTCAGTAGCGATCGCCTAACCTAACAATATCTGGTTGTCAATATACGTATTGAATTTTATACTTTATTCTTTCCAGAAAATATAGATTGCGACATATTACAAATAACTAAATATTTATTTGCGAAAAATATTCAATTTATATGTATAAAAAATCATATTACAACTCAAAGATAATTAACTAGCAATCAGACCTCGATATATACAGGAATGAGCGCACTCGTTATGAAAAAACGAACCGCGTTCGCCCTTGGCGTCTCCGTTCGCGTAGCGTCTGGTGAAGGAGAAGGAGAAGGACGCAAAGAACACGTTCGCGCTTCGCGTCTCGAAGAGAAGGAAGAAGGATGATAGAGATTTTTACGTAAGTCCTAATATACTCAACCATATTGATATTCAATGAAAATTGAAAATAATTTTGGTAAAGGATAGCTGTCCGCAAATTATCGATGATTTTGCCAAAAGATATCCAAAGACGTTTATAGGTATTAAAGGTGAGCAAAACTTGGGGTTTGGTAAAGCTAACAATAAAGCAGTAGCAGCTTCACCAAGCAAAATATATGTTTTAGTTAATCCTGACGTGACATTTAAACCTGAGGTAATTACTCAATTATCGGCAACTTTGAACTCAGCTAAAGATATTGCGACCGCTTGTCCAAAACTAGTTTACCTTGATAGGTCAGTTCAACCCTCAATTCGCAGATTTCCCACTTTTACCTACTTCTTACTCAAGTATTTATTGGGCACAAATCTGCAAAGTTTATTGTATCCCTTTGATTACTACTATGCTCAAATGCCTGCACCGGAGAAAGTTGTAGAAATCAACTGGGCAATAGGAGCATTTATGGCGGTATCGGGAGAGTATGTAGCGCAGTATAATTTGTTTGATGAACGGTTTTTCTTATATTTTGAAGATGTGAGTTTGTGTGTAGATGCATGGCAAAATGGGTATAGAGTTTTATTTGAACCCCAAGCTACTGCACTACATTTGTACCAGCGGGTTTGAAAACAAACGTTTTCATAAAGTAGCTGAACGCTTCGCAAAAGCTTGGCTGAAAGCTTCCGCAATTAGTGGAATTGTCCAACCATTTGTTGAGGCAGTTGCCACGACAATTTTAATTGCGATGATTCTGCTGGCAGTCTCGACTCTTGTATCTAATGGCAGCCTGCATGTAATCTCATTATTAGCTTTTTTGTTCGCGCTGTTCCGCTTGCTGCCAATTATTGCTCACATGAATAGTTCTTGGGGGATAATTGCCATGCATTATGGGTCGGTGAAAAATGTCCACGAGATGTTGCGGACTGATGACAAGATTTATTTGAGGGATGGAGAAGCGAAATTTTCTACTTTAAAAGAGGCGATCGCCTTCGTTGATGTAGACTTTGGCTATGACGATAAATTAGTATTACAAAATATTACGCTGACAATCGAACGCGGTCAGATGGTAGCATTGGTGGGAGCTTCTGGTTCAGGTAAGACAACTATGGCAGACTTGCTGGTGCGCTTTTACGATCCTACCGCTGGTAAGATTTTGATTGATAAAGTTGACTTGCGGCAATATCAGCTAGCTTCACTGCGTTCTCAACTTGCGGTGGTGAGTCAAGATACTTTTATTTTTAACACCTCTGTTCGCGATAACATTGCTTATGGGTTAGAAAATGTGGACGACGCAGCAATTGAAGAAGCAGCTAGACTTGCCAATGCTTTGGAATTTATTTTAGACATGCCGGAAAAATTTGCGACTCAATTAGGCGATCGCGGAGTGCGTTTATCTGGTGGTCAACGTCAGCGAATTGCGATCGCAAGAGCGCTACTACGCAACCCAGAAATTTTGATTCTTGATGAAGCAACCAGCGCTCTTGACTCAGTTTCCGAACGCTTAGTTCAGCAGTCTTTAGAAAAATTAGCAGTTGGACGAACAGTGATTGCGATCGCTCATCGACTATCCACCATTTTTCGCGCAGATAAAATCGTCGTACTTGAACAAGGTCGCATTGTCGAACAAGGAGGATATCAAGAATTACTAACACAACGTGGAAAGTTCTGGCAATATCACCAGATGCAGCATCAATTAGGGCAAGTAAACTCTAATTAAAAAGATTCGCTCTATATCCTCTGCTGTGATTATTATGATTAGATGATAATTCATTGCAATTAACTCATTATTTTCTTGGCATAATAATTTATAAGTCAAGTCTCAAAAACACTTCGTAATGCAAACTGATATCATGTCCGGGCAATCACCCATAATTCATGAAGAACCCCTCCCCAACCCTCCCCGCTTGCGGGGAGGGTGCCACAGGCGGGTGGGGTTCTTTTATTATGGTTATTTATTAGGACATGATATGACTTATGAATACTGCTGTTGCTCTGATAATATTTAACCGCACAGACACCACCAAAAAAGTGTTGCAAGCGCTGCGACAAGTTAAACCAGCCAAGCTGCTAGTAAGGGACTTCCAAGGAATTAAATCACCAAATTCAATAATGATAATCATTGTTACGGGGGGTGGGGGAAGGAGAAGCAGCCAACGCAATACGGTTCGGTTAAGGAGGTTATCTGTTGGGGCAAGCGT
>JAESGF010000327.1_pt1 | contig 13709 bp, 16 predicted proteins | sample 9269621 | NCBI WGS metagenome assembly JAESGF01 (sample SAMN14515066, study PRJNA621663) | algae metagenome | isolation source: Tolypothrix carrinoi HA7290-LM1 and co-occurring heterotrophs from dry rock... | place: USA: Makauwahi cave, Kauai, Hawaii | collected 2011-01-06
GCGTCGAGCGCGCGGGCGACGGCGAGGAGGTCGCGCGGCTGCCCACGCCGGGCGGCGAGCCGACCGACAGCGCGCAGGAGGTCCGGCGCGCCCTTGGCTGCCCGCCGCACCGCCGCCCGCGCCGCGCCATCGTCCACGAAGCCCGCCACGGCATCCTGCCGGTCCGCGATCAGGGAGAGCACCGTGGACGGGCTCGCGATCCGCTCCGCCAGCCGCTGCGCGCCGGCGCCGGTCACCGTCCGGTCGACGGCGGAGAGAAGGGTCGGCCCGTCACCGCGGGCGGCCCGGGTCAGCTCGAGCGAGGCTCGGGTGGCGGCATCGATCGCCACCACGTCCGCGGGCGCCGCCTTCCGCGGCGGGTCGAGCGGCGGCGCGTTGCCGACCTGCGTCTCGTCGAGATAGTCGAGGAGGAGGATCCCCGCCGCCGCCTCCTCATGGGTGAACGTGCCGAACGCGGCGAGGTCGGCGACGCCGAACGCCGAGGCGAGCCGCGCCGGGGCGTCCGACGGCGCCCGCCCGCCGCGCCGCGTCACCGTCACCCGCGGCGGCAGCGCGAGTGCGATGCCCTCCGGCGCCACCACCTCGGCGGGGTCGAGCCGGGCGAGCTCCGCCGCAAGCCCCGCCTCGTCGCTGGCGCACAGCACCAGCCGGCCGGAGGCGATGTCGGCGGCGGCGATCCCGATCGCCTCCCGCCCGGCGGCGAGCGCCACCAGCAGCGACGGCCGCGCCGGATCGAGGAGCCGCTCCTCGGTAATCGTCCCCGGCGTCACGACCCGCACCACGGCGCGGGCCACGACCGACTTCGCGCCGCGCTTCTTCGCCTCCGCCGGGTCCTCCACCTGCTCGGCGATCACCACGCGGAACCCTCCCGCGATCAGCCGCGCGAGGTACTCCTCCGCCGCGTGCACCGGCACGCCGGCCATCTGGATGGGCGCGCCAGCGTGGGTGCCGCGGGTGGTGAGGTGGATGTTGAGCGCGGCCGAGGCCCGCTCGGCGTCCTCGAAGAAGAGTTCGTAGAAGTCGCCCATCCGGTAGAAGAGGAGCCCCTCCGGGTGGGCGGCCTTGATGGCGAGGTACTGCGCCATCATCGGCGTCGCGGCGGCGATCTCCGCCTCGCGGTCGGCGCGCGGCTCGTCCCCGTCGTCGTCGCGCCCGCGAGAGACCATCGCGTCCATGCCCACCCTCCTGCCGCGGGCGAGCCTGCGGCGGCGCGGGCTGCGCTTCAACCGCCCGGCGCATGGCCATCAACAGCTTCGGCCGCCCTGCCAACAGCCGCGTTGGCCGGTCAGTGGCCGTAGGTCGCCTCGGCGTGGCAGGCGTGCCGTGCGCACTCGAGCTCCAGCGTCGCGTGGTGGATGCCGAACCGCTCGGCGAGGGTCCGCTTCACGGCGGCCTTGATGTCGTCTGCCCTGTTCCACGCGCCTTCCTCCACCACGAGGTGGGCGTCGAGCGCGGCCTGGTGCTCCTCCATCTGCCAGAGGTGCGTGTGATGGACGCCGGCAACCCCGGCGACACCGCGCATCGCCGCCACCACGTTCTCCGCCGCGAGCTCGGGAGGGCTGCCGAGCATCAGGATGCGGATCACGCCGCCGATCTCCCGCGCCGCGTGGACGAGGATGTAGCCGGCGATCAGCAGCGTCACGAGCGGGTCGACGATGTGCCAGCCGAACAGGACGATGAGCGTCCCCGCCACGATGACGCCGACCGAGCCGAGCGCGTCGGCAACGTTGTGCAGGAAGGCGGCGCGGATGTTTACGCTCTCCTTCGCCATCGCGTAGGTCATCGCCGCCGTGACGAGGTCGACCACAAGCGCGACCGCGGCGATCCACACGACGGTCCACCCCTCCACGGGCTCCGGCGAGAGGAACCGCGTACAGGCCTCCACCACGAGGTAGAGCCCGACCACGATGAGCGTCGTGTAGTTGATGAGGGCCGCCACCACCTCGGCGCGGCCGTAGCCGAAGGTCATGTCGGCGTTGGCGGGCCGCCGCGCGATCCGCCGCGCGACATAGGCGATGACGAGCGAGATCGCGTCGGAGAAGTTGTGTAGCGCATCCGCCACCAGCGCCAGGCTGCCGGCGAGGACCCCGCCCACCACCTGCACCGCCGTCAGTCCGAGGTTGACCAGCACCGCGAGAGCGATGCGCAGGTCGCCGGCGTCGGGGTCGACGTGCAGGTGACGATGGTGGCCGGACTGCCCGCCGTGGCCATGCCCGCCGTGGCCATGCCCGGACGCGCCCTCGTGGGTATGGTGGCCGTAGTCGTCGCCGTGCGGCATCAGTCGCTCCCATGCCGCGCGAGCGGCCTTCCATCGTGCGCCCCGCCGTCCCACCTGTGGGCGTGCCTCACGCGACAGGCTTGCCCCACCTGCGCTGAGCCTGCGGGCCGGCTCGGCACCGGCGGGTCGGGTTGCGAAGCATCGCCGATGATCGTCGCGCTTCTCTTTCGCATGTTTTCGCCGATTGCGCCAAGCGTTCGACAGCAATCATTAAGCCGCCGGACGCTGTCCGTCCGCCACGACGCCGCCGCCTTCAAATATTCGCCGCCTGTGGCGAGCGCGAAGACGCTGCGGCTGTTTTGCACGCGGCCGGCACGGTTGCGACGGGGCACAAGCCACCCATATGTGCGGCAACATTTCTCGCTGGACACTCCATGACAGTTCAATCTTCCGAAGCGCCGTGGCACGGCACGACGATCGTCACCGTCCGGAAGGGCGGCAAGGTCGTCGTCGCGGGTGACGGTCAGGTCTCCATGGGTGCGACCGTCATCAAGGGCACCGCGCGGAAAGTGCGCCGCATCGGCAACGGCGAGGTCGTCGCCGGATTCGCGGGCGCCACGGCCGACGCGTTCACGCTGCTCGAACGCCTCGAGCGCAAGCTCGAGCACTATCCGGGCCAGCTGATGCGCGCCGCCGTCGAGCTCGCCAAGGACTGGCGCACCGACCGGTACCTGCGCCACCTCGAGGCGATGATGATCGTCGCCGACAAGGCGGACACGCTCGTCATCACCGGCAACGGCGACGTCCTCCAGCCCGACCAGGGCATCGCCGGCATCGGCTCGGGCGGCATGTACGCGCTGTCGGCCGCGAAGGCGCTCGCCGGCACGGACCTCGATGCGGAGACAATCGCCCGCCGCGCGATGGCGATCGCCGCCGAGATCTGCGTCTATACCAACGACCAGCTCGTCGTCGAAATCCTCGACGCAGCCTGACTTCATGCGCCGCGCCTCACGGGCGGCAACCGGCGGGGCCGACGCGCACGCCGGCGGAAAGGACCCTCAATGACCGACTTCTCACCGCGCGAGATCGTCTCCGAGCTCGACCGCTTCATCATCGGCCAGAAGGACGCCAAGCGCGCCGTCGCGATCGCGCTGCGCAACCGCTGGCGCCGGCAGCAGCTGTCCGACGGCCTCCGCGAGGAGGTGATGCCGAAGAACATCCTGATGATCGGCCCGACCGGCGTCGGCAAGACCGAGATCTCGCGCCGCCTCGCCAAGCTGGCCAACGCGCCCTTCATCAAGGTCGAGGCGACGAAGTTCACCGAGGTCGGCTATGTCGGCCGCGACGTCGAGCAGATCATCCGCGACCTCGTCGAGCAGGGCATCGCGCAGGTCCGCGAGCGGCGCCGCAAGGAGGTCCGCGCGACGGCGCACCTCGCCGCGCAGGAGCGCGTCCTTGACGCCCTCGTCGGCAAGTCCGCCTCGCCCGGGACGCGCGAGAGCTTCGCGCGGCGCCTGCGCGCCGGCGAGCTCGACGACAAGGAGATCGAGGTCGAGATCACCGCGACGCCGCAGATGCCCTCGTTCGATCTGCCGGGCATGCCGGGGGGCGGCATCGGCGTGATGAACCTCTCCGAGATGTTCGGAAAGGCGTTCGGAGGCGTGAAGAAGACGCACCGGACCACCGTGCGTGACTCCTACGAGATCCTCATCAATGAGGAATCGGACAAGCTGATCGACAGCGACAAGCTGACCCAGGAGGCTCTCCGCCAGGTCGAGCAGAACGGAATCGTCTTCCTCGACGAGATCGACAAGATCGCCTCCCGCTCCGACCGCATGGGCGGCGACGTCTCGCGCGAGGGCGTCCAGCGCGACCTCCTGCCGCTCGTGGAAGGCACCACCGTCTCGACGAAGTACGGGCAGGTGAAGACGGACCACATCCTCTTCATCGCGTCCGGCGCGTTCCACGTCTCGAAGCCGTCCGATCTTCTCCCGGAGCTGCAGGGCCGACTGCCGATCCGCGTCGAGCTCCAGCCGCTCACGAAGGAGGACTTCCGCCGCATCCTGACGGAGACGGAGGCAAGCCTCATCAAGCAGTCCGCGGCGCTGATGGGCACGGAGGGCGTGACGCTCGAGTTCACGGCCGACGGCATCGACGCGCTCGCCGAGATCGCGGTCGAGATCAACGCGACGGTGGAGAACATCGGCGCCCGCCGCCTGCAGACGGTCATCGAGCGCGTCCTCGACGACATCTCCTTCTCGGCGACCGACCGCGCCGGCGAGACGCTCGTGATCGACGCCGACTATGTCCGCCGCGCCGTGGCGGAGATCGCGAAGAACGCGGACCTGTCGCGCTTCATCCTCTGAGGTGGGAGCGGCCCGGCCTCAGCCGCCGGGCCGCTCGCAAACCATGTCGATATGGACGACGTCGCGGCCGAGCGCGAGGCTCTGCCGCGTCGACCGCCCGACGACGCGGAACCCGAGCTTGTCGAGCACCCGGGCCGAGGCTGCGTTGCCCTCGAAGTACCCGGACACGAGCCGCGGCATGCCGAGCGCGCCGAACGCGAAGGCAACCACCGCGCGCCCCGCCTCGGTGGCATAGCCGTAGCCCCACGCGGGCCGGGCGAGCCAGTAACCGAGCATCGTTTCCGCCTTCCCTGGCTCCCGCTGCGGGTGGAGACCGATCGTGCCGAGTAGGAGCGGATCGTCGCGCCGCCGGATCGCGTACACCGCCGCATGCGGCACCACCTCGCGCAGGAAGACGGCGGCATCCTCAAGCCCGTACGGGTGGGGCACGCGGCCCAGCCAGCGCGCGACCTCGATATCGCCGACGCCGTCGACGATCGCGGCGAGGTCGTTCTCGGTCGGCGCGTCAAGGACGAGGCGCTCCGTGCGGAGCGTCGGCCGCGCCACCGTGTCCGTCACGGCTCCGCCCCCGGCAGCGTCACCAGCGCGACCGCGACGAGGGCGGCGGCGAGCACCGCCGTGCCGCCCCATGTCGCCGCGCGCACCCGCCCGCTCTCCCGATAGCGCGCGAGGAGCGCCTCTGCCCGCGGACCGAGCAGGTGGACCAGGAGCGCGATGCCGAAATACCGGACCGCGCGCGTGGCCGCGATCACCGCGAGGAAGACGAACACATTCATCCCCGCCGCGCCGGCGCCGATTGCGCCGACAACCAGCGGAACCGGCGTCAGCGAGATCAACGCCACGGCGAGCACGCCATGTGTTGCGCTGGCGGCCCGGAAGCTCTCGTCCGCCGCTCCCCAGCCGAAGGCATCAAGAAGGGCGAGGCCCACCGTCTGATAGGCGAGCGCGCCGACCCCGTACATGATCGCGCAGCCGACGAGGCAGCCAGCGAACACAGCCGCTGCAAAGGTGAACGCGCGCGGCCGGTTCGCGACCATCAGCGGCGTCATGAGCAACTCGATCGGCAGCGGGACGAACGTGCTCTCGAGGATCGAAGCGAAGAACAGCGCCAGCGGGACGCGGCGGGCGCGGGCGATCCGTCCCAGCCAGCCCGCAGGGTCGAGCCAGCTCACGCCGCGCCCCGCTCCTGCCGGGGCTCGCGCGTCAGGATCAGCGTCGGCCCGCCCCGGTACGTCCCGATCACATCCTCGCCGAAGCCGAGCTTGCGGGCGATGTGGATGGACACCGCGTGGTCCGGGTTGAAGATCGCCGCCGTCCGCCTTGCAGGAAAGGTCCTGTCGGACCAGGCGAGGATCGCCGAGACCGCCTCCGTGGCGTAGCCCTTGCCGTGCTCCGCCGTCGCGAGCACCCAGCCCGCCTCCAGCATGCCGTCGATCGGCGGCTCCAGCGCGCGGCGGTAGTCGGCGAAGCCGACGTCACCGACGTAGCGGCCGTCGTCCTTCGCCGTCACCGCCCAGTAGCCGAATCCGGAGACGGACCACTGGCCGACGAACCGCAGAAGGCGCGACCAGGTGTCCTCGGTCGTCGACGGGACGCCCGAGATGAAGCGGACCACCACGGGATCGGCCCACATCGCCGCCATCGCGGGAAAGTCGTCCGCCGTGTGGCCACGCAGGAGGAGGCGCGCGGTCTCGAGCCGCGGCGGCCTCATGCTGCACTCGTCAGGAGGCATGGCTCACGACCGGTCGGAGAGGAACTCCGGATCCACCGGCACCTGCAGCCCCGTCACCAGCCGGTTGGTCTCGTTCGCCATTCCAACGATGGCCTGCAGCTCCATCAGCATCGCGTCCGTCATTCCCTTCGCCCGCGCCGCGGCGGTGTGGGAATTGATACAGTACGTGCACCCGTTCGTCACCGAGACGGCGATGTAGACGAGCTCCTTGGTGAGCGGGTCGATGGTGCCGGGCCCCATCACCGCCTTCAGATCCTCCCACGTGCGCTTCAGCAGCGCCGGATCGTTGGCGAGGACGCGCCAGAAGAGGTTGATGAAGTCGCCCCCCCGCGTCGCGCGGATGTCGGCGTAGATGGCCGCCACCGCGGGCGAGGCGTCCGCGTCGGAGACTGGCGGCAGGACGGGCGGGAGCATCGGCGCGCGCCCGTCAGCGGGTGACGGTGATCGGCGCGCCGCCGGCGGTGGAGCCGTTGAAGTTGGTCGGCGTCGAGGCGGCGAGCGTCGCCACCGGAGCCGCCCCGTCGCCACCCTTCAGCGTAACCGTGTTGCCGTTGAGGTCCCAGGACGAGATGCCGGCGAGCGTCGGGTCGGAACAGCCGCGGGTGGAGGCACGGTATCCGCCGGTCCACTGCGTCAGCGACATGAAGAGCTGGCAGGTCTGCCCGCCGGACGACACCGCCCATCCGCCGAGGAGATCGGTGCGGCCGACGCTGACATTCGTCGTCGGCGGCGGCGCGGCGGCGACCTGCGTCTCCTCCGGCAGCGGCTCGGCGGCGACGGGCGCGACCGGGGCGGGCGGCGGCGGCGGCAGCTGCGCCTGCTGCACCGGCACCGTCGGCTGCGGCGGCAGCTGCACCACCTGCGGCTCGCGGCGGCCGCTCATGCAGCCGGCGAGGGCGAGCGCCAGCACAAAGGGTGCGAGGCGTGCGGGGGTCAGCGTCATCAGATCCGTCTCCCGGGTGTGTGGGGGCCGCGATGGGACGGCCCGGCGCAAGAGTCAAGCGATCAGGCGGCGGCAAGGCTCGGCAGGACGAGATCGGGCGGCCGGTGCCCGTCGAGGAAGGTGCGCACGTTGATGACCACCTTGTCGCCCATGTCGATGCGCCCCTCCACCGTGGCGGAGCCCATGTGCGGCAGGAGAATCGCCCGCCCGTCCCGGGCGAGCTCGAGGAGCCGCTCGTCGACGGCCGGCTCCCGCTCGAAGACGTCGAGCGCCGCGCCGCCGAGCGCGCCGGTCTCGAGCTGGTGGATCAGCGCCTTCTCGTCGACGATCTCGCCGCGGGCGATGTTCACGAGGATAGCCTCCGGCCGCATCAGCTGCAGCCGCCGCGCCGAGAGAAGATGGTAGGTCGCGGGCGTCTGCGGGCAGTGAATGGTCACGATGTCCATGCGGGCGAGCATCTGGTCGAGGCTCGGCCAATAGGTGGCGCCGAGCGGCTCGGCGACGGAGGGCGCCGCCGGCCGGCGATTGTGGTAGTTGATCGACATGCCGAAGGCGCGGGCGCGCTTCGCGACCGCGGCGCCGATCCGCCCCATTCCGATGATGCCGAGCCGCTTGCCCGACACGCGGTGCCCCAGCATCCACGTCGGCGACCAGCCCTCGAAGCGCCCCTCTTCCATCGCCTTGACCCCGTCCACGAGCCGGCGCGGCAGGCAGAGCATCAGCGCCATCGCCATGTCCGCCGTGTCCTCCGTCAGCACGCCGGGCGTGTTGGTGACGGCGATCTTCCGCGCCGACGCGCTCTCGAGGTGGATGTGGTCGACGCCGTTGCCGTAGTTGGCGATCAGGCCGAGATCCGGTCCCGCCTGCGCGATGACGCCCGCGTCGAGCCGGTCGGTGATGGTGGGAACGAGCACCCGCGCCTCGCGCACGGCGGCGACGAGCTCGTGCTGGGTGAATGGCCTGTCGCTGCTGTTGAGGCGGACGTTGAAGAGCTGTCCCATGCGCGCCTCGACCTCCGCGGGGAGCCTGCGCGTCACGATCACGAGGTCGCCCAGCCCGCTGCGTTCGCCCGTCTCAGCCATGCGCGCCCCCTGAAGCCGTTCATGTGCTCGCAAATCGGTAACGGGGACGCAACTCTCGCCGTGGCACGCTTCCGGCGACGCCGTGCCCGGGACACCTTGCCATGCGCCGCACAACACTCGCCCTTCTCGCTGCCCTCGCCTTCGCCGTCGCCGCCCCTGCAGCGCCCGCCTCCGCCGCCGGCGCGCTCGAGACGGGCGAGAGCGGGCTGCCGCTCCCCCGCTTCGTGTCGCTCGCCTCGGGCGAGGTGAACGTCAGGATGGGACCGTCCTTCGGCCACAAGGTGAAGTGGACGTTCAAGAAGACCGGCCTTCCGGTGGAGGTGGTGCGCGAGTTCGGCAACTGGCGCCAGATCCGCGATTCGGAGGGCGAGGAGGGCTGGGTGCACCACTCGCTCCTGTCCGGCCAGCGGACGGTGCTCGTCAGCCCCTGGTCGAATGCCGAGACGGTGCCGCTGCGCGCGGCGCCCGATTCCACCGCGCGGCCGACGGCCTACCTCGAGCCCTTCGTGCTTGCGACGGTCGACCGCTGCGACGGCTCGTGGTGTGCGATCCACGGCTCGAGCTGGCGGGGCAACGTGCCACAGCGGCTGCTTTGGGGGGTCTATCCGCGCGAGGAGGTGCGCTAGCGGCACGGGTCTCGGGCCGCCCGTCGCGCCTCGAACAAAAAGGCCAGCTCCGCGGAACGGCGAGCCGGCCTCAGGTCTCCACAGCAGCTTCCGTCCTGGCTCAAGAACCCCCGCTGCCCGGCCGCTGGCCAGGCAGCGTCAACCCGGCAGGCTCAGCTGCGCGGGCGCGGGCGGATGCGGACGACGACGTCGACCCGGCTGATCTCCATGCCGGTCGGCGCCTCCGGCACGCGCGACAGGGCGAGCGCGGTGCCCGGAATGTCCGTCACGTGGCCGGTCGCCTCGTCGAAGAAGTGGTGGTGATCATCGACGTTGGTGTCGAAGTAGGTCTTCGTGCCATCGACCGCGATCTCGCGCAGGAGGCCGACTTCGGTGAACTGGTGCAGCGTGTTGTAGACGGTGGCGAGGCTCACCGGGACGCGGGCCGAGACCGCCTCCTCGTGCAGGCTTTCCGCCGAAACGTGGCGGTGGCCGCGGCCGAACAGGATGTTGCCGAGGGCGACGCGCTGCCGCGTCGGCCTGAGACCCGCATCCTTCAGCATCTTGAGCACGTGGACACCGACCGGACGCACGTCTTTCGCGCCGTCAGTGGTCTCGCGTGAGAAGAATACCGCCATGGCCCCCATTCCTGCCGGGCTTCGCCCGTCGCCCCGGGCACGTGCCCGCCCATCCACACTGCCCTCTGAAACACGGCTCTGTTACAGAAAGGCGAACGAACCTGTCGCAGGGAGACACTTTTGCACCCTGCCCTCTCGATATAACTGCCGCGGCCGGATAGATCAACGAGATGCGGTCGCTTGCCTCCCGCCGCTGTTCGGCCCTAAGCAACCCCGACCCGCCCTGAACGCGATCACACCGAGCGAAGTTACCCTCCCGATGGCGATGACGAACACCGCGAAACGGTCCCGCTACGAGTACGAGGAGCTCCTGGCCTGCGCCCGCGGCGAGCTGTTCGGGCCCGGCAATGCCCAGCTGCCGCTGCCGCCGATGCTGATGTTCGACCGCATCAGCCACATCTCCGAGGAGGGCGGCGCGCACGGCAAGGGCGAGATCCGGGCAGAGCTCGAGGTGCGGGAAGACCTCTGGTTCTTCGCCTGTCACTTCAAGGGCGACCCGGTGATGCCCGGCTGCCTCGGCCTCGACGCGCTGTGGCAGATGCTCGGCTTCTTCCTCGGCTGGCTCGGCGCGGAAGGGCGCGGCCGGGCGCTCGCGGTGGGAGGGGTCAAGTTCTCCGGCCAGGTGCTGCCGTCGGTGAAGATGATCGAGTACGGCGTCGAGCTGAAGCGGGTGATGCGCTCCAAGCTCACCCTCGGCATCGCCGACGGGTGGTTGAAGGCGGACGGGCAGCCCATCTACAAGGCCGAGGACATCAGGGTCGGTCTGTTCAAGGACGGCGCGCAGCCGACATGACGCGCGCCGACGGAGTTGTTGCATGAGACGGGTTGTAGTCACCGGGATGGGCATCGTCTCGCCGCTTGGCGGGTCGACGCAAGAGGTGACGGCGGCGCTGCAGGAGGGCCGCTCCGGCATCGTGCGCGCCGGCGAATACGCCGATCTCGGCTTCCGGTGCCAGGTGCACGGTGCGCCGACGGCCGACCCGTCCGAGTCCGTCGACCGTCGCGCGATGCGGTTCCACGGCGGCGGCACGGCCTGGAATCACATGGCAATGGACCAGGCGATCCGCGATGCCGGCCTCGAGCCGGACGAGATCTCCAACGAGCGCACCGGCCTCGTGATGGGCTCGGGCGGCCCCTCGACCCGCGCCATTGTGGAAGCGGCCGACATTGCCCGGGAGAAGGGCCCCAAGCGCGTCGGCCCGTTCGCCGTGCCGAAGGCGATGAGCTCCACCGCATCCGCCACGCTCGCGACGCACTTCAAGATCAAGGGGCTCAACTACTCGATCAGTGCCGCCTGCGCGACGACCAACATCTGCATCGGCCACGCCGCCGAGCAGATCGCCTTCGGCAAGCAGGACGTCATCTTCGCCGGCGGCTGCGAGGAGCTCGACTGGACGCTCTCCGTCCTCTTCGACGCGATGGGCGCAATGTCGTCCCACTACAACGACACCCCCGCGGTCGCCTCCCGCGCCTTTGACAGGAACCGCGACGGGTTCGTGATCGCCGGCGGCGCCGGTGTGCTGGTGCTGGAGGACCTCGAGCACGCGAAGGCCCGCGGCGCCAAGATTCACGCCGAGGTCGTCGGCTACGCCGCCACGTCGGACGGCCACGACATGGTCGCTCCGAATGGCGAGGGCGCCGCCCGCTGCATGGCGCTCGCGCTCAAGGAGGCCGGCAACCGGCGGATCGACTACATCAACCCGCACGCGACCTCGACGCCCATCGGCGATGCGAAGGAGATCGAGGCGATCCGCGCCGTGTTCGGCGAGCGGATTCCGCCGATCTCCGCCACCAAATCGCTCTCGGGCCACTCCTTGGGTGCGGCGGGCGTGCACGAGGCGATCTATTCGCTCCTCATGATGCGCTCCGGCTTCATCGCCGCCTCGGCCCACATCGACGAGCTCGACCCCGCCTTCGCGGACATCCCCATCGTGCGCGAGCGGCAGGACGACGTCTCGCTGGACACGGTCCTCTCCAACGCGTTCGGCTTCGGCGGCACGAACGCCAGCCTGGTCCTGTCGCGCCATGACGGCTGACGGACCCGCCATCCGCCCCGGCCTGATGGCCGGCAAGCGCGGCCTCGTGATGGGTGTTGCGAACAACCACTCGATCGCCTGGGGCATCGCGAAGGCGCTCCACGCGGAAGGCGCCACGCTCGGCTTCACCTTCCAGAACGACCAGTTCGGCCGCCGCGTCCGCCCGCTCGCTGCGGAGGTGGGGGCCGCGTTCCTCGAGCCGTGCGATGTCGAGGACCTCGCCACGGTGGACGCCGTATTCGACGCGGCCCGCCACCATTGGGGCAGCCTCGACTTCTTCGTCCACGCTGTCGCCTTCTCCGACAAGAACGAGCTCAAGGGCCGCTACGCCGACACCACCCGCGCCAATTTCTCGCGCACGATGGTGATCTCCTGCTTCTCCTTCACCGAGTGCGCCAAGCGCGCCGCGGCGCTGATGACGGGCGGCGGGTCGATGCTGACGCTCACCTACGGCGGCTCGGTGAAGGTCATGCCGAACTACAACGTGATGGGTGTCGCGAAGGCAGCGCTGGAGTCCTCCGTGCGCTACCTCGCGGCCGACTTCGGCTCCGACGGCATCCGCGTCAACGCGATCTCCGCCGGTCCGGTCCGCACCCTCGCCGGCGCCGGCGTGACCGATGCGCGGCTGATGTTCAACTACCAGCGCAAGCACTCGCCGCTGGAGCGCACCGTCACCATCGAGGAGATCGGCCGCTCGGCGACGTACCTCCTCTCCGACTGGTCGTCCGGCGTGACGGGCGAGATCCACTACGTGGACTCCGGCTACAACGTCATGTCGATGCCGAAGCTCGACGAGCTCCGCGCCGAGGAGCGCCGCGAGATCATCGAGGAGAAGGTGAGCGAGGTGGCGCCCTCGATCCTCGCGACGAGCGAGACGCGCTGAGGCGATGGCCGCCGCGCCCGCCCGCACGACCGGCGGCCCGGCGGCCCTCGATCACCACGACGGGCCGATCCCGGACCGGGCCGCGCTCGCCGGCTGGCCCGGCATCGCGCGCTGGATCGAGGGCACCCGCGCCGGCAGCCCGCCTCCGCCGCTCGTCAAGATCTGCGGGCTCACGCGCCCCGACCTTGCCGCGGCAGCGGTCGCGGCGGGCGCCGACATGATCGGCCTCGTCCACTTCGGCCCCAGCCCGCGCCACCTCTCGATCGAGACCGCCGCGGAAGTTGCCGCCGCCGCCCGCGGCGCCTTCCTCGTCGCGCTCACCGTCGACGCCGACGACGCCACGCTCGACGACCTCGTCGCCGCCGCCCGCCCGGACGCCCTGCAGCTCCACGGCCGCGAGACACCGGTGCGGGTGGCGGAGCTCGCCGCCCGCTACGCCCTCCCGGTCGCGAAGGCCTACGGCGTGCGGTCTGCGGAGGACCTCGCGGCGGTCGGCAGCCACGCCGCCCTCCCCGTCCTCGACGCGAAGCCTCCCGAAGGCGCCGACCGCCCCGGCGGCCACGGCGCGCCGTTCGACTGGGGCCTGCTCGCCTCGCTCTCCGGCCCGTACATGCTGTCGGGCGGCCTCACCCCCGACAATGTCGCCGACGCCGTGCGGATCGCGCGGCCCTACGCGGTGGACGTTTCGTCTGGCGTCGAGACGGACGGCGCAAAGGACCCGCCTAGGGTTGCCGAATTCATCGTTGCCGCCCGCGACGGCCGGGATTTTCACCTCACCGCCTAAAGCAGTTCTCCCCGCCGAAGCGCGATGCGTCCGGGTCCGTGCACGGGCCAGTTCGGCCGCTCAACGGACATGAGGACGGAATGGTCGAGCCGCGTGTAGAGGACGCCGACGCAGTCGTACTTGCGGGAGTCGCCGGGCTCGATGCCGGGAACCACCACATGAAGGACGAGTTGCTCGAAGTATCGGATCGCGTGGACCGCCGCCTCCGGCCCGAAGAAGCGCTCGACGGTCTCCCGCACGAACGCCCGGTCGGCCTCGCTCAGCCGGGCGGGAGAGAAGGCATCGACGGCGCGCCCCCCTGCACCCTCGTCAGTCGCGTCCCGATCCATCCCAGCTCTCCGCGACGGCGCCATCTGCCCGCCGCACGGGGCCAGCGGGCTGCGGGCGGGTCAAGGGCGGCGCGCAGCGCCGGGCGAAGCCTT
>JAESGF010000328.1_pt1 | contig 13655 bp, 14 predicted proteins | sample 9269621 | NCBI WGS metagenome assembly JAESGF01 (sample SAMN14515066, study PRJNA621663) | algae metagenome | isolation source: Tolypothrix carrinoi HA7290-LM1 and co-occurring heterotrophs from dry rock... | place: USA: Makauwahi cave, Kauai, Hawaii | collected 2011-01-06
AAGTGACTGCGTGAATTGATTTGGGGAAAACACAAGTGATGGCACTAAACACAGTCTCTATATAATGCCGAGTACATTGTTTAATGTATTGATTCCACGGCTCATCTTTACGTGCGCGAATTCTTTTGTATCAATGACGCTTGTTCTTGGAATGGAGATGCCGATTTAAACGGAGCCAAAAATATTGCTGCTATTGGGGCTGTTTTTGTAAGCCAGCCCAGAGGCTCGAATGGTTTGTACTGCCCTAGCGAGGTATAGACTCTTCAGGGCTACTAAAAGCCCACACTGTACCGCAAAGGAGCGTGTGGGTAGTTTACCTTGAACCACTTCTATTTGCGTCATTATCCCTGGTTTGCTGTTTTCTCAAATCATAGCCGCACGAATTGCTTGCAAATGACCGTTATCAATAATGGACGCTAAATGACCGCTACAAAAGCGCACTAGCTGCCAACGTGGGTTGTCAATAATTTTTGTCAGGTACAAATGTCAGCATAATTTAACAATTCTGGATGTTGGACACGTTGAGCTTCATTCTGCCAAGTTGTTCAATCAAAGGAAATGACAAAATTTTTTTCGTAAAGTGCTTTAAGAAATTTCTCAAATTCTTTAAAATAGCAATAAGGGTCTAAAGTCAAGGATTCAGTTTGTATATTATATAGGTTTGCTTTTTTGCTGGAAAGTATCGGTAATAAAGCTAACACTGTATCAACATTTTTCGGGGTAATCTCACTGGACATATCCAATAATGCCATTTAATTAAAATGGTATAAACAACCGAATTTTGGTTCATTTTATAAGTGACTGGCGACTAGAGATTAGGGATTAACAAATATGAAAAGTCTTTTCTAGTCCCCAGTCCCCAGTCCCTAGTCCCCTTTATCAGTAATTTACAGAGATTGATGAAACCCGATACCACAACAGAATTTAACTCAGATCCAGAAATTGATCGCTTAATCGATGAAGTAATAACTTCTTCTTTAACGGATGAGCAGTATCGTAAAAAAATGCAGCGTCGTAAAGAAGTCCAAAATCAACGAATCGCAAATGCTGTCCCGGAAAAAGGGTTAGTTATTATTAATACCGGCAACGGTAAGGGGAAAACTACTGCGGCGTTGGGGATGGTATTACGATCGCTTGGTCATGGATATAAAGTAGCGATCGTCCAATTTATCAAAGGTGCCTGGGAACCTTCAGAAAAAAAGGTTTTCAGTATGTGGCAAGACCAGTTAGAATTTCATGCTATGGGCGAAGGCTTTACCTGGGAAACTCAAGACCGCGATCGCGATCTCGATAAAGCTTACGACGCTTGGCAAAAATCATTAGAATACATTTGCAATCCAGACTTCAAGCTGGTGCTGTTAGATGAAATTAATATCGCTCTGAAAATGGGTTATTTACAAGTTGAGGAAGTTTTAAGAGGTTTGCAGCAAAAACCACTCGATAAACACGTTATTCTCACAGGTAGAGGCGCACCAGCGGCTTTAATTGAACGAGCCGATTTAGTCACAGAAATGACTTTAGTTAAGCATCCTTTTCGCGATCAAGGCGTGAAGGCGCAAGCGGGAATTGAGTTTTAATTCCTTCAATGATGAACGATCGCTTCTATGCCAAAACTCGTTATTTATCGTTCATCAAAAGAGCGATTATTTTACTCACTTTCGATATCCGCCATCTGAAACTTGATTGCACATCTGCAAAATTTGGCGATCGTTATCACTGACAGTATTTAATTTATGATAGTCTTGTAGTGCAACTGAGTAGGCATAAGTCATTGGCTGATCTGCATCTAGTTTCGGTAGTCTATTTGCCGTAGCTACCTCTTCTAGACCTCCTGCACCAGGCGCAGTTACCGTCATCGCCAACTCTCCTGTTGAGTCAACATTGCCCTGAAAACAACTAAACTCAGAACTGGGCATATACAACGCGCCCATCACCTGATTTTGGCGCTTCTGAAATACAATATATCCTTGCCCAAGTTGGTTTGGCTGTGGAGATTGACCATAGAGATAAACGCCATCTTGTTTGGGAAACTTCGTAGCGGCAACATTGGCGTTTTTTGTTGCTTTTTGAGATTTGGTAAGTTGTGCGGTAGTTCTAGGTGAAGAAACTTTATCGTTATTGTCTGTTCCGAGACTGGCGTTAGCCTGGATTTGTCTTTCTTGGAAAACATCGTTTCTAGAAACTTGCAAATCCGTAACCAGCGTTGATGTTTGTACTGTTTCTATTTGGTTACTCAAAACTGGTTTAGCCTGTTCACCAACTACACCAGCGGTTATGATTAAGCCAGCGAGGGGAATTGTCCATTTGCGAGGGGAAAGAAATTTATTGATATTATGCACCACCCAAATCCTCCTGTGAAAAAATTACTACGTACTGCGCCACCTACCTATTTAAACCGTAACCAAGTATTTAGGCATCAAGGCTCTGCCAAAGGTTTGATTTATGTTGTGCGGAAAAACACATTTTCAATAAATGAAGTTTTTATCTAGTTTTTAAGCGTTAATTAGAAAATACTATTGTTTTGTGCGATTTTCACTTCACTAAGTAAATTCACTCTCTGGGGTGAGGTTTACGGCAAATTCCTGATATATTTTTATTTGATATTTTTATTTTGATAAATAATATTTATTATCACCCACCTCTCGTTCCCTGGCTCTGCCAGGGAATGTACTTGGTGTGGGCTGCTGCCTCGACCGTCAGTAATCGAGGCAGAGCAAGATTGTATGCATTCCCGGAACAGAGGCTGGGAACGAGTCTACGAGTCTAAAAAAAATCGCCCCCTGAATTCAGGAGGCGCGTCGCCTAGAGCGATAAGCTTATAACTAGCTAGCAACGTACTCTTTAACATTTGCGCGACGACGACGCAGATGAGCAAGGGCTTGATGCTCTAATTGGCGGACGCGCTCGCGGCTAAGACTTAAGCGTTCGCCAACTTTCGCCAGAGACATTTCGTTACCATCTTCTAAACCAAAGCGCAAAGCTAAAACTTCTCGCTGTTGGGGGGTAAGTTCAGATAATAGGGTGTTCAAGTCTTGGCGCAAGAACTCTTGAGTCATGTAATACTCAGGTGATGGACCATCATCTTCGAGCATTTCTTGCAACTCAGTATCTTGATTATCGCCAACTCGTACATCCAAAGAAACTGGCTGACGTGCCATATTCAGGTATTCGCGAATTTGAGCTGGTTCTAGCTCAAGTTCTTTGGCAATTTCTGCGGGGGAAGGCGATCGCCCATACTTTTGAGCTAGTTCGCGCTGTACTTTTTTGATTTTGTTCAGCTTCTCGGTGATGTGGATCGGTAAGCGAATTGTCCGACCTTGTTGAGCGATCGCCCGCGTAATCGCTTGACGAATCCACCAGTAAGCGTAGGTTGAGAACTTATAACCCCGTGTCGGGTCAAACTTCTCTACACCTCTCTCTAGTCCTAGAGTTCCTTCTTGGATCAAATCCAGAAACTCCATATTCCGCTTTTGGTACTTCTTGGCAATAGCGACGACTAAGCGCAAATTCGCTTCAATCATCTTTTGCTTTGCCCGCTTACCTTGATGCACAAGCTGTGTAACCTCTGATGAAGGCAGATTAACGTGGCTTGCCCACTCTTCTAAGCTGATTTCGCGGTGCTGTTTCTTTTCTAAAGCTTCTTTGGCTTCCACTAACTTCATCATGTGTTGCACCTGCTTCCCAAAGATGATTTCTTGGTCACGGGTTAGCAGTGGTACACGACCAATCTCGCGCAGATAGGTTCGCACCATATCAGCCGTGAATTTGGTGTTAGTGTTTTCAGTTTGGGTGGTAACAGTAGGCATTGGTGCGTTGTCCTCTCGTCCGTAAACACAATGAATATTTATTACTAGGGCGGATGGGGAAAGATTGTGTTTTGATCTCACCACATTATCAACTTCCGAAGACAATCATATTAGTACAGGTTTTGTCAAGACGGTGCTCCCTTTAGATAGGTTTCCCTATCCTCCCTAAATCTTTAAGTCGTTAGAAGTACGCGCTCAAAGTTTCCCTTGATTTCTTTTCGTCCTCACTCGCTAGCAGCGACAGTAAAAATACGAAGTCAGTATGAGTTCTACTTATTTAATATTACGACAAATTAGCCGGTTAGTAAAGTAGGTCAGATAAATCTTTCCATTATAGTGTAAAAATGTTTATTTGCCAAAAAAATGGCGGTAAATTGTTTTGTGCCCTTACTATTTATATAGTGACGCTAAAACCCCCCTCGCGGGTGCCCAAAATTAGCGGGATTACCGAACTGATTAATTGTAATATTACGAAATTAGGGAATTGGGCAATGGGCAATGGGCATTGGGCAATGGGCATTGGGCAATGGGCAATGGGAATTAAAAACGCTTGACTAATTGTAATGCCCGAATAAATATGATTCTTTCCATGCCCCATGCCCCATGCCCCATGCCCCATGCCCAATGCCCCATGCCCAACTTAAAACCCAAGATCGGCTTTAGCTAGTTCAGCAGCAGCGAAGACTTCTGCGTCTGGCTTTTCTTCCCAAGCGGTATCACCAATTTCGGCATAGAAAGTTGAGTCGTAAGGACGGGTACGCACGACTACCGGCATGGGGACGGCGTGTCCTAAAATTAAAGCTTGTTGCTTTGAGTCTAACTTGGCTAAGACCGATCGCAAACCACCACCACCAGAGACACCTGTAAAAATCGCGTCGATGTCTTTTTCATCATTGAGCAAAGCGGTGATGCGAGTACCAATTTGAGACATAACTTCATTATCTATGCCTGAAGGACGTTGATCGACCACCAGAAGTGTAACGAAATATTTACGCAACTCGCGGGCGATCGTCCCAAAGATGGTACTTTGGACAATAGCGGGGTCAAGAAAGCGGTGCGCTTCCTCAATCGTAATCATTAATGGGGTTGGGCGATCGCATGGATTTTTGCTTTGCAAGAACTTATCAGCTTTTTTTACATACTTCTCGTGAATGCGTTTGGTAATCATGTTCGTCACCAACATGTAAGAAAGCATGTTGGATTGGGAACCAAATTCTATCACAACATTCTTGCTAGCTTCCAAAGATTGCAAAATCTTATCGATGTAATTTTGCGGGCAAGCCGCTCGTATATACTTTAAACTATCCATCCGCAAAAGTTTGCGTTGCAAAGACATAATCGAACCTTTATGTCCGCGCTTTTCTTCGCAAAACATCTCGATTTCTTCATTCGTCATGTTCAGTAATTGGATAATCCAAGACTTCCCGAATTCAGAGAACAAAATATTGGCATTATCTAATGCTGCATCCGACAGTCCTAAATCCCGACTGCATAACTTAATATCTTCGACATCGATTTGGTCGTAACTTAGATATAGTTCTTGTGCATCGCGCACACCCCGACGTTTTGTAGATTCTGGGTCAAGGGTATAAACTTCAACAAGACTTGGAAATAACTGTTTTAAACCTTTAACAGTATTAACATTTTTGCCTTCCGCTACAGCTTCCCAACCATACTCGGAATGCATATCAAAAATTAAATTAACTGCTGCACTTTTGCGAATCACACCAGCTAAAAGTAAGCGTGTTAAAAACGATTTACCAGTACCAGATTTACCAAAAACGCCATTACTGCGTTCAACAAAACGATTTAAATCGATGCAAACCGGCACATCCATATCCAGCGGTTTACCGATAGAGAAATTTTTTCTCTGGGGGTCATCTTCCCAACCAAATACTCGGCGAAAATCATCTTCATTCGCTTCGTAAACTTGGCTAAAATGGCTGGGAATAGTTTTAACTGGTAACAATTCCATCGTCGTGCTGGTTTGCGGTTGAAAAGATGCTAAACCGGTTGCCGATGGTACAAAGGGATTAACAGATTTGCCATTTGTGGCTGAATAAGATTCGTTATTTTCCGGAGTGAACATCAACATCGGTGAGAGGTTGATAGTTCCGTAAGTACCACTTCCACCTAAAACTTCTCTTAAAAAAGTGTCATCCCAACTTGGAGGATTAGCAATAATTCTTTGGTTAGCAGTTCCTAGTGCTACATCTGTCAGCATACAGAAAAAACGCGATCGCATCCCTTGCACGACTAAAAACTTACCCACCCGCATATCTTCAACCGAAATATCCGGGTGTAATCTTACTTCTAATCCTGCTGTGAGAGAACCTTCTATTACTGAACCTAACGGTTGTCCCAAATTCATTTTATTAATTACATGATTGTTGTTTAATCTTATATTTAATTTTAGTTGTATATAACATTTCCAATCGCTAGTTTCACATAAAAATATTAAAAGGGTAATAGGTAATTTAAATTTGGTAATTGAAAATTGGTAATTGAAAATTGGTAATTGAAAATTGGGAAAAAGCGATTACCCATTCCCCATTCTCCATTCCCCATTCCCCATTCCCCATTACCCATTACCCATTCCCCATTCCCCATTCCCCATTCCCCATTACCCATTCCCCATTACCCATTACCCATTTTTAATCAATTTGAATTGAAGTTGGAGCGCTACCTGTGGTAGTAGTAGGTAGTAATGGTGTGCGATATTGACTGTAAAGGCGATCGCGCCAAGTGAAGAATGGTTCGTAAAGGGGATTATCTGCTAATTCTGGGACACCTTTACCTCTGAGGCTGACTGGTAAATCTAGATAGGGACCATCGGGAAACTTCAGCAAAATCGACAATCCTGCCACGGCAAAGTCTGCTAAAGTAGGTTCGTCTCCGACTAAATAAGGACTCTCTGCCAATATTAGCGTAAGTGCTTCTAAGTCTTGCTTTAAGTCGGTGATGGCGCTACGTACCACATCAGGAGTATAACCTACTCCAACACCCAAAACTTTTAGTAAGTCGTTTGGTACTCCTTGAATTAGAGTTTTGAATACATCTGGTGTGGAAGTCGGTAATAAAGACTTGCGGAAATTTTGGTCTTGACTAATCGCCGAAAATAACGCCTTGCGACTTTTGATACCAATCGACTCATCAGCCCATTCTTCCATCATTAAGCATAAACCGCGTTGCTTTGAATCTTTCGGTATCAGTGGGCGATCGGGATATTCTAAATCTAAATACTTAGCTATCCCCGTGGAATCTGAGATATATCTATTACCATCTTTCAGCACTGGTACTTGTCGCTGACCAGTCAACCGGAAGAGATCTACTTGTCCAATCCCAGGTGTAATTTCAATTTTGCGGTACGCTAATCCTTTATAATCAAGGAGCAGGCGTGCTTTCTCTGAGTAATGAGATAGTTCAAATTGGTATAATTCCAGCATCTTCCCTACCTTGTAATCGGTGCGTTTATCAACTTTATAATTGTATCTTTAGTACTATAAATTTCAAAAGGCAATTAATTTATTTTGCACGAAACTAATCGAGACTAACGTTGATTTTTTGATAAATGCACGATTTTGGCAAAAATACTATTATTCATTCAATTAAAAACATCAAATCATGAAAAAATTTAATTAGTCGCCATCAACGGCTTACATCATTGTAGAAAATTTTAGATAAAAAGTTGCTTGCATCGCCTTTGTGATTAAGCACTTTTCCTTTGCTTCTCTTGTGGTGCTTGTTAGAAAAACAAAGGAAAGTGAGAAAATTTTGGGGATATTTTGTATGTAACGCTACGTTTGGACTAGATTTACCATTTTTTTGATGAGATTGCTATTTGGTCAAGTCTTTTATCTTAAATACTTGCTTTTTCTTTGGGTGATGCGATATTAGGCGAGGGGGAAAATTCGCTCTTGGGCGATCGCCTACACAAAAGTCGTGATATTTACTTGATTCATATTATATTTGCTACAGGCGATAGCTTCTAACCTTCAGTGTAATAATTTCCGGATAAAGGAAATCCTATCACCACGGCATATTTTAAATAAAAAATCTTACTTCTTTAGTTAGATTTTATGGGTAGCGAAATGTTATAAGTCTTTATGTAATGTGTGAAAATTAAAGCCAAACAAAATTTATGAACGTTGATTATAACAGAAAATTGCTGACCCAGTTCGCAGGACTAGTGGGAGCAACCGGTGCTAGTTTCCTGATGATTTTTTCGGCTAGAGCCAATGAGGTACTAAATCCTAACCCTGGTATTTTCTCAGAAGCGCCCTACAATCGCGGTCAACGTGTTTTGGTAAACGCTGAATATACACCGACTGAGCCAGAATTAGCCAAAAAGGACAAGAAGCCTGCACCAGGGAAAAACACCGTATCTCAAAGTAACCAAAGAGGCGGTGTAAGTCCTAGACCTAGTATTTTCAACGAGGCTCCTTATAACCGTGGTGGTGGCACTACACCTAGTCAAACACCTAACGCAACACCTACTACCCCGTCTACTACCCCAGGCGCTACACCGATCCCAACACCCACACCTGGAACTACAGAGACACCCACCATACCCGGAAGTACAGGAACACCCTCTACACCGCCAACTCGTACACCCAGAGAAACGACACCGCCGGGAGGAAGTTCTAGCACTCAAGGTAAGACCTTGTTAGCGCTAGCGGAAGCGGACGGCTCTTTTAAAACTTTAACTAAGGCTTTGAAAGCAGCTGGATTGACAGAAACTTTACAAGGTAAAGATAATTACACCATTTTTGCGCCCACGGATGCGGCATTTGCTAAATTACCACAAGATGCGGTGCGCGATTTATTGAAGCCAGAAAATAAAGAAGTATTGCTCAAGGTTTTGCGATACCATGTGGTAAAAGGTCAATTATTATCTACTGATTTGAAATCTGGCGAAGTGAAAAGCGTTGAAGGCGGTGCGATTAACGTTAAAGTTGATCCAGCAGCTGGCGTAACCGTTAATGAAGCTAAGGTGACTAAGGCAGATATCAGAGGTAGCAATGGTGTTATCCATGCGATCGATCAAGTGATTTTACCTCCCAGTTTGTAATTTCATAAGTTTTCAGATGTGAATAACAATAACCCGTCCAAACTAACATTTGAACGGGTTTTTTAACGTGCTTGACAAAATAGGATTTACGCACTTCCTTCGTCGTTACCATTGAATTGACGTAGGGGCAATTCATGAAGGGTCTCCTACAAGACTTAATAGTGCTGCAATGTAGCATCAATTTGCAGCTTAATTTCTTGATTGTTAGTGTTTTTCATCTTTTCCAAAGCTGTAACTACGGCGCGATGGCGAAGCGCCCGCATAATTGCGATCGCCATATACAATTTGTCCCAGTCGCTTGACTGTATAAAGCTTGTATGCATCGTCAGTATGCTGCAACTCAGTAAGTAAATATGCTTTATCACTAGTAGCTACTGCACTGTGATTAGCGTAACTTCCTTGTAGATAATAACCGCGAATTCTATTTGAAAAACTCTGCTCAAGCAAGTTGATGATTTCACACAGTAATAAGTCAACCTTGGGGACTTTGGTTGAGTTGAGGAGAGTAATATTATTCATCAGCTTTTGCGAAAATTGCTACTTGCGTGTATAACGATGCTTCACGCCAACAGGGAAATATTCCGGATCGCCAAGTGGTGTTAATATGACTTTTGGCATTTGATATTCTGGGGGGACGTAGTTAGCAAACTCGCTATTGAGGCGCTTCAATTGTGAGAGAATTGAATTGGCGATCGCTTGAGTTTTCTCTTCACTTCCTTCCACCTGAGGTGCTAACTCCACAACCACAGATAAAAAGCGGTTCTTGTCTGCATCTTCCTTCACCTGCAATACAAACTTACCCGTCACCCATTCTTTAATTACAGATTGCTCTAATCCTATCGTTACATTTTCTGGGTAAATATTCGCGCCAAAGTAAGAAACTGTAAAATTAGAACGTCCGAAAACATAAACAAAAGGTAATTGATTAATTCCCCTTCCACCCTGATTTTCTAACTCTACCAGCGGATTAAATCCCCACTCTGCCAAAAATTCCAACATGGCATCATAACTAATTATCCCCCCAGTATCTAAAATGTTATAACGCACCAAGGGAATACCATTATCTCCCGTAAAGAACAACGTACCATTTTCAACTTCAAAAAAGCGGCTTATCGGGTCATACTGTAGCAAAGTAGGTAAACGAGATTCCCCAAATAAAGCTTTCGCAGCATCAGGATTTTCTGCCAAAAAACGGCGAATACAAATACTTAAAGGTGTTTCATTAGCCAAAACACCTGCATCCGCAGTTCCATAAAGTGATGCTGAATCGTAACAGAAATTTTGCGAACCTATTCTTTCACCAACCAAACTGCGCCATTCTTCACTAAATACTTCCCCTGCCATAACTAGCTTAACTTGATATTGCTGCCATTCCACACCACGAGCAATACCAGTGTCAATTACATCTTTCAGAAATGGCGGATATCCTAACAATACAACTTGCTCGAAAGCTGAACCAAGTTCCTGCACAACTCGCAAGATTTCTTCTTTGTTGTTACCAGGTGTAATTACTGTGATAGGATAACCTTTGCTGGCAAGATAGCGACAACAATTAGTTGTAAACATTCCACCTACCCAGGTTCCTAAAGTGAAACAAATCACAGCTAAAGTGCTTTTAGAATCTGCCTGAAAGCTGTCATGAAATATCTGCTCAAAGCGGATCGCAATTTGCAGTTCATCTGTGAAGAAACGAGTCCAAAATGTCGGTTTCCCTGTTGAACCTGAAGAAGCAGCTATCATGTCACATGCTTGTAATCCATAGCGACACAAATCAGCTAAAGGATGACGCGAGATATAATTTTCTTTGGTAATGAGAGGTAGTTTCTGGAAATCCTCAAAGGTTTCGATGGAAGCGGGATTTATATTCTGTTGTGCTAAAAAAGTCTTGTAAGCCGGTACGTTAGCAGCGATTTCGTGAAATAATGCCAAAGCTGCTGATTCGCTTTTACTATTTATATGGCGTTGTAGTAGGGTTTCTAAAGGTGTAGTTATAAACTCTTGAAAAGCCCTAATTGCCCGCTGCTGTTGTGATTCGCTGTTCATGGTACTTATATTTTTATGACTATCCTGGAGGGGGGGGACGAGGGGACAAGGGGGACAAGGAGGACAAGGAGGACAAGGAGGACAAGGAGGACAAGGAAGAATTTATTCTTTATTTCCCCATTACCGATTAGCCATTACCAATTACCCATTACCCATTACCAATTACCCACTCCCCATTCATAATTTTGCGTAAATGAGGCTGCACCTGTTGTAGCAATAAAGAAAACCCTTCATTCACCCTTGGGCATTATGCAAGTCTATTGCAGTAAACAACACGCAAATAATCAGAGTAACCGATTTTGTATCCACTGCGGTGAACCGTTGCCTCTTGCTACGGGGAAGGTGGTGGAGAATCGCTATCATATTTTACGGCAATTGGGGCAGGGCGGTTTTGGACGCACTTATTTGGCTGTTGATAAAAATCAATCGAATCAAAATTGTGTGCTGAAGGAATTTGCACCCCAAGTTGAAGCACAACAAGATTTACTAAAAGCGAAAGAATTATTTGAACGCGAAGCAAGTGTTTTAAAGAAACTTCAGCATCCGCAAATTCCCCGTTTTCACGCTTCTTTACAAGCGAAGTTAGGTGATAAAGATTTTTTCTTTTTGGTGCAAGATTATGTGGAGGGTGAAAATTATTATGAGTTGTTAGAACGTAAAACTTTTAGTGAAGAAGAGGTAATTAAGCTTCTGCAAGAAATTTTACCTGTGTTCTCGTATATTCACTCACTTGATGTCGTTCACCGCGATATTTCTCCTGATAATTTGATTTTGCGGAGTTCTGATAAGTTGCCGGTGTTGATTGATTTTGGGGGTGTGAAGCAATTACCCGCGAGTAAGGGTTTTTGGTTTACTCAGTTGGGTGGAAATCGCACGTTGTTGGGTAAAAAGGGTTACGCGCCAGAAGAACAGTTACGTCAGGGGAAGGCGTTTGCTAGTAGCGATTTGTACTCTTTGGCGGTGACGGCGCTGGTATTATTGACAGGTAAGGAACCGCAACATCTTTACGACAGTTATCAAGCTGTTTGGCGTTGGGGAAAGGAAATTCAAGTCAGTTCGCAACTGGAAGCTGTGTTAAAAAGGATGCTTGCTTATAAACCAAGCGATCGCTATCAAACAGCGAATGAAGTTATCAAAGATTTAAACTTTTCTATCGCTGTCAAAGCTGCAAATCCACACATCACCAAGCTGAAAACTATGATAGCCGCTCCTGGGCGACAACGCGCTGGTGCTGTTGTCAGCAATCTCCACAAAAGAACGCAATTGATCGCCGGTGCGCTACCTTTACCTGTTTGGCTTCGTCCTTTTGCTGTTAGTCTTATTGGGACAACTGCGGTTGTTTTAACTTTCGCTGGTACTTGGGCGGTAGTAAATGCTATTGGGCGTGCTGTATCATCAATATCTGTTCCCTCAATTTCTCTACCGATACCGGGGGGATCGAATCCGGAAAGTAAACCGGCAAATAATAAAGATATAAGTCAAATTGTTAATCGCCGTGAAGAATTAGAAATTCCTCAAGTATTTTTTACTCGAACTGTAGATAATTTATTTTATACTGAAAAGCCAGAATTACAAGGACGTCCCCTGAAATCTAACTCGGAAGATGCTGCTTTACGCAAAGAATGGTACGGTGTCGCTGATGACTTGCTAGATAAATTAGAACAAGCTAAACTCAGTAGCGCATCGCGTCGTAAGTTAGGAAATTACGGTTCTCAAGATTACGACGTTTGGAGACGCAAAGCGCAAGCAGGACAGTTAGGTGATTATACAATCAGTCAATTGAACAGAGACACAAATCAAAAATTCGATCGCTTGTTTCCCGGTCAGCGACGTGGGAAACTCAATCAAAAGACTCTCGGTCAAATTTGGTATGCGATCGCTGCCGATCAAGTTAGTAAACGACAACAATAAGGATAGTGGTTAGTGGTTAGTTGATAGTGGTTGGTGGTTGGTGGATAGTGGTTGGTGGATAGTGGTTGGTGGATAGTAGTTAGTTGATAGTGGTTGGTGGTTAGTGGATAGTAGTTAGTTGATAGTGGTAAGTGGTTAGTTGATAGTGGTTCATAAAATAATTAACAACCAACAACCAACAACTAACAACCAACAACCAACAACCAACAACCAACAACTAACAACCAACAACCAACAACCAACATCCAACAACTAACATCCAACCACTAACTAAATTATTATGAATCCTGTTTATTGTTCCAAGGGACACGAAAATCCTGCTGGTAGTCGCTTTTGTCTTCATTGTGGTGAAAAGTTAAATCAAAATCTGATGAGTCAGGGTATCCAACCGGGACAAACTTTAGGCGATCGCTATATTATTGTACGTCTACTCGGTCAAGGCGGGTTCGGACGCACTCATTTAGCTGAAGATATCAACCGCTTTCGGGAACTTTGTGTTTTAAAGGAATTTTCTCCCCAAGTTCAAACTCCTTACGTTTTACAAAAAGCTGAAGAACTGTTTCAGCGAGAAGCAACTGTTCTTTACAAATTGCAACATCCGCAAATTCCCCGCTTCCGGGAATTGTTTCGCAGCAACTTGGGGGGTAAAGAATACCTGTTTTTGGTGCAAGATTATGTAGAAGGGCAACCTTACAACGCTTTATAAGAGGTATGCTGAAAACCCCTTGGCTTTAGCCAGGGGATGAAAGCTACGATGCAGGGTTAACCAAGCGCCGTGATATTTTCTTTTAGTGGTTCCGGCAAAGTATCAAGCAAGTCTTCAA
>JAESGF010000329.1_pt1 | contig 13465 bp, 16 predicted proteins | sample 9269621 | NCBI WGS metagenome assembly JAESGF01 (sample SAMN14515066, study PRJNA621663) | algae metagenome | isolation source: Tolypothrix carrinoi HA7290-LM1 and co-occurring heterotrophs from dry rock... | place: USA: Makauwahi cave, Kauai, Hawaii | collected 2011-01-06
CTCATCGACGAGTATTAATTTATCAAGAACCTGATGCAGCTTTAGCAGTTCTACCTCTGATAGCTTTAAACCGTTCACCTAACTGTTCGGCAATAGTTTTTAAGCCTGGAGTCTTCTTTGCAGCAGTCTTTACATAGTCATAAACAGTCAAACTGCTGGTCATGGCATCACTACCGACTGCTAATAGGGTATCATCTACTTGTTCGGTGAGTTGCCGCATTGAGGTTAAAAGTTCGGTGAGTGTGCTGGTTAATTGATAATCTCGCACCAATTCCTCAACGTCAAAACTTGCGGGGAGAATGTCGCGGTTGGACTGAGCAGCGGCAACGCTATTATTGACAAAGGCTAGGCTTTTATCACCCATTTTTACCAACTTGCGTCGTTCTTCGGTAGTTAGGGTAATCAAAAAGGGCAGCTTTTTCTGGACTGTCTGTAGTGCTGCTTTAATTTCTTGGATATCTTGTGGGGAAATGCTGGCGTTGACATTTTGATAAGCCATCGTATAATTACCTTGGTGAGAGTATTGCTGTAGTAGCAATGTTTACTACGTTTATGATTCCCACAAAGTCATGCGATCGCACATTTTATTTAAATTTTTACACCCAGGTCTGATTATCACTATTGAATCACGGTTGTCTATTTCATTCTTTGGTCTGCTTAATCATCCGTCGCAGCGCTGATTCTGATGGATATATACAAACTGACATCAATGCTTGCCGTTCGAGAATGCGATCGCCATTGTTAAAATCAAAGATACGTACAGTTACTTCGCCAATATCTGTTAAAGGCTCAATTACAGCTTCATTTAAGCGGAAATGTTCTCCCCAAAAGTCTCGACGGGGGTTGAAAAAGCGCACGAGTTCACCAGTCTGCCAATTAATAGAGCCTAAATCGCTGCCTTTTTGTAGATTACAATAAATACAGGCATAGCTCAAATTATCTGCCGTAGTGGAACCACTGTGTTTTACACTGATGATGTGGTCAACTTGAAAGCTTACGCCGTTTGTATGTGGAATTAGGCAGTATTCGCACAAGCAATCAGCGCGATCGCTAACTAAACGGCGAAGTTCTAAACTAACGTAAGGTCGAGACACTTCTTATATTTACTCGGCTGTAATGTACTTATAAGCGCGTGCTTTTGCCAACCTCATTATATGCTCTAAGGTGAGGAACCGATCTAACTCTTTTTTTTCTTCTGGTGTCAGTTCTCCGGTTTGGTGCGCGTAAACCAAATCTTCTAAACGCTCCTGCGCTGCATGTGATAGTTTAAAATCTATAACACTTTGGGGTGTAGTTCCCGCAGCAATAAAGTCAATAATTTCGTCGTAGACTTTGGTTGTATTTATAGATGTGGTCATAATCCCTCTTTCATCGAATCAATATTTATGCTACTTTAAATGTCTTTGCTAACGTTTGCGGTTCTGGTAGAGATGTACCGTCTTCTAACGATGACGAAATCAGCATTTCTAAAACTTCTTGAGCATTTTTAACTGCCTCCTCGTAAGTGTCTCCGTGGGTATGACAAAATTCTCCCCATTCAGGAAGGCTAACAACATAACAGTTATCTTCGCAACTACCATTGAATAATAATAGTGTAGTGAGAATTCATTCTTGTTCTTCCTCTTGAGCCTTTTTAATTTCCTCTAGCTTTTGAAGTGCATTATTAACGTCTTTTTCCTGGTAAGCTTTCGCATCATTCCCATCCTTACCAGATAAAGTTAATAAATTCAAATGTAGGGGAGCCAGTGCGTTGCGCGGGTTACCCGCGTTGAAGCACCTGGCGTGAGGTTCCCTCCGTTGTAGCAACTGGCGTTGTGTTGTCGCGCAGCGCAACGCACCATCAAGAATTCAAGGTGGGTGCGATCTTCCTACGGCATAACACACCCTACCGACTTGAATTGTCTGCACTTGAGCCTTAAGAATCTTGCTTTCTTTTGTTTGCTTGCTCGATACGCTGCTTAATTGCTTGTTCTGCTATACGAATATTTTCTTCTATTGGTGTACCGTCTTCAGTCGCCATTGGTCCATACCATGTTGCTTCAGAGTCGGGAGGATTGCGACGACTAAACAACACACGAATAGCCTCATCATCATCTCGATGTGCCAGTATATAAGCGGTTAATTCTTTACTAGTCATCGCTTCAAAGTCCGGTTTCATTTAAAAACCTCCAGAGTCCACTAGGGGGTACGATAATTTGAATATTCTCGCCTGCCAAAATATACACATCTCTAGTTTGAATTTCAAAACGAAACAGGTGGATATCTTTGTAAGTGTTTGATAACATTTGGCAGACTCGCACACAGGCTTGTGCTTGTTCGTTGGTTGGGTAAATAGCCTTTTCCTCAATTGTGACATAGATAATATAAGCCCCAAATGGCAACGTGTCAGAAACCTAATGCTTGAGAACAAGCTTTTGAATTCTCTAATTTTCAAAGGGCATATCCCCGTATTCTTCAACTTTCTCGGCTCTCCTGGCTTATTTATGCTACTTTAAATGTCTTTCCTAGCGTTTCCGGTTCTGGTAGCGGTTCGCTGTCTGACAAAGATGACGAAATCAACATTTCTAAAACTTCTTGAGCATTCTTAACAGCTTCTTCGTAAGTATCTCCGTGGGTGCAAGGCTGCATTATATTAGTAAACTCAGGAAGCAAAACTACATAACATTCGTCTGATTCTGACCATTTAATCACAATTGTATATTTCATTCTTCTGTTTCCTCTTCTTCCATTTTCTTTAGTTCTTCAAGTGCTTCGTTGACTTGTTTTTCTAAATACAGTTTGGCATCACTACCATCTTTGCCAGCGATGATGATAGCTTTAGGCAATTGTGGATGTATCCATTTACTATGGCTTCCTTTTGCAGGTTTACAAATAAACCCTGCTTGCAGCAACAAGCTTTTGAGTTCTCTAATTTTCTTGGGCATATAATCAGCTTACATTCTCACATCCGATTATTTTGCCCCTTCTAACTCCTTCAACTTTTTCTGTGCAAACTCCCGCACTTCCTCATCTGCGTCATTTGCTGCTTTGTCGCGCAATAGTGGTAAAGTCTGGGGATGTTGAGGATATTGCTCGATAATTGCCTTAAGTGCTGTTTTTCGAGGGTTATTTTCCAAGTTGTACTTGCGTTTAAACGGGTCATTAACAGCGCAATTGTAGAATACTTCAAACATCCCAGGGTCATCTTTAAAGTTGCTGGCTAAAGCTTCGACTGCTACACGTCGCACATCCGAATCATTATTAGCGATCGCCCGTTCTTTTAACCATCGCAGAGTGTCCGGGTCATCTTTAAAGTTGCTGGCTAAAGCTTCGACTGCTGCACGTCGCACATACCATTCATTATCAGCGATCGCCTGCTCTTTTAACCATCGTAGAGTGTCCGGGTCATCTTTAAAGTTGCTGGCTAAAGCTTCGACTGCTGCATATCGCACATCCGAATCATTATTAGCGATCGCCCGTTCTTTTAACCATCGCAGAGTGTCCGGGTCATCTTTAAAGTTGCTGACTAAAGCTTCAACTGCTACACGTCGCACATTCGTATTATTATCAGCGATCGCCCGTTTTAACAATCCCAGAATGTCCGGGTCATCTTTAAAGTTGCTGACTAAAGCTTTAACTGCTGCACGTCGCACATCCCAATCATTATCAGCGATCGCCCGTTCTTTTAACAATGGCAGAGTGTCCGGGTCATCTTTAAAGTTGCTGACTAAAGCTTCAACTGCTGCACGTCGCACAAAATAATCATTATCAGCGATCGCCCGCTCTTCTAACCAGGGGAGAGTGTCCGGGTCATCTTTAAAGTTGCTGGCTAAAGCTTTAACTGCTGCATATTGCACATCCCCATCATTATCAGCGATCGCCCGCTCTTTTAACAATGGCAGAGTGTCCGGGTCATCTTTGAAATTGCTGGCTAAAGCTTGGACTGCTGCACGTCGCACATCCCCATGATTATCAGCGATCGCCCGCTCTTTGAGCCAGGGGAGGGTGTCGGGGTCATCTTTAAAGTTGCTGGCTAAAGCTTGGACTGCTGCACGTTGCACATCCCCATCATAATCAGCGATCGCCCGCTCTTTTAACAATGGTAGAGTGTCCGGGTCATCTTTAAAGTTGCTGACTAATGCTTCGACTGCTGCACGTCGTACATACCATTCATAATCAGCGATCGCCCGCTCTTTTAACAATGGTAGAGTGTCCGGGTCATCTTTAAAGTTGCTGACTAAAGCTTCAACTGCTGCACGTCGCACATCCGAATCATTATCAGCGATCGCCCGGTCTTTGATCTGCTTAACTAATTCATTAGCCGTTGAAACAATTACCGAGCGATTCCTCACTTCTACAAGACATTTAGCAGCTAAAGACAAAATGCTAAACTTTTTCTTTTCACCATCTAACTTTATTAAATACTGAATAATCTCACCCGCAAATTTAGGCTCAATCATTCCTACAATTAGCTGCAACACCTCATGCCAAGTTTCATCTTGCCAGTGTTTACCAAAAACTTCTGTCTTCAATTCCTCAATAGTCAGCGATCGCGTCTTCTCAAACTGCCAAACAAACTCCCAAGCACAGAAATATTCTAAAAATGTCCGATGCACAAAGGCATAATAATCTGCACCGAGGAAACACAACATAAAATTGCGAGTCCGCAGTTGATTAATCATCACCCTCGCAACTTCTCTCGGTTGACTAACTATATCTTTCAGAGAATCCGTTAAAATATTCTCTAAATCACCCGCACTAATCAAATTGCCTGCTAAACCTTTCTCACTGGTTTGCATATAACAAGCAACCTGACGCAGCATCGCTTGCTTATCTTTATAATCAATCGTTTTTGGATCTAATCTTTTATCTTCTATTAAAGCGCGTTCCACATCCCATTGATGCAATAACACCCGCGATGCTTGATTATAAAGTTCCGCTCTATCTCGCGGCAATTCTTGATTTCTATTAAGTATTGCCATCATCGTCAGCAGCAGAGGATTACCCGCTAATTCGGCAATAGATTTTGAAGCTTCTATTCCTCTTTGCAATCGCTCACGTTTTCTAAGTTTATCCGCTTCATCGTTAAATGTTAACTCATGCCAGCGGTAAATAAAATCCTGAATTTGTTCAGCTTCTAAATCTTGCAATATGAAATGCCGAAACTCAGCATCTCGCAATCGTTGCGCTTTGTAGCCAATGACGCGAGATGTTACAATCACCTGCACATTCGGATACTCGTTAGTGAAGCGATGAATATCGTTAATCACATCTTCTCGCTTACCCGGATAGAAGACTTCATCTAAACCATCAAACATCACTAAGGCTCTACCAGCTTTTAGCTGTTCGTGTAGTTCATGTTGATTCAAATGATAAATTGCACCGCTACATTTATGGAAAAATTCCAGAAAATTATGACACTCCTTATCCTCTCGTCGTCGCATATAAGTGCGTAACTCAATTAGCAAAGGTATCGGCAGTGAGATAACATTATCTAGGGGTGTTTGTGCCCAATTCAAAGCGAGAAATTGCAACAATGTAGACTTACCCGAACCCGGATCGCCCAAAATGACGATATATTTATAAGTCCGTTTTTCATTTACAATATCTAATACTGAACGTATGGCTTGTTCTAAATAAAGTTGTTTGTAACGTTTTAATTCTTCCTCTTGAACTTCTGCCTCTAATTGGTTGCTTTCTCGCAGTCGTCGCAGATGTTCTTTAGGCAGTTCGTGTTGTGGTAATATTTGATTAGCTTCCCGGACATTTTGGGCGATAAAGATGCGCCATAACTTTAGTTCGTTATATGCGTAACCTGTAGTATCCAAATTATCTAACTTCAGATTACCATATAGCTCGCCAATTGCTTCTTGATAGCGTTCTAAATCAAATTGAGGAATAATCCCGGCTATCTCGGTTGTGTTTTGTGCGGTTTTTTCTAGATTCTGGGAATTAAGAATCTCTCGCAGTTGATCAACTTCGAGAATTATCTCTTTAACCTTTTGCAGATACTTTTTGCCTATTGGTTTCCAGTTAAAATCATCTGATGAATTAAGTTGATACCAAATTTGTTGTAATTTACTTGTGTCTATTGCTTGACAGTTATGCTTAAAGGCACTTCCTAAAATTTGTTTGACTTCTTGATTCTTGAGAAAGTGCTTTATCGGTTGCGTATACTTTTTGATGTCATCTTGCGATCCATTATATTCTAAATCCTGCTGCATCAGTTGCACAAATTCTGTCAGTGCCATAACTTCAGCTTTCTGAAGCGGTTCTTGCTTAAAGGGTGCGGTTATGGCATTATTTAAGATATTCTTGAAAAAATCTTTAGCGTAGTCTTTGACTAAATCTTTGAGAAATTCTTCGCTGATAATGGTTTTGACGAGAAATCCAAATGTTTTTGTAGTTATCCAGGTGGTGAACCATTCAACTATCATGTTGGTGTCTGCTTAGATAATGTTTCGGAATTTACGGCTGATTTAAGAAATGTCTCACGCAAAGGCGCAAAGACGCAAAGGAAGAGGGTAGAGTTATAGGTCTTGCTGGATGCGCTATCGCGATCGCTTCCTCTACTATCCGCTTATTTTCTTCTATCGGTGTACCATCTTCAGTAAACATCGACGGATATATAATTGCTTCTGAGTCTGGAGTACGACGATTAAACAGAATTTCTAGCGCTTCTACATCATCCCGATTAGCAAGCACATACGCTCTCAATTCTTTTGTGGACATTTCTGCAAAATTAAACTTCATCTCTCTTCCTTCGTGCTCTTCGCGTCTTTGCGGTTCGTAAACAAATATACCCCTTCACAACCCAGACGCGTTCCGCAAGGTTGCGGTACTCCGCATCGCCCCAATTGCATAAAACTAAGAAATGTTTATAAATATATAGATATTAGATATAGGATTTGGCACTACTGATGGTTTATACTCACCCACAGGGTTGCAAATCGCCAATCATCAGATATATATAGGAGGCAAAACCACATCATCCTTTACCCAACGCTCTCACAACCATCATCATGAGAGGTAACTAAAGGCAAGCTTGATGTCAAACGAATAATTTTTGCTTCAATGGCGACGCATAAATATTAAACTTAAAAGTCTTGTGCAGCGATATCTCTAGCTATAAAATCAGCAATCATGTCTAAGGTTCTAGTCTCCGATCCAATTGACCAAGCTGGGATTGACATTCTCTCCCAAGTTGCCACTGTCGATGTTAAAACAAATCTCAAACCAGCAGAACTAATAGAAATCATTGGTGAATATGACGCGCTGATGATTCGTTCTGGCACTCAAGTTACCAAAGAAATCATTCAAGCCGGCACGCAATTAAAAATTATCGGTCGTGCTGGTGTCGGTGTCGATAATGTCGATGTTCCCGCAGCCACCCGCCAAGGTATAGTCGTTGTTAACTCTCCTGAGGGTAACACGATCGCCGCTGCCGAACACGCGCTAGCAATGATGTTATCTTTATCTCGCTACATTCCCGATGCCAATGCTTCTGTAAAACGCAATGAGTGGGATCGTAAAACTTTTGTTGGCGCAGAAGTATACAAAAAAACTCTCGGTATTGTCGGTTTAGGCAAAATCGGTTCTCATGTAGCTGCTGTTGCTAGAGCAATGGGAATGCGATTGTTAGCTTTTGACCCTTTCATTTCCACAGAACGAGCCGAGCAAATAGGCTGTCAATTAGTCGATTTGGATCTTCTATTGCAGCAAGCAGATTATATCACGTTACACATCCCGAAAACTCCGGAAACGACACATTTAATCAACGCCGAGAGATTGGCGAAGATGAAACCCAATGCCAGGATAATTAACTGCGCTCGTGGTGGGATAATTGATGAAGACGCTTTAGCTGCTGCGCTGAAAGAAGGTAAAATAGCAGGGGCAGCTTTGGATGTTTACGAATCAGAACCTCTAAAAGAATCTCAACTGCGAGCGATCGGTAAAGAAGTTATCCTCACTCCTCATTTAGGCGCATCCACTACAGAAGCACAAGTAAATGTAGCGATCGATGTAGCCGAACAAATCCGCGATGTGCTTTTAGGACTACCCGCACGTTCAGCAGTGAACATTCCCGGACTTAATCCCGATGTCTTGGAAGAACTTAAACCCTACATGCAGCTAGCAGAAACCTTAGGTAGACTAGTCGGACAACTCGCCGGCGGACGAGTAGAATTACTGAACGTGCGGTTACAAGGCGAACTCGCAACCAACAAAAGTCAGCCTTTAGTTGTCGCTGCCCTCAAAGGACTACTTTACCAAGCTCTACGCGAACGTGTAAACTACGTTAATGCCAGCATCGAAGCCAAAGAACGCGGAATTCGTGTCATTGAAACGCGGGATGCTTCAGTTAAAGACTATGCCGGTTCGCTGCATCTCGAAGCTACAGGTTCTTTAGGTACTCATTCTGTAACCGGCGCTTTGTTAGGTGACGGAGAAATCTACCTTACCAATATTGATGGGTTCCCGATTAGCGTCCCCCCCAGCCAATACATGGTATTCACCTTACACCGCGACATGCCGGGAATTATCGGCAAACTCGGTTCCCTACTCGGCAGTTTTAATGTCAATATTGCCAGTATGCAAGTAGGCAGAAAAATCGTTCGTGGTGATGCTGTGATGACACTCAGCATTGATGACCCCTTACCCGATGGCATTTTGACGGAAATCATCAAAGTGCCGGGAATTAGGGACGCATACACGGTAACACTTTAAAGAGTTAGGAGTTACGAGTAGAGTTAGGAGTTAGGAGTTAAGAGTGAGGAATGAAGAGTTAAAAATTAATAGTAAAGAATTTTTTATTTTTAACTCCTAACTCCTAACTTCTAACTCCTAACTCCTCACTCCCCAACGCCAGTCGCTACAAACTCCTCCACCCCCGCAACGCGCTGGCTCCTCCCCACTCGCAACTCCTAACTCCTCACTCCTAACTCCAAACTCCTAACTTTTTCTTGTGGCAAACACCTGGTGGGAACTACAAATTCTGTGTGAACCAGACCTAGAAGAATCTATCTTTTGGCGTTTGGAAAATTTCGGCTGTCGTGGTACAGCGAGTGAAACAAAAGCAAATTCCTGTTTAGTGCGGGGTTATTTGCCGCAATTTCAAGCACAGTTACTCGATTTGGCAGCGCTTTCATTATGGCTGCGTCAAGATGCTTTGTGTGTCGGATTGTCTGCACCGACTTTGCATTGGCAGATAATTGATGAGGAAGATTGGTCAAGTAGCTGGAAACAACATTGGCAACCTCAAGAAATAGGCGATCGCTTTCTCATCAACCCCGCTTGGCTACCTCTACCACAATCAGGCGATCGGCTGGTGATTAAATTAGACCCAGGTGTTGCTTTTGGCACAGGCAACCATGCCACAACTCAGTTGTGTTTAGAATCATTAGAAATGCGTTTTGCCCAAGTACCGCCATCTTTCGCAAATACAGACGCGCAACAAAACCTTGTGGTAATTGCCGATATCGGCTGCGGTTCTGGTATCCTTTCGATAGGGGCATTGCTTCTGGGAGCAAAGAAAGCTTATGCAGTAGATACCGACCCTTTAGCAGTACAATCAACTAAGAGCAATCGCATCCTCAACGATATTAATGCAGAAAAGCTGGTAACAGCAGAGGGAAGCGTAGACGTTTTAGCAAAACTGCTAGAAAAGCCCGTTGATGGAATCGTCTGCAATATTTTGGCTGATGTGATTATTCAACTAGTACCGCAAATGAGTGCGATCGCTAAATCTACCACTTGGGGTATCTTCAGTGGTATTTTATTAGAGCAATCGAAATCTGTTGCTGATGCTTTAGAAAAAAACGGTTGGGTAGTTGCTACTTTGTGGCGTCGTAAAGAATGGTGTTGTTTGAATGTGCGGCGATCGTAACTCTCAAGGAACAATTTTTGCCACAATGATAGACCATGACAGACTCTTCAAAGAACTCCTCTCTAACTTTTTCTGTGAATTTATCGAGCTATTTTTCCCCACCATCAGCACATACTGGGAAAGGGAATCTATAGAATTTTTACCCCAGGAAATATTTACCGATGTCACCGAGGGAGAGAAAAAAATTCTCGATATCGTCGTCAAAGCCAAATTTAGGAATCAGGATACTGTATTTATCATCCACACCGAACACCAATCCTACTCCCAAGCAGGTTTTGAGCGACGAATGTTTGCATACTTCGCTCGTTTACATGAAAAATATGCTCTCCCCATTTATCCCATCGTCATTTATTCCCAGGCGTTGCTGAACCAAAATATGAATCAAGCGATCGCCTTAAGCTCAGTGGCGCTACGCGCCTTTACTCGCCACTGAGCCATACTTAAGATAATGTATTACTAAACGAATTGAATGTTTAAGCATTTCCTCGGATGCGCGAGTAACAAAAACTTTTACGATGTAGTCGAGCAAGATAATGTCTTAAACGACTATTCTCTCCCTCCACTCTTGTCATATATGTTTTACTAACGATGTGATCTTCATTGTTGATAAAACAAGGATAAACAGGATAACCATCGGTGACGTAAAAATAAGACTGCCAACATCTTATTATCAACCACAAATGTTTAAAAGTTTTTGAACTTCTGTCGCCTAAGACCCAAGCTATAATTCCTGGAACGCTTTGATTTACCGCTGTCCACAGCCAAATCTTGTTTTTTTTGAGCCAATAAAAGTTTCTAGTTCATCGATTTCTGTTACTTCCGGTATTTCACTTCTGTAAGGTGTATCTGGTAAAGTGCTAGCCACTTGCTTCACCCAATTTATAACAGTAGTATGATGTACTTTTTTAACTCTTTCTATCGCCCGGAACCCAGAACCATTGACATACATTTCTAGGCATTCACTTTTAATATCTTCCGTGTATCCTTTTTGAGCATAAGATTCGCTCTCACTGACGTTTACAGTTGACACATATGTAGTTTTGTTTACCACGTTGCCGCCCATTCTTACGAATGTGAGTAGATTCACACCTTGGACATTACAAGCGCGATCGCCCATTATCATATTTCTATTCTGCAACGCCTATTCCCACGACTCCCCGCAAGCACCAGAACCGAATTGCTATCGCATCGATTTTCCCAACAAGAAAATTCTGGAATTTAACTACGAAGTTATTCAGTTAAATCAATTACAATGGCAAGCCTTTGTAAATCAGCGAAATCCCTTAGCTAGTGCATTAATGTCGAAAATGCGGATGGATGTTCAAGAACGTCCTATAGTTAAGCTGATCTCATTACAATTACTTGCGAGTTTGGGACTAAATCCAGCACAAATGCAATTAATATCAGGATTTATTGATACCTATCTCAAGTTAAACCCCGAAGAGAAAATACGCTTTGAAGCAGAACTTGCTACGATTGAACCAAGACAGCAGGAGGATGTTATGCAAATAGTCACCAGTTGGATGGAAGAAGGTATCGAACAAGGTATCGAACGGGGTATCGAACAAGGAAGAAAGCAAGGAGAATTAGCTTTGCTTAACCGTCAACTTAACCGTCGTTTTGGTTCGCTGTCTCCTCAACTGCAAGAAATAATTGATAATTTGCCAATTCCACAGTTGGAGGAGTTGGGTGAAGCGTTGCTAGATTTTACCACTATTGACGATTTGTCAGCTTGGTTTGAAGGTAAGTGAGAGCGCACAATTGAACCAAGACAGCAGAAGGATGTTATGCAAATAGTCACCAGTTGGATGGAAGAAGGTATCGAACGAGGTATCGAACGAGGTATCGAACAAGGAAGAAAGCAAGGAGAATTAGCTTTGCTTAACCGTCTACTTAACCGTCGTTTTGGTTCGCTGTCTCCTCAACTGCAAGAAAGAATTGATAATTTGCCAATTGCACAATTGGAAGAGTTGGGTGAAGCGTTGCTAGATTTTACCACTATTGACGATTTGTCAGCTTGGTTTGAAGGTAAGTAAGAGCGCACAATCCCAAATCTTGTAGGGTGCTGTTAGCGAAGCATAACGCACCATTGATATTATTTTTATCGCTCGCCTGAAGGTGCGTGACGGCAAATTTGATTATCTCGTTACGGTTCATAATTTATCGCAGCCGTCACACACTCTACAAATCTTTGGGGATTGCAAAAAAAGGAGTCCTCAAAGATATAAGGCAATACGAAAACCAATATCGAAGTAGAGAGTGTCGCGCTCTGCCCTAAAGGTGAAGACGCGAAACGCGGAACGGCAGAAGTCAAATGTTCCCCCTGGTATCTCTACCATTTCCAAGCTGACACCATTCCCCAAATCTTCAGTAAAGTATTTCGCGTCTAAATTCCTGCGATTAATAATATTTCCCCTCGCATCTACCGTCACAGTTTCAAAATTAAAGGTTTGTAATCTTAATTCTTTTCCTTTTATCGCTGTAAATATCCTTTCACCAACAAAAGCTAAACCTAGACCAGCAACCATCCATTGCAAACCTTGAATTACTTTGCGTCGTGGTAATAGATTGGGTTGTGCTTGCGACTTCGGATATATTGGGGGTGCTGCTAAAGACGCGATCGCATCCAATGCATCAAACGCACTTTGATATCTGTCGCTAAAGTTGTATCGCACCATCTTTGTTAAAACATCAGCCATGCTTTCGCTGATATTTGCCCAGTTACGCCAAATTACCTCACCATTTCTTGGGTCTTTCGGTAACTCGTGGGGTTGTACACCTGTCAAAGCATATATTCCCAACATCCCAATTGCATAAATATCACTACAAAGTTTTGGCTGTCCGCTAGCTTGTTCGCTGGGCATATAGCCAACTGTCCCAATCGCCACTGATGGGATTGTTTGTCCTTGTGCATTTACCGTCAATGTACCAATTTCTTTAACTGCACCAAAGTCAATTACAACAATTTTGCCGTCTTTGTAACGACGCATTAAGTTTGCTGGCTTTATGTCGCGGTGAATGATATTTTTATTATGGATAACTGTAAAAACTTCGAGTATTTCCTGTAATAGCTGGGTAACTTCTGCTTCGCTCGATTGTTTTCCAGGATATATTTCTCGTCTTAAATCTTGACCATCAATAAATTCTTGAACTAGATAAAACTCGCCATTTTCCTCGAAGTGAGCAAATAATTTAGGTATTTGGCTGCATTCATTCCCCAATCGATATAAAACTTCTGCTTCGCTTTCAAATAGCCTTTTAGCGATTTGTAATACTTTTGGGTTGGGGTTGCGTTTGAGGTGCTTAACTACGCACTGGGGATAGTTGGGTAAATCGATGTCTTCGGCTAAATATGTGTCCCCAAATGCACCGCTTGCCAGAGTTTTGGTGATTTTGTATCGGTTGCGAAGTATTTGACCGATATGCATAGATTTACTTAAGTTGCGTGTTGATTGGTTTTATTTTGCCATATTCGCCTTGAAGAAAGGCAGAGGGCAGGAGGCAGCTATGCTGAAGGAGCAATCGGATGGGGATTCAAACCCCAACCGATTGAATCCACCGTGTAGACGGTGGGGTTTTATACCCAGTTGGCTCCAGCCAGAA
>JAESGF010000330.1_pt1 | contig 13267 bp, 12 predicted proteins | sample 9269621 | NCBI WGS metagenome assembly JAESGF01 (sample SAMN14515066, study PRJNA621663) | algae metagenome | isolation source: Tolypothrix carrinoi HA7290-LM1 and co-occurring heterotrophs from dry rock... | place: USA: Makauwahi cave, Kauai, Hawaii | collected 2011-01-06
TTGGTAGAATTTAGGTAATATTATCATTTGATAGGTCTTGTTGAGAATACCTGACCTATCTTTTTTTACCTTAAAACGGTCACACTGTCTTATTTCCGTTGCTTCAGCCTCTTTGTCACCCCTTCAGATCAACATCTTTCTTAATACTACTTATTTTATGACTTAAAAAATTAAAGTTACTGTTTTGAGTCTCGACATAATTTTGTATTTCCTTCGCTTTATCGATAATTTATTTCTGTATTAATTGAACATTCTCAAGCGATCTATATTGCTCCCATACAAAATATACAAGTTTTTCCATATTATCAATATTATTTCTATTTATTATTTCCAACCATTTTTTATCTTTGCTTTTTAACTGTTCAAATAAACGATTTTTTTCTGTTTCATTGAGCCTTCCAATTTGCTGTAGATTTTGTTTAATGCTGTTAAATAACTGAATTATGAGTTGAGCTTTAGCTACGGGGAAATCATTTAAGTCATTGAAATCTTTAATCATGTTTTTTCTTATTCTTCAGATGGTTCAATTAAAAATGGTTCTGTATACTTTTTAAGTAGTTGAATTTGTGCTTTCATAGGTTCAATTTTTTGAATCAACCCTAGTGATTCTAATCTTTCCAGATTACTTTTTACTGATTGATTGTTTTTATTTTTTTCGGAACTTTCTAAAGTCTAAATAAATTCTTCTATTCTAGATTGTAGAATACTAAAAAATTTATCAAAATTGTTGTTGTTATTTTGAATAACTTCTTCTTTTACTTTCGGTGGATATTCTTTTAGCGCTTCAATTAAAAATTGGTATAATAGAATGAAGTATTCTTTCATTGGTATTGTATAAGGTCTAATATCGCGGCCCAAAAGTCTCTTACAAAAATTTAAAAATTTTCCTAAAATACTATACTCAGTCTCAGAAATATTCACAGAATCAATTCTTTTCTCTTTATCTTTCAACTCAGACAAATATTGTTCTAATTCCGGCGGATTATCAGAGAAATTTATCAGAAATTCATTATTAATACGAGCAGTTACTTCTTTTAAAAATGGTTTACTATTATCAGAAAATAAACATTTAAAATGTTCATTTTTGGCTTTGATATTTTTATTTAAAATTTCATCTATTTTTTGAATTAATTCCCTAAGCATAGAGATTGTTATTTCAATAATCTCTTTTTGTTTTTCCTTTGCCTCTTTCTCAGTGCTATACTTAAAAGATAAAATACCTTTCTTATATATTTTACCTAATAGACATTTATAAACTAACTCTGGTTCACTATATGTTATGTCTAAAATTTCATGAAAATTATTTATTAAATTATTGTATTGCTCGTATTCTTCTTTAGGTAAATTTTCGACGTATTCTTGAGGTGAAACATTGAGATATGAAGATGTATTATTTTGAAGATGATTGATTTTGTTTTCTAAATCTTTAACGCCTTCATCTATTACTGTAAATTCTTTTTCAATCTCTTCTTTTATAAAAGATAAAAAATCATCCTTTATCTTTTTTAACTTGGTTTTATCTCTTTGTAAATTTTTAATTTCTTTTTCAACCTCATTAAAATTCTTATTCATGCTAGACATTCTTAATTTTATTTTTTCTGTAAAATCTCTCAGAGAATTATAGCTATAGTTAAGTGCAGACATCATAGAACGAGGTGCAACTTGCCCTATCAGTAAATTGATCGCATTTTCTAAAAATAGAGAAAACCGAGATTCGTCCCACATCTCGTTAACTTTTTTTTCTAATTCAGAGAGAGTAGTATTTTCAAAATCTTCAGGACTATTCTTTCTTAAATATATGCGTAGAAATTTTTTAGCTATTTTCTCGAACTGAGGATTTTCTTTATTCTTTGGTGCTTGCCAGAATTCAGTAGCAGTCTCTCCGTATAAACCAGATACTGCAAAAACACGATTTTCTTCTTTTGGGTTATCTATCTTGTATTTTGCAGCTACACTCTCTTGTAAATCCGGAAAATTCATCACTTCAGTACCATTAATATTCATGTCCCATTTATTAACTACGATATATAAATTATCTTGACCTCGTAAATTAATAAAACTGTTTACTTCATCTCTAATCTGATTTGCTATTTTGTTATCTTGTTTAGTAAAATCAATGACAAGTAATACAATTGAACTTTTCTCTACTTCATGTTTTACAACAGCCTCAAAGTTATGTTTTCCTTCCTCATCTATACCTGGCGTATCTACAATTACTAAATTACCTAACTGAGACTTTTGTTCTTTTTGTAAATTCAACAATGGTGTAGAAATACAAGGAATATCAATTATGTCGTCTTTTCGATGTGTGCAATGTGTGCAAATTTTATTATAAAGACGAATTAAATCATTCAAATCAGTAAGGATATTTAATATTTTTTCCTGTCCCTCGATTTTAATTTCCTCTTTTGCATTAATAATCTCAGATAAGTTTTCGTGGTTTTGTAAAAAATTAATTTTTTCGGCGAACTTTTTTAAAATTAAATCTTTATTTATTTCCGCTTGAACTTGCTCATTATTATCTTCGATTTCTGTTTTTATTTTATTGAAACAATATCGGAAATACTCTATTGTTGAAGATTTTAGTGATAGAGTTGGCGGTAATTGTTCCGTTGTAAAAACAACTTTAGTGGGCAATGCTGTCATTGCCTCAACTCTGACTGGCAAAAGTTTCTGTCTTATGATTGTATTAATTATTGTAGTTTTACCTGATTTTAATGGTGCTAAGATTGCCATTCTCAACTCTTGATTGTCAACATCATCCTGTAAGCTTTTAAAAATACTTTGATAATATTTAGCTTTCTCACTTGTTTCATCTTTCTCACCCTTTTCATTCACGAAATCCATTACTTTACTTATTTCAAGCATCAGTTTCTTCAGATGTTCCAATAAGTTAGTGACATCTTCTTTGATATCTACTACATCCAAACTAAGGTTTTGATAGTTCATAATTTTCCTTTAGTATATACAATGGTAGACATAGCCGAGACCCTTATTTTTCTTAGATATTTTTAGTCTCGGCGTTTTTTTGTGATTTTTTTGCTGATTCTAAATCAATCGAGTTTAAAAAATTATAACACAAATTCCTCAGTAATTACAGCACCCTGAAAGCTGACTTCAACCTGAAACTGTTTGCCTACATTTTCACTAAATTCTAACTGAATGATATTATCAACTTTCCTCGCAGTGACTTCCTGACTTTCTGAGTCATAAGTGTTAGGATTAAGAGTCACTTTCAGCTTCAAAGCAGACGGTAGATATTCCTCATTGCCAGGTGACTCATTGTAAGGAATAACCTGTACAAGCACATCGACTTCATTATCTTCCAACCGTTTTACATTGATAACTAAAGCTAATGTTTGACCATTTAACAATAGTCCAAAATCTAACTTTTTCGCCCCACAATGATAATCAAGTGACTTACTTCTTGCAGAACCCCAAGCATAGTTACTATCAAGCGTCTTCAGAATATCTTTGGTGGATTGCCAACCTTCTTCAAAAACTCCAAGCCACCAACTGCTCACGTTTACTAGCGCTTTATTAACGATGCTTGTAGTCTGGCTTAGACTTTGTATATCTGTATGATTAACCTCAGCTACTGATGGTAAAGGAATAGCAGTTGGTGACAATAAACACGAGTATAACAATAAGTTATTTATCTCAGAATCAAACCAAGAAAGCGGTAGCTGATAACAACTATCAGATTTAGCTTCCAAATTAATTGATTGGCAATATTTAACCAGTTTATCGTAACGTAAAAAACCGTGAATATTTAATTTTTCTTCCTCTTCTAATACCTCAAGCAATACATAAAAATGAGCAATCATCTTTGGAGAATTGATGACTTCTTTGGGTACAGAGACAAAATCATCAATTAGGTTATCAACACTAATTAAACAAAGGTTAAACCCACCTAAAGTTAGATGACAAACAACATCAATCACATTAGCGCTGTCGGATTGAAATATCGAACAGTTATCTCGATTAATTTTGACATCTGGAATTCTTTCTCTCAGCCATTCTTCAAAACCAAGTAGCGCTAATGCATTTAAATAAATTTTCCACTGGTGTGTTTCGCTTAAGTTTCGGTCGCTAATTTCTTTAGCTGACTCAAAATGTTCCGGTTCCAGCCAAATAAGTTTTGGTGACAATTCTTGTCTCCAGTATCTTGAATAAATAGAGGTATTAATCATAATCTTAGCTCATGGTTATATGGTACGCTGCGATAAAATCAGTATTTTATGGGAAATAATTTGCTCATGCTGCATCTTTGATTGAATCATTAAGATAACGGCGTATTAGTTGAGCAAATAAGCTGTTTTTTTTCTGTTTTTTTCCGCTTTGTATTTCTGCGTGTGCATCTGTGAATGTTTTATTCAAAGCATAATTTCTAATTGAATCAGCAACATTTTTTAGATAGTCTGGGTTAGTGGAAATTGTTGTTAATCGATATTTTGTAGGTGATTTGGAAATGTTGTTAATAAATTTTTCTTCTGTGCGATACTGAACATTCTCCAGAAAGTTTTCTAATTTAAATATGCGTCTGGCTTGATACCAAGGTATCCCCCACAATTTACCAATCTCCCCTAAAGACTTATCCTCTTCGTAGTAAAGTTGCAAACCTTCATGGAATTTTTGAGCAAAACTTTTGTAACCTTTACTTTTTCTCAAACCTTCAATTTGTTGGTAAATCACTTCTGATATCGCTTCATATAAAACCTCTTCAAATAAGGCATGACAATCCTCTTTTAATTGGTCTAGTTCAATTTCCTCTAGTCCGGTGTCAGTATAAAAACCTAACTCTAGATTGGGAACATAGTCATTAATGGAGTTATCATACACTTCTATAGGTATTGTTTTGGGACTACCTGTTCTTTTATAAAGCGTATCCTGACGTAAGATTTCTGCGATTCTTTTGAGATGATAAATTAGTTTTTGATGAGAATGAATGATATTTCGTTGCTGCAACAAATCGCGCATTTCTTGCAGTTGGTTTAGCGTAGGTTCAGAACAACGTCCTTTTTCATGTGAGTTGCGTCTGTCTCGACGATAGACTGCATGAAAGACCTCTACAATTTCGCGGTCTCCTTTTTGAAGATGCGGTTCCAGAGAACGGGGAATATGTCTACATAATAACGCGCAGTCACTGGGAGTCCTTACCCCCAACTCCCACAGAAATAACCTTAAATTTTGATTTTGTTGGGTTAATCTCCAAGTCCAATTATCTAAGCTTTCACTAGAACTTAAGGTTGGATTAAATTTTTGCAAAATTTCAACGCTAAAAAACTCTCCTCCTTTAGCTATTGGTCGAGTTGTGTCATCATGATTCAAGATAAGTTGAGTTTGCTCTTCACTATCCAACAGCACCTGTTCTTTACCATCGTCATTTAAAACGAATGGAAGCAAATCAATATAGCTAAAAGGGTTCTCAACTTGGGGTTTACAAGTATGAGAAATTTTTTTGCAGCTGATGAGAATTGTCTGAGATACATAGCATCTCAAACAAAGCCCAGCAAAAGCGCGATCGCGGATATCGTCAGCTGAACGAAACATTTTCCACACAACAGCTTGAACATGTCTGTTTTCTTCTGACGATAGTGTAGGTTGACTGGCTAACTTGGGAAATTGTACCCTGAAGAACTCCTGTGCTAAGTGGATTGTCTTGAGTTTGTAGCCATCTTTTAGCTTATTATATTCCACTCTAGGAGAATCAATTATCCACATTATCCAGTATCTTGACGGTGCTACCATAGGTCTTGAAATTACCTCGCTTTTCATCAGATATGACATCAACAGCAAACCTATTTCACCAGTGACCATTTTTTCTCAATGTTCTGGAGAGCTACATATATATATAGATTTTGGTTTTGTGAACTTATGCAGATGATGTTAGCGGTTGTCTTGCAAAAACTGGTATTAATCTGGTAGAAGTAGCAAAAATGCTAACTGCCTGAAGCCAAAGTCATCGCTTATGTGGCAAAAAAAGATTTCAAAAATAAAATTAAAGTTGGCATTCATCGTATTTGTGACCAAAGAAATTTTTATCAAAGTCTTGGTTAGCAAGACTTTCAGCACTTGTACGGCTGTTGGTGACACCCGATCTGCTATTGGACGATATTGGGCTAACACAACCCATACAAGTGTATAAGTCGATTGGACTTGAATCTATCTAAAAATAGAAGCAGGAAAAACAAGCAATTATCTAGAGCTTTTCCTTCTGCTCAGAAGAATAGCTCAAATTCTAGTTTTTCTGTCAAACTGGCTGATTTTATAATCCAGCAAACAATGCTGTAAGCCAGTCCTGGAGCCGTATTGCCAATTAGAGGAAATGTCTAATATTTTTCATGCTTGATTACTTAGTCTTCAGACCAATTACTAGCTTAATCACTCCGAGAATTTCTTAACTAAGAGGTTATTAACTATGAATCGTAACTTTATCTATCGCATTGTAGAACTCACTAATGCTAAACGTCGGTCTTCTGGTTTGCCAGAACTGAGATTTAACCCTGTGTTAGCAGCAGCAGCACAGAAACATAGTGCAGACATGGCATTGGAGGACTTTTTCAGTCATAAAAGCCCAAATGGAAGCAAACCTTCAGATCGTGCCCAAGCTGAAGGTTATCCATCAACCTATGTCGGTGAAAACATTTATGCAGGTGGTTCCACCCCAGAAAATGCTTTTGAAGGATGGATGAACAGTGAAGGACATCGCAATAACATCCTGAGTCCAAATTATCAAGAAATTGGAGTTGGTTACTACTATCTAGGCAATGATACAGGTAACGTTAATTACAAACATTACTGGACACAATGCTTTGGCAAACCCTAATCAAAGACGTAATTTAGTTGAATTTAACTAAATCACCGCTTACTGACAAATCATTAAAATCTATTTCTACATTTGGGAGGTTGTTACCATGAGCCAAGAATTTATCAATCGTGTTGTAGAACTTACTAACATCGAACGTCAGAAAGCAGGTTTACCACCATTGAGATTCAATGGTCGGTTAGCTGTAGCCGCTCAAAAGCACAGTGTAGACATGGCAATGCGGGACTATTTCAATCATACAGGAGAAGATGGTTCATCCCCATTTGACCGCATTAAAGCTACAGGCTATCGATACTCCCGTGCAGCAGAAAATATTGCAGCAGGTCGGTCTACCCCAGAAGATACCGTTAAGGGATGGATGAACAGCCCAGGACATCGCAAAAACATTCTGACTCCAGATTATAAGGAAATAGGGGTTGGTTATTATTTCTTAGCTAAGGATATGGGTGACGTTAATTACAAACACTACTGGACACAAGTTTTTGGTACACCCTTGTAAATGATGAGGATGGGTAATATGACCGCACCTAGCACGCTAACAAGTACTCCTTCACTCTTATAAATCTCACTTGAACAGAAGATTTTGTTATGTCTCAATTTCTTGGTATTGCTTTTCAGCCTTATGTTGGTCGCTGGACTGGAACTCCTCCAAACGCCACGACTCCGTGGTGGAATTCATACAGCCAGCAGGATATTGTCCGTATGCTTGAGGTCATTGCCTCCAAATTCAACAAAATTTGCACATATGGGATGGGTTATGCAGGCTATCACCAGCCCACAACACCTTGGGATCAAGTAGATTCTAACTGTCGTGTTGCTGTTGCTGCTGCTCAGTTGAATCAGCAGAGGGGTCAGGTTGTTATTGAGGTAGCTCAAGGAATTTATCAGCAACTGCCAAACGCGGCACTACAACAGGCAGAAATTAAAGCTGCTTTTTCTGCGGCTCAAGCAGCGAACGCTGTTTATCCCAATACGGTAACTTCTTTTGTATTCACAAATGAATATGTAGTTAACGCAGAGACAACCAATGCTGTCAACGCGATGATTGTAGCTAACAAGCAGAAAGCTAGAAGCCTGAATATCAAAGTGGGCGTGCGATCGCATACCTTTGGAAATATTGCCAACCCAAACAGCCCGTTTTACAACGAGTTGAAAACCCTCATTCAGAATTGCGATTTTATCCTTTGCAACCTTTATCCGGCTTTGAATACAGCCACTCCGATTGAAGGTGTAAATGGGGTAGCTCAAGCCTTCAATACTATTAAAACAGCTGTTGCCGCAATTAAGCCGCAGTGCGAAGTCATGATTGGCGAAACTGGATGGTCTTCCCAAGGAATTAGCTTTAACAACACAGCCAACAATGTACAAAATCTTCTTGCCTACTACAAGGCAATTGATAAGTGGGCATTTGAGCAGAAAGTAACAACTTACCTTTTTGAGGCATTTGACGAGCCTTGGAAAAGCAACCAGAACGCCCAAGTTCCTCCAGAAAACCCTTGGTCTGGACCAAACGGTGCTGAGGGACACTACGGTCTGTGGTATCTCAACGACCAAGGAAAGTATACGGAGAAAAGGGCGTAACTTAATTGTGGCTTCTGGTCTTTTTACAACTCAATTATTGAAAGGAGAAAATCATGACAGCTGCTCAAGCATCTAGCCAAACTTATACTGTCCAACCTGGGGACACGCTATTTTTGATAGCCCAAAAAGTCTACGGGGATGGCAATCGTTGGCGTGAAATTTATGAAGCTAATCGTGGTGTAATAGGAGGTAACCCAGAGCAGATTCAAGTTGGGATGGTACTTGTTATCCCAGGACTTGGTCAGCCGAATCCCAATCCCCCTAACACATTAAATCTAGAAGCTACATTCTATAGCAGGGAAGAAACACAAGGACATCCGCCTGCAACAGGTGTACATGGAGTTACATTGCAAGAAGCCCTAAGCGGTAGAGGGCGCGTACAGTGTGCTGTAGACCCAAATGTTATTCCCCTGCTAAAAGAGTTCACCCTGATACTATGGGACGGTAGGCAGGTTCCTGCATCTGCGTTAGATAAGGGTACGGCAATTATCGGTAATAGAATTGATCTATTTGTCGATACCATCCAAGAGGCAATTAATTTAGGTAGACAGCCAGTCCAGGCAATTCTTTGATTGATTGTTAAAGAATTTCAATTTCTCTAATACTAGGAACCAAGTTAGTGACATGCAGACACTAGCATGGACTCTCAATAATTCTTGAATCAAAGAACCACTGACTATTCGATATATTCCACAAAACTCAACTTTTGAAAGGAGAAAATCATGACAACTGCTCAAGCATTTGGTCAAACTTATACTGTTCAATCTGGAGATACACTGTTTTTGATAGCCCAAAAAGTCTACGGGGATGGCAATCGTTGGCGTGAAATTTATGAAGCTAATCGCAATGTAATTGGAGGTAATCCCGAACAGATTCAAGTTGGAATGGTACTTGTTATTCCAGGGCAAGGTCAACCTGGTAATGGTGGCGGCGGCGCTGGTAAAGGCAATTTCCAAAAAATGCTCGAAGCACTGGGAGCATTTGAATCGGGGTTTCCATCAGGAGACCCAAGACAATACACCTCTGAAAACACACTAGGGTTTATGGGCAAGTACCAATTTGGAGAACCCTTGCTAATTGACCTTGGTTACTACAAAGCCGATGTTTACTATGGAAACGGTGCTGACAAAAATTACTGGCGGGGTACTTGGACAGCAAAGAGAGGCATTAATAGTAAAGAACAATTCAAAAATTCCCGTGAAGTTCAAGAAGCTGCAATTCGTGAGGCTTTTAATCTCAACTTGCAACGTGTCAACGGTGCGCTTGGGGCGCAAGGACAGTCTATCAACAATTACCTCGGTCAGCAAAAGACATATAACGATAGAGGAGTGCCAAAAACAGTCACTATTACCCTTTCCGGTATTCTAGCCGGAGCACATTTGAGCGGTCCTTTTGGAGTAGCTAACCTTTTATTGAAAAACGAAGTCCCTCATGATGAATTTGGTACTTCTATGCTCCGGTATGTGGAAGAATATGGCGGTTACAATGTTTCGCCAGCAGATTTCTCCTAGAAGTTTATAGATTGCCTGTACTGCTCCCGCCAAAACTCAAGTATTGCAGACATAATAAGGCAGCGTCACGAAAGTTAGAACCGAGGGGCGTGTTACTTTGTGCTCCTCTCTTGGAAAACCGCAATCAATCCCTGTGTAAAAGCAGGAGTCCGACAATGTTACAATCTCCAACACTCCATATACTGTCGCTCTTTTCATCTGCCCTGTCCGGAGTTTCTGCCATTGCAATAAGAGCAGTGACCTCCGCAAGAACCACGCTTTTAGTAATATCACTAACATTCTTGCTGTTTTTTCCCAGTGCCTCTGCGGCGATCGCACAAGAATCAAGAGCCACGAGCCATACGACTCGATTGTCAGTTACCAATCAGTGTAACTTTCCCGTCTGGATGGCAACAATACCTAATGCCAATATAACTCCTCTATCGGATGGTACTGTTAAACTATCTCAAGGTCAGTCACACGATTATTCCATCCCCAGTAGTGGTTGGGCAGGAAGATTCTGGCCAAAAGTCGGCTGTGACTCTAATGGCATGAACTGTGCGGCAGGACAAGCAGTACCACCATGCCCTCCATCAGGTTGTCAACCTCCAGCTGACACCAAAGTTGAAATTAACTTTCCGAACCTCTCTTCAAAAGATAATGCTTGGTATAACATCAGCCTAGTAGACGGATACAGCCTTCCTGTCGAGATTAAACCAAGAGGTGGGGAGTCAGGTTCATGTATAACAACCAATTGTAATCTTTCTCTGAATAGCTGTCCTCAAGATGAAACACAGGGTTTAGGGGATTTGAGGGTCTTCAATGGCGGTAAAGCCGTACAATGCCTGTCTCCGTGTAAAAAATGGAACTATCCCCCTCCTTTTGGTCTAGGAAAGCCTGAAACCCAACCGCCCGGTATCGATTTATGTTGTCCATACAACGATGTCGAGCGGTGTCGCACGGGACCTGTCGTACAAACAAAGTTTGTCCAGACTGTACGCAAAACATGTCCTACTGCTTATAGTTTCGCATATGACGATGAAGCAGGTTTGCACAGTTGTCCAACGCAGAAGAGCTTTGATGTGACGCTTTGTCCAGTAGGACGTTAAAGCTGAAACGTCAAGAGTGCGATTGCTTGAAGGGCAATCGCACGAACTTCTTGCCATAGGTGTCCTTGTAATTGGTCGATTGTGACAGTAGCTGTGTGACAGAGCTTTGGTTACAAATCGCCTTTCATGTCATTTTTCACTTAGCAATAAAACTCAACTTCAAAGAAGAGAAAATCATGAGTAACAATGAAGACGCAACCAACTTTGATGGATTACTGAAGAGTAACGATATTCGCACAGGTTTCATATCTGGAGTTACCTTTAAGAATAAGGCAGTTCAATACTCGGTCGTCGATGGACTAGCCATTTTTGAAGGCTGTATCTGTCTTGGCACCGTTGAAGAAATGGAGAAGAAAACAGCTGCTATCCGGACTGGGCAAGATATTGAAGAAGATGCTGGTACACGCGGTCTGTTCATCCCTGGACAACAGTACCGGTGGACTAATGGTATTGTGCCGTATGAAATCGATCCTAATCTCCCCAATCAAGAGCGCGTAAGAAATGCGATCGCTCACTGGCAAGAGAAAACCCCCATCCGGTTCGTGAATCGAACAAGCAATAATGCGAGTCAGTATCCGAACTACATTCGCTTCCGACCTGCCGATGGCTGCTGGTCTGTTGTAGGTATGCGAGGGGGCAAGCAAGATATTGGTCTAGCCAATGGTTGCGGCTTGGGTGCTACAATCCACGAAATTGGTCATGCATTGGGGCTTTGGCACGAACAAAGTCGAGAAGATAGGGATAGACACATTCAAATTCACTGGCAGAACATTGAGCCTGACCACCAGCATAACTTTAACCAACACATCAATGACGGTGATGACCACGGCGCTTACGATTATGACTCGATCATGCATTACGGATCGACAGCTTTTTCTAAAAACGGTCAACCAACAATTACAACCGTTTCATCTGGAAGACCCATCGGGCAAAGAAATGGTCTTAGCAATGGCGATATAGCTACTATCCGATTTCTCTATCCAGGGACAACTCCTCAGTTACGTCCGTATACCATAAAACAGGGAGATACACTTTATTTAGTTGCTGAACGAGAGTTAGGTGATGGCAACCGTTGGCGTGAAATCATGAAATCAGCCAATGGCGGCTCTTTTACAGAACAGGAGGCTAATAATTTGCAACCGGGTCAGGTAGTCTACCTTCCTTAACTTGAGGATGTCTCCGTATAACTGCTAGGCTAAACTCAGTAGTCAGGAATCGAAAACTCCCATCCGAAGAATTAAGTTTTCAGCCATCAATTCGCTGGCAAAACTTCTCCTGTCAATTTTCGGACTACTGAGACTCGGATTTGAGGCAGCTACTCTGTTTTTTAATAAACGCAAATGTCGTCAAATAATGCGTCAAAGCTCGTAACAGGCGAAATCCTTTTCTCTGAAGACTTGGATTCATTTTCTGGAGCCAAAGTGAATGTGTACCTTGAAGATGTGAGTTCTCTGGATGCTCCTTCTAAGATTATCGCCAAACAAGTGATTCCTGATATCTCCCATGAAGTGGGGACTGAGAATCAAGTCAAATTTGCCCTAAAAAGTGAGACTTCAAATAAACAGGCAAGTTATTCAATCCGCGTACACGTCTCTGTTCATGGAGATGAACAAATTCACCGTGGAGATTACATCACTATGGAGAGCTATCCAGTTCTTACATTTGGGTATCCAAATCAGGTATCGGTACGTGTGCGAGAGGTGAAGTAGTATTTTTGGCGGAAATAGAAAGAAGCGCAAAAAGTTCTTTTTTAAATGCTAACCAAGCCTTGGTAGATTTTGATTTGGTGCAAACTATGCTGCAATTTGCAAAGGCAAAACCAGGACTTACGCAACTGGCACATGCGATGGCGTTTGGTTTGCCAAGCGTAGAAAAACGCTCGCAATATATGCATTGGCACGTCTGGACGTTTCAATCATCTTTCATCCTAAGAGACTTGATTACAATAAATGTAAATAAAATTTATTTTCGTTTTCGCGATCGCCTACGGTGTGTCATAGGCTCGCGCATCTTTGATTACCCTGGGAAAATTTTAGTTCATTTGTACTAACTAGGACAGGCTCAAGTTTCGGGTGGTTGCGCTTATACTTAATGTATATCAATCCCCACAAAGGTTTCGGGTTTCGCACTCCTGACCAGAAAACGAGACGCAAGCCCCTGGATGCGCGACATGGGGATAAGTCGGAGGCGACTTTAGTCGCTTTCCAAATTCTTCTATTAACTCACTAACACTAATGCCTCTACTGTTTGCCTCGTTT
>JAESGF010000331.1_pt1 | contig 13233 bp, 6 predicted proteins | sample 9269621 | NCBI WGS metagenome assembly JAESGF01 (sample SAMN14515066, study PRJNA621663) | algae metagenome | isolation source: Tolypothrix carrinoi HA7290-LM1 and co-occurring heterotrophs from dry rock... | place: USA: Makauwahi cave, Kauai, Hawaii | collected 2011-01-06
GGCCGCTGGAACGCCTCGGCCTTGGGGCTATCCGCCTGGGATAGCGCCGCGGTCTGGCGCTTCAGCGCATCGAGGTCGAGCGAGGAGACGACGATCTGCGCGCGAGGCTGCGCGAGGGCGCGGACGAAGGCGTCGGCGCCCTCCTCCGGCGCGATGCCCTGGGTCAGGTTGTGGGCGAGCCGCTCCTCGGCGGGCGAGAGGTCGCGATGGGCCGCGCGCGCCTCGTCGAGAACGATCTCGTGACGCGGGTCCGCCGCCGTCGCGCGGAGGTCGCCCGTCGCCCCGATCCGCTTGATCGAGAAGTCGCGGATCTCCATCACGACGCGACCGTCGGGGTCGGTGAGCGTGACGTCGAACGTCGCGAACCCGCTGCCGCCGCTGTCGCCCGCTAGGCGCACGACGCTGCGGATCGTGGCCGGCAGCGACCGGTGCACGACGATCGAGCCGTACGATACCGGCACCCAGAGGTGCGACGGCTCGTAACCCTCGACGAGCTTCATCGCCCAGCCCGTGGCAAGGTCGAGAAGCGCGGGGTGCACGACGATGCCGGAGTCGAGATCGCGGCGGAACGACTGCGACAGCGTGAGCTCGGCGAGCCCCTCGCCGTCGCCGTAGGCCATGCTGCGGATCACCCGCCAGCGCGGGCCGAACGCGAGGTTCGCTTCCTGCAGGGAGCGGAGCGTCTCGCCGGGGGCGGCGCGCTCGGGCCGTCCCATCCGGGCGGCGGTGGCGTCGAGGTCGATCCGTCCCGCGGCCGGGCAGTGGCCGAGCGCGACGGTCGCCTGCGCGTGCAGCCGGTAGGCCGCCCTCGCGTCGGTCGCGGCGCTGCTCAGGATCTCGACCTGATAGCCCTCGGCGCTGCGGGCGAGCTTGAGCCGCAGCCGGCGCGTCGCGCCGTCGTCCACCTGGAGGGGCGCGATGAAGTAGAGGTCGCGCAGCTCGAAGCTGCCGTCCTCGCCGTGCGCGCGAAGCGCCTCGGCGATGAGCTCGATGTAGCCGGTGCCCGGGATCAGGGCGAGCCCGTCCACGGTCCTGTGCTCGTCGAGGATCCAGCGCTCGGACGGCGTGTAGTCGGCCGTGAAGATGCGGTTCCCGGCCGCATCGAAGCCCATCTCGTCGAGGAGGGGTAGATAGATCGGGCGCGAGGGCGGCAGCGGCCGCTCGCCCTGCCGCTCGGCCATCGCCTCGGCCGCGAGGCCGACATCCTTCCAGATGCCCCAGTTGATCGCCACGACACGCGTCGCCCCGCCGCTGCGCGACTTGGCGTAGGCGTTGAGGAACTCGTTCGCGGCGACGTAGTCGATCTGGCCCGGAGGGGCGGTGACGGTGCTGGTGGAGGAGAAGAGCACCATCGTCTTCACCGAACCGTCCGGGAAGACGCCGTCGAGCACCCGCGTGCCGTGGATCTTGGCCGCGAAGACGTTTTCGACGGCGCTCACGTCCTTGGCGAGGAGCGGCGCGTCGTCGACCGTGCCCGCGGCATGGATCACGCCGTCGATGCGCCCGAACCGGGCGACCGCCGCGTCGGCCGCGGCCTTCATCTGCGCGACGTTGCACACGTCGGCCGCCGCGACCATCACCTCGGCGCCCGCCGCCTCGAGCTGCCGGACCGCCTCGATCCGGCGCACGGCCGCGTCGTGGGGCGGCCGGTCGCGGAGAACACGCTCCCAATCCGCCCGGTCCGGCAGACCGGAACGGGAGACAAGCACCAGCTTCGCGCCGGTCTCGCGCGCGAGCCGCTCGCCGACGGACAGGCCGATGCCGCCGAGACCGCCGGTGATGAACCAGACGCCGCCCTCGGGCAGCACCTCCGTCGCGCGCGCTGGCGCGTCGAGGGGAACCTTGCGCACGCCGAGCTCGTAGCGCCGGCCACCGCGAAGCGCCGCGTCGGACTGGCCGGGCTCGGCGAGCATCTCCTCGAGGAGCAGCGAGACAGTGGCGTCGAGCGCGTCCGCGTCCGCCGCCTTGCGCCGCCATCCGCGCGGCGTCTCGGGCAGGGTGACGTCGATCGTGCGGCAGGTGACGCCCGGCAGCTCGCGCGCGATCACGCGGGCCGGCCCCGCCAGGGTCGCCTTCTCCGGGTAGGGCAGCGCCTCGTCTCGCACCTGCACCGCGCCGCTCGTCGCGATGGTGATCTGGATCGGAGTCGGAAGGTTTTCGTCGCTCATCGCCTGGGCGAGGAACATGAGGCTGTAGAAGCCCTGCTCGATGTTGCGATGGAAGAAGCTCGACCCCGGCCGGAACTCCTCCTCGCGGGTCACGAGCCAGAAGTGCGCGATCCGGTCCGGCGCAATGCCCCGCTGAACGAGGCTCGCGATCAGGAGTTCATACCCCTCCCGCCCGCGCTCCGGCGCGAGGGTGTAGGACATCTCACCGGTCTGGACGAAGTTGTCGCCCGCGCGAACCTCGATGACCGTATGGCCGGCATCTCGCAGCCGCTCGCCGCAGCGCGCGCCGAGACCGGCCTTGTCACAGAACACGAGCCAGACGTGAGGCTCGGTGGCGGCGAGATCGTGCGCCACGTCCACGGTGCAGGGGGCAGAGCGCGGCAGCCACTGGGGGGCGAATCCCCAGCCATCGATCGCCGTGATCCGCTCGAGCGGCGGCTCTGCCTTCGGGCGCGCACCTTCGGCAGCCTCGATGAAAAAGGTCTTGCGCTGGAACGGATAGGTCGGCAGCGGCACGCGGCGACGACGGGCGTCACCCCAGATCTGACCCCAGTCGACGCTGATCCCGGTCGCCCAGAGCTGGCCGAGCGTCTGCAGGAAGAAGAGGTCGTCGGCGATCTCCTCCTCCGGGTGGCGGAGCGAGGTGAGGACCGCCTGCGCGTCCACCTTGCCGCTCGCCTTGGCGAGCGAACTCAGCGTCTTGCCGGGGCCGACCTCGAGGTAGACCCGGTCCTTCTTCTGCGCGAGCGTCGCGATCCCGTCGGCGAAATGCACCGTGTTGCGGAGGTGGCGGACCCAGTAGGACGGGTCGGTCGCCTCCGCTGCGGTGAGCTCCCGCCCCGTGCGGTTTGACATGATCGGGATCTGCGGCGGGCTCAGCGTGATCGAGCGTAGGTACGCCTCGAACTCCGGCAGGATCGGGTCGAGGAGCCGCGAGTGGGCGGCGATGTTGATCGGCACGCGCTGCGCCTCGATCTCGCGCGTGGCGAGCCGGGCCGCGAGGGCGGCAAGCTTGTCGTCGGGACCCGAGACCACGGAGAGGCCGGGTGCGTTGAGGCTCGCGACGTCAAGCTCGTCGCCGATCTCGGCGAGGAGCGCTTCCTTCGACAGGGGCACGCTCAGCATGCCGCCCGGCGGCACGCGGTCCATCAGCGTGCCGCGCAGGTGGACGAGCCCGATGCAGTCCTCGAACGACATCACGCCGGCAACGCACGCGGCGGTGTTCTCGCCCATGCTGTGGCCGATCAGGGCGGCGGGCGACAGTCCCCATGACATCCAGAGCTGCGCCAGCGCATACTCGGTGATCATGATGAGCGGCAGCTGGATCGAGGGCGTCTTCAGCCGCTCCGCTGCTGCTGCCGCCTCGTCGCCCTCGGCGAGCCAAAGGGCTCGGATGTCGTAGTCGATCTTGTCGCCCAGAAGGTCGAGGCCCTGGTCCATCCAGTCCGCGAAGACCGGTTCGGTCTTGTAGAGGCCCCGTGCCATGCCGACGTACTGCGCGCCGCCGCCCGGGAACATGAAGACGACGTCCGCACCGGTGCCGAGCGCGGTGTGGGTGAAGACGCGGCGCCTGTTGCCGCTCTCGAGGAGGTCCGCCGCCTCCTCGTGCGAGGTTGCCACCACGATCCGCCGCGTCTCGAACGCCCGCCGCCCCTCCTTGAGGGTGTAGGCGACGTCCTCCAGCGGCTGCTCCCCATGCGCGCGCAGATGCCGGGCAAGGTTGGCCGTCGCCTCGTCGAGCGCCTTCGTCGAGCGGGCGGAGAGCGTCAGGATATGCGCCGGCCAGTCGCTCGCCTCATGGGCGGCGGGCGCCGGCGCCTCCTCGAGGATCGCGTGGGCGTTGGTGCCGCCGACACCGAGGGAGTTCACCCCCGCCCGCCGCGGACCGAAGTCCTTCACCCAGGGCGTCAGCCGGTCGTTGACGACGAACGGGCTGTTCTCGAAGTCGATCGCCGGGTTCGGCCGCTCGAAGTTCAGGCTCGGCGGGATCTGCCGGTTCTGCAGCGCGAGGGCGACCTTGATGGTGCTCGCGACGCCCGCGGCCGTGTCGAGATGGCCGATGTTCGTCTTCACCGAGCCGATGCGGCAGTAGCCCGTCCTGTCGGTGCTCTCCCGGTAGGCGGCCGTCAGTGCCGCGACCTCGATCGGATCGCCGAGGTTCGTGCCCGTTCCATGGCACTCCACGTAGTCGATCGTGTCGGCCGGCGCGCCGGCAATGGCGAGCGCCTCCGCCACGGCCGCCGACTGCCCGTCGACGCTCGGCGCGAGGTAGCCGGCCTTGGCCGCGCCGTCGTTGTTGATGGCGGTGCCCCTGATGACGGCGAAGATGTGATCGCCGTCCGCGATCGCGTCCTCGAGGCGGCGCAGCACAACGACGCCGGCGCCGGAGCCGAAGATGGTGCCCTGCGCGCGGTGGTCGAACGCGTGGCAGTGTCCGTCGGGCGACAGGATCTCGCCTTCCTCGTAGAGGTAGCCGCGGGCCTGGGGCAGTTCGATGGTCGAGCCGCCGGCGATCGCCATGTCCGTTTCGCCCGCGAGGAGGCTCTGGCAGGCGTAGTGGATCGCCACCAGCGACGTCGAGCACGCCGTCTGAATGTTGACGCTCGGCCCCTTCAGGTCGAAGAGGTGGCTTACGCGGGTGGAGAGGAAGTCCTTGTCGTTGCCGGTGTGGCGCAGCAGGAACATGCCGACGTCGTCGACGAGGTCGGTGTTCGAGCAGACGTTGAAGTAGAAATAGCTGCCCATGCCGCAGCCGGCGTAGACGCCGATCGGCCCCTTGAATGCTTCCGGCGTGTGTCCGGCCGTCTCGAGCGCTTCCCAGCACACCTCCAGGAACTGGCGGTGCTGCGGATCCATGATCGCAGCTTCCTTCGGGCTGAAGCCGAAGAAGCCCGCGTCGAAGTCGGCGAACGCGTCGAGCGGGGCGGCGGCGGGAACATAGTTCGGCTTCAGGAGGCGCGCGCGATCCTCCCCGTTGGCGAGGAGCTCCTCCGTCCGGTAATGCCGGATGCACTCGAGCCCGTCGCTGAGGTTGCGCCAATACTCCTCGAGCGTCGCACTGCCAGGCAGATGCGCCGCCATGCCGACGATTGCGATCTGATTGGTCGCGCCGGCCGAGCTGTTATCAAGTGCCTTGTTCAATTGCCTACGCTCCCGATGTCACACGTCGCCGCCGTCACTTCGCCAGCGCCGAGGCCTTCAGTGCCCCCCCAGAAACGGAGAGCTAGACGATGTTGGTTGAGCCTGCCTGCCATGTGAGGCTGTGGAGCCACACTGCCTCGTTGCAAGCAGGCCTCGTCCGATGCCGGACCCGGCAGACAGCTTGTGCTCTCGCCATTCCGTGCCATGGTTGCAATGGAACACGGCCACACGCGAGTGGAAAACATTGTTGTGCCACGCCGACGCTTGTCGACCGACCCTGACCGGCCGGACCGCAAATGGCCGTTTGGACGCCTGCTCGCTGTCGGCGTGACACTCGGCCTTTGGGCGCTGATCGGGTATGCCTGCGTACGCATTGCCGGTTGACCTGGTGACGCCTGCCCATCAGTAGGCGGCGTCACGGCAGGCGAGGATCGACCAGGCCGTCCGCAGGACGATGACGATGTCGCCAGCGAAGGACGCCGTCTCGATATAGCGAAGATCCGCATCAATACGATCGGCCATCACATCCGGCGTCGGCGTCGCGCCACGCAGGCCGCAGACCTGTGCGAGGCCGGTGATCCCGGGCTTGCAACGCGCTCGCTCCGGGTAACGCTTGATGAGCTTGGCGTAGTGATCGTCGTGCTCCACGGCATGCGGACGCGGGCCGACGATCGACATTTCTCCGCGCAACACATTCAAAAGTTGCGGCAGCTCATCGGCGCTCGTCTTGCGCAAGATCCGGCCGACGGGCGTCACCCGGCAGTCGCCCCTCTCCGCCTGCTTGATCGAGCCGTCCGGGAGATGGACGTACATCGAGCGGAACTTGAAAAGGCCGAACTTCTGCCGCCCCTTCCCGCCGCGCGACTGCACGAACAGGATAGGACCCTCGCTCGAGAGCCGAACCGCGAGCGCGATCGCAGCGAGCAGCGGCAGGAAGAAGACGAGAGCCGCCGCTGCCACCACGATGTCGAACGCACGCTTGAGCGGGCTGTCGAGGTAAGGACTGAATGATGCATTACCACCAGGATGGAACGCGGAACCTTGGTGGGCGTGAGCGCTAGACATTACATCCATGGGCTCACCAGAAGAACGCGAGCCGTGAGGCCGCGCCGAAGCGTACACTGTTCAGAGTCATCTCTTTATCCACCCGCCGACGGCAATCATGTTCGTGGGTTCGTGAAGTCGTTAGTAGTTCAATTTCTAAGAAAGTTCCAGCTCACCCCATAAGTTATACGTAATATACTGCATAACAGATTGCGTGCGAACACAGACTTCTCAGTTCGGAGCACTTAAGTCTTTCCGTGAGAGCAGACTATACCAATTGATCGTCGATCGACTTGAATTGTCGCTCCGACGGCGGAGGCCCTTCCAGCCATTCGAAAAGCCCGCCACACGTCGACCCGCCAGAAGCCCACTCGAGATGGTGAGGCGTCCTCATTTTCGCCACCATTCTGCCGATTTTGGCGAAAGCGCCGTCAACCTTGCCGCTCAATCACCATCGTAATAGCGCATTGTAGCGAAGCTCACAATTACATTTTGGCGATTATTTTCTGCCTCAACCAAAGCAAAAGAAGGATATCGAGCTAAAACCACAGGTCGCAGCCTAAACGCGGTTTAGCTTCAGCTCCTTTGCCACAATCAAGGCGAAAATCCCAAAGGTACTCCTAACGCCGCGATTTTCGGTTGCATTCCTCTGGTTGCAATTAAAGCGGCAGCGGGATCGTATGTTCAATTCAAGGTCGAGGGCGCAGTCTAGATGTTTAAGCATTGCTGGATTGGTCGACGACTTGCTGATGCGCCCGTTGGGAAGGAAAGATCCTACTGCCATTCAAAAATCCGCGAGGTGTAGGGTGAGATTCAGAAATGCGGCTGAATCGCGCCATGGGATAGCCTCCCACAGCCTTGTTTATCTCCACCATACCCACGTGTGTGGTGCACGGCCGGGCGTGCACCACAGAAGCGGCGCAAGCGATGCCTCCCCGATGTCGCAAAACGCTTGCTCCTCAAGGATTACGAGCCGTGGAGATCGGCCCGAACAGAGCGCCGGCCGGATCATGAAAGATCACGTATCGGTGATGTTCCGCCACACGCTCACTCAGGTGTATCTGCTCACGTCGGTGATTCTCGCCGACATCGCTTTGGTTTGCAGTCACGACGGCCACTCCCGGCGCTCATCGTGACCCGCTGGACACGCCTATATACGGACCGCTCGCCGCAAGAGATTTGGCGCAGTGATTCGACGGGTATTTCTGCTGGATGTTGTTTAGGTCATCCGCTGCAACTCCGAGTAGAACTGAAGTTGGCGGTGATCTGATCGTGGCCCCTGCTTTGCGGACACGCGTGCTGGCAAAGGCGCGGCGGCGCGCCAGCCGTGAGAGAGATCCGCGTCGATCCTCCAGGCGTCACGTCGTGCGTGACCGAGGCGGTCGAGGCCGAGGAGGCGGTCGCGGAGCCGGACCCCGTTGCGCCGACCGTCCCGGAGCTGCCCGATGAGGCCGCCGCAGGCGCCGAGCCTCTCGATGCGCCGGCGGAAATGCTCCTGCCGGCAGAGACGAACACCGCCGACTCCAACGTCGCCGAAGCGGAAGCTGCGGAGACGAGCGGGCCCGAGGAGCCGGAACTCGCCGAGGCCGTGAACATGGCGGAGCTCGAGCCGGCGCCGGAGACGGCCGACGTCGCTCCCCGCGGCTCCCGCACCGCTGCAGACCGCTGACGCAATCGCCGGAGGCGGCCGATCTGCCGAAGTGGTGCCGGAAGCCTTGGGGCCGACCGACGTCGCGGCCGCCCAAGCTGTGGAAGTTGCCGAAGCGCCGGCTGAGGACGTGCCAGCATTCGCGACGCCGCTGCCGCCCGAGAACCCCGATGCCGCGGGCGAACCGGGAACGCGCCCCGTCCAACCGGACGGAGGTCGCCGAGCGCCGGCGAACGGCGCCCTCCGAGCCACGGCATGCGACCGAGCGGCGGCAGCCGAGCCGCCCGACGGCCGAGGAACGCCGCAGCGCGGCCGCGGTCGAGGAGCGCCGTCGCGCCGCCCCGGCGGAGAGCCGTCGGGCAAGAGCGGCGGCGGCCGCGCAGTCCGCGAACGCCGAGGCGAGCTACTCGGCCTCTGTCCGCTCGCGCATCGCATCGGCGTTCGGCCGCGCATCGCGCCGTGCCGGCGGGGCGGGCCGGGCGACGGTCACCTTCACGGTGAGCCGGAACGGCGCCGTGTCCGGCGCGAGGATCGCCCGCAGCTCCGGCAGCGCCGCCATCGACAACGCCGCGCTCCGCGCGGTGACCGGCAGCCGCTTCCCGGCGTTGCCCGCCGCGATCTCGCGCTCGTCGATGAGCTTCACAATCCCGCTCGAGGTTCGGGGTTGAGCGCGCAGCCAGTCGCGCCGGAGTGGTGCTCCACGTCCTCATGACGACCGTGTGCGGCGACGTTGAGCGCGTTGCTCCGCTTGCCGGCGAACAGGCGGCCCGCAATGCCCGTCGCCGGAGCGTCGGCCGGCACGGCGCCGCCGCTCAAGCTGCCGCGTCGAGGCCCGCTTCCGTTGCGACGAGGTGCCCGTCGCCGATGTCGGTCAGGCTGACGCGGGCCGGCGGATCGCCACGGCGGCGGACCGGGCTCGGGACGGCGCCCGCAAGCCGCGCGCCACCGATCCTCCGCCTCTGAGGGTCGGGCAGCGGAACGGCATCGATGAGCGTCCGCGTGTAGGCGTGTTGCGGCGCGGAGAACACCGCCGACGCCGGGCCGGTCTCCACGATCTGGCCGAGCCGCATCACGGCGACGCGGTCCGCCACCGCGCTGACGACCGCCATGTCGTGCGAGATGAAGAGGTAGGAGATCCCGAATTCGTCCTGCAGCGACTTCAGAAGCTCCAGCACGCGGGCCTGTACGGACACGTCGAGCGCCGAGACGCTCTCGTCGGCGATGATGAGCTTTGGCCGCAGCGCGAGCGCGCGGGCAATCGAGATACGCTGTCGTTGTCCGCCGGAAAATTCGTGCGGGTAGCGGCCGACATGGTCGGGCGAGAGGCCGACCTTCTCGAACAGTTCGGCCACCCTGTCCGACCGCTCGGAGCGGCCGCCGAGGCCGTGGATCACCATCGGCTCGGCGACCAGGGCGCCGACCGTCATCCGCGGATCGAGCGAGGCGTAGGGATCCTGGAAGACGAGTTGCACCTCGCGCCGGGCCCGGCGTTGCGATCCGCGGTCGAGCCCCGCCACGTTCTGGCCGCCGATCACGATGTCGCCCTCGTAGGGGACGAGCCCGGCGAGCGCCTTGGCGATCGTCGACTTGCCGCAGCCCGACTCGCCGACGAGCGCGAGCGTCTCGCCGGGTCGGACGAAAAAGGAGACGCCCTCCACAGCGTAGACGCGACGGGGCGCCCGGTCGAGGAAGCCGGAGGCGAGGTCGAACCCGACGGTGAGCCCGACGGCCTCCACCACCGCCGGCGCCGGCGCGACCGGGCGAGGCGGACGGGGCGCGAACCGGGGAACCGCGGCGAGGAGGGCGCGCGTGTAGTCGGCCTTCGGTGTCGCGAACAGGGGGCCGACGGCGGCCTCTTCGACCAGCCGGCCGTTCCGCATGACGGCCACCCGGTCCGCCATCTCCGCGACCACGCCCATGTCGTGGGTGATGAGAAGGAGGCCCATTCCCAATTCGCGCTGCAGGTCGCGCAGGAGCTCCAGCACCTCGCGTTGCACCGTGACGTCGAGCGCCGTCGTCGGCTCGTCGGCGATGAGCACCTCGGGGCGGAGGGCGAGCGCCATCGCGATCATCACCCGCTGGCGCATGCCCCCGGAGAGCTCGTGCGGGTACTGGCGGAGCCGGCGCTCGGCCTCCGGGATGCGGACGGCGTCGAGCGCCGCCTTCGCGAGCCGCCGCGCCTCTCCGCCGCCGACCGGACGGTGCGCGCGGATCGCCTCCGTGAGCTGCCGGCCGACGGTCAGCACCGGGTTGAGCGAGGTCATCGGCTCCTGAAAAATCATCGCGACGCGGTCGCCGCGCACACGCCGGAGCGCTGCCTCGTCGAGCCCGGTGAGGTCGGTGCCCCCGACGGTGACCCGGCCCGCCACGACCCGTGCCGCGCGCGGCAGGAGCCCCATCACGGCGAGCGCAGTCATCGACTTTCCCGAGCCCGATTCGCCCGCGAGGCACACCGTCTCGCCGCGGGCGACGGCGAGCGACAAGTCCTCCACCACGGCGCGCGGCCGCGAGCGGGGGCCGACGGCGACCGTCAGCCCCTCGATGGCGAGCGCGGGAGGCGCGGCGGTCACTGGAACACGCACCTCGGGAAGTAGAACGAGACGACCCAGTTCGGCATGTCGACAACCTCCGAGATGCGAAGGTCCGCGCAGACGGAGACCAGCATGTAGGCGTCCACCGCCGACAGGCCGTGGCGCGCGGTGAGGAGGTCGATCATCTCCGACACCGCGACGCGGGTGTTGTCCCAGAGGTCTGGGCCGATGCCGGTCGTGACATCATACCCGTCGGCGTCGAGGTGGCGCGTCACCGGCCCCGCCGTCGTGAACCGCGGCGTCCTGAGGTTTGCCCCCTTCACGACATCGAGCGTGATGACGGTCTTCATCGCGCTCTCGATGGCGGTGCCGCACACCTCGCCGTCGCCCTGCGCGGCGTGCGTATCGCCGACGGAGAAGAGCGCCCCGGGCACTTCGACGGGGAGGTAGAGCACCGTCCCCGCCGAAAGGTCGCGGATGTCGAGATTGCCGCCGACCCGACGCGGCGGAACGATCGAGTGCGGGCCGGGCTCCGCGGGCGCGACGCCGATCGTCCCCGTGAAGGGCTTCAGCGGCACGCGGGCGTGCGACCCCCACGCCGCAGGCTCCCGGCAGGCGGTGTCGTAGGACCACAGCTGCAGCGCCGGCTCGGTGAACTGGTCGGCGAGGAGGCCGAAGCCGGGGATGTTCGCTGTCCAGCCGAAGCCGGACGGGGCGAAGCTCTCGATCGTGACCTTGAGCGCATCGCCCGGCTCGGCGCCGTCGACGTAGATCGGCCCCGTCACCGGGTTGGTTTTGGAGAAGTCGAGCGTCGCGACGTCGGCGACGGTGGAGGCGGGCTTGAAATGCCCGCCTGCCGCATCGTTGCACTCGAACTCCAGCGTCGTCCCCGGCGCCACCGTCGTCACCGGCTGGAACGCGTTGTCCCACCCGTAGTGGAACTGGTGATTGTGGATCGTGTGCCCGTGATGGCCGTGCATCACTGCGCGTCCGTCACATACACGTAATCGTAGTTCACCGGGATCGAGACGGGGTCGACGTAGAGGGCCGGATCACCGGCCATGCGCGGAGACTTGAGCGTGAAGCGCTGCTCGTTGAAGACCGGAACCCAGGGAGCGTCCTCCATAAGCGTCGTGTAGATCTCGCCCCACATCTTCGCCCGCTCGTCGGCCTTCGCCTCGTCGGTGATGGAGTCAGCCTCCGCCGCCTTCGCGTCGAGCGCCTCGTTGCAGTACCACGACCAGTTCCAGCCGCCCGGCACCGCGCCGGCGCAGCCGAGTATCGGCGCGTAGAAGTTCGACGGATCGGGAAAGTCCGCGATCCAGGCCATGCCGCCCGACCAGATCATCGGCGCGCCCTGTTCCTCGCCGCCCGCCGCGATGACGTTCGCCTGCGCGAGGCTCTGGATCGAGGCGTCGATGCCGATCTGGGCGAGGTCGTTCTGGATCGCCTGCGCGATGCGCGGCTGCGGGTCGGTGTTCATGACGTAGAGCTCGGTCTCGAACCCGTCCGCGAAGCCGGCCTCGGCGAGGAGCGCCTTCGCCTGCTCGGGGTCGTAAGCGTAGCCCTCGTAGCTCTCGTCGTATCCCGGCATCGTCGGCGGCAGCGGCTGGTTCGCCGGCACTGCACGGCCGTTGATGATCTGGACGATGCGGTCCTTGTTGATCGCCATGTTGACGGCCTGGCGCACCTTCGGGTCGTCGAACGGCTCGACGTTGACGTTCATCGTGATGTAGCCGGTGTGGAGCTGGCCGCCCTCGATGACGTTCTCCTTCATCGCCGGGTCGTTCATCACCTCGAGGAACTTCGCGGGCGGGATTCCGTCGCCGGGGACGTCGACCTCGCCGCGCTGGGCGCGCAGCAGCGCCACGATCGGCTCCTGGCCGACCTCGAAGACGATCTCATCGAGGTAGGGGACGCCCTCGCGCCAGTAGTCGGGGTTTTTGCGGAACACGAGGCGCTGGCCTGTGGTCCACTCCTCGAGCATGAAGGCGCCGGTGCCGACCGGGTTGCGGCCGAAGTCCGGCCCGTGCTCCTCGACGGCTTCCTGCGGCACCACGGACGCGAAATTCAGGGCCATCTTGTGCAGGAACGGCGCGTCCGGCCGCGACAGGGTGATCTCGACCGTCTGGTTCCCGAGCGCCTTCACGCCCGACAGCGTCTCCGCCTCGCCGGCCGCGACCGCCTCGTAGCCTTCGATCGAATCGAAGAAGCCGGCGCCGGGGCTCTGCGTCTCCGGGTTCACGACCCGGCTCAGCGAGTAGACGACGTCGTCCGCGGTGACCGCGCGGTCGTTGTGGAAGAAGATGTTTTCACGCAGCCGGAAGGTGTAGGTGAGGCCGTCGTCCGAGATCGTGTAGCTTTCGGCGAGGCCCGGGCGGAGTTCCGTCGTGCCCGGCTCGTAGTCCATCAGGCCGTCGAAAAGCGACTTGATCATCGACCAGTTCTGCCAGTCGTAGCCGATGGCGGGGTCGAGCGTCGCGACGTCGTCCTTGTAGGTGATGACGATGGAGCCGCCCGGCGTCGGCGTCTCCTGCGCGACGGCAGGCACGGCGAGCGCCGCGGCAAGCGCGCAGGCGGCGACGGATGATCTCAGGGTCTTCAGCATGACGATCCCTCGTTGGTCTCTGGTTGTTGTTTCGCTCCGCTCATCGAAGCCGGATCCGCGGATCGATGAACGGGGCGATGATGTCGGCAAGCA
>JAESGF010000332.1_pt1 | contig 13113 bp, 13 predicted proteins | sample 9269621 | NCBI WGS metagenome assembly JAESGF01 (sample SAMN14515066, study PRJNA621663) | algae metagenome | isolation source: Tolypothrix carrinoi HA7290-LM1 and co-occurring heterotrophs from dry rock... | place: USA: Makauwahi cave, Kauai, Hawaii | collected 2011-01-06
TTTCGGGTGCGGGCGCGAAAGTTGATATAATCTTTTGGACTTTTATCCGGGTTATAGCAATCGTCCGTTCGCAGCTGCACTAACGCACCCCAGCGCTCGCCGGTTCCTGTGCTAAATCCAAAAGTAGCCGGAACCTCCAACAAAACCAAAACCACCTGAAATTACATGCGTTTGATCAAGCATTGGGATATTTTCTTAATTAGTATGCTAAATCTGTGCCCAAGCGAAAAACCTATTTTAAGTGCCTATCCGCCTAGTTACATTCCTCCTAGAACAATATTAAATAATTTTATTACTGGAATTAAGTTTGACCAATTTCACTCTTCAGGTATTGTGACTCTCAAAGGTAGTGGGGAAGATTTAAACCAGTATTCTTATCCTCAATCTGGTGCTTTTATTGCTGGTGGATTTATGTTTTCAGAAGCATCTATTATCAGCGAAGTACCTTCAGATCCTAATATTTATTTTTTCGGTGAAGAATTTTTCACTTCTGCCAGAGCATGGACAAGGGGTTGGGATATTTATCATCCACATCAAGTTATTTGTTGGCATTATTACAATTCCGGCACAAAAGCACGTCCTGTCCATTGGCAAGATAATGAATGGATGCCTCTTAATTGTTTGTCTGAGCAACGGTTTAGAGAAATAGTTGGTTTACAGGTATCAAGAGAAAATTTTGGCATTTATGGTTTGGGAGAAAATCGCACTCTGTCTGCGTATCTTGAAATATGTGCGATCTCCCTTGATGAGTGGGTCAAATCTTGCCTGCGATGCTCTGGGGATTCATACAAGAAAACTTCGTGAGGTATACCAGCATTCTCAAGCGCTTTAATTAAAATTTGCCGGTCTGAATCTGGGATATGCGGGTCAAGAGAACCGAACACCATTAACATCTCACCTTTGATTTCGCTTACCCGCTTGATTGTATCAGCTATCCCTTGACCCAATTTACCACTAGGAATACCGTAGGATAACAGCAAGCTGCTGCCTTAACTTCGCTTTCAAAAGCTGCCCGAAAAGCTAAATGTCCACCAATACAAAAGCCGAGAGTGCCTATTTTACCAGGAGAAACCGAACTTTCTGCCTTGAGGAATTCTATCACAGCACGGCGATCGGCATCATAATGAGCGATCGCTGTACGACGAGCATTATCATTACCCCGCATCCGACCAATATCATCTGGTTCAATAACCAAACCAACTGGTTCAGTTCGATGAAAAATTTCTGGTGCTGCTACCACATAGCCATATCCTGCTAAGTAGTTAGCTAAACGAATCATAGCACCGCCTAACTGATAAATATCACTATAAAATATAATACCTGGATAAACTCCTGGGGAAGAAGGTGCTGCTACATAAACACGCATTAAACTGTCATCAACTCTTAACTCGACATTGCGTTTAGTGATTTGCACTTTTTTGTCTCCTCTACAGAACTTGCTTAAAATGCGCGAACACCTTAATATCGTGATGCATATGAATGCATTCTTTAATTATTTCCCTTTCTTTCTATATGTAAGTTGTCTTGGCATACTTTTCTCTAATGTTTTATGTTCTACTTCAGAACCTTTTTTAGTCTTCAAAAAGGTTTGACAGACATAATTTTACAGCGTTTTTAATTGAAACAGTAATGAGAATATCTGACACCGTGTCGTAAGTAGCGGTAATTCATGAATTACCGCTACTGTATAATGTGCCTTACAATTATTTTTGCGCTCATTCCGATTAAATAGACTACAAATCAGACTTAACTTTTTTGCCACCTTCGTACCATTTGCGTGTAAGGTATAAAGAATTAGCGAACCGCCATAACATCGATTCGCTACACCAGTCAAAACAAAAACTTATCTGCTAATTAACTTACACCTTAAATTAACTCATAGCTTTTATGCCTCGTCCAGCCTCACCACCCAAACGCGCTACCGCTACAACTCTAGCACCCTCCACAGTCCACATCCGCCTAGAAGGACTGGAAACACAACATAAACGCCTATTAACACAAATTAAGAAAAAACGCACCGAACTGAATAACTTTGTTGAGCAAATTCGCTCTATCGCTACACAACTTTATCAACGCACCACCTCCAACTTTCAAAAAATAAAAACTATCGACGAAGAAATTCATACCTTATTCAACGAAATTCTAACTAAGAAAAAACTTGCCAAACAAACCAAGCACAAAATTGCACAAATTTACCACAATCTTCAAGTAGCAGGAATCATCAGCCGAAAAGTCGATGACGAAGAAGATACAGAAGACGAACTATTTGAATTCAACCAACAAGAAAAGGAAATTCCATACGAATACCACCAGCAACAACACCAACCCCAACCCGAATTAGAATCACCCTCCGCTGCTAGAACCGACGAATCAAAAAAGATTCGCTCTTACTTTTTGCGTTTAGCCGAAATCTTTCACCCGGATAAAGCCACCGACAGCGAAACGCAGATGCGCCATACTGAGATAATGAAAGAAATTAACAAAGCTTACCAAGAAGGAGATTTAGCACGACTCTTGGAAATTGAAAAAAAACATCAGGTAGGAGAAATTATTGATAGCAACAGTGAAGACGATTTAACGAGAAAATGTATTCGCTTAGAACAGCAAAATGAATTCCTGAAAACTCAATACGAAAGCTTAAAGCAAGAACTTCGCAGCGTTAAAAACACCCCAGAAGGCACAATCGTTTCTGAATGCAAGAAAGTCAAGAAAAAAGGATTTGACCCGATTGATGAAATATCTTTACAAATCGAATCTCAAATCAAAATTATATCAGAAATACGCGATTATGTCAAAGACTTTCACTCAGCAAAAATCACTATTAAAGAGTTTCTCTGCGGTCCGGCTGTTCTGCGCTCTATAAATCACAGTATGATAGAAGATTTTCTAGATCGGATATTAGAATAAATCGGCGAATAATATTATATCCGTACTCAGTCCTTGTTTTAATCCCACGTTTTTAAGCGTGGGTTCCTTCTGCCTTCATGAATGCGTATTTATTCTTCGCAAACGGATGCTTTCTATAGTGGAAAAAATCGCAGGTACTGTTAATAATATTAAATTAAATTCTGTCAATTATTTGTCGTACAATTTATCTTTAGAAAACAGAATTAGCCCAGAAATAAAAAATGCTCCTATTAACAGAATATCTTGTTTTATGAATAGTTTGGGAACTAATATTGGTACAAATCCCAGTGATATTGCTGTCACTATCAAAATAGTGCCGATTAATTTTAGTGAATTGTCAAACATTTGTAATCTTATTTAATAGTTTTCTCAAAGATGATAACAGTTTATTAGTCTTAACTATTATCATTTCCTTTGTGGCAGACTGATAGCGATCGCGATAATGATAATGCACCATACGAGTGCAAAATCGCTGCTAGTCTAACAGAAACCTGCGCTTGATTTTGCCACATCAGTTCACCTGTATCCGGATTTTCGCTTAATTGCGTCGGTAACATTCCCCTTAACGCTTGAATCGCAATCATACCTACAGCATAAATATCACTGTTTGGGCGTGGTTTGCCTTGTGCTTGTTCTGCCGGCATATAGCCAGGAGTACCAATAGCCACAGTAGCAGCTATTTTACTGTCAGCTTTTGCTAATTGAGTACGCATTTGTTTGACCGCGCCAAAGTCAATTAAAACTAACTTGTCATTTTGATTCCGTCTAATTAAATTATCAGGCTTAATGTCTCGATGGATAACGCTGTAGCTGTGAACAAACTGCAAAACACCCAAAACATCTTGTAGCATCTGGATAACTTGACTTTCATTCCAGCTTTGATTCAATTGCATTTCCGCGCTGAGTGGATGTCCGACAACTTATATCTTGCACTAAAAAAAATGGTTCATCTACTTCAAAATAAGCTAAAAGACGAGGAATTTGGTCATGATTGCCCAATTGTTCCAATATTTCGGCTTCGCTACTAAACAAACGTCTAGCGACTTGCAAATAGTAAAGTTCAGTACTCGCAGGTTTGCTGCAACTTGAGAACACACTTAGGATTACCTGGTCTTTTGAATGTCTTGTGCAATATATGTTTCCCAAAATCCTCCAGCACTCTTGACTTGGATAACTTTGTAACGCCCGTCTAATAGGTTTTTTAGCATAATGAAAGAGTGGTGCAATTTTATTTATTCATCTTGCCATACGATAACAAGCACCAAAGACTGGATTTTATTTTTGGTTGCTTCATGTATCTGTTGTATCTTGATTCATCAATTCTCTACCTCGGTCAACGGCTGTTTCTTCGCTTTCTATAATTAACTGCGCGATCGCCACGCTTGTGTGAGTTCTCTGCTGCACCTAATTGAGAACAAACACCACCACAATTTGAAAAGCAGTTTGTTTGAGTTCAACAGCAAACAAATTCATAAGCATTAGCACTCTTGCTGCTTTATTTCCCAAAATATTTCTGGAAAAGCCTGGAACAAGCTATAAAATATTTTGTCTGTTTGCACAATTTATTCAAGCTCAATCATGACAGTTATTTACTTTATTTATATTTACATAATTGAAAATAATTATCAAAGATTATGACAAATTGTTATGATGAGAGCGTACAGCCAAACAGTAACTAAAAATATTTACGCGCCACGTCACCGCTGTCGGCAGTCACTGCAAATATAAATTTATCAGAGTAGTATATTATGCTTGGATTTCAACCTCCTGGTTTTGGGCATAAAGTCGTTAATACTTCCTTGGGAGGAATGGTTTACTATACCCAAACCACTGCACCTTGGTTAATGGCTGACATTGATTTACCTCCGCTACTGTTTTTGCATAACTTTGGTGGTGGAGCATCTGCTTATGAATGGTCTAAAGTTTACCCCGCTTTCGCCTCTACTCACCGGATATTGGCACCAGATTTAATTGGCTGGGGTGATTCTGCTCATCCAGTGCGAGATTATCAAATCAGCGATTATTTAAACACGATCGCTCAATTTATCACTCAAACTTGTAACAGCCCTGTAACCGCGATCGCATCTTCTCTGACAGCTGCTTTGACAGTCCGGATTGCGATTCAACAACCTGAATTATTTAAAGCACTGTTTCTCGTTTGTCCCTCTGGATTTGATGACTTTGGGCAAGGTGCTGGGCGTAGACTTCCGCTTGGGTTAATTAATACGCCACTGTTAGATAATTTAATATATGCCCTTGGCGCAGAAAATGAAATCGCAGTTCGCAATTTTTTACAAAACTTCTTGTTTGCTAAAGCTCAACGAGTATCCGAAGAAATGGTGCAGGCTTATTTAACTTCTGCACAACAATTCAATGCGAAGTTTGCTGCATTGGCATTTTTGCGCGGCGACCTTTATTTTGACTTAAGTTTGTATATTAAGCAACTGAGAATTCCGACTGTGATGTTTTGGGGAGAAAAAGCACAATTTACCAGCGTTAAATTAGGACGAAGGTTGGCTTCTTTAAATACAGATGCAATTCGAGATTTTCAGGCGATCGCTTCAGTGGGAGTCCTGCCACATTTAGAATTACCAGAGGTGATGATTGGTTTGTTACAGCGCTATTTTTAGGCAATGAGGTGGGGGATGAGGGAGATGGGGACAAGGGGATGGGGGGACAAGGGAGACAAGGGAGACAAGGGAGACAAGGGAGATGAGGGAGAGGAATTACCCATGTGAACGTGGTAATGCCCAATGCCCAATGAGGGCAGGTGCTACAACGGAGGGGACCTCCCCAACGCACAGCCAAACCGCTTGCCCAATGCCCGATTACCCATTACCCATTACCCATTCCCCATTCCCGATTACCCATTCCCCATCTTCCTTATCGCCGACTCGTAGACACGGATTCTTTTGGTTTGGGTTTCTTCTTGGATTTGATTGACTTGGAGGGAGGTTTTTCGACTTTTAGTTTGGGAGGACGGCAGCGATCGCAATACAACGGCTGTGATGGAAAGCAAGTGCGTTCAACCACCAGATTGCACTCTTTACAGACAAAGCGATAAACTTTTTGCTTAATCACACGAACGTGAGCCTTGACAAAAACTTCCTTAGATTCCACCGATTTGTTCCTTTCACTGAATAGTAGTTTTATGTCTGAGTTGTCTGAGATTCTGAGTTTACTCGAAGCAGAGCGCGATCGCTACGTCTTAGAAGTAGTTGACTTAGAGCGTCGCTTATCTTTAGTCCGCAAACAGATTACCACTCTAGAAGCTCTAATATCAGGGTACGCCCTAGAAGAGCAGATGTACCAACCTCAAAGACGTTTATCTGATTCATCCTCTAGTACAGCTGTGCTCTTGAATAGTCAAAATGAAATAGTCAATAGTCAACATGAAATTGAGGAAGATGATATTGAGTCCGATTCACAGACAGCTTCTCAACTAGTTGATTCTACCGCTCTTGTCGAAAAAGAACCGGACATTTCCGATATTCCCAAACTGACCATTGCTAGAAAACCAGGAACTTTACCTTTACTAGAAGAATTCCAAGATTACTCGATTCAGAATGCCATATTGATTTTGATGCGTCGCCGACCGGAACTGCATTTTCACGTTGATGCAATTGTCCGCGACTTATACGGCGATCAATTAACGTCGTCACAGTTTAAAACCGCCAAAACCAACGTGAGTAAAATGCTCTCCACAGGCGTGCAAATGGGTTTATGGTATCGCGTATTTCGCGCCTTGGGCGTCTATACATTGCATTATGAAAAAGGAGTGACAACCAAATCTATTGGGAAATAGAAAATGGGGAATGGGGCATTGGGGAGGCAGTGCGTTGCGGAGGTTCCCTCCGTTGTAGCACCTGCCGTCATGGGGCATTGGGAATGGGTAATTGGGCATTACCACGTTCACATGGGTAATTCCTTTCCCTCATCTCCCTCATCTCCCTCATCTCCCTTGTCTCCCTTGTCTCCCTTGTCCCCCTTGTCTCCCTTGTCTCCCCCATCTCCCCCATCCCCTCATCTCCCCACTGCCCTAGATGTGGTTTACTTAATAATGGTGAAGTGTAACTGTTGTTCAGCAAATGCTGTAGAGCTAGGGGGTACAATGTCTGGAGTGAGTACTTGTTGGCGCTGGTTCTTGGGTATTGCAATAAGTAGCGTGAATGCTTTGAGTGCAAGTTACGCTAATGCCCAAATTATCCCTGATGCCACTCTACCCATTAATTCCAACGTGAGATTACAAGGTGGAGTCTTCAACATTACTGGAGGAACTCAAGCCGGAAGTAACTTATTTCACAGTTTTCAACAGTTTTCTGTACCCACTGGCAACGCTGCTTTCTTCAACAACGCTGTAAATATTCAAAATATCATTAGTCGGGTAACAGGTGGGTCAGTTTCTAACATTGATGGGTTACTCCGCGCTAATGGCATAGCTAACTTGTTTCTAATTAATCCTAACGGGGTGATTTTTGGACCGAATGCCTCATTGAACGTTGGCGGTTCTTTGGCGGTGTCTACGGCAAATGCAATCCAATTTGGTGAGCAAGGCTTTTTTAGCGCCACACCTGCAAATTCTCCTCCCTTACTTACAGTTAATCCTTCAGCTTTTTTCTTTAATCAAATTACCCCCGGTAACATAGTTGTTCAAGGGCAAACAGGAGGAGTGTCACAAGTTGCTGCTGGTCGTAGTCTGGTGTTATTGGGTGGTGATATACTTGTTAATGGTGGAACCTTAAATGCCCAAGGTGGACGAGTTGAATTGGGAGGGTTAGCCAAAGTAGGAACAGTTCAAATCAATTTCGACAACAACAATTTGAGCTTGGCTTTTCCGCCTCAAGTAGAGCGAGCAAATATACAACTTAGCAATGGCGCTAGAGTTAATGTGAGTGCTGGAGATGGTGGAAGTATTGCCATCAATGCTAGAAACTTATTACTTTCACAAGGAAGTGTTTTTTTTGCTGGGGTAGGGAATAATTTAGGAACTGTTGACACTCAAGCCGGAGATATCACAATTAATACTACAGGAGCGATCGCCTTAACTGATAACAGCGCGATCGCCAGCATCGTAGAATCAAATGCCATTGGTAATAGTGCCAACATTAACATTAAAACTGGTAGTCTCAGCCTAGATAATGGCTCTAGTTTGTTTGCTAACACCAATGGACGGGGAAATGCTGCAAATATTTTTATTGCAGCTAAGGATTCAGTAGCTCTGACAAATAATAGTCAGATTTTGAACGGGGTGGGACTCGGTGGTATAGGAAACGGTGGTGATATTAACATTCAAGCCGACTCACTTGCTGTTACAAACGGTTCTCAAATAAGTACTAGTGTTGGAGGACAAAGAAATGCTGGAGACATCAATGGAAATATCACAATTAATACTACAGGAGCGATCGCTTTAACTGATAATAGCGCGATCGGCAGCATCGTAGAACCAGATGCCATTGGTAATAGTGGCAGCATTAACATTAAAACTGGTAGTCTCAGCCTAGATAATGGCTCTGGTTTGTTTGCTAACACCAATGGACGGGGAAATGCTGCAAATATTTCTATTCAAGCTGTTGATTCAGTAAATCTGGCAAATAACAGTTTCATTTTCAACGGGGTGGGACCCCGTGGTAGAGGAAACGGTGGTGATATTAACATTCAAGCCGGCTTACTTGCTGTTACAAACGGTTCTCAAATAAGTACTAGTGTTAGAGGACAAGGAAATGCTGGAAACATCAATATTGACGTGCGCGATCAAGTCTTGTTGGCTGGAGTAGGTAGCGATCAATTCCGAACTGGTGTTTTCAGTGATGTTGAATCTACGGCTGTGGCAAATGGAGGAAATATCACTTTTAGAAGCGGACGATTACAGATTAGAGATGGAGCGCAGGTATCTACAGCTACTTATGGACGGGGAGATGCAGGCAATTTAAGCGTTGAGACATTTGGTAATGTTGAGTTAATTGGTACTTCACCTGATGGACGGTTTGCTAGTGGTTTCTTCACTTCTGTCTTCCCTGGAGGACTGGGAAATGGGGGAGATTTAAGGTTTATCAGCAACGGGCGATTGCTAATTCGAGATGGAGCGCAAGTATCAACAGCTACTTTTGGTCAAGGAAATGCAGGTAATTTAAATTTTCTTGCCAGAGATGCTGTAGAGTTAACTGGCACTTCGGCTAATGGTCAATTTGCCAGTGGTGTAACCTCTGCTGTAAGGTCTGGAGCCGTGGGACTTGGTGGAGATTTAAACTTTACAACATTTCGATTGCTAATTCGAGATGGAGCGCAGGTATCTACAGCTACTTTTGGACGGGGAAATGCAGGCAATTTAAGGGTTAGAGCAGATTCTGTAGAATTAGTTGGCACTTCAGCAGATGGTAAATTTGTCAGTGGCTTTACCTCTGCGGTTGAATCTGGAGGAGTTGGTAATGGCGGATCGCTTAAAATCGACGTTGGATCGCTTTCTGTAAGCAATGGGGCACAAATAAGTGCTGCTGTTCAGGGAGCATCAGGTTCTCTCCCAGGTGGACAAGGTGAGGGGGGGCAAATTATAATCAATGCTTCAGATTCGGTCAATCTTGCGGGAGTTGGTGGAAATGGCTTTTCTAGCGGTTTATATACTAACACTGGTATAGGTGCAAGCGGTTCAGCAGGAGAAATTTTTGTTAATACTGGCGCGTTTCGCATTGCGGATGGGGCGATTGTGACTGCTCAAACACTCAACTCTAGCAATGCAGGAGACGTTGCAATTACAGCAAATAGCTTTGAAGCTATCAATGGCGGTCAAGTCCTCACCACGACCCGCAGCGGTGGAAATGCTGGTGATATTCTGCTTAATGTCCGTGATAATATCACTTTCTCTGGTTCCGACTCTACCTTTGCTGCAAGATTAGCTCAATTTGGTGGAGATGTTGTTAATGAAAGTCCTGCTAGTGGATTGTTTGCCAGCACAGATGCAAACTCTACAGGAAACGGCGGTAATATCACTATTGACCCGATTCAGCTTCATATTGCCAATGGAGCGATCGTCTCAGCGAGTAGTCTGGGAACAGGAGATGCAGGTAGTATACGAGCCGAAGCTAATTCTATTATCTTGGATCAAGGACAAATTACAGCTCAATCGACAATCGGTAGAGGCGGAAATATTGCATTACGGGGAGACTTAGTGTTGTTAAGCGGTAATAGTTTGTTATCTACCGTCTCTGGCACTCCCCAAGCAGCAGGAGATGCAGGCAACATTAGCATTGACACTGACTTTTTAATTGCCTTGGAAAATAGTAATATTATTGCCGATGCTTTTGCAGGTCCTGGTGCCAACATTACAGTCAATGCTCAAGGAATATTATTTTCCCAAGACAGCAGTATTGTTTCTAACGGAAGACGAATCGAAGTACCTCGTATTGTAGAGCTTTTAACTGACCTGCCAATGGGAGAAATAATTGATACCTCAATGCAGATTACTTCTAGCTGTGCTGCTTTTGGCAAAGGAGGCAGCGAATTCACTGTCACCGGACGCGGTGGTTTACCTCCTAGCCCTGACGAGCCTCTCAGTGGTGATGTAGTATGGTCAGATACTCGCCTTCCGGCTACAGCATCACAGCAACAACCTAAGAAACCCGCAGCTAAACCACGTTCTAAAGTAGAGACGTTCCGGCAAAACGTCTCTACTGTGGCAATTGTGCCTGCTACTGGTTGGGTGTTTAATGGTAAAGGGGAAGTAACTCTTATCTCTGATGCGGCTAATGCTGATAATTCGAGTTATACTCCTGCTACTTGTCTTGGACACTGAAACTATTAGGCTTTGAGACGAGTATAAAGTCGTAGTCGGCGCAAAGAGCGCTGTTAGCGGAGCTTTCCCGTAGGGTAGCGCTAACTACATATTATCGCGAATGAGTCTTTGAACCTCTTTAGGACTTACGCAAGCGTCACAATATAAGGTCAATTGGCACATATATTTCAATTTGCCGTAAATGCTTGTAAGCATTGATTTATAAACCTTAGAGCCATATTAATTCTATGTGACAGTTTTCAGATAAATGTGCCAGTTGCGTAAGTCCTGCTCTTTAATGAGTCTTTAAACCTCTTTAATGAGTATCTGAACCTCATTAATGAGTCTTTGAACCTCATTAATGAGTCTTTGAACCTCTTTAATGAGTCTTTGAACCTCATTAATGAGTCTTTGAACCTCTTTAATGAGTCTTTGAACCTCATTAATGAGTCTTTGAACCTCATTAATGAGTCTTTGAACCTCATTAATGAGCCTTTGAACCTCATTAATGAGTCTTTGAACCTCATTAATGAGTCTTTGAACCTCATTAATGAGCCTTTGAACCTCATTAATGAGTTAGGACTTACGCAAGCGTCACAATATAAGGTCAATTGGCACATATATTTCAATTTGCCGTAAATGCTTGTAAGCATTGATTTATAAACCTTAGAGCCATATTAATTCTATGTGACAGTTTTCAGATAAATGTGCCAGTTGCGTAAGTCCTGTGAGTCTTTGAACCTCATTAAAGAGTTTATCCTGGATACACTCGTCCAATCCTTGCACCGCCTCTTTTTGCCAATGACGCGATCGCACTCGTCTAAAGTCATGAGAGTATAGAGAAAAGCGATCGCTTTTCAAATTCCCTTCAAAACGTTCTATAATTGACGAAAAAATAGCCGATTTAATTAAAGCCGCATCTGAATCCCATCAAGCAAAATCCCTTAAATGCATAAGTGAATTCTGAGGATGCCTATTATATATTACAGTTGATCAAAAATATGAGATAAGAAAATGCGACGAATTGCAATTATAGGAGCAGGTCAAGCAGGTCTTTATTTAGCTATTGGTCTACTTGATGCGGGTTATGCAGTAACTTTATTTAGCGATCGCACACCAGAAGCGATCCTCAATGGTAAACCGATGGGATTACCAATATTATTTTCCAATTCTCTGGAACTAGAACGTAATTTAAAACTGAATTTCTGGGATGATAAATTTCCTAGCAGTGATAAATTCCGTAGCCAAGTCTTGGATCCTCAAGGAAACCCAGCTTTAGTTATCTCCTCTCCTATAGAAAAACCTTGGCAAAGTGTAGATCAGCGTCTTAAATTTTCTACTTGGATGCAAGAGTTTGTCAACAGAGGTGGTGAACTTATAATTCAAGCGATGACACCAAACGACTTAGACAACTGTGTAAAAAACTACGATTTAATTGTGGTTTCTACTGGTCGAGGAAGTCTCTCAACTTTGTTTGAACCAGACGCGCAAAAATCGAAACACGATCAGCCGCAGCGTTACTTAGCATCAGTAATTGTCACAAATTTAAATGTAGATACAGCCGATTCACATACCGTTAAGATGACTGTTCTACCTGGCGTTGGTGAAATACTTCAGTATCCATTTTATGCTAAAGATAAAATTCAGGCTTACGTAGTTGCCTTTGAAGCTTGCCTTGGGGAAGTGATGGATCAATTTTCCCAACTAAAAAGCGGTGAAGAACAGGTGGAAATGAGCAAAAAGGTAATGCAGCAGTTGAAACCCGACAATTACGAAGTTGTGAAAGATATGCAACTAGTAGATGACCAAGCATGGTTAAATGGTACAATTACACCGATAGTGCGTCAACCAATTGGTCGCTTGCCATCAGGTGCAACTGTTATGGGTATTGGCGATGCTGTCATCCTACACGATCCGATTGGTGGACAGGGAGCGAATAACGCTACAAAGATCGCTCATCTAGTTAAGCAACGAATTATTGAGCATAGCAACCAACGCTTCAATGAGTCATGGATGCAAAAAGTATTTGATGAATTTTGGAATTATGCTCAGTATACTCATGCTTTTACTGATTGCTTGTTAACACCTCCAGAACACCTGCAAGATATTATGGTTGCAATGAGTGAAAATCCAGAAGTTGCCAGAGATTACTTAAATGGTATTAATCATCCACCGAGCTTATCCCCGTGGTTTTTTGATTCCCAAAGCGCCAAGGAATATTTAGCACAAAAGAACAGTTGCGTCAAAGTTAGTGCATAGTGGGTCTGCTGGTAAGTTTCCGATCAATGCTTGTCCGCCATAATGTAAATTTCAGTGGTTTGACATCCTCCCCGGTCTGAAGACACGGGGATTCCAAGAATCACTTCTTGGGTTTCCTCTTTCCGCGACTCGGCTTATTTAAAGGAGTTTCCCCACCCAAACAGAGGTCGATGTCTCCAGAG
>JAESGF010000333.1_pt1 | contig 12952 bp, 11 predicted proteins | sample 9269621 | NCBI WGS metagenome assembly JAESGF01 (sample SAMN14515066, study PRJNA621663) | algae metagenome | isolation source: Tolypothrix carrinoi HA7290-LM1 and co-occurring heterotrophs from dry rock... | place: USA: Makauwahi cave, Kauai, Hawaii | collected 2011-01-06
CCCGGACGGGCTCGCCTTCCACCGCCGGCTGGGGTTCACGGAGGTCGGCCGGGTGCCGGACGCCGGCTGGAAGGGCGGCCGGTACATCGACCTCGTCCTCCTCCAGCGCCTCATCGGCAACTAGACGGCGGTCAGCCGAACGCCTGACCGAAGCCGGCCGCCGGCGTCTCCGTCGGCTCGGCGCCGACGAACGCCCACGCCTCGGCGAGCTCGTCCGCCTTGAAGGTGCGCGCCTTCACGGGAATAAAGAGATCGGAAAAGTTGATCATCGCTGCCGCGGCGGCCGGTGCGCCCACGACGGCGTAGCGGTCCACCTTCCAGAGCGCCCGCGCCTCGGCGACCAGCGCCTGCGGCGTCAGGCTCTTCACCGCATCCTCGACGCCGATGCCCTCGAGGATGAGGAGCATGCGGACGCCGTCCATCGCGTCGAAGGCGTCGTTCATCACGCGGCCCATCGCGTTGATGTCCGCCTCGCGCACCTCGCCGGCGATGCGGAAGGCGAACACGTGGTCGTCGCTGGTCGGAATCTGCTGAACGGTCGGGGTCGATAGCATCGGAACCTCCTGTGTCGATCGTGTAACGCCGAAGAGAGGCCACGCTTTCCCGAACGGTGCGTCCGAAATGGACAAGCCGGCGGGGACGCCGCCGGCTTGCCGTTGTGTCAGCCGTGGCGGCTCACTGCCACTGCTGGATGATCTCCTCATAGGCGATCGTCTCACCCTGCGGCTTCTCGTTCTCGAGCTTGGGCTTCGGCGCGCCGGGCTGGTCGAACCAGTACTGCGCGTCGCGCTCCTCGTTGAGGCGCGGGCCGCAGCCGCCGTAGACGTTCGCCCGCTCGTCGGCCCGCTGCATGCCGGCCATCGTCTGGTCCATCTCGGAGGCGAGACGGTCCATGGCCTCCTGCGGGGTGAAGGTGCCTGCGTTCACGTCGCCGATCTGCTGCCACCAGAGCTGCGCGAGGCGCGGGTAGTCGGGCACGTTGACGCCCGTCGGGGTCCAGCGCGTCCGGTCCGGCGAGCGGTAGAACTCGACAAGGCCGCCAAGCTTCTCGGCACGTTCGGAGAAGCTCTCGCCGTCGACAGTGCTGTCACGGATGAACGTGAGACCGACGTGGCTCTTCTTCGTGTCGACGGTCTTCGACGTCACGAACTGCGCGTAGAGCCAGGCCGCCTTCATGCGGTCCTCAGGGGTGGACTTGAGGAACGTCCAGGAACCCACGTCCTGGTAGCCGACCTTCATGCCCTCTTCCCAGTACGGGCCGTGCGGCGAGGGGGCCATGCGCCAGAGCGGCGTGCCCTCGTCGTCGACCGTCGCGTTCCCTTCCGACTTCGGCTTCACCATGTCGGCGGTGAAGGCGGTGTACCAAAAGATCTGCTGGGCGACGTTGCCCTGGTTCAACGCCGGAAGCGACTGGTAGAAGTCGTACGACGCCGCGGCCGGGGGCGCGTAGGCGCGCAGCCACTCGTCCCACTTCGCGATGGCGTAGACCGCCGCCGGGCCGTTCGTGTCGCCGCCGCGGGTGACCGACGCGCCGACCGGGTTGCAGGAGCCCTCCTCCATGCGGATGCCCCACTCGTCGACAGGGCGGCCGTTCGGGAGGCCCTTGTCGCCGGCGCCAGCCATGGAGAGCCAGGCGTCCGTCATGCGCCAGCCGAGGTCGGGCGCGCGCTTGCCGTAGTCCATGTGGCCATAGACGCGGACGCCGTCGATCTCCTTCACGTCGTTGGTGAAGAAGTTCGCGATGTCCTCGTACGCCGACCAGTTCACCGGCACGCCGAGGTCGTAGCCGTACTTCTCGCGGAAGGCGGCCTGGTACTCGGGGTTGTCGAACCAGTCCTTGCGGAACCAGTAGAGGTTCGCGAACTGCTGGTCGGGGAGCTGGTAGAGGTCGCCGTCCGGACCGGTGGTGAACTCGAGGCCGATGAAGTCCTCGAGGTCGAGCGTCGGCGAGGTCACGTCGGCGCCGGGGCCGGCCATGAAGTCGGTGAGGTTCACCGCCGCCTGAAGGCGCGAGTGGGTGCCGATGAGGTCGGAGTCGTTGACGTACGCATCGTACAGATTGCGGTTCGTCTGCATCTGCGTCTGGACGGCCTGCACCACCTCGCCCTCGCCGAGGAGCTGGTGGTTCACCTTGATGCCGGTGATCTCCTCGAACGCGCGCGTGAGAGTCTCCGACTCGTAGCTGTGCGTCGGGATCGTCTCGGAGAGGACGTTGATCTCCATGCCGCGGAACGGCTCGGCGGCCTGGATGAACCACTCCATCTCGGCCACCTGCTCCTCGCGGGAGATGGCGGACGGCTGGAACTCTGAATCGATCCAGCGCTCGGCGGCCGCCATGTCGGCGAGCGCGGGCGTTGCGGCCGCCAACGCCATAGCGCAGGTTGTAGCTAGTAATACGCCTCTCATGGGCTTCCTCCGGTTGGGTCTACGCTTCTGAACTTGGTGCCCCGCCTTGGCATTGGGGGCACTTCCGCAGCCAGATGTCGGAGCCATTTGCACCGTATCTGGCACTGCAGTCTTTGCACTCCAGCTCAAAGATGCGCTGGTTGAAATGATTCGATAGCCTGTCGGTGGCGGCGATAACAACTTGCCGGTTCTTGTTTTCATAACCGGGGATCGTTGTCTTTCCGCGCACGACGATCTCAAACGAAGGCGAAGACGAGGATCGCGACGGCGATCGCGATGACGCTAGCCCACCACAGCGGCCCGGTCGCGAAGGCGAGCCAGCCGAGGTGGATGTAGGCGCCGGCGAGCAGCGAGATGAACAGCCGGTCTCCGCGCGTGGTCAGCAGGCCGAGCGCGCCGACGCGCGGGTTGCCGCCCGGCCGCGCCCACTCCCAGACACTCATGAGCATGAGCGAGGCGGCGATCGCGGCGAAGAAGGCGCCGGTCTGCCACGTCCACGCCATCCAGCTGAGGCCTTCGGTGCCGCTCATGGGTGCGCCTCCGTGGTGATGAGATCAGACGCGGCCAAGGGCGAACCCCTTCGCGATGTAGTTGCGCACGAAATAGATCACGATCGCGCCCGGAATGATCGTCAAGACGCCCGCCGCCGCCAGCAGCCCGAGCTCGTAGCCCGACGACGAGGCCGTTCGCGTCATCACGCCCGCGATCGGCTGCGCCCAGACGGATGTCAGCGTCTTCGCGAGCAGCATCTCCACCCACGAGAACATGAAGCAGAAAAACGCCGTCACGCCGATGCCGCTCGCGATGAGAGGCATGAAGATCTTCACGAAGAAGCGCGGGAAGGAGTAGCCGTCGATGTAGGCCGTCTCATCGATCTCCTTCGGCACGCCCGACATGAAGCCTTCGAGGATCCAGACCGCGAGCGGGATGTTGAACAGGCAGTGCGCGAGCGCGACGGCGACGTGGGTGTCGAAGAGGCCCATCGACGAGTAGAGCTGCAGGAACGGCAGCGCAAACACCGCCGGCGGCGCCATGCGGTTGGTCAGCAGCCAGAAGAAGAGGTGCTTGTCGCCGAGGAAGCGGTAGCGCGAGAAGGCGTAGGCGGCTGGCAAGGCGACGGCGACGGACAGCACCGTGTTGATCGAGACGTAGATGATCGAGTTGATGTAGCCCCAGTACCAGACCGGCGTCGTCAGGATCGTCCGGTAGCTGTCGAGCGTGAAGTTCTGCGGGTACGGGCTGAAGCCGCCGAGGATCTCGTTCGTCGGCTTGAAGCTCATGTTGATGAGCCAGTAGATCGGCAGCATCAGGAAGATGATGTAGACCGTCGGGACGATCCACTTCAGCTTCCAGCGACGGACCGGGCGCGACTCGGCGCGGGCGAGGGCGGCGGGCGAGTCGCCGGCCGCGGGGATGCCGGATACGGCGGTCATGCGCGGAACTCCCGCTTGGCGTCGCCCTGCGTCATCAGCGTGTAGAACAGCCAGCACACGAGGAGCGTCATCAGGAAGTAGATGATCGACATCGCCGCCGCGACGCCGAGGTTGAACTCGCCGAGCGCCGCCTTCACGAGATCGATGGAGAGGAGCGTCGTCGTGTTGCCGGGTCCGCCGCCGGTGAGCACGAACGGCTCGGTGTAGATCATGAACGAGTCGATGAAGCGCAGCAGGATCGCGATGATGAGCACCTGCCGCATCTTCGGCAGCTGGATGAAGCGGAACACCGCCCAGCGCGAGGCGCCGTCGATCTTCGCCGCGCGGTAATAGGCGTCGTCGATGGAGCGGAGCCCTGCATAGGCGAGGAGGACGACGAGCGAGGTCCAGTGCCAGACGTCCATGGCGATCACGGTCGCCCACGCCGCCACCGGCTGGTTCGTGTAGTTGTAGGGAATCCCCATCGCGTTGAGGCCCCAGCCGAGGAGGCCGATGTCGGGCAGCGCGAAGATGTTCCACATCGCGCCGACGACGTTCCACGGGATGAGGAGCGGCAGCGCCATCAGGACGAGGCAGACCGACGCCCACGGGCCGCCGCGCGGCATCGCGAGCGCGATCGCGACGCCGAGCGGGATCTCGATCGCGAGGATCGTGAAGGTGAAGGCGAACTGGCGGAACAATGCCGCATGGAAGCGCTCCGACGACAGCACCTCGATGTAGTTGTACGCGCCGGCCCAGAAGAAGAGGTTGTCGCCGAACGTCTCCTGGACGGAGTAGTTCACCACCGTCATCAGCGGGATGATGGCGTTCATCGCGACGAGGACGAGGACCGGCAGCACCAGGAACCAGGCGCGGTTGTTCCAGGTCTTGGTCATGCCGCCACTCCAAGGCTCGTCGGCTCGATCCGCCAGTCGTCGGCGTAGACGTTGATGCCCTCCGGCCTGAAGCGGGCGCGCGGGTGCGCCGGCACCTCACCGTCCTCCGGAAGGATCGCCGCGACGGCCGTGCCGCCGATGGTCCCGTGCACGATCTTCTCGCGGCCGACGTCGTCGACGCGGGTCACCGTGAACGGCAGCCCGTCCGCGCCAAGCTCCACGAACTCCGGGCGCACGCCGAGCGCAGTCTTCGCCCCGGCGGGAGCCCGGTAGGCGGCAGGGAGCGCCACCGCCTCGCCGCCAATCCGCGCGCTCGTGCCGTCCAGCATCGCCGGCAGCACGTTCATGCCGGGCGAGCCGATGAAGTAGCCGACGAAGGTGTGTTTCGGCGTCCGGAACAGATCCTCGGGCGTCCCCACCTGCACCACCTCGCCGTCGTACATGACGACCACGACGTCCGCGAAGGTGAGCGCCTCGGTCTGGTCGTGCGTGACGTAAACCATCGTGTGTCGGAACTCGCGGTGCAGCGTCTTCAGCTGCGCGCGAAGCTGCCACTTGAGGTGCGGGTCGATGACGGTGAGCGGCTCGTCGAACAGGATCGCCGCCACGTCCTCGCGGACCATCCCGCGGCCGAGCGAGATCTTCTGCTTCAGGTCCGCCGTCAGCGCCGCCGCGCGGGTGTGCTGCAGCCGGCCGAGATCGAGCATGTCCACGACCCGGTCGACGCGCCGCTTCACCTCGGCGGACGGGACGCGCCGGTTGCGCAGCGGAAACGCGAGGTTCTCGCGCACCGTCATCGTGTCGTAGACGACCGGAAACTGGAACACCTGGGCGATGTTGCGCGCCTCGGTCGGAAGGTGCGTCACGTCCCGCCCGTCGAACAGGATGCGCCCCTCCGACGGCACCACGAGGCCGGAGATGATGTTGAGGAGCGTCGTCTTCCCGCAGCCGGAGGGGCCGAGGAGCGCATAGGCGCCGCCGTCGGACCAGGTGATGTCCACCTCCTTCAGCGCATAGTCGGCGCGCGCGCGGGGCGTGCCGTAGGCGTGCCGGACGTGGTCGAGTTTGATCTCCGCCATCAGGCCGCCTCCCTTTCGCGCAGTCCCTCGACCGCACGTCCGTCCATCTCGAACACCATGAGATGGCGGAGGTCGAAGGAGAGGGTGATCGGCGTGCCGCGCTCGTAGCGGTGGACGCCATGGGTCAGCATCGACCAGTCGTTGATCGAGCGGGTGTGGACGAACGTCTCCGATCCGGTGATCTCGACGGCATCGACGACGCCCTCGACCGACGCCTCGGCCGGGGCGAGCTGCAGGTGATGCGGGCGGATCGCGATGGTGTAGACCCCGTCCGGCAGGTGCCGGAAGGCGGGCGGCACGGGGATCGGGGCGAGTTCGTCCGGCGGCCCGTTCGGGTGCATTCCGGCCCCTGGCGCTCGGGGAATGAAGCGGTCGCCGGCCTTGCGCGCCTCGGCGGTGTTGAGCGGCGGGTCGGAGAACGTGCGAGCTGTGGCGAGTGTTTCCGGCCGGCGGTAGACCGCCGTTGTCGGCCCGAACTGCGTCACGCGCCCGCGGTCCATGGTGGCGGTGTTGCCGCCGAGGAGGAGCGCCTCCTCCGGCTCGGCCGTCGCGTAGACGAAGATCGCGCCGGAGGCGGCGAAGATCCGCGGCAGCTCCGCCCTCAGCTCCTCGCGCAGCTTGTAGTCGAGGTTGGCGAGCGGCTCGTCGAGGAGCACCAGCCGCGCGTCCTTGGCGAGCGCGCGGGCGAGCGCGGTGCGCTGCTGCTGCCCGCCCGAAAGCTGGAGCGGCAGGCGCTTGAGGTAGGGCGTCAACTTCAGGAGCTCGGCGACGCGCGTCACCGTCGCCTCGATCTCCTTGCGTCCCTTGCGGGCGATGCGCAGCGGAGAGGCAATGTTCTCGTACACCGTCAGCGCCGGGTAGTTGATGAACTGCTGGTAGACGAAGGCGACGTTGCGCTTCTGCACGGGGAGACCCGTCACGTCGGCGCCGTTCTCGCAGATCGTGCCGGCGGTGGGCTTGTCGAGCCCCGCCATCAGCCGCATCAGCGAGGTCTTGCCGGAGAGGGTCGGGCCGAGGAGGACGTTGAGCGTGCCCGGCTCGAGGCGCATCGTGATGTCGGCAAGGTGCACCTCGCCGCCGACGCGCTTCTCCACTCCGCTCAACTCCAGCATCGCCCCTCCTCGTCTCCCCCTGCCGGTCGTTGCCGGCCTCGTCTAGCCGGTGTACCCGGCCGCTTCTGTGCCAGTTGCCCGGCCTGTCCCGCCGCCTGGGCGCTATTCCGCCGCCGCCGTCACCCGCGCCGCGTCGGCCATGTACATCTCCAGCGCCGCAACCTCGTCCGCCGAGAGGCGCAGACCCATCTTGGTGCGCCGCCAGAGGACGTCCTCGGCCGTCCGCGCCCATTCGTGCACCATCAGGTAGCGGACCTCCGCCTCCGTGAGCCCGGCGCCGAAATCGCGGCCGAGGTCGCCGAGCGACCGCGCGCCGCGCAGGATTTCTTGCGCGCGCATTCCATAAAGTCGGGCGAGCCGTCGTGCGGCGGCGGGGGACAGGAACGGGAAGTCGGACCGGAGCTTGTCGCCGAGCGTCTGTGCCACCGGGATCGGCATGTGCCCGCCGGGGAGCGGCGCACCTGCGGTCCAGGCCTCGCCCTTGCCGCCGATCAGCTCCGCCACCTTGTCTGCCGCCGCCTCGGATAGCCGGCGGTAGGTGGTCAGCTTGCCGCCGAACACGTTCAGGAGCGCCGGCCGGCCGCCACCGCCTTCCGTCTTCAGCACGTAATCGCGCGTCGCCTCCTGCGCCTTCGAGGCGCCGTCGTCGAACAGCGGGCGGACGCCGGAGTAGGTCCAGACGATCATGTCCGCCGTGACCGGCTTCGCGAAATAGGCGCTGGCATTGGCGAGAAGGTAGTCCGTCTCCTCCGGCGTGATCGCCGCGGCGCGCGGGTCGCCGGTGTAGTCGCGGTCGGTGGTGCCGATGAGGGTGAAGTCGTCCTCGTAAGGGATCGCGAAGATGATCCGCCCGTCGGAGTTCTGGAAGATGTAGGCGCGGTCGTGGTCGTAGAGCTTCTTCACCACGATGTGGCTGCCCTGTACGAGCCGCACGTTGTGCGCGTCGTTGCGGCCGAACGTGGCGGCGAGCACGCGGTCCACCCACGGACCGGCCGCGTTCACGAGCATGCGCGCCCGCACCTCGCGGGTGCCGCCCTCGCCGCGCAAGGTCACGGCCCAGCGGTCGCCGTCGGCCCGCGCGCCCGCGACCTCAGTCCGCGGCAGGATCGTCGCGCCCCGGTCCGCCGCGTCGCGCGCGTTGAGGACCACGAAACGGGCGTCGTCCACCCAGCAGTCGGAATACTCGAAGCCTTTGGTGAAGGTGCTCTTCAGCGGCGCGCCGACCGGATCGCGGCGAAGGTCGATCGTGCGCGTGCCCGGAAGGCGCTGGCGGCCGCCCAGATTGTCGTAGAGGAAAAGCCCCGTCCGCAGCATCCACGTCGGCCGGAGCCCGGTGTGGTGCGGCAGTACGAAGCGGAGCGGCCAGATGATGTGCGGCGCCATCGCCCACAGGATCTCGCGCTCCATGAGCGCCTCGCGGACGAGGCGGAACTCGTAATGCTCGAGGTAGCGCAGGCCCCCGTGGATGAGCTTCGTCGACCACGAGGAGGTGCCGGACGCGAAGTCCGCCTTCTCGGCGAGCCCGACCGAATAGCCCCGCCCGACGAGGTCGCGCGCGATGCCGCATCCGTTGATGCCGCCGCCGATCACGAAGACGTCGAACGTATCCGCCACGCAGCTCCCCCCTGCTGGAAACGAAAGTCTCGCGAAACGAATCGAGTGTCAAACGAAAACTAACGCGCGCCCACCTCCATCAAACGAACGTCGGCGGCCTCGCACACGGCGCGCAACGGCTCGGGGCACACGTCCGTCACGAACGTCTGCAGCTCGGCGAGGTTTGCGACACGCACCGGCGCGCTCCGCTCGAACTTCGAAGCGTCGGAGACGAGGATGACATGGCGCGCATTGGCGATCATCGCTTGCGCCACCTTCACCTCGCGGAAGTCGAAGTCGAGGAGCGCGCCGTCGCGGTCGATCGCCGAGGTGCCTATGACCGCGAAATCCACCTTGAACTGGCGCACGAAGTCGGACGCGAGCTCGCCGACGATGCCGCCGTCCGAGCCGCGGACGACGCCGCCGGCGATCGCCACCTGGCACTCGGGCCACAGCCGCATGCGGTTCGCGATGTTGATGTTGTTCGTCACCACCATCAGCCCGCGGTGCCCCTCGAGCGCGGCGGAGACGAGCTCCGTCGTCGTGCCGATGTTGATGAACAGCGAGGCGTCGTTCGGGATCAGTGCGGCGGCCGCGCGGCCGATGGCGGCTTTCTCGCCGGCCGCCATCATCTTGCGCTTCTCGTACTCGACGTTAGCGGCGCCGGAGGCCGACATCGCCCCGCCATGGACGCGGGTGACGAGGCGGCGAGCGGCGAGGTCGTTCAGGTCCTTGCGGATCGTCTGCGGCGTCACCCCGAAATGAAGCGCCAGCTCGTCGACCGAGACGCGGCCCTTCTCCTTGACGAGCGCCGCCATCGCCTCCTGCCGCACGGCGACATCCGCGCGCTCGGCACTCTCCCTGACGGTCACGCGACGCCTCCCCGTTCGCGGGCGCCACACTGGCGCGGGGAGCGGGTCGGGGGCAAGTCCGTCCCGCTCATCCGTCCTGCCGCCCCGCAGACGGCAGCAGGGCGAAACCGCCCGGCCCCGCGGCCCCGAAACGAGACGGGGCGCAACGCCGGCCCGTTCTCGACTCCGCGGGCCTGTGGTATCGGAAAGGCGAGCCGCAAAGGCCGGATAACCAAGAACCGAAGGGAGGAATTTCATGACACGGACGCTCGCCCTCGCCGCCGCGCTCCTCGCCGGCACGGCCATCGTGCCGGCCGCCGCCGACACGGCGGACAAGCGCATCGCGCTCTCCAACAACTACGCGGGCAACTCCTGGCGCCAGGCGATGCTGCGCTCGTGGGACAAGGTGACCTCGCAGGCGGTCGCCGACGGGATCGTCGCCGCCGCCGATAGCTTCACCACCGCCGAGAACCAGGTGACGGAGCAGGCCGCGCAGATCCAGAACCTCATCCTGCAGGGCTACGACGCGATCGTCATCAATGCCGCCTCGCCCGAGGGCCTCAACGGCGCCGTCAAGGAAGCCTGCGACGCGGGCATCACCGTCGTCTCCTTCGACGGCATCGTGACCGAGCCGTGCGCCTGGCGCATCGCGGTCGACTTCGCGCAGATGGGCAAGGACCAGGTCGTCTACCTCGGCGAGAAGATGCCGGACGGCGGAAAACTCCTCGAGATCCGCGGCCTCGCCGGCGTGTTCGTCGACGACGAGATCTCCAAGGGCATCCACGAGGGCGTCGCGGAGAGCGGCGGCAAGTTCGAGATCGTCGGCTCTGTCCACGGCGACTGGGCGCAGGATGTCGCCCAGCGCGCCGTCGCGGGCATCCTGCCGTCGCTGCCGGAGGACATCGTCGGCGTCGTCACCCAGGGCGGCGACGGCTACGGCGCGGCGCAGGCCTTCGCGGCCGCCGGGCGCGACATGCCGGTCATCGTGATGGGCAACCGGCAGGACGAGCTCGCCTGGTGGAAGGAGCAGAAGGACGCCTCCGGCTACGAGACGATGTCGGTCTCTATCGCGCCGGGCGTGTCGACGCTGGCCTTCTGGGTCGCCCAGCAGATCCTCGACGGTCAGGAGGTGCCGAAGGACCTCGTGGTGCCGTTCCTGCGCATCGACCAGGCCGACCTCGAATCGAGCCTCGAGACCACCGAGGCCGGCGGCGTCGCCAACGTCGAGTACACGCTCGAGGACGCCAAGAAGGTCATCGAAGAGGCGAAGGCCACGAACTGAGGGTGAGCCTCGCGACACCCCTCTCCGCCGGCGAGCTTTCGGGCCCGCCGGTCGTCGCCCTCGACGGCGTGGTGAAGCGCTTCGGCGCCGTCACCGCGCTCGCCGGCACCTCGCTCGCCGTCAGGCCGGGCGAGTGCGTCGGCCTCGTCGGCCACAACGGCGCCGGCAAATCGACCTTGATGAACGTCCTCGCCGGCACCCTCGCGCCCGACGAGGGCGCGGTCACGGTCGACGGCGCGCCGGCCGGCGCCTGGTCCGTGGCGGCGGCGCGGGCGGCCGGCGTCCGATGCATCTTCCAGGAGCTGTCGCTCTGCCCCAACCTCTCCGTCGCTGAGAATGCGCGGATCGAGCACCCCTCGCTCCGCGGCTTCTCGTGGCGGACCGAGGCGGGCCGGCTGATCCGGGCGAAGCTCGACGAGATCTTCCCCGGCCACGGCATCCGACCGGGCGCCCTCGTCGGGGACCTCTCCATCACGAGGCGCCAGATGGTGGAGGTCGCGCGCGCCTTCTCCGAGACCGCCGCCCCCGTCCGCCTCGTGATCCTCGACGAGCCGACCTCCTCGCTCGACGCGCATGTCGCCGGCCAGCTCCTCACGCACATCGAGCGCTTCGTCGCGGCGGGCCGCAGCGCCATCTTCATCAGCCACCTCCTCGGCGAGGTGCTGCAGGTCTCGACCCGCGTCGTCGTCATGAAGGACGGCCGCGTCGTCGCCGACCGCCCGGCGGGCGACTTCACCCGCGACAGCCTCGTTGCCGCCATGGGCAACGTCGCCGGCCCGGCGGCGCGGGAGAGCGCGGAGACCCGCCGCTCCGGCGCGCCCGCCGTGGACGTCGCGGTCGGCCGGGGACCGCGCCTCGTCGCCCACGCTGGCGAGATCGTCGGCCTCGCCGGCCTCGCCGGGCACGGTCAGACCGATGCGCTTCTCTCGGTGTTCCGCCGTGAGGGCACCGTCGCGGGCCCGGTCGCCTTCGTCGCCGGCGACCGGCAGACCGACGGCGTCTTCCCGCTCTGGTCGATTGCCGAGAACCTCGCCGTCGGCTCCCTCCGGGCGATGCGCGACGGCCGCCTCGTCGACGGCACGAAGATCCGCGGCCTCGCCGAGCGCTGGCGCGAGACGATCGGCATCCGGACCGACAACGTGGAGAACCCGATCCTGTCGCTGTCGGGGGGCAACCAGCAGAAGGTTCTCTTCGCCCGCGCCCTCGCCTCCGACGCCGCGATCATCCTGATGGACGACCCGATGCGCGGCGTCGACGTCGGCACCAAGCAGGAGGTCTACCGCATCATCCGCGCCGAGGCCGAGAAGGGCCGCACCTTCCTCTGGTACACGACGGAGATGGACGAACTCCTCCTCTGCCACCACGCCTACGTCTTCCGAGACCGCCTCATCGTCGCCGACCTCGCCCGCGCTGACCTCACCGAGGAAGCCGTCCTGCAAGCCTCGTTCTCCGATTCATCGCGAAGCCGCGATCCCGCCCACGCATGACGCCCCGATGAACCAGGCCGCCGTCGCGCGCGCCCTGCGCGCCGCCCTCCCTGCGCTGTCGCTGGCGATCCTGCTCGCCGCGATCTTCTACCTGCAGCCGCGGACGATGAGCTACCTGGGGCTCAACCTCCTCCTCAACCTCGCGATCCCGATCGCCCTCGCGACGCTCGCGCAGATGTTCATCCTGACGGTCAACGACCTCGATCTCGGGATCGGCGCCTACGTCTCGCTGACCGCCTGCATCGCGGCCACATGGCTGAACGATGCGCCGCTCCTCGGCGTCGCCGCCCTCCTTGGCTGCATCCTCGTCTACGGGCTGATGGGCGCGCTCATCCACTGGCGGAACCTTCCCTCCATCGTGGTGACGCTCGGGATGAGCTTCGTCTGGTTCGGCCTCGCGATCATGGTCCTGCCGACGCCGGGCGGCGCCGCGCCGGACTGGGTGCGGACGCTGATGACGCTGAAGCCGCCCTATGTGCCCTTCCCGATCATCGCCTGCGTCGTCGTCGGCGTGATCGTCCACATCGCCCTGATGCGCTCGCCCTACGGCGCGGTCCTGCGCGGCGCCGGCGGCAACCCGCGCGCGGTCGCCCGCGCCGGCTGGTCGCTCCTGCGCGTGAGGGTGACGATGTACATGCTCGCCGGCGGGTTCGGGGCGCTCTCCGGCATCGCCCTCGTCGGCCTCACCACCGCTGGCGGTGCGGACATCGCGGCGCGCTACACGCTCCTCTCCATCGCCGGCGCGATCCTCGGCGGGTCGGAGTTCGTCGGCGGCCGCGTGTCGCCGATCGGCGCCGTCATCGGCGCGATCACGCTCACCCTCGCCGCCTCGTT
>JAESGF010000334.1_pt1 | contig 12917 bp, 10 predicted proteins | sample 9269621 | NCBI WGS metagenome assembly JAESGF01 (sample SAMN14515066, study PRJNA621663) | algae metagenome | isolation source: Tolypothrix carrinoi HA7290-LM1 and co-occurring heterotrophs from dry rock... | place: USA: Makauwahi cave, Kauai, Hawaii | collected 2011-01-06
ACTTTGGTACGACTACTTGGTTAAGTATTGCCAGTCTGCTAGTCGGCGATTAGTAGGTGGGACACAAAAATTTAAGGCTGTTTGGGAGAACCAAGAATCCCCGTGCATTCATGCCGGGGAGTGTCAAACAATAATTAAACGAGTCAAACAAAGCTCGTGACTTGTAGAGGCGATCGCGTTAGAATCTTGTCACGCTTTTCTGTTTAAAATGAAGGGAAAGCCCAGCTGGAGAACATAAAGCATGTCGTAACAACGACATAGCCGGGAAATCCGCCTTAAATTATGTAGCCGATCGCGGCTAAAAAATGTCAAAATAGTATATCTGTTCTACTCAACTCAAACCGACACTCCTTAAATCCATATATTATTTAGAGGCAGGAATGGCTACTAACACCACTGATAATGCAGGCAAGCAAAAAGCCCTCAGCATGGTACTCACCCAAATTGAGCGTAGCTTTGGTAAAGGAGCAATCATGCGCCTGGGTGACGCTACCCGGATGCGGGTGGAAACGATTTCCAGTGGAGCGCTCACCCTGGATTTGGCATTAGGCGGCGGATTACCCAAGGGGCGAGTAATTGAGATTTACGGACCGGAAAGTTCTGGTAAAACCACTGTAGCCCTACACGCAGTCGCCGAAGTCCAAAAAGAAGGCGGCATCGCGGCTTATGTTGATGCTGAACACGCCCTTGACCCCACCTATGCTGCGGCGTTAGGTGTTGATATTGACAACTTGCTGATTTCTCAACCTGATACCGGAGAATCTGCTTTAGAAATTGTCGATCAACTCGTTCGCTCCGCTGCTGTTGACATTGTAGTCATTGACTCGGTAGCAGCATTGGTTCCCCGCGCTGAAATTGAAGGCGAAATGGGAGATACTCACGTTGGTCTGCAAGCCAGATTGATGAGCCAAGCTCTACGTAAAATTACTGGTAATATCGGTAAATCAGGTTGCACAGTAATTTTCATCAACCAGTTGCGGCAAAAAATCGGCGTCACCTACGGTAGCCCAGAAACTACCACTGGCGGTAATGCCTTAAAGTTTTACGCTTCCGTGCGTTTGGATATTCGCCGAATTCAAACTTTGAAAAAAGGCACAGAGGAATTTGGCAACCGCGTCAAAGTCAAAGTTGCGAAAAACAAAGTCGCGCCGCCTTTTAGAATCGCAGAATTTGACATTATTTTTGGTAAAGGCGTTTCTACCCTAGGTTGTATTGTTGACCTAGCAGAAGAAACTGGTGTCTTGGTTCGCAAGGGAGCATGGTATAGCTACAACGGTGACAACATCTCTCAAGGTCGAGACAACGCCATCAAGTACCTAGAAGAAAAGCCGGAATTTGCTGACCAAATTAAGAAGCAGGTTCGTGAAAAGCTAGAAATGGGGGCTGTCGTTTCGGCTAACTCTGTGAAGAAGACAGACGAAGACGAAGAGGATGAAATCGAAGAATTAGAAGAATAACACTTACAAGACAATACAGTTCACTTAAGCCTTCAGGCTAAAGCCTAAGGCTATACAAACAAAGCCTGACGATCCAGGCTGAAAAATCTGCTTTTTCTTAGTCCGCGTAGGCGGACTTTGTTTGTATAGCCGCACCTTTCAAGGTGTCGGGTAAGTGCGAAAACACTTCGTTTGTATAGCCGCACCTTTCAAGGTGTCGGATAGGTGCGAAAATACTAATGGCTAACTATATTAATATAATTAGCCACTAGCAATCTTATCTATGTGCTACTTTACTTATCAGACGTTTGTCTATTAAAAAAGCGATCTAAAATGTCTGACTGTTGCTCTGCACTTAAGCTGTGAATTTGATGTTGCAGCTTTTCAATTAAATTCGTATCTTTACTAATTTGTACATCATCTAGCTTTGCCGCTAGATGTTTTTGTATTTCCAGGGGAGAAGTAAGTATTTGTATCCTGTCAGATGCGTTTGTGGGTACAAGTTGCATTAATAACTCTATTGCTACAGTCGGTAAAACGCGGTGGGAATGATTAATAAAAAAATAAAAAGTCATGTTTCCTAAGCTGATGCGATCGCCATCTTTAAGCAATACTGGCTGATAAACAAGTTCAGAATTTACATAGGAACCATTGGTGCTGTTAAAGTCAATTAAATAAAAGCCTTGTTGCTCAACATATTGAATCGCAGCGTGATGACGAGACAAATATCTATCAGCAATCTGAATTCCACATCCGCGATCGCGACCGATTGTCCAGATTTGCTGTGGCTGTCGTAGACTTTGTGTTGACTCGCACAAATTTGTTACCACATAAACAACAGAGGTATCTACTACACCCTGTATGTAAAGCGGCTTTACCTCCGTCAACGACGGTTGATACAAATTTTCCAACTCCAGAATTTCATCTAGAAGGCTGCTATGGTGTTCATACAACTTGAGGAATAGCTGGTATAAACCCAATCGCCGTTCTAGTTCCTTTTCTGCACACTCAACCATCATAGGTGAGCTTTTTACTGCAAACAAATTTAACTTGCTGATTTCGCTCATGAGATGAATCTTTGGTCTCAGCCTACAACCAGGGATAATTGCTTTTTAGGCTTGACGCTGCAATTGTTGATAATTGAGCTGCCCAAAGCGCATTAAGATTTATCACTTTAGGTTAAAGTTTCTTTGCTGTTAGCAGTAACCGCATTACCACTTAAATATTATGAAAAGTTTTACAAAAAAATTGTTACACTTCGATGTATTTTGCGAAATGTAACAAATAAATTTTTCTATCGCAAATTTATAAATAAAATATTAAAAAAAAAGCAAGCAGATTATTTTAATAGTAATATATAGGTTTAAATAAAATATTTGTTTGACAACATATAATTGCCACGGCATCAGACTCAAAACTATTTGTAAGGATTGTTTATGCGACACAATTTGCAGCATAAACTGTAAATAGCTGTGTTTCATGACTTCAATTAAAATTATTTTCAATTTTAAATTTCCGATTTTGGATTGCCTTCATCTCAAATCCAAAATCTCAAATCTCAAATCTCAAATTATAATAAGCCTCGTTTACCATTGGGACGTACAGTCATCCAATTAGTCTTAGCTAGTGCCAGCTGCTCCTCAGAAATTTTCGCACCAGTTAAATTAGCACCACACAGATTAGCTCCCCGGAGATTGGCATTATTAAGATAAGCATAGCTCAGGTCTGCACCTCGCAAATCTGCTGCTTCTAAATCCGCATGACTAAAGTAAGCCTTACTCAAATTAGCGTCCCTGAGATTCGCACGGTTAAGAGAGCTTCTGCCAAAGTCACTGTTGTGGAGATTAGCTCCTTGGAGGTTGATTTTCTCCAATTGAGAGGAATGGAAATTCGTTCCCGATAAGTCTGCTCCTTGCAAATTCAGTAGATTCAAATTGTGTTGGGCAAAATCTCGTCTTCCTTTAACGTAAGCCGTTAATAAACCTTGAGTATCTAATTTCCGACTAACTTTAGTATTTTGATGCGAAGTACTATTGCTGCTAGCCAAAGTAGTTGATTTTGTGGTCATCACTCCTTTCTGTATTCCTGGAGCTTGTAAAGCTGCTTGTTCTGCGGCTTTGGCTCGTCTTGCGCGAATTGCTGCTGCTACCTGCTGAACCCCTGCACTAGAAGAAGCGCTAGAAGGATTGCTGTAATATACACCAGAATCTTCCAAGTGGTTGCGTGTTAGAGAAGTTCGCTCTTTCACGCTCGCAGAAGATTGAGCAACCATACTTTGTGCCAAACTCTCCAGGTATGGTTCCATCTCTAATGCTCTGAGTACTTCTTCCGCTGACTGATAGCGATTGCGTACTGAGACTTCAAGCATTTTTCGCAGCACTTGTGTTAAGTGAGCGCTCACTTGTACAAGCTGTTCCCACATCATTTCCCCGGTTGTGGGATTGTAGTCTAAATCTCTAGGAGATTTGCCAGTCAGCAGATAAATGCATGTTACCCCCAGCGCGTAAATATCACTGGCGTAAACTGGACGCATAGCCATTTGCTCTGGAGGGGCAAAACCAGGAGTGCCAATTGCGTATGCTGTTAATGCTGTTTGCTCGGATTGGTTTGTAACTTGACTGACTTGATTTTTGACGGCTCCAAAGTCAATCAGAACTAATCTGGCATCTTGATCGCGGCGAATCAAGTTGGCTGGCTTGATATCGCGGTGAATCACCTTTCGCTCGTGGATGTATTGTAGCAATGGCAGCATCTCGCTCAAGAATTGCTTGATTCCGGCTTCGCTCAAAACTCCGTCGCGTTTCACCTCCTGTTGAAGGGTAGCGCCACTGATGTACTCCTGGACTAAGTAGAATTGTTCATGATCTTCAAAATAGTCCAGCAGCCGAGGTACTTGGGGATGATTGCCAATTTTGCCTAGGGTTTTCGCTTCTCGTTCAAACAGTTCCCGCGCCATTTGCAAAATGTGTGGTGCGGTTCCTGAAGGACGTAGTTGCTTGATTACACAACTTGGTTCACCTGGTAAGGCTTCATCTTGGGCTAGAAAGGTTGCACCAAAACCACCTTGACCTAATGGTTTGAGTACCCGATAGCGATCGCGCAACAAAAGCCGCGAGCCACAAGACTGACACCTTTGGCTGTATGCCAAATTTTCTGGATTGGGACAGATCGGATTTAAGCAGTAGCTCATGCACTGTCAACTCGCTGCACGAATAATTACGGGGAGCATTAAACTCTATTTTCATTATTTAAACAAAAATCTACTTTTGCCAGGTCATTTTTGCTGGAATCCTTTGAAGAGTTGCTAAAGTTAGCTACGAGCTTACGTAAAGCAATCATAAACCCCCGAAAATCTACTCCACTCAACCTCCCAGCTACTTTATCGGCTTGGTTTAAACCCGAATAGTTACGATCGCGCAAAATTTATCTACGTGAATTAATATTTATATCTAGTATTAATTAATTTTATTATTTAAGTAATTTTACATATTAAAGAAAACATTTTCTTTTTACATTTTTTCTCATACCAAGAATAGACAAGATAATTTTTCCTAGCGAATGAGCCTCAAAATCAATTTATCGCTTCAGTAAGATTAAATTTTATTAACTTACACTTGAACAATTGTTCATATGTTATAGTAACTTCAGTATTCAGAGGAAAAATTATGACAACCGTAACCCAAATGAAATGTGCTTGTCCTTCTTGCCTATGTATTGTTTCTCTAGAAGATAGTATTAAAAAAGACGATAAATCTTATTGCTCTGAAGCCTGTGCTGAAGGTCACAAAACCATGAAAGGCTGCGGTCACAGTGGTTGCGGCTGTTAAGAAGGGACTGGGGGCAGGGAGCAGGGGGGCAGGGGAGGCAGGGGAGGCAGGGGAGGCAGGGGAGGCAGGGGAGAGGAATTTTGCCCAATGCCCAATGCCCAATGCCCAATGCCCAATGCCCAATGCCCAATGCCCAATGCCCAATGCCCAATTCCCCATTCCCCATTCCCTAACTTACAAACTAGACATCACATCGCGTGCGGCTGTCAAAGTCCGCTCAATATCTTCTTCGGTGTGAGCAAACGAGGTAAACCCAGCCTCAAACTGAGACGGTGCTAAGTAAACACCCCGCTCTAACATGCCGCGATGGAAGCGTCCAAACTTGGCTGTATCCGACTTTTTCGCATCCTCGTAGTTATGGACTGGTCCTGAGGTAAAGAATAAGCCGAACATGCCGCTAATTTGTCCACCGCAAGCCGCGTGACCTGTTTCAGTAGCAATTTGCAGCAAGCCAGAAGCTAGCTTATTGGTAATTTGGTCAAGATACTCGTAAGTACCGGGTTTTTGCAGCAATTCCAACGTCTTAATCCCAGCAGTCATCGCCAAAGGATTACCAGAAAGCGTTCCGGCTTGATACATCGGACCTGCGGGAGCAACCATTGACATGATATCCTGGCGACCTCCGTAAGCTCCAACTGGCAAACCACCGCCGATGATTTTGCCCAAAGTGGTCAAATCGGGGGTGATACCAAACTTCTCTTGAGCGCCACCGTAAGCGATACGGAAGCCCGTCATTACCTCGTCAAATACCAATAACGCCTTATGCTCGTGGGTAAGCTCTCGTAACCCTTCCAAGAAGCCTGCATCGGGAGTAATAAATCCAGCATTGCCGACGACTGGCTCAAGAATGACACCAGCAATTTCGTCGCGGTTCTCTTCAAACAAAGCTTTGACGGCTTCTAAGTCATTGTAAGGCGCGTTTAGAGTGTTGGCAGTTGTCGATTTCGGCACTCCTGGGGAGTCGGGTAAGCCGAGTGTAGCAACACCTGAACCTGCTTTCACCAAGAACATGTCAGCATGACCGTGGTAGCAGCCCTCAAACTTGATGATTTTGTCGCGTCCAGTAAAAGCCCGTATCAACCGCAGCACTGCCATACAAGCTTCTGTGCCGGAGTTAACAAATCTTACCATTTCGATGCTGGGGACGGCAGCGATGACCATCTCTGCCAGTACATTTTCTAGCACTGAGGGCGCACCAAAGCTTGTGCCTTTTTCTAAGGCTTCATGCAGTGCGGCAATCACTTCTGGATGAGCGTGACCGCAAATCGCTGGTCCCCAAGTGCCTACATAGTCGATATATTGATTGCCATCGACATCCCAAATGTACGCGCCTTTAACGCGATCGAACACAATTGGTTGTCCACCCACGGATTTGAAGGCGCGGACTGGAGAACTCACGCCTCCTGGCATTAAATTTTGAGCAGCCGCGAAGATTTCTTGTGATTTTGTAGTTTTAATCGTGGTATTTACCAAAGTTTTCTCCTAACACTGGAAACAAAAAGCTCTATCTTAGGATAGGCGTAATAACTGCCTAGAACCTCTATCGTAGTAAATTACCTGAACCAAGAAAATAACGATATGTTATATAAATCGAATCAAGACTTGCCTTCAGATATTCGCACTCGATTATCTGAGCCATACCAGGATCTTTACCGGGCAGCTTTTAACTCGGCTCTACACTGGTATGGCGAAGCAACAAAGGCTCATAAGGTGGCTTTAAGTGCTGTAAGAATGCAATCGGCGATGAACAGGAATGTTCTTGTTTAAGATGAAATAACAGAGTTTAATTTAAAAAATTGCGCCAGCTGCTTCATCCACAATGGTATCGTAAATCAATAAATTATTTTTGCATTTACTTGCAGCAGCTGGTATGTTTTCGATTGATTCCCATTCAGTCCCTGTTGAGAAAATTCGCTACGATGACAGGGGTCTAGTACCCGCAATTGTCCAGGATTATCTGGATGGTACTGTTTTGATGATGGCATGGATGAATCAAGAGTCTTTGCAGAAAACTTTAGAAACTGGGGAAACTTGGTTTTGGAGTCGATCGCGTGAAAATTTGTGGCACAAGGGAGCGACTTCGGGACATCTGCAAAAAATACGAAGTATCCGTTATGACTGTGATAGTGATGCTCTATTAATTGGGGTTGAGCAGTTAGGAGATATTGCCTGCCATACAGGAGAACGCAGTTGTTTTCATCAAGTAGATGGGACAATTACTGCACCGCCAGCAGATACGTTGTCGCAATTGTTTCAAGTGATATGCGATCGCCGCGATAATCCAAGTGAAGATTCTTATACTTGTAAGTTGTTTGCTGGCGGTGATAATAAGATTTTGAAGAAGATTGGCGAGGAATCTGCTGAGGTGGTGATGGCGTGTAAGGATGATGAACCAGATGCGATCGCTGGTGAAGTTGCAGATTTGCTATATCATACTTTGGTCGCTTTGGCTCATCATCATGTTGATTTGAAGGCGGTTTTTCGGAAGTTGCAGGAGAGAAGGAAGTGAAACGAACCGCAAAGGCGCGTTCGCGCAGCGTCTCCGACAGGAGAAGGACGCGAAGGAGGAGGGGAAGAGGGGAGATTTTAGAAGGTGAAGGTGGTACGAAGTACGCCTACGGTTGTTGTGTCGTTGCGGCTGTCGCTTTCGGGATTGAATAGGACAAAGGCGCCTGGGGTGATGCTGATATTGTCAGTTAGGCGCAAGCGGTAGTATGCTTCTAAATGGTAGGGAACTGCTCTATTTGCACCGGCAGGTGTAACTTGAGCGTCTCCACCAGCGTCGGTACGGTAAAGTGGTTGACCAAAGATAAGACCGGCGTTGTTGCCTTTACTGAAAAGATCGTTGAAGTGAAGTCCTACCATCCAACTGGTGAAGGTGGTGGAAGCATCAACTCTACCGGAAGAATCTTCAACAAATAGCGCTGCACCATAGCCAGATAATGAGACTTTGGGAGAAAATCTCCAGGTGGCTGTACCACCAACGGAGTTGAGTTTGACGGGTATTCCTAGAGGAACTCCAGCTAAAGAACCAATATCGCCGCTAACTAATCCTGTACCTAGGATGTTTATTTCGTGATAACTATTGGCATAGTTCAAACCAATATCTATCGAACTGGTTGGTCTAAATGTTAATTGTGCGGCAACAACGCTACTACCGCTAAATACGCCGGCACCCAATGGTGTGTTAGAAACTCCTGGAAGTATATCGGGAGATGAACTGGGAAGATTTGCGTTTACACTGCCATACAATGCTCTTAAATCGAGTTGCTTTGAAAGGCTGAAGATAAAGCCAGCAGCTGATGCTAAACCAGTACCTGAAGTACCCCCAGAAACGCGCACTACAGGATTTAAGCCGGCAAAGCGGGAAATTGATTCTTGTCCTTCACCATAAAAAGGAGTGATAGTAGGAAAAGCATCGGATACTTCCGCAGCAGTGCCGGCAAACAAAGTTAATTTATCGGCGACGGGAAAGATGTAAAGTAGTTTGTAAAGCTCAACACTGTTGGCGCTGACGGGTGATAAGTCTTTGACGTTTAGTCCAGGAAATTGAGGTTCAAAGCTTGTACGAGCGCTACTAGCACTGAGTAGGGGTGAAGCTAATCCCAAACTTTCTTGAATGCTACCACGACCATCTACACCGCCTAAGAAATTGTAAGATTGCAACCCAGTAATTAGTAAGTCTTTGCCTGTAAAACTGGTGTTGAGATTCAACCGCACTCGATTTACGAGGACGATATTCGGATCGTTTCGATTAGGAGCGCCTCCTGTGGCACCAATAGCTGATATAATTGCTTCACCATTGAGTTTAGTAGTTGTAGAAAACTGATTCGCCTCCAGTACAGCCGTGCGAGCTTCTAATGCGTCTACTCGACCTCGCAATGTCGCTAATTCAGCAGAAAATTCCTCTTGCAGTCTTTGCAAGGTGACTAAATCTTCTTTTTTTACCAAATCGGCGGTTGCGGTGGCAATTAGTTCGTTAACTCGATCCAAACAAGCATTTAAACCAGCGGCAAATTCATAACGAGTCATCGCACGATTGCCCCGATAAGTGCCATTTGGATACCCAGCAATACAACCGTAGCGCTCTACTAAAGATTGCAATGCAGCAAAAGCCCAATCTGTAGGCTTCACATCAGACAGTTGCGATACAGATGTTACCTGTTCCTGTTCCTGTATTTCCGCTGCTGCTATTAAGCGTGATGAGTCTGAAGAAGAATTGGAATTTTTTAAGACTGTTTGCGGAAAAAAAGTAGAAGCTGCTACTGCTAAATCTGTACTTTCCTGCTTTTGATTTAATACAGCTACTGATTCGATTTTATCATTAATGGAGATACTTGTTTCATCAAAGATATTATTGCTGGAAACTACTATGTTTTCAGAATAGTTTAAAGCCTGGGTGTCAGATGCTGTATCTTTAACATTAGGCATCGCTTGCACAGGTAAGATTCCAGCGATTAAGTATAGAAAACTTACTCCCCCAGCAGAAGCTAGCAGATTTACTTTCATGGCAACTCCTCACAAATAGAATTGAAAAGCAAAATTTAGACTCAATGCTTAATTGAGCTTCAAGGCATCCATTGAAACTGTAAATTTACACTTAAATAAGTGAATTTATTTTGATAAAAACAAACTTTATTTAGTTAAATTTACTTACACTCTATAGTTCCCACTCAAACCATTAATTATAGTAAATACTATTTCTGCCAACAATTGACACAAACAATCATTGATAATTTTTATGATTGTTATATACTCGACTCGTATTCAACCTATGGTTGGCGATGTTGGAATTATTCAATATTGAGTACGAAATTGTAAATTTTACTTTTTTCTTGCTATCGAGCGAATTAAATAGTATTTTTATAATGGGGTAGTATGAAAACTTTTGGGAAAACAAGTTCAAATGGCATTATTAAATGATAATATCAGCAAACTCGCCCCTTGTCTTTTGTATCTCTAACTCTTCAACGCGGCGAAAGTGAATGTCCTACTCTTGATTTCCTACTTTTGTGTGAGTAGGCAAAATCCGATTGAGATATTGCAAAATTACCAGAGTGATGACAACACTAAAGGAAAATCCTAACCAAAAGCTATGGGTAACGATTCGCGGTTGATCTAATGCCCAACCCCCCAAGGGAGGACCGATAAAATAGCCAATAGCCCAACACAGAGAATTGATGGCGAAATAAACCCCACGTTGAGATTCGGGGGCTAAGTCGGTGACTAATGAAGAGGCTGAGGGGGTGAATGCGGTTATAGCAACGGCAAATATAGCCAATGCTAAAGCTGCCCAAATTAAATTATCGGATGTCGCAATGCCACACGCCCAGATGAAGCTGAAACCAACTGCCCATAGCAAGCAAGAAAAGGTAAACGCTACTGTGTGAGAGAAGGATTTTAAGATACGGGCAACGGGTATCTGTGAGATAATAGCGATCGCTAAATGCAGCGCGAAAAGACCACTAATAGTAGTTTCCGAAAATCCTTTTGCCGACCCAACCGAGACAAAGTTTTTAAAGTAGATGGGAATGGTGCTGTGCAGTTGGGAAAGGTAGGTGGTGAAGATGATATTCAGGACAATGTAGACCAAAAAAGGGCGATCGCTTAATGCTGCCATCCAAGACGCGATATGTTGTGTCTTCTGCGATCGCCTTATATCTGGTTGACGGGTTTCCGCGATCGCCAGATAAACAACTGCAAAAAAGACAATAAAAGAGATCGCATCAATAATAAATAGCGATCGATAACTGCCAGTAGTCGTCACTAAAACGCCACCTAAGACAATTCCCATCCCCAAACCGAGATTATCTGCCAACCGCGTAATTGCATAAGCTTCACGGCGATTTTCAGATGGTGTCAAGTCGGCGACAACGGCTTCATTTGCGGGCCAGTATAAACCCAAACCCAAGCCTGTAATTAAGTTACCGATTACCAGAGTAGCAAAATTGTGGCTTGCAGATAATACTAAAGAACCAATTGCCGAAATTGCTGCTGAAAACAACAATGTGCGTCTGCGTCCCCACGAGGGAGAATCAACACCAATACCACCCAAAATTCTGCCTGCGACACCAGAAATCGACGCGCTACCTAAGGCTAAACCGACAGCGGTTGTAGATAAACCGACTTTGTTGACGAAAAATATCGGGGCATAAAACAGGGTAAAGCCTGTGCCCATTTCTAACAAAAGCCTACCTACTGCCAAAATCCAAACTTTGGGATGAATCGGCGGAAACCACGATGCGAACTGGAACTTGGGCGGAAATTTCAACGATCGCTCTAGCTGAAGTTTTGTTAATTATAAATTTAAAAAATAATTTTTAATTTTTAATCTGTCAAAAGGGCTAATTATCTTTTTTGTAATTCTTATCATTCATGCTGATTTTCCTCACTAATTCCACAGAGTTTCCACAGTGATTTTACAGGTTTTCCACAACTGCTTTACGGTTTCATCGGCGATTGATGACGATCGCTTAATTTTTTATTGTTAGGGATACTTGACTTCAAGGACTGAGTTTGTATGAACATATGTAACAAAAAAGTGCCTCAAAGCCTGATTATTCTGTAAATGTTTAGTTGTGAGCAACTGATTTGTAACATTTCGCAGCATTGACAAACCTACCCCCTCTTGGCGCACAATGATTCGGCTTGCTTTTGTAATCGGCAGTGCAGCTGTGTAAAATTACTCAGTTGTTGCCTTGTGAAAAAGAAGGGTTTAGGGGGTGGCTGAGTGGGTGTCGGGGGGGGGACGGCGTTGTCCGAGGCTTCCGAAGATAGACCAACGCAACGAGAGTGAAAGGGACGAGGCTTCTGACCCTCTGGTTGTTGGGGCAGGTCTTGCGCCCCACACCCTACACCCCACACCCCACACCCCGCCCCAACGGGGCTGGTGATTGAGTGTGTTGTTCAAAGGCTGGTAACAGCAAGCAACGTGTACAAAATTGATTAACCTGATAGGGGAAAATAGAAATGAACGCAACGGTTAGCATATTTACAGAAATTCCGGAAACGCTCCACGAATCCCTCAAAAGTTACTTAGAATCACATCCAGATTGGGATCAAAATCGAGTATTAACGGCGGCGCTGTCATTGTTTTTGCTGCAAAATGGAGATAGCGATCGCCGTGCGGCTCGCGTATATCTGGAAACTTTATTTCACAATTGCTAAGTATAAGTGCGGTGCAAGCGATCGCCAGAAACAGCTAAGATACAACACCTCTACATGCTCTTGGTGCTGTTAAGCAGGCTTTTTTAGTTAGAGTATAGTCAGATGGCGATCGCTTACCTTGGGCGCTCTTACTGCGGTTAACGCCAGCTAGAGCGATCGTAGCGACCCTACCTCAAAAAAAGGAAAATGTTATATATAAAACTCTCAATTTTCCCTAAATTTAAAATACAGAAAATTGAAGTTATTTATACAAAGTGCGATGACATTTAGGAGTCGAAGTAAGTCAAATTTACCTGACAATTGCTCAAATTGAAACTGAATTTACAAAGGATGACAGTTAACACCTGTAAAAGCTAGACGCACCGCTTCTAAATGTGTGGACAGAACTACCACTAGCTAGATAATTTGTCCATACCTCACTCCACGGTGTAAGTGAAAGCGTTCTTTCCTAGTGCTTACGCTTCCTCGGTTTCGAGGTTGGCTAGGA
>JAESGF010000335.1_pt1 | contig 12877 bp, 12 predicted proteins | sample 9269621 | NCBI WGS metagenome assembly JAESGF01 (sample SAMN14515066, study PRJNA621663) | algae metagenome | isolation source: Tolypothrix carrinoi HA7290-LM1 and co-occurring heterotrophs from dry rock... | place: USA: Makauwahi cave, Kauai, Hawaii | collected 2011-01-06
CGCGATGCGATCATCGGCCTTCTTCTTTCCAACGTCCCCCGCTTCTTCGCGGCCGGCGAGGAGGATGACCTCGCCGCCACGCTCGACGCGCCGGACGGGCCGCATGTCGTCTACGTCGAGGACGGCCGCATCCTCGCCTATGGCGGATTCGAGATCGGCGCCGTCTACAACCGTGTGACGCTGGCGTGGGGCATGGTGCACGCGGAGGCACAGGGGCGCGGCCTCGGACGGCGGCTCCTCGCCCATCGGGCCGCGCTGGCGGCCGAGACCGCGCCGCCGACGGACTGGCTCGCCGTCGACACCACCCCCGCCGCTGCCGGATTCTACGAGCGCTGCGGCTTCGAGCGTGTCGAGGTCTGGCCGCGCGGCTACCGCGCCGGCTTCGACATGGTGGTCCTGCGGCTTCGTTTCGGCTCGCCAGCCTTCGCCGCCCTTACGGCGGCGGGCGGCTAGAGCATCAGAGCCGCGCCTCCACGGCATCCCAGAACATCGCCGCGACGTCAGGCCCGCCGAGCTTCTGCACCGCCCGGATGCCCGTGGGCGACGTGACGTTGATCTCGGTGATCCACCCGTCGATCACGTCGAGCCCGACGAAGAGGAGCCCCATCTCCGCACAGCGCGGGCCGACGCGGGCGATAATCTCGCGCTCGCGCTCCGACAGCTCCGTCGCGGTCGCGGCGCCACCGCGGACCATGTTGGAGCGGATCTCGCCCTTCGGCGGCACGCGGTTCACCGCCCCCGCAAAGACGCCATCGATCAGGATGATCCTCTTGTCCCCCTCCGTCACCTTCGGGAGGAAGCGCTGCACCACGAGGTGCTCGGGAAGGCGCGCGTCGAACAGCTCGAGCAGCGCCGAGAGGTTCGGGTCGTCGCGCCCGACCTTGAACACCGCCGCGCCGCCGTTGCCGTAGAGCGGCTTCACGACGATATCGCCGAAGTCGTCGCGGAAGCGGCGGATCTCCTCGCGGTCGCGGCTGATGAGGGTGTCCGGCATCAGGTCGGCAAACTCGACCACGAACAGTTTTTCGGGCGCGTTGCGGACGCCCTTCGGATCGTTGACGACCAACGTGCCGGCGAACTCGAGGAGGTGCGTCGAGGTGATGTAGCCCATGTCGAACGGCGGATCCTGCCGCAGGAGGACGACGTCCATCTCGTCGAGCGCCGTCATCACCGCGGCGCCGAGCGTCGCGTGATTGCCGACTTCGTCGCGCACCTCAAGCGGCTCGAGGCGGGCGAGGACGCGGCCGTTCAGCATCTGCACCCGCTCTGGCGTCGTGTGGAACAGCTCGTGCCCGCGCCGCGCCGCCTCGAGGAGGAGGGCGAAGGTCGAATCCCCTGCGATCCTGATGTTCTGGATGGGGTCCATCTGGACCGCGACCTTGACCATACGCCCTCCGCCCGGCATCCCGCGCCTCAGCCGCACCCCATGGGCCGGGGCCCGTTCGAACGCAAGCGTCTCACTCCCCCTTAAGCGCCACCGCGCGGCGGTAGAGGTCGCGCCGGTTCGCGCCCGTCGCCTTCGCCACCTCGCCGGCGGCCGCGCTGGCCGACAGGCGGGAGAGCGCGTCGGCGAGAAGGGCGTCGAGGTCGGCCTCCTTTGCGGCGGCCGCCCCCGGGCCCGGCGGAGCGACGAGGATCACGATCTCGCCGCGCGCCTCCTCCACAGCGTAGCGGGCGGCAAGCGCGGGGAGGGTGCCGCGCACGACCGTCTCGAATCGCTTGGTCAACTCGCGCGCGACGGCCGCGTCACGATCGCCGAGCTCCTGCGCCAGCGCGGCGAGCGACTCCGCGAGGCGGTGCGGCGCCTCGAAGAATGCGAGGGTGCCGGGCATGGCGGCGAGTTCGGCGATGCGCGTCCGCCGCGCGGCGGCCTTCGGCGGCAGGAAGCCGGCGAAGAAGAACGCATCGGTCGGCAGCCCGGCGACGGAGAGGGCGGCGACCGGAGCCGAGGGCCCGGGCACGGCGTGGACGGCGTGCCCCGCCTCGCGCGCCTCGATGACGAGGCGGTAGCCGGGGTCCGAGACGAGCGGCGTCCCGGCATCGGAGACGAGCGCGACGGCCTCTCCCGCCTCGAGCCGGGCGAGGAGCTTCGGCCGCTGTGCCGCCGCGCCGTGCTCGTCGTAGCGGACGAGCGGCACGCGGATGCCGAAGTGCGACAGGAGCTGGCCGGAGTGGCGCGTGTCCTCTGCGGCGACGGCGTCCGCCCCTGCCAGCGTCTTGAGCGCGCGCAGGGTAATGTCGCCGAGGTTTCCGATCGGCGTCGCCACGACGTGGAGCCCTGCGGCCGCCTTTGGCGCCGGGAACACCACGCCATCGATCGTGTAGCTGCGCTCGCCCACGCCTGCCGCCCCGTCCGGTTGCCCCGCCCCGCGCGCCTTGCGCGGCGGAACCCGCATGGTAGAGGATTGCCGGGTGAGAACGAAACGCTCCTCAATCGGCCGGCGCGTCATCGCGCTTGCGGCGGCGCTCGCGCTGTCGGCCTGCGGCAGCTTCGGACCGGACGACACGACGCCTGACGCCGTGGTCACCACCCCCGCAGTGCCGCCGCCGAACGAGCCGGCGGCGGTGATCGGCGACGGCGTGATCACGGTGGCGATGCTGCTCCCCCTCTCCGCCGGCGGCAGCGCCTCGGGCCTCGCCGAAGCCTTCAAGAGCGCCGCAGAGCTCGCGATGGACGAGGTCACGACGGACAACATCCGCATCGTGGTGCGCGACGATGGTGGCGACACGGACGTCGCCCGTCTCGCGGCCGAGGCGGCGGTGACGGACGGCGCCCAGCTCATCCTCGGCCCGATCTTCGCTCCCGCCGTCACCGGCGCGGCAGAGGCGGCGCGGCCGGCGGGGATCCCGATCATCGCCTTCTCCACCGACTCCTCGACCGCGGGGAACGGCACCTACCTCCTCTCCTTCCTGCCGCGGCAGGACGCCTCGCGCATCGTTGCCTACGCGGCGGAGCAGGGCGTCACGTCATTCGCTGCGCTGGTGCCGGACAATGGCTACGGCCTGGTGATGGAGGCGGCGTTCCGAGAGGCGGTCGCCTCCGCCGGGGGCCGCGCGATCGCGGTGGAGCGGTACGCGCCGGGTGGAATCCCGCAGGCTGTGGCGAATCTCTCCGGCCGCGGCGCATTCGAGGCGGTATTCGTGCCGAACGGCGGCGACGATCCGGCCGCAGCCGCGACCGCACTGCGCGACGCTCGCATCACTGCCCGCCTGCTCGGCTCGGGCCAATGGGATTCGCCGGAGGTCGTCGCCTCTCCGCTCCTGTCGGGCGCCTGGTATCCGGGGCCGCAGAAGGGCGGCTACGAGAGCTTCGCCCAGCGGTTCCAGGCGCGCACCTCCGTCGCCCCGCCGCGGACGGCCTCCCTCGTCTACGATGCGGTGCTGCTGGCGAACGGCCTCGTCGGCGCGCGAGGGCCGGCGGCCTTCCAGCGCGGCTCGCTGGAGGCGGCGGACGGTTTCCTCGGCGTCGACGGTATCTTCCGGCTCACCGGCGCGGGCCTCTCCGAGCGGGGCCTCGCGGTCTACGAGATCGGCAACGGCACCGCGACGGTGGTCTCTCCCGCCCCCGGCCGGTTCGGCGCGCCGTCCTGATTCGCCCGTGTCGCGCGTCCTCCTCGTCATCTCCGGAGGGATCGCCGCCTACAAGGTGCTGGAGGTCATCCGCCGCCTGCGCGAACGCGGGCACGAGACGCCGGCGATCCTGACCGAGGCCGGCGCGCGCTTCGTGACGCCGCTCTCGGTCGGCGCGCTCTCCAACGCGCCGGTGCTCTCCGACCTCTTCGACCTCGACCGCGAGCGCGAGATCGGCCACATCCGCCTCGCGCGGACGGCAGACCTCGTCGTCGTCGCCCCCGCGTCCGCCGATATCCTCTCCCGCATGGCCGCCGGCCAGGCGAATGACCTCGCGACGGCGGCGCTGCTCGCGACGGGCGCGCCGGTGCTGGTGGCGCCCGCCATGAACCCCTTCATGTGGCAGCATCCGGCGACGACGGCCAACGTGGCGACGCTCGCCGCCCGCGGCATCCGCTTCGTCGGACCCGAGGCGGGCGAAATGGCCGAGCGTGGCGAGGCGGGCGTTGGCCGGCTCGCGGAGCCGGCCGCGATCGTGGCGGCTGCCGAGGCGCTGCTGTCGCCGGACCGGCCGCTCGCGGGGCGCCATGTGCTCGTCACCTCCGGGCCGACGCATGAGCCGATCGACCCGGTTCGCTACATCGCGAACCGCTCCTCGGGCCGGCAGGGCCACGCGATCGCGGCGGCAGCTGCACGGGCGGGCGCGCGGGTCACGCTCGTCAGCGGGCCGGTGACGATCCCGCCGCCGCAGGGCGTTCACGTCGTCGCCGTCGAGAGCGCGCGGGAGATGCTGGCGGCGGTGATGGCGGCGCTTCCGGCCGACGCGGCGGTGATGGCGGCGGCCGTCGCCGACTGGCATGTCGAGGCAGTGGCACAGAAGCTGAAAAAGACCGCTGCAGGCCCGCCGGCGCTGGTCCTCGCCGAGAATCCGGACATCCTCGCCACCCTGTCGCGCGATCCGCGCCGGCCGCGGCTCGTGGTCGGCTTCGCGGCCGAGACGGAGAACGTGGTGGACAACGCGCGGGCCAAGCTCGCCCGCAAGGGGTGCGACTGGATCGTGGCGAACGACGTCTCCGCAGGCGTGTTCGGCGCGACGGACAACACGGTCCACCTCGTGTCGGCCGACGGGGTCGAGGACTGGCCGCCGCTCGGCAAGGACGAGGTCGGGGCGCGTCTCGTCGCCCGCATCGCCGCCGCGCTCGGGGGTGCCTGAGCGGCACCGGCGCGGCTCAGCGCCGGCGTGAGACTCCGAGCGTGTCGCAGACGAGCGCCACGTCGACATTGATGTCCCGGAACCGCTTGTCATCGCCCGTCTTCTCGCCGGCGACAATGATGCGCTGGTCGAGCCCCTTCACCCGCGCGACGAGCTCGAACTGCTGGAACCGCGCCTGCGGGCGTCCGAACATCGTGACCGGTGCCGGCACCGTCTCGAGCAGGAGGAGGGTGTGGAACGCGGATCCCATGAAGCCGGCGAGCTCCGCCGCCGTCCCCAGGACTTCGAGCTGCGCGCGGACGCTGTGCTCCTGCGGGTGGAAGATCCGCCAGCCGGCCGCGGTGAGGTGCTCCTCGATCTCGGGCTCCTGATCGATCTTGCTGAGCTTGGGGTCGAGGCGCGAGCGTGACACCCAGACCTTCTCGGAGGAACGCGGTCCGGTCGGCCGGTAGGCACCGAGGAAGCGGCAGTGCCGGGCGGCGAGGACGTCGGCAAGCTCGAACCCGACCGTCGGCATGCGGAGCCGGCGGAACACTGTCGGGCGCTCGATGAAGAGGTGCGGATTGCGCACGCCGAGGATGTCCAGGATCTCGCGGTGGTATGACGTCATCGGCCGCTGCCGCAGCCAGATGATCGGGAGGTCCGGATACGCCCGCGTCGCCCATAGCCGCGCGACGGATTCGAGCAGGAAGTGGCCGTAATGCGACTTGAAATAGCCGCCGAAGAGGCACTCCTGCTCGATGACAGGCGCGTCCGCCGGTGCGGGCGTCCCCGGCGTTGCGACCTGCTCCGTCCCGCGGCGCGCGTAGCCTGAGCCGGCGATCATCCGTCCCTTGCGATCGGCAAGTCCGCCGACGGAGGGCCGGCCTCCGTTCGAGGACGGCCGGACGGGATGGCCCGTCACGTCGGTCAGGAGCAGGATGGTTGGCCGCAGCGGCGCGCGCCTGATCCGCCGCCGTTTGCGAGGTCCTGCCGCGCCGGACGAGGCAAGGGCCGTCCCCTCGTGAGGGCGCGCCGCCTTGCCGCGGCCGAGCCATCTGAGGGCAGCCCGCCAGATGCCGGAGGGGAAGGTCAGCATGCCGCGCAAGCGAAACATGTCTCCTGCATCGGCTCCGGTCAGCGGGCGGAATTTGTAGGGATCAGCAATGCCTCCGTCGAGTCCGCTGCCCGCCGGCCGCCGCTAGTGCCAGGCTCGCGGCGGAGAGGGATGGTCGTGGACGATGCGCGGGCCAAGCCGCCGCCGTCGTGTTCGGCGCGGCGGGCAACACGGTCCACCTCGTGACGACGGAGGTGCCGATGACGGTCTGCCGCTCTCGGCGCCGGTTCACCGGCGCCGGCGTGGGCTCAGCGCGGGCGGGGAATGCGGAGCGCCTCGCAGACGAGCGCGACGTCCACCGTGATGTCCCAGAAGCGCTTGCCGTCGCCCGCCGCCTCGCCGGCGACGATGATCCGCTGATCGAACCCCTTCATCTCGGCGATCCGCTGGTATTGCTGGTTGCGCGAGCGCGCCTCGCCGAACAGCGTGACCTTCGCCTCGACGTCGCGGATGAGGATCAGCGTGTGGAAGGCGGAGCCGATGAAGCCGGCAATCTCGGCGGCCGTCGCCAGCGTCTCGAGCTGCTCGAGGATCGGGTGCTCCTGCGGGTGATAGATCCGCCAGCCGGCCGCGGCGAGCGCCGCCTCGATGTCCCGCTCCTCCACGATGCGGCTCTGCGCCGCCGCGAGGCGCGAGCGCGAAAGCCAGATCCGCTCTCCGCTCGGGCCTCCACGTGGCCGGAACACGCCGAGGAAATCGCGCTGCCGTGCCGAGAAGCCGCCGCCGATGGTGAAGCCCGGGCTCGGCACGCGCATCCGCTCGAACCGCGTCGGCTGCGTCACGAAGAGGTGGCGGTTGGAAACGCCGACGAGGTCGAGGATCGCCGACTGCGTGCCGCTGAAGCCGGTGCCGCGCAGCCAGACGAGTGGCAGCTCCGCGTGGTCGAGCGCCGCCCACAGCCTCGCCAGGGTGTCGAGCAGGAAGTGGCCGTAGTGGTCCATCACGTAACCGCCGAAGAGTGCCTCCTCGGTCACGACGTCGGCGCTCGCCCAGTCCGGCCGCTCCGGCGGGCCGATCAGCTCGCGGTTGCGTCGGATGTAGCCGGAGTGAGGGACGAGCGTGCCGTCGCGCGCGACAAGCCCGCCGGTGTGCCGCGCCGTGGTGCCACGCTGCTCGAACGGGCAGGCGAGCACGTCGGTGACGAGGTCGAGCTGTGAGCGGTTGGCGGGTCCCTGGACAGCTCCGTGACGACGAGCCGCACCTCCTCCGCCGTCGACCGGCCCCGCGTCGCGAGCGTCGGCCTCGGCCGCGGGCGGGGTCGCGCGGGCCCCGATACGGCGGATTGTCTGGAGGAAGCTCTTCATCAGGCGAGGTCCATGGCGTCGGCGATCCGGCCGACCCTAGATCGTGATCCGCCCCGGAGAAATCACCGGCGGAGCCGATCGGCGCCGCTGCCGGCCGCCCGCCGGCGATGCCATCGACGGATTGTGAGGCGACGCCGCGCTCCCCGCCGCTATTCTCTCCGATGGCCTGAAGGATGGAGGGAACGATGGTTCGTGTCGGCTGGCTTCTCGCGCTCGCCTGTCTCGCCGCGACGCCCGCGGTCGCGCAGGGCTTTTCCAACTGCCAGGCCATCGCCCAGCGGGTGCCCGACGCCATTCCTGGCGCAACGGTCTGGTTCGCCTCCACCGGCGGCGACGCGGCCCACGAGGTGGAGATCCACTATGTCGGCCACGCCACCTTCCGCATCACCGCACCGGACGGCACGGCGATCGCGACCGACTTCGCGGGCTACGGCGGGGAGGGGCGGCTGCCGGACGTGGTCACCATGAACCACGCCCATTCCTCGCACTGGACGCCTTTCCCTGACCCCGCCATCCCGCACGTGCTCCGCGGCTGGGGCGAGGGTGAGGCGAAGGCGGATCATTTCCTCACCGTCGGCGAGGTGCTCGTCCGCAACGTCTCGACCGACATCCGCCGCTGGGGCACCGTCGAGGAGAGCGGCAATTCGATCTTCATCTTCGAGATTGCCGGGCTCTGCATCGGCCACCTCGGGCACCTTCACCAGACGCTGTCCGACGCGCAGGTCGCCGAGATCGGGCGGCTCGACGTTGTCTTCGTGCCGATCGACGGCACCTACACCATGGACCAGAGCTCGATGATGGAGGTGCTGACGCGCCTGCGCGCGCAGCTCGCGATCCCCATGCACTGGTTCAGCCCGACGACGCTCGCCTCGTTCCTCGAGGAGACGCGGGCGGACGGGATGGCCGTCGAGTACGCCGGGACGACGACGATCCGCGTCTCCCTGAACACGCTCCCGGACGTGCCGACCTTCCGCGTCCTCGAGCGCGAACGGAACTACTGAGGCGGCCGCGCGCCGACGAGGATCGCGACGAGGACAAGGGCGATGCCGGCGGCTGTCGCCCATGTCAGCGGCTCGCCGAACGCGACGACGCCGCAGAGAACCTGCGAGGGGAGTTCCGCGCTGCCGGCGATCGACGTGCGCACGGCGCCTACCCGGGGCGCGAATCGCACGTAGAGGAGCTGCGGCAGGAGCGCGGTGAGGACACCCGCGGCGAGGACACCCGCCCAGACGTCGGCGGTGGACGGCAGGACGGCTGCGGCGGGGAGGGCCGGCAGGAGTGGCGCCACGCCGAGCGTCGCCCCGAGCGCGACGGCGGCAACGGCCGCCAGCGGCGGCGCGCCGCCGAGCTTGCGGGCGAGCACGTTGAGGAGGAGCCCGTAGGCCGCCGGCGCCGCGAGGGCGAAGAGCACCGCGGGTCCCGATGCGATCCGCCCCGGCCCCGTCGCGACCGCCGCCGCCGCGAGGACGAGGCCCGCCGCCACCAGCGCCCGCGGCCGCGGGCGCTCCCGAAAGGCGACGGCGGCGATGAGGATCGTGAAGAAGGGGTACGTCATGAAGAGGACCGCGACCTCGGCGACCGGCAACGACCGCAGCGCCTCGACGTAGCCGATCCAGCCGAGCCCCAGCGCTGCGCCGGCACCGACTCCAAAGGCGAGCTCGGTCCGCCGGATCCCCGACAGGAGGAGCACCGGAAGGAGGACCACGGCGGCAACCCCGAACCGCCACGCCGCAATCGCCGGTCCCGCGAGGCCTGCCTCGCCGAGCGTGCGGCCGAAGTAGGCCGTCAGGCCGAAGAGGACGGCGCCGACGATGAGGGCAGCGGTGGCAAGGGTGCCGGCGTATGGTGCGGGGCTGTGCGCGCTCATCCCGCCCCATAGCAGCCCGCGGGCGAGCGCGGCGATCCTTTCACCAGGGCGACTCCTCGCGCTTCCGCGACGCTCCGGCCGCGGGTAGTGTCGGGCGCGGCAGCGGATCGGAGAGGGCGGATGAGACGGGTTGCGGCGGTTCTCTCAGGGGTCGGCGCGCTCTGGGCGGGAGCGGCGAACGCCACCGGGTCGTTCGAATGCACCGCGACGGACGTGCCGGACGTGATGGCGAGTGTCCTCGTCGCGCGCCTGCCCAATGCGATGGTGATGCCGCTTCGCGCGCAGTTCCTTGTCGGTGACGACACCTGGGCAACGGCGCCCGAGGAGGGCGTGACGCCCATCAAGGGGGCGATCACGGTCGTCACCGCCCACCAGTACGGCGACGCGCACAACGTCATCCTCGAGTACGCCGACGAGGACGCGACCGGCGTCCTGATCTCCCTCCGTCTCGTGCGCGGCGCGGCAGCGGACTGGTCCGCCCTCGCCGGCGTCCTGACCGTCAGGGATGTGGGTGCGTGGGCGGTGACCTGTCTCGAGGGATGACGACGGAATAGCCGCGGAGGCCGCGCGTTCTCCTGCCGGATGTCGTTCGGAGCGGACCATGAGCGGAACTTTCGGGTCGAGACGGATGCGCGGTTCTGCAGCGCTCGCGTGCCTTGTGGCGTTGGCGGCGGCACCCGGCGCATCGGCCGGGGAGTTGCGCCGTGCGTTCGGCGCGGCCCCTGGCGAGATCCCGTTGGCGTGCAAGGCGCCGGAGAACACGACGGAGTTTGAGATGTGGATCGACCTCGTGCGCGAGGGCGGCCGCACACGGATCGAGGCGATCGAGGTAAGCGCCCTTGAGTTCGGCGCGGCGCTCTGGGAGGCTCCCGTCCGACGCGGCGGTGCCGAGCTGACGCTGACCGCGTTCCGGGACGATCCGCCGTTCCTCGCCGCCGAATTCGCCTCGATCGACGGGTCGGTGACGCTCCGCCTCGCGGAGTTCCCGGGCGGCGACGGCCCGTTCTTCGCAGGGCTCCTGCAGATCGGCAGCGGGCCGGTCTGGACGGGCGACGTCGCGAGGGGAACGGAGACGACCGGACGATGGACCGTCGAATGCTATCCCGCGACACCGGTCGCCATCGGGAACGGGCAATGAGAGGGCCCCGGATCACGGCCGCGCTGGCCGCCCTCGCGATCCTCGCGGTGCCGGCAGCCGCCGCGGCCGAGACGATCGCGCTCGAGTGCGGCGCGTTGGAGGCGCCCGGAGTCCACGTGATGTTCACCGGCGACCTCGGCGACCCGAGCGACCTCGGCATGAGCGCGTGGACACCGGAGAAGCGTTGGACGTTGCTTCCGAGCGTCTTCCATCCTGACGCGGTGCAGGTCACCATTACGAGCATCACCCGGGAGCCGCCGTTCCTGCTCGCCGAGTTCAGCGGCGGGAACGGGGACGCGGTCTCGCTCCGCCTCGCCGAGCTGCCGGATCCGGGGGCAAAGCTGTTCGCGGGCGTTGTCGTGCTTCCGACGGGCGCCTACGTCATGCGGTGCCTCGACCTCGCCCCGGCGCTGGAGGCGTTCGAGCGGGAGCGCGCGATGGGCAAGCCTTGACCGACAATGCAATTCGCGAGCGCCACGCTGCGCTCGTCGCCGAGATTCGCGAACACGACCGCCGCTACTTCGTGGAGGACGACCCCCTCGTCTCCGACGCGGAGTACGACGCGCTCGTCGAGGAGCTCCACGCGATCGAGCGGGAGAATCCGGAGCTCCACGCCGGCTCGGTGACGGAAGGGATCGGCGCCGCCCCGTCCGGCGCCTTCGCCGAGGTGACGCATCAGGTCCCGATGCTGTCCCTCAACAAGGCCCTGTCCGACGTGGAGGTGGCGGACTTCATCGCCCGTGTCCGCCGTTTCCTGAAACTTCCCGCCGAGGAGCCGCTCGTCTTCACAGCCGAGCCGAAAATCGACGGCCTCTCCATCTCGCTGCGTTACGAGGACCGCCGGCTCGCGGTGGCGGCCACCCGCGGCGACGGCGCGACGGGCGAGAACGTCACGGCGAACGTCGCCTACCTCGACGCGATCCCGAAGACGCTCCCCGCCGAGGCGCCGGACATGTTCGAGGTGCGCGGCGAGGTCTACATGACCCACGCCGATTTCGAGGCGCTGAATGCGCGACTTGCGGCGGAAGAAAAGCGCACGGTCGCGAACCCGCGCAACGCCGCTGCCGGCTCGCTCCGGCAGGTCGACGCCGCCAAGACCGCCGACCGCCCGCTGCAATTCTTCGCTTATGGCTGGGGCGCGGCATCGGCACTGCCCGCGGACACGCAGGCGGGCATGGTCGAGGCGCTGGCACGATGGGGGCTGCCGACGAACCCGCTGATGCGGACTGCAGATACGCTGGAGGGTCTGCTCGAGGCGTACGCGGCCGTTGAGGCGGAGCGTGCAGCGCTCCCGTATGATATCGACGGCATGGTCTACAAGGTCGACCGTCTCGACCTCCAGCGCCGGCTCGGCGAGCGGGAGCGGCGCCCGCGCTGGGCCGTCGCCCACAAGTTTCCGGCGAGCCAGGCGATCACGGTGCTGGAGGCGATCGAGATCCAGGTGGGCCGCACCGGCTCGCTGACCCCCGTCGCGCGCCTCACGCCGATCACCATCGGCGGCGTTGTCGTCCGCAACGCGACACTCCACAACGCCGACGAGATCGCCCGGCTCGACGCCCGGCCCGGCGACCACGTCGAGATCCAGCGGGCGGGCGACGTGATCCCGCAGGTGGTCCGCGTCCTCCTCGACAAGCGGCCCGAGGGGACAGAGCCGTTCGTCTTCCCCGATCATTGCCCGGTCTGCGGCAGCCAGGTGGTCGCCGAGATGAACCCGCGCACGGGGCGGCCCGACGTTGTGCGCCGCTGCACCGGCGGGCTCGTCTGTCCGGCGCAGCAGGTGGAGCGGCTGAAGCACTTCGTCTCACGCGCGGCATTCGACATCGAGGGCCTCGGCGCGAAGCAGATCGCCGCCTTCCACGCCGAGGGGCTGATCCGCACCCCGGCCGACATCTTCACGCTCGCCCGCCGCGACGCCGAGGCACCTGCCGGCGAACGGCTCATCGACCGCGAGGGCTACGGCGCGACCTCGGTGAGGAACCTCCTCGACGCGATCGAGACGCGCCGCACCATCGCGCTCCGCCGCGTGATCTACGCCCTCGGCATCCGTCGCGTCGGCGAGATCTCCGCCCGCACGCTCGCCCGCCACTTCGGCACGTGGGCGGCCTTCCGCGAGGGAATGGACGCGCTCGCCTCCGCCGCGAAGGCGCGCGCCGGGGAGGGCGCCGACCTCGACACGGTCGTCGCCGGCGAGGCGGTGCGGGCGGCGCTGACCGACGTCGATGGCCTTGGCGCCACGGTGGCGGACGCGCTGGAGGCCTTCTTCGGCGAGCCGCACAACATCGCGGCGGTGGACGCCCTCGCGGCGGAGATCACGGCGGAACCGGAGGTCGCCCGCGCCGTCGCGTCGGCGATCTCCGGCAAGGCGGTGGTCTTCACCGGCAGCCTCGAGACGATGACGCGCGAGGAGGCGAAGGCCCGCGCCGAGGCGCTCGGCGCCCGCGTGGTGGGCTCCATCTCCAAGAAGACCGACATCGTGGTGGCGGGCCCCGGCGCCGGCTCCAAGCTCGCCAAGGCGGAGGCGCTCGGGCTCACGGTTTGGGACGAGGCGGCGTGGATTGCGAACACCGCCACCTGATGCGGTGAGCCGTCGAAGGGTGCTGTTGACTTCTCACCCGGCGCCTCGCATATCGGCGCGGTCGGGGCTGTAGCTCAGTTGGGAGAGCGCTGCAATCGCACTGCAGAGGTCAGG
>JAESGF010000336.1_pt1 | contig 12783 bp, 11 predicted proteins | sample 9269621 | NCBI WGS metagenome assembly JAESGF01 (sample SAMN14515066, study PRJNA621663) | algae metagenome | isolation source: Tolypothrix carrinoi HA7290-LM1 and co-occurring heterotrophs from dry rock... | place: USA: Makauwahi cave, Kauai, Hawaii | collected 2011-01-06
AGTCTCTGCCGGCTCGACGACGATGAATGCTTCAGCGCTGGTGTCGTTGGTCATTACTCTGCTCCTCCCGTGACGAGCGTCGGCTTCGGCTTCGACTTCATCGCTGCCCGAGCGCGCGCGTCCTCGACGACGAGGTCGACTATGCTGTCGAACGGCCCGTGTGCGCCGCCGTCGATGTAGGTCCAGAGGCCCTCCGGTCTCTCCATCAGCATCCCGCTCGGTGAGAGGGCGATCTTCTCGACGATGCCTGGGCCCGCTGGCCACATTCCGCCGCTGGGATCGAGCCACCAGCCGATCGGTGTCAGAACCTCGACACGGACCTCGTCGTTCGGACCGCTCGCGTTCCAGATGAAGGCGGCGCGCAGGTCGTGCGGGTTGCCGGACAGATACTCGCACACCGCGATCGGCACCTCGCCGGCGAAGTCGACTGTCTGCGGATGCAGGATGTCGTCACGGTCGAGCGCTGAGCCGTTCCGCTCGATGACGAGGAACCGACCGGCGCGCCGTTCCTCGAAGAACATCCTCACCCTTCTGGTGACATGAACCCACTGTCCCTCGTCCTCTCTGATCCAATTCGGCATCGTCATCCTCCTCATCATCGCCGCTCGAGGCGCGGCTGTGGTTGTCGCCGCTGGGCTCGCAGGTGCCACCGCTTCCGCTCGCGGACACCCACAACGAAAAGCTGCACCCCTCCTCGGCCGGGGTTGGAAGCCCCGAGGGGGTCGGCCCCTCCCGACCCCCCTCCTGGGGGGGTCCAACCCCAGGGGGGGTATAAGGGGGGGTGTTGGAACACCCCGTTGGAAACCGTTGGAAGACCGTTGGAAGGGCAGAAACCGTGGCGACCAAAACCGTTGGAATCCGTTGGGGACTGTAACCGGATACCACTCAGGGACCGTTGGAAGACCGTTGGAAGTGCGCTCGGTTACCACATCGCGGCTTCTATTCCTCATTCCAGCCACCCTCGTCGACCTCCGGGTCTTCGCTCTCAGGTTGATGGATCGCCGGCAGGCGGAGCACGATGCGGTCGCGCGGACGGCTTGGCGGGCCGGTGGTCTCGGTCTTGATCTCGCCGCTGGTGAACAGTCGCTCCATGGCGTCGGAGAGCTCGTCCATCGTGAACGGGCAACCCTCCATTTCCGAGAAGACCTTCGGCGCGTAGGTCGACGACCGGTTCGGCGACACCCAGCGACCCGTCGCGTTGTAGGCGGCCAGCTTGTCGAGGAAGTAGGTTTCGGCGCGCTTCCCCTTCGCCTCTCGTGCCTCTCTGACAGTCTCGTCCGAGACCGGCACGAGCACCCCTTCTGACCAGTAGAGAGGGATCGTTCCGGCGGTGGGGCCGTAGTTGTTCTTGAAGCCGCGAAGGATGCGGGCGTTCTCGTCCGGGGTCTCGTCTTCTTTGGTCGGACGCTGCTTGTCGAGGTAGAGGCGGCTGCGGACGGAGTTCGACCAGGCGGTCGAACCGGACGTTCCGCGCCCGGTCGTGATCCCCGAAAGCGACGGGTGGGCGATCATCAGGATGGTCATGTCGCGCTCGAGGCAGAGCTTCCGCAGCCGGGTGACGAAGCGCCTCGCGAGGCGGCGGACGTTCTCGTCCGCGTCGTAGGCGTCGGCGAGAGTGTCGATGACGAGGAGCTTCGGCTTGAGCTCTTCGATCTTCAGCAGCAGCGCGTCGAACATCGGCATCAGCGCGAGACTGCCGGTCCTGCCATCCTCCGCGGCGAGTGCCGCGTCCTCGCCGGCGAGAGCGGCGATGTGGACGCGGCCGAGATCGTCTAGCGGAACGCCATAGTGCCGCGCCATCGCGTCCAGGCGGCGGTGGAACTCGTCCTTCTCCTCCTCCGCGCCGAAGTAGAGGGTGGTGGCGGGGAAGACATCTCTGCCGATCCATTGTAGCCCCGGCCGCGCGCAGCACACCGCGAGCTGCAGGGCGAGCGTGCTCTTGTTCGTGCCGCCGTCGCCGTAGAGGAGCGTGACGTTCCTATGGGGGATCATGTCGGGGACGAGCCACTCGCGCACCGGGACCGGCTTGCCGGCGAGCGAGGCGGCCGAGAAGGTTTCCAAGGTCGGGAGCTTGCGCTCCTCTCCCGCCGCGCCGGCGATCGGCCAGGTGCTCGCGCTTCCGGTCGCAGTGTGCGGCGGTGGTTCATCAAGCTCGCGACGTTGCGGCTCGATGCCGGGCTCCTCGTCAGCGAAGGGCTCAAGATCGCCGGGTGACGTGTCGGCCTCCTGACGATGATGATCGTGCCCGTTGGCGCGCGTCCGCGGCGTGTCCTCTCTCTGGCCCTGCGCACCGTTCGCCCGGTGTTGCGGAGCACGCGCCTCCCGTTGCGCCGCGCGCGCCTCCCGCCGGATCGCCGCGAGGTCAGCGCCGCCGTGATCCCGTGCGAGGGCGGCGAGCGTCGCGGGATTGATGCCGCCGCCGGTGCGGAAGTGACGCCACGCGCGCCGCACCTTCTCCGGGCGCAGATAGTCGGACCCGGGCGAGGTCGCCCAGACGACCGCCTCGTCCTCGGCCTCGGCCGACCCGCCCGTCCACGCGTGAAACGCCATCAACGCCTGAACGCGGATCTCGTGCGAGCTCGTCGGCGGGATCGCCCACAGCAGCTTGCGGCCTTCGTCATAGGATCGCTCGCCGCTGAGACTGCCGGGAGCGTGCTTGGCGACGCGCCGCGTTGCGTTCGCGACGTCGGAAAGGCGCTCCTCGCGCTGGCGTAGCACAGCGACGATGAAGTTCGCCGGGACTGGCGCGAGAGAGGGATCGTCCTTCGCCGCGGCGAGCACCTTCGGGTGCCAGGCGACGATGAACCCGCCCGTCCCTCGCACATCGACACCGGGAAGGCGCGACTGCCCGTGCAGCTTGCCGCCGCCGGGGAGGTCATCGAGCGCCGCGTCGTGGCGGTAGATGAAGTGAGCACCGCCGCGCGGGGTGGCGCACACGTGCGGGTGCGCCGCGACGGTGATGCCGAGCGGCTCCAGCGTGTCCTCGCCCAACCCTTGCCCCGTCTCCCGGTCGATGTCCGCGTCGACCGCGACGAGCCCCGAGGCGGGGCCCATGGGCACGCCGATCAGCGCAGTCGGGTGCTCGGCCCACCATGCCCGGATCGTTGCTTCGTCGGTGGTGGCGTCCTTGTGCCCGTTCGGGGTGAGCGGGACCTTCTTGCGCTCGCCCGCCTTGATCCCGGACGTGTGCTTGTCGGCGCTGCATGGGAAGACCGGGATGCCGCGCTTTGCGAGTGCGAGGGCGGAGGGGAGCCAGTCCCTGTCCCATTGGTCCGTGTCGCCGCCGGGGGTCTGTTGCGGCGCCGGCTCGCCTGTCGAGGTCGCGCTCATCGGCGCCCCCTCGACCGGCTGGGGGGCATTTTCCGCCGGCCCGGCCTTGCGCTCCGAAAAATCGCCGGACGAGCGCGGAGGGGACTTGCGGCTCGGGCTGTTCTCGTTAATATCGTCCACAGCAATACGCCCCTTGTCTCGCAGGACTGGGTGATCGCACGAGCCTCTGTGGCAGGACGCTCGCGCTCGGGATCGCCGCCGGGTCGCCCCGGCGGCGTTTCGCGTTTCGGAGGGGGCTCATGACGCGGGTCGCGGCCTCCCCCGGTGGATCACGCCGTCGAGCTCGCCCGACTTGTCGAGGGCGCCGGCGACCTCACGCTGCTTCAGCCAGAAGCTGATCCCGCGCTCGGCGCACTGATCGCGGAGACCGCGCAGCCAGGCGTCGTCCGTTCGCCTCTTGCCCGGGCGTGGACCGGCGGACTCGCACCCCGCGATGATCCAGTCGGGCGCGACCGCATCAGGGAGGATCAGTGGCGCGAGGAGAGGCTCAGCCGAGACGAACCGGACGACGGCAGGAATGTCCGCGAGGACACGCCAGCGCCGGTCGAACTCGGCCTGGTTCTCGGCTGTGATCCCGAGCCAGAGGTTCGCCGCGCCGACGAGGTCCGCCGGCAGGTAGCGGCGGACGTTCTGCGGCCGCTTGGTGAGCAGCAGGAAGTCGAGCTGCCGGAACGCGCGCACGGCCGACCAGACTGCCTCGCGCCACTCGAGGCGGATGGTCGGATGGTTGTCGAACGTGTCCGCGATGTCGTTGACGAAGACGCGCGCTCGCTCGCCGCTGTGGTCGGCCCAACGGGCCCACCGGAGGACGTTGCCGAGCGGGTGCTTTGTTGGAACGCGCGCGCCGGTCGCGCCCCACTCGACGACGCCGGCACGCCGCGCCATGAGGGCTTCGGCGTAGCAGTGATCGCACGCGGGGCTGACCTTGGTGCAGCCGATCCAGAAGTTCGCCGACGCCTCGCACCAGCCGATCGCGTTCGGCTTGGGGCGGGCGGGAATGCGGGCCACGGCCGCGCCCCCGTCAGGAGGCGCGCGCCGTTCGTTTCAGCCCCGGCCCGACGAGGGCGGGGTTCATCTTCATGGTGTTGCGGCGGGAGAGCTCTTCGTCGAACGAGCGTGCGACGCCGTTGTGCGCCTGCGCGATCCAGCGCACCAGCGGAGAGCGGGCGTGGTTCTCGCTGTGCATGTAGCGAACGAACTTCCCGCCGACCCGGAAGTAGGGTGGTCCCTCACCGGTCTTGCGGTACTTCTTCAGCGCCCAGTGACTGCCGATCCCGGCGATCGAGCGCCAGATTTCGGCTGCGGCATCCGTGTCGATGCAGACGGAACCCGGCTCTCCAATCTGGTAGTCGCCGATAAGCTCTGCGTGGCGTGACGGGGCTGGCGCGCTATTCTTCGGCTTCTTGGTGGTGGATTTGGCGGACATCGGGTGGCCCTCGGCGATTGCTGCTCATGTGTTGGTCCTTTCAATCGCCGGACGTGGCTTGCCCGGTGCTCCACGCCACCATGACTCCGTCGTCGGAGTCAATGCCCTCTGTGCTCATACACAGGCTGACTGTCCGCCAGTATCCCGCTACCGCATCCAGACGACGGTGCTCGTTTCCTTCTCGCGGCCGTGCTCGGCGAGGATCGCCGCCACTTCGTCGGCCCACAGCGCGAGGACGCGCCTGACGGCCGGGACGCTGCGGCTCGCGTTGTAGACGCCACGCACGCCCGGCGGCCGATGCTGGAGCGCGAGGTCGATCGCGAGCGGATCGACGTCGTCCCGGCGGTCGCTGAGGAGGCTCGCGAAGGTCCGGCGAAGATCGTGCAGCCGCCACCTCTCGACCCCCGACGCCTTGTCGAGCCTCGCCTTCATCTGTCCGACGCCCTTGAGCGGCCCGCCGACGCCTCGCCCCCGCGAGTCGCCCGCGCTGGGGAAGATCAGCCCGTCGCCGCGCAACAGCGTGCGCAGAACGGCGAGCGCCGCCGGCGACACCGGCACCGGCCACGGCGTGCGGTTCTTCGTGGTGGGCAGGTGGAGGACGTCGCCGCGCAAATCCTCCCACCGGGCGCCTGTCGCATTGCTCAGGCGCACCGGGACGAGGATCATCAGGTGGACGAGTTGGCGCCACGGCGCGTCGAACTCGTCCGCCGCGTGCCAGACGGCTGCGAGCTCCGCCGGCGACAGGTAGCGCTCCCGGGCCGTCGTCGCGCGCGGGCCCTTCAACGACCGAAAGATGTTGGTCTCGACGAGGCCCTCCTCCAGCGCGTGCGCGACGACTCTTGAGGCGGCCGACCACGCATGGCGGCGCGAGGAGTCGCTGAGATCCGCGTGCGCGTCGCGAAGGCGGAGCGCCTCGCGTCGCCCGACGGTCGCGATCGGCTCCGTGCCGAGGATGTCGACGGCGCGCTTCACGCTGATGACCTCGCGGCGGACAGAGGCGGGGCGGGGGACGTTGCGTTTCGAGGTCGCCGCCTCACCGGCCTCGAAGCGGAGGAGGTAGGCCGCGGCGGTGTCGGCGAAGGTGGTGGTGTAGCCGGTGTCTGCGGCCGCCTGAACGGCGCGCTGGCGTGTCCGCTCCGCGCGAGGGTCGACGCCGGATCGGGCGAGGGCGGCGATCTCGAGCGCGCGGGTCTCGGCCTGATGCGTGGTGACGACGCCGAACGTCCCGATCGTGACGGAGACGACGGTGCGCGATCCTGCCACGCGGCCGGTCCAGGCGAAGGTCTTCCGGCCGGACGGGTAGACGTGGAGCGCGAGGCCGGGGACGCGTTCGGAGGTGAGACTGTAGCGCGTCTCGCGAGGTTCGGCGGTCCTGGCGGAGGTGACGGTGAGGGGTGTCTTCATCGGGCCTTCCGATGGTTGGTTGGGTGGTTGGTTGAACCAACCAATTTGCCCACCAATGTCCTACCGATCACCACCCGATGCCAGCCCAATGACATCCCAACCAACCAGAATCTTCGCGCCGCATCAGGAGGTTGCAGGTCGCGAAAGCCCAGGGAATCCGCGGGTCTCTTTTGGCCGAGCGGTGGAATCATAATCCGCGTGTCGGGGGTTCAAGTCCCTCCTCCGCTACCAATCAGACACTTGTCCCTGCGGCTCCGCTGCGGCAGCTGCTCTCCGGCGTTATCACCCGCTTTCGGCCTGAACGCGACTTCCGCTCGCCTGTCCGACCGAGATGAGACACGATCCCGCCGGCCTCCTGCCGCGTGTTCCGTCGCATCAGGTAATCACAGCCTGGCCGGGGAGCGCGCTAGGATGTCGGAGGTCACCGCCGGAGCCGAGCCATGAGCCAGTCGTTCGACGCGATCATCATTGGGGCCGGCCAGGCGGGGCCGTCGCTCGCGGGCCGGCTCACGGCGGCAGGCATGAGGGTGGCGCTGATCGAGCGCGACCGGGTCGGGGGCACGTGCGTCAACACCGGCTGCACGCCGACGAAGACGCTCATTGCGAGTGCCCACGTCGCCCACCTCGCGCGCCGCGCCGGCGACTATGGCGTCGCCACGGGTCCTGTGACTGTCGACATGACGCGAGTGAAGGCACGGGCGGACGCGGTCGCCGCGCGCTCTCGCATCGGCCTCGAGCGATGGCTCGGCGGGATGGAGCGGCTCACGCTGGTGCGGGGGCATGCGCGGTTCGAGGAGCCCCACACTGTTCGTGTCGGCGACGATCTCCTCTCGGCGCCGCTCGTGTTCATCAACGTCGGCGGGCGTCCGCGCGTGCCGGACCTCCCCGGCGTCACCGACGTGCCGTTTCTCACGAGCACGTCGATCCTCGCCCTTGCCACTGTTCCGCGTCACCTTGTCGTCGTGGGCGGGAGCTACATCGGCCTCGAGTTCGCGCAGGCCTTCCGCCGCTTCGGCGCGGAAGTGACGGTGGTCGAGACGGCGCCGCGCCTCATCGCCCGCGAGGATGAGGACGTCTCGGAGGCGGTCCGCGGCATCCTCGAGGCGGAGGGTGTCACGGTGCGGACGGCGGCGACCTGCATCTCGCTCGCGCCGCACGCCGAGGGAGTCGCAGTCGGCGTCGAGTGCGCCTCGGGCGAGCCGGTCGCTGTTGGCTCGCACGTTCTCCTCGCCGTCGGTCGGCAGCCGAACACCGATGATCTCGGGCTCCACCGCGCCGGGATCGCGACGGACGAGAGGGGCTTCATCGTCGTCGACGAGACGCTCCGGACGAGTGCGGACGGGGTCTATGCCCTGGGGGACTGCAACGGGCGCGGCGCGTTCACCCACACCGCCTACAATGACGGCGAGATCGTCGCCGCCAACCTCCTCGACGGCGCCCGACGGCGCGTGAGCGACCGCCTTCCGGGCTACGCCCTCTACATCGACCCTCCGCTCGGCCGCGTCGGCCTCACCGAGGCGGAGGCGTGGCGGACGGGGCGCCCCCTCGAGACGGCGACGCGCCCGATGACCGCCGTCGGTCGCGCCATCGAGAAGGGAGAGACCGAGGGGTTCATGAAGGTCATCGCCGACGCCGACACCAAGGAGATCCTCGGCGCCGCGATCCTCGGCGTCGGCGGTGACGAGGCAATCCACGCCCTCCTCAACCCGATGAAAGCGGGCGTGACGGTGTCGACCCTCGAATGGGCCGTGCCGATCCACCCGACAGTCGCCGAGCTGATCCCGACGCTCCTGCGAAGCCTTGCTCCTGTCGCGGCCGATCGTCGTGGAGAGCAGCCTCGCGATTTGCCGTCTACCGGAGAGACGGCCCGCTGAGCATTAGTTCTCACCTCACTCGCGAAGGAGCTCGACCGATGAAGACGACGCGGGGATTCACGGGACGCGACAGGGATGCCACCCTCGTCGACCGCGTGCCGCCGGGGCAGTCCGTCACCGACGGCTTCCCGGTTCTCTCGGCAGGGCCGACGCCCTCGGTTCCGCTCGCCGAATGGACGCTCACGCTGAAGAACGGCCCACGCCCGGTGAAGCGCTGGACGTGGGATGAGTTCAATGCCTTGCCGCAGACCCGCATGACGCGGGACATCCACTGCGTCACGCGCTGGTCTAAACTCGGAACAGCGTGGCGCGGCGTTCTCATCGACGACCTCCTCGCCGACGCCGGCCTCGAGCCGCCGTCGCCTTACCTCCTCGCGCATTCCTACGGCGGCTACTCGACGAACGTCCCGCTCGCCGACCTCTCCGGCGGCAAGGCGATGGTCGCGACGGAGTTCGACGGCCGTCCGCTCGCGCCCGAGCACGGCGGGCCGGCGCGGCTCCTCGTGCCGCACCTCTACTTCTGGAAGTCCGCCAAGTGGCTGAACGGGCTGCAGTTCACCTCCCGGGACGAGCCCGGCTTCTGGGAGCTCCGCGGCTACCACATCTACGGAGATCCCTGGCGTGAACAGCGCTACACGGACGACTGACGCGCCGGCGACCGTCGGCCCCGTCCCGGACGGCCTCGCCCGCAGCCCGTGGCAGCCCGCCCGCGTCACGCGGATCGTGCCCCGGACGGCGACAGTGACGAGCTTCTTCTTCGCGACGCCGGCGCCGGTCGCCTTCATGGCCGGGCAGCACATGGACGTCCGCCTCGTCGCCCCGGACGGCTACACGGCTGAGCGCAGCTACTCCATCGCGTCCGCGCCCGGGGCGGCGGAGATCGAGCTCGCGATCGAGCGGCTCGTCGGCGGCGAGGTGTCGGGCTTCTTCCACGAGGTGGTCGAGGTCGGCGACGAGATCGAGCTGCGCGGCCCGATCGGCTACCACTTCGTCTGGACGCCCGAGGACGGCGGGCCGGTGCTCCTCGTCGGAGGCGGTTCGGGCGTCGTCCCGTTCGTCTCCATGATTCGGCATCGGGCGGAGCGCCGGTCGGACGTGCCGATGCTGCTCCTCCATTCGGCGCGCGACGCCTCGGACGTGATCTTCGCGGAAGAGCTCGCGGCCCAGCACGCCCGGCGGGACGGCTTCATCTTCGCCGTCGCCCTTACGCGCGACCGGGCCGGCGTCGCCGACTACCACCGCCGGATCGATGCCGCGATGGCGGCCGAGCTGACGGAGCGGCTTGCGGCGCCCCCGCGCCACGTCTTCCTCTGCGGCTCCAACGGGTTCGTCGAGGCGGGCTCGGCGGCCCTGATTGCAGCCGGTATCGAGATGGCGATGATCCGCACGGAACGCTACGGCGGCTGAGCCACTTCGCTGTGTTGCGACCGGATCCGCCCGCCGGCGGCGATGCAGGCTCTCGGGAGGCCGCCGCAATCACGGCGAGGGCCTTCTTCGCTTTCTGTCAGGGAGTCGCGGGAGCGCAGCGCCGTCCCCGGACGGCGCGGCTCTTCGCAGTGATCAGCCGGTGGGTTAATTCCAGGCGTAGAGGTAGGCCGCGATGTCGGCGGCTGTCGCCGCGTCGATGCCCATGTCGGGCATGGCGGTTCCCGGGGAGTGGCGTGGCGGGTCGACGATCCAGGCGATCAGGTTGCCGGGGTCGTTTGGCAGGACTCCCGCGATGTAGGCCCGCTGCGCGAATCCCCCGAGCGGCGGACCGACGCCGTGACGCGCGAGGTCGGGCATTCCGGGGACGCTATGACAGGCGCGGCATTCGTAAGCGAGGATCGCGGCGCGGCCCTGATCGGGGTCGCCCACCACCGGCCAGTTCAGCGCCGATTGTGGAAGGGGGCGGTCGAGGTCGACAATGAAGCCGGTCACGCCAAGAAGCGTCGTGAGGACGGCGCCGGCCACGAGCAGAAAGGCCGCCACGATCGCAACGGAAAGGGCGCCGAGCGACGGGGCGGGCTGGTCCTGCCGGTCGTCCGCCTCCTCGCTTCGCTCCGCCCGAAGAGGCCGCCGGGCGCGCGGATCGGGCCCGCGCAGCGACCACCGGATGGCGACAAGCGCGACGGCCGAAACGAGCGGCCGGATCCAGCTTGCGGACGTGCTACTCATGGCTCGTTGAGAGCTGCCCGCCATCGCGCACCTCCGCCAGAGGGATCGCGATGTCCTCCGGCGGGCGAAGGCCGGCGAAATAGGCCGCTGCCGCCTTCCTGTCCTCGTCGGACATCGAGCGGGCGACCTGCAGCATCGGATTGGTCGGCTCGGCCGGGCGCTCCCCCGAGATCCAGACCTCGAGCTGGGCGACGATATAGGTGGACGACTGCCCGGCGAGCGGCGGCACCTCCGGCGGGATCCCCGTGCCGTACGGCCCATGGCAATTGCTGCAGGCGGGCAGGGCGCCGGCGACGGAGCCTTGCGCGTTGAGGAGGCTGCCGTGCTGCAGGACATCAGGCGCCGCATCCGGCGCCGCGCCGTACGCCGGCGGCAGGAGCGAGTAGTAGACCGCCACCGCCCGCCGCTGCTCCTCGTCGAGCGCGGCGGCGATCGGCGTCATGACCGCGTTCTCATGCGCTCCGGTTGCGTACTGGTCCAGCCGGCGTTGCACATACGCGGCGGGAAGGGCGGCGAGCATGGGGATCGCGCCCGCGTCGTTGCCGGCGCCGTCCTGCCCATGGCACGCGAAGCACGGCGCCTGCGCGCCACCGGCGTAGCCGCCCATCGCGATAAGGCGGCCCGTGGTCACCGTCGCGCGGTCGGGGAGGGCGGTCGTGCGAGCATTCCACGCGACGTCCGCGTCGACGAGCCGGGCCATGAGCTCGTCGACCGGGTGGTCTGGAACGGGACCGGTCTGGGCGAGCAGCCCGGCCGGAATGGCGACGGCGAGCGACGCGGCAAGGAGGAGCCTGCGCACGCTCATGACCGGCTCACCAGCGGCGCCGGGTTGGGGAGGTAGCGCGACTTGATCGCGTCGAGCTCCCAGTAGGCGAGTGCCATGAGGTGGTTGGTGGGGTTGTAGCCGAAGTTCTGCGGAAAGAGGCTGGCACCGAACACGAACACGTTGGGGTGGTCCCACATCTGTCCGTAGGGGTTCACCACGCTCGTCGTCGGGTCGTCGCCGATCACGGTGCCGCCGACGTTGTGGGTCGTCTGGTACGGGACGATCGTGTAGGGCTCCGCCGCCCGGGCGGAGACGGTAACGTGGTCGCCGCCCATCCGGTCGGCGATCTCCTTCAGCTGGGCCGTGAGGTGCTGCGACATCCGCCGGTCGTTCTCCGGGAAGTCGAACGTCATGCGCAGGAGCGGCCGTCCGAACGTGTCGGTGTAGGTGGGGTCGAGATCGAGATAGTTGTTCGACGTCGAGGCGGACGACATGTGGGCGAGGAGCCGCACCGTCGATCCGTAGTACTGCCGCTTGGCCTTCTTGTACTCGGCGCCCCACTGCCTCACGCCGTCCGGAGTCGGATCGTACTCGATCGGTCGCCCATGATATTGAGTCGCCGCAAAATAGCCGCCGCCGACGAAGCCGAGCCCCGTATGGTCGAAGTTGTCGGTGTTGAAGTCGTCGATCACCATTCCGAGCGCTCCGGCACCCATGAACGGATTGGTGTTGAGCTCGCGGTCGTAGAGGACGTTGACGGCCGAGATGGTCTGGTAAGCGTAGTTGCGGCCGACCGTGCCCGTCCGGGCAGCCGGATCGTAGGGCGTGCCGAGACCCGAGTGGAGGAGGAGATGCACGTTCCATAGCGAGTAGGCGCACACCAGCACCAGGTCGGCGGGTTGGAAGACCTCCTCTCCATCGGAGTCGATGTAGGTGACGCCGGTCGCGTGGCCGTCTTCGCTCTTCTCGATCCGCTGCACCCACGAGCCGAGCCTCAGCTCGAAGTTCCGGTGGTCGCGTATCCGGTCGTAGACGCAGATGATCGGGTCGGCCTTGGCGTAGTAGCCGCAGCCGAACTGCTCGCAGAAACCGCAGTAGGTGCACGGCATCAGCTCGGCGCCGTAGGGGTTGACGTAGCGTTGCGAGACATTCGCGGAGGGGAACGGAAACGGGTGGTACCCCATCTCCGCTGCCGTTTCGGCAAACATCGACGTCGCCAGCGGCTGCTTCAAAGGTGGATTGGGGTACTCGCCGCGCGGAGCCTCGAACGGGTTGCCGCCGGCGATGATTTCTCCGTCCAGATTGCCGACCTGGCCGCTGCATCCGGTGATGCTTTCGAAGAAGTCGTAATAGGGCCGCAGATCCTCGTAGCTCATCGGGTAGTCCTGGATCGTGAGATCGGGGATCCCGTCCAGGAATGCCTGCCCGTACCGCTCGGCAAAGTGGCTGCGCAGGTTCATGTCGGCGGCGAGCGCCCGCCACTGCTGGCCGTTCCAGTGGATCCCCGCGCCGCCGAGCCCCATGCCTGGCAGAAAGGATCCGAGGCGGCGCATTGGTAGCGCGAGGTCCTGAGGCGTATGGCGGAACGTCACGGTCTGCTGCGCCGGGTTGATCATGTGGTTGTGACGCAGGCCGTACTCGAGTTCGTCGTGCTCCTCCGGCGCGGCAAAGGAGCTCGAGTCGTGCCGGAACTGCCCGCGCTCGATCACGACGCAGCGCTGGCCGTTGTGGGCGAGCTCGTATGCGGCCGTCAGGCCGCTCCATCCGGCACCGATAATGACGACGTCGGTTGCAGGAAGACGCGTGGCCATCAGCGCACCTCGCCG
>JAESGF010000337.1_pt1 | contig 12681 bp, 12 predicted proteins | sample 9269621 | NCBI WGS metagenome assembly JAESGF01 (sample SAMN14515066, study PRJNA621663) | algae metagenome | isolation source: Tolypothrix carrinoi HA7290-LM1 and co-occurring heterotrophs from dry rock... | place: USA: Makauwahi cave, Kauai, Hawaii | collected 2011-01-06
CGAGGGCGAAGTGCTCCTTGCGCCGCTCCGCGAGCTTGCCGACGAGGAGGATCCGGACGGGCCCCTCGTGCGGCGGGCGCGGCGGCTCCGGCGCGGCGATCACCGGGAAGGGGGCGTGAATGGCGTTCGGGTCCGGCCGTGCGCCCGGCCGGCGCAGTCCGAGAACCGGGGTGATCCTGAGCCGCGGACGGCCGCGCAGGATACCCGCCCACGCCTCCGCCGCGAGCCGGGGGCGGAGCGCGGGGCGCTGGTCGTAGGCGAGGAGCGGCGTCCCGGCGAGAACGGCGGCCCAGGCGAGCGGCCGCGCAAGCCCCGGCACCTTGCGCACGACGACGAGATCCGGCCGGACAGCCCGGAGCAGCGCCCGCGCCTGGCGAAGCTCCAGCGGTGGCGTCACGTGGACGGTGACGGCGTCGGGCGTCCCCGCCCGCTCGCGGGTGACGGCGGCGTGCACCTCCACCCCCGCGGCGGCGAGCGCCGGCAGCGCGAAGGCGAGGTTGGTGTGGACGGTGGGAAGGACGAAGAGGGCTCTCACGGGACCTGCCGGTGGACAGCGGGAGCCATCGCGCGCCGGTGGCCGCCGGTCAACGGCTTGCTGTCATAGCTTCAAGGCTTTGCGGCCGTTCGGCTTCGGGTAATCTCCGCCCCGATCACGGAGGACATCGGATGCGAAGGATGGGCGCGATCGGCGGGGTGGCGTGGCTTCTGACAGCGGGGGCCGCCGCGGCGCAGGAGGCGCCGAACCTCACGGGCACCTGGGTGCCCCACGGCGGCGCGCACATTCTCGAGGGCGAGACGTTGCACCGCCAGAGCGGCACCGCCCCGGTGGAGGGCGCCGAGGGGCTCGCGCGGCACACCTCGCCGTTCGTGTTCCGCATCGAAAACCAGGACGGGCGCACCTTCTGGGGCGAGTTCTCGTCCGCCAGCATCACCGAGCGGCTGATCGGGGCGCTGTCGCCGGACGGCGAGCGCTTCGTGATGGCCGACGAGGACGGCTGGTTCTCCGGCACGGTGGTGGACGTCGACACGCTGGACTTCTGCTACGTCCACGTCGCGCCGGAGAACCGCGCCGTCGCCTGCGGCTACCTCCGCCGGCAGGACTAGTCGAACAGGCTCGTCGGCCGCGGCGCCTCGAGGCCCAGATGGCTGAACGCGCGCGGGGTGAGGAGCCGGCCGCGCGGGGTGCGCTGGATGTAGCCCTCCTGCAGGAGGTAGGGCTCGACGATGTCCTCGATCGCGTCGCGCGGCTCGGAGAGGGCCGCCGCGATGGTCTCGATCCCGACGGGCCCGCCGCCGTAGTTGGCGGCGATCAGCGTCAGATAGCGCCGGTCGAGCGCGTCGAGCCCGGCGGCGTCGACATCGAGCCGGAGGAGGGCCGCGTCGGCGACGGCGGCGTCGATCGCGTCCGCCCCGCCGACGATGGCGAAGTCGCGCACACGGCGGAGGAGCCGGCCGGCGATGCGCGGCGTCCCGCGGGCGCGTCGGGCGATCTCGCGCGCGCCGTCCGGCGTGGTGCCGATCCCCATCAGCGAGGCGGCGCGGGTCACGATGCGGCTGAGGTCGTCGACCGAATAGAATTCCAGCCGGAGCGGGATGCCGAACCGGTCGCGCAGCGGCGTCGTGAGGAGGCCGAGCCGGGTGGTGGCCCCGACCAGCGTGAAGCGGGCGAGACCGATCTTCACCGACCGGGCCGCGGGTCCTTCGCCGATGATGAGGTCGAGCTGATAGTCCTCCATCGCCGGATAGAGGATCTCCTCCACGTGGGGCGACAGGCGGTGGATCTCGTCGATGAAGAGGACGTCGCGTTCCTCGAGGTTCGTGAGCAGCGCCGCGAGGTCGCCGGCCTTGGCGATCACCGGGCCGGAGGTGGAGCGGAAATTGACGCCGAGCTCCTTCGCGACGATGCCGGCGAGGGTGGTCTTGCCGAGCCCCGGCGGGCCGACGAGGAGGACATGGTCGAGCGCCTCGCCGCGCTGGCGGGCGGCGCGGACGAAGACGTCGAGGTTGGCGCGGGCGGCGGGCTGTCCGACGAACTCGGCGAGCCGCTGCGGGCGGAGCGCGACGTCGTGGTCGCTCTCCTGCTCCTCCGGCGAGAGGGCGCGCCTCATGCGGCGAGTGCCTTCAGGCCGGCGCGGATGAGGGTCGCTGCCCCGGCGTCGGGCGCATCGGCGCGGATGGCGGCCAGCGCGGCGCGGGCATCGGCCTCGGCGTAGCCGAGGTTCACGAGGGCGGAGATGGCGTCGGCGAGCGGCTCGTCCGCCGGACGCGGCGCGGCAGCGGGCGCAACGCTGATCGCCGCCGCCGGCATCTTTCCGCGGAGCTCCGTCACCACGCGCTCCGCGACGCGCTTGCCGACGCCTGGCGCGCGGGCGATGGCGGCGCGGTCGTCCGCCGCGATCGCCTGGGCGAGCTGGTCCGGCGGCAGCGTCGAGAGGATCCCGAGCGCGACCTTGGCGCCGACGGCCTGCAGCGTCTGCAGGAGGCGGAACCACTCGCGGTGCGCTGCGTCACGGAAGCCGTAGAGGCGGATGAGGTCCTCGCGCACGATCGTCTCCACGATGACCGTGAGCGCATCGCCGGGTGCGAGGGCGCCGAGGTCGCGCGTCGTCATGTGGACCTCGTAGCCGACGCCGTGAACGTCGAGGACGAGGGCGTCCCGCTCGATGGCGGCGACGGTGCCTGACAGGCGGCCGATCATGCCGCCAGCACCCGTGAGCCGCGGTGGGAGGCGTGGCAGATCGCGATCGCGAGCGCGTCGAAGGCGTGCTCGGTGGTGGCGCTGGCGCGGGGGAGGAGCATCTTCACCATGTGGCGGATCTGGCGCTTGTCGGCGTGGCCGGCGCCGACGACGGTCTTCTTGACGAGGTTCGGTGCGTACTCGGCGACGTGGATGCCCGCGAGCGCCGGCGCCAGCAGCGCAATGCCGCGCGCCTGGCCGAGCTTCAGCGTGGCGACCGCGTCGCGCGAGACGAACGTCGCCTCCACCGCCGCCTCGTCCGGCGCGATGTCGGCGAGGACGGCCGTCAGCCCCGCATAAAGCGCGGCGAGGCGGGCCGCGAGCGGGTCATCCCCGTCGCTCGAGACGGTGCCCGAGGCGAGGAAGGCGAGGCTCGACCCCTCGACGCGGATCGCGCCCCACCCGGTCGCCCTGAGGCCCGGGTCTATGCCGAGGATCGTGACCATCCGCCCCTCCCGTGGAGCCGGCAGACTATGCGGCAGACGTGAACCGTTCGTCACCCGTTCTCGCCGGCTGTCCCCCGTTTCCCGGTGACCTCGTCGTGGAGCCAGACCATGCGGTCGACGAACCAGAGCTTCGCGCCGACAGTGATGACGAGGCCGGCGACCGTCGCCCAGGGGTCGAGGACGATGAGGCCCCAGGCGAGGACGGGCACGCCGAGCACCATCAGCGCCGTCAGGATGTGCGCCGCCCGAACGTGGTGCGCCGGCACAGGCACCTGGCGGCGGGCGAGCCACAGGCGCTCGCCGAGCGTGGCGCGGGACGCCCACGAGGTGAGCCGGGCGGGCGGCGGGAAGGCGCGCGGGTTCACGACCGTCCAGGCGAGGAGGAGCGCGACCGGCAGGAGCGCCCACCAGCCGAGCCACGCCCGCGAGTAGACGGCGAGGGCGAGCGCGGGGAGGATCGGGACCCGCGTCCAGACGCTCCACGGGTTGGCGTGGCGCGCCCAGTCGCGGTCGCCCATCGCCATCGCGCGCTCAAGGAGGCGGCCGTAGTCCATCGCCCTCGCTGTCCTTCAGGACCCGCAGCCGGTCGAGCGCGCCCTGGAGGATGAGGGCGGCGGCGACGCGGTCGATGTTCTCACGCCGCTTCGCCCGGGAGGCGTCTGCCTCCAGCATGGCCCGCTCGGCGGCGACGGTGGACCAGCGCTCGTCCCAGGCGATCAGCGGGCGGGCGGTGAGCTTGCCGAGGTTGCGTGCGAAGTCGCGGGTAGACTGGACGCGGGTGCCGGACGAGCCGTCCATGTTGAAGGGCATCCCGATCACGAACGCGACGACGCTCCAGCGGTCGGCGAGGGCGAGGAGGTGGGCGGCATCCACTGAGAACTTGCCGCGCCGGATGGTCTCGAGTGGGGAGGCGACGCGCCAGCCGGGGTCGGAGACGGCGATGCCGATGGTCTTCGTCCCGTAGTCGAGGCCGAAGAGGGCGCCCGGGGCGTCGAGGAGCGCCTCGATGGGGGTGAACGGGTTCACGTGGCGCCCCAGAGCTCGGTCGCGGTGGCCCACCGCGCGCCGGGGTGGCCGGCGACCATGGCGGCGAGGGCGTCCACGAAGGCTGCGACGTCCGCCGTGTGGACGAGGTGGTGGGTGAGGAGGCCGATGGGGCCGGGCTGCGCGATGGCGCGCTCGGCCATCGTGACGAGGACGTTCGGCGCGACAAGGGCGCGGTCGGCGTGCCATGCAATGGGGTCGATGTGGGTGTCGACCCTGCGGGGAGGGCCGTCGTCCGGCGCGCCGCCCCAGAGGGATAGGCCGTGCCAGCCGGCGGCAGCGAGCGCCGGGGCGAGGTCGCCCCGCATCCGGTTCCACGGCGGAACCATCACGGGGAGGAACGACGGCCCGGCGGCGATGCGCGCCCGGGCGGACAGGCACTCGGCGACGATGTCGTCCACCGCGCGGCCGTCGCCGAGTTCGGCCGGCTTGCCGGATGGCTGATGGTTCCGGTGGCTGACGCCGTGCTGCAGCACGGCCCAGCCCTCGTCGGCGGCGCGGGCGAGGAGGGCTGCCCTCGCCCCCACGGGAATGACGGCGAGGGCGAGCGGCGCGCCGTGACGGCCTGCGGCGCGGGAGAGGGCGTCGAGCGCGGACGTCACGTCCACCGCGTCATCATCGCGCCACCACACCGGCCGCGAGGTTCCGTTGGCGGCGGCCGCGTCGAAGGCGTGGCGGAGGACGGCAAGCGCGGGATGGTCCATGCGGGAGCCTTACGCCGCGGTACCGCGGAGGGCCAGCGGCCGTGGCGCGGGCGACGCGTGATCCGGCAGGCGGCGGCCTGCGCCGCACCCGTGCCGAGGACCGCGAGCGCGCGTCAGCGAATCGGCATGCGCCGCCCGGCGGCGACGAGCATGTCGGCCGTCCGCCCGGCACCGGAGAGGTCGATCATCGGCCGCGCCGGAGGTGGGGCGGCGAGCGCGGTGCGGATCGCGCCGGCAAGGCCGTCCTCCGTCAGCGTCGCCTCGGCGAGGTGGGTGGCGAGGCCGCGGCGGGCGAGCGCCTCCGCCCGATCGGTCTGTTCGGTCTCGCCGCCTGCCGCGAAGGGGACGAGGATCGCACGGCAGCCGGCGGCGAGGACGTCGAGTGCCGTATTGTATCCGGCCTGGCTGACCGACAGGGCGGCGGCGGACAGGAGGCTGCGGAAGTCCGGCCGCACCGGTTCGATCACGACGTTCCGCGGCGCGGCCGCCTGCCAGCGCAGGAGCCGGTTGCCGAGCCCCGCGGCCACCAGGATGCGGAAGCGCTGCTCCGGGAGCCGCTCCGCCGCGCCGAGCGCGAGCTCGGTCAGCCGGACGCCGACCGTGCTGCCGCCGGCCGAGACGACGACCTCGCCCGACGGCGGCGCCGGCGGCGGCGCGGGGGCGTGGACGAAGCCGGTGTAGCGGATGCGGCCCGAGAGGGTCGCAGCGGCAGGGAAGGACTCCTCGAGGCGGACGAAGGCCGGGTCGGCGTGGACGAGGAGGAGGTCGAGAAGGTTGCGGGCTGCCTCCGCCATCTCCGCCTCACGCGCGGGCGTCTTGCGGACGAGGACGTCGCGCACGGAGGCGGCGATCACCGCGCCGCCGCGCCTGGCGGCCTCGATCAGCGGCAGCACCTCCGGCGCGAAGGCGCGGCGGCCGAGCGGGTAGGTCTCGAGGAGGAGAACGTCGGGCCGGATCCGCTCGGCGAGGTCGACGAGGAGCGCCCGGCGGGCCGGGGCGAGCGCGACGTAGGGGAGGCCGTCGTCGCCGACGATGGTGTTGAAGGTCTCGTCCGTCGCCCGGACGGGGGGCAGGGCGACGACGTCGAGGCCGGTGAGGTCGAGCGTCGCGGGCGGCGCCGCGCCGAGGGCGAGCGTCACCCGTGCCCCCCTCTCGGCCGCCGCGCGGGCGATGGCGGCGGCGCGCACGGTGTGGCCGGTGCCGAGAAGGTGCTGCACCCAGAAGAGGACGCGGATCATGGTGGGCCTTCGGTGGGCAAGGCGGCCGTCGTACACCGGGCGGCGCCGGTCGTCGACGCGGGGGCGGCCGGCCCTTCAAGCCCCGCGACGGCTCCGCTCCTCGCCGGCGCGGGCGAGGAGGGCGGTGAGCGCCGTGGCGCCGGCAGCGAGGTCGTGTTGCGCGGCGAGGCGGCGGGCTGCGGCGGACATCGCGGCGCGGCGGGGTTCGTCCGCGAGGAGGGCGAGGATGGCCGACGCGAAGGCGGCAGGCTCGCGGGGCGGGACGAGGAGGCCGCTCTCGCCGTCGGCGACGATGTCGGCGACGCCGCGCGCCTGGCCTCCGACGACCGGCAGCCCCGCCGCCTGCGCCTCGAGGAAGGTGAAGCCGAACGGCTCGTCCACCGCAGGCCAGACGAAGAGGTCCGCGCCGGCGAAGAGGGTGGCGAGTGAAGGCGCATCGAGCGCGCCGAGGAAGGTGCCGGGCGGGAACAGCGGCTCCAGCGCCGGCCGCGCGGGGCCGTCGCCGGCGATCGCGAGCCGCGCATCGGGCCGGGCGGTGGCGACGATGCGCCATGCCTCGGCGAGCACGGCGACGCTGTCCGCCTTCCGCCCCTCCCGCAGCATCGCCGCCGACACCACGAGCCCGCCTGCGCGTGCGGCCGTGGCGGCGGCGAACGGGGCGAGGTCGGCGAACGGCGGCAGGTGGACGACGCGGCCGGGGCAGTGCGCCTCTAGCGCCGGGAGGTCGTGACGGGTGACGGCGCCGATCACGTCGGCGGCGGCGAGAGCGGCGTCGGCGAGCGCGAAACCGCGCGCAAAGGGGCCGCTCGCCCGCTTCGGCGCGCGGCTCGCCTCGACGATGGCGTAGGGCCGGCGGAGCGCCGCCGCGAGGGCCGGGCCGAGGAGGTCCGGCGCCTTGTGGTAGGAATGGTAGGTGAGGATCGCATCCGGTCGCGCGAGGCGGAGCGGCGGGACGAGGCGGGCGAGTTCCGCCGCCGCCATCGCCTCGATGGCGGGGAGCGCGGCGGGATCGGCGTGCCACGTGACGAGGCGCGAGAGGAGCACCGGCGTGTGTCCGGCGACCCGGAGCGCCGCGAGGATCGCCCGCGCGAACGTACGGTCGCCGGACGGGACGGGGCTGTCCGGCGGCTTCATCGGCGTCAGGACGGCGACCTTCACCGCCTCACGCCGCGGCGCGGTGCCGTGTGAGGGCGCCGAGCCGGGCCGCGATCCTGTCGATGCCGGGCTCGGGCGAGAAGAGACGGGCGACGCGCTCCGCCCCGGCCGCGCCGAGCCGCGACCGCCGCTCGCCGTCGAACGCCAGTTCCGCGATCGCCGCCGCGAGGGCCGTGGGGTCGCGTGGCGGCACGAGGACGCCGGTCTCGGCCGCGACGATCTCCGGGACCGCCGACACCGCGGTGGAGACGACCGGCCGCCCCATCGCCATCGCCTCCATGATGACGTTGGGGAGGCCGTCCCGGTCGCCGTTCCTGGCGATGCGGGAGGCGAGCACGAAGAGGTGCGCGCGGGCGTACGCAGCGGCCACCTCCTCGCGCGGCCGGGCGCCGAGGAACGCGACGCGGTCCGCGATGCCGAGCCGCTCCGCCAGCGCCCCGAGGCGGGGAACGAGTGCGCCGCCGCCGATGTGCTCGAACTGCCAGTCGAGGTCCGCCGGCAGCCGGGCGAGCGCGCGCAGCACGTCGTCGAGCCCCTTCTTCTCCACCGCCCGGCACACGGAGAGGATCTTGAACGGTCCCTCTGGCGGCGGCTGCGGCGCCGGGAAGCGGCTGCGGTCGAGCCCGTGGTAGACCAGGTCCACCCGGCCCGGCGGGGCGAGCGCCGACAGGACATCGACGTTGGCGGCCGTGCAGGTGACGGTCCACGCGGCGCCCTCCAGCTTTTCGCGCAGGTCCCACTCGGGCGTCGTGTAGATGTCCTTGGCGTGGGCGGAGGCGGCGTAGGGGAGGCCGGTGAGGAGCGCCGTGTAGCGGGCGACCGACGCCGGGGTGTGGAGGTAGTGGACGTAGAGCGCGCCGATGTCCGCCGGCAGCTCCGCCGCAAGGACGGCCGCCTGCCCCCAGCGCCGGCGGCGGGAGGGCGAGGGGTCGCGCGCGAGGTCGCGGGCGTAGGCGGCTTCAGCGGCCGCGAAGCCCGGCAGCGCGGCGGCGACCTTGCGGCCGGCCCGCACCCGCGCGGGATCGTCCGACAGGTACTCCGGCAGGTAGAGGACCGGGGCCGTGATCTCGCGGTGGACGTCGTGCACGGCGCCGTCCGTCGGGTGGCGAAGCGAGACGATGAGGAGCGGGAGGCCGCGGCGCTGCAGGCCGAGGATCTCCTGCGCGATGAAGGTCTCGGAGAGGCGCGGGTAGCCCTTCACGATCACCGCGATTCGGCCCTGATCAGGCAAGGCGGCGGTCCGGGCAGCGGTGCACTGGCGGCGGTCAGCGCACGAGGGAGAGGATCGGCCGCCGGCGGGCGCGCGCCTCAAGGATGTCGTGCGTGCGCTCGTTGATGACGTCGAGGCCGGAGAGGAGATCGTCGCCGAGAGCGGCGGACGGCGGCGGCCGGTCGGGGAGCGCGGCGAGCGCCTCCACCATGCGGTCGACGTTCGGGTAGTGGTCGATCGGGAGCACCGAGAGGAGGCCCGCCTCCTCCGCCTTCGCCGCGCGGATCGCCTGCTCGCGCCGCGGCACGACGCGGGGGACGAGGAGCGTCGGCTTGTCGAAGGACAGGATCTCGCAGAAGATGTTGTAGCCGCCCATGCCGACGATGGCGGTCGCCTTCGTCATCAGCCGCTCGATGGTCGGCGTGAAGCGCAGGATGTGGACGCGGGCGAGGTTTTCCGCGCGCATCTTGAACTCGGCCTGCCGGTCGGCCGGCATGAACGGGCCGACGACGATCAGCGCCGGGAAGAGCGGCCTGTCGTGCGCCTCGTAAGCCTGCAGCACCCAGTCGACGAGCTCCGCCCCGTCGCCGCCGCCGCCCGGCGTCACGAGGATGTACGGCTCGTCGCCGAACGGGTTGTCCTCCTCCGTGTCGACCATCGGCGCCTCGCGGCGGAGATAGCCGGTGAAGAGCATCTTGTCGCGGACGCGGGAGGAGACGCGGATCCCTTCGAGCGGGTCGTGGATGGCGCGCTTTCCATAGACCCAGATGTCGTCGTAGGTCTCCTCCAGCGCCCCCACGGCGCGCTTCCTCTCCCACTCGTCGGCGAGCGAGGCGGGGTCGTCCATCACGTCGCGAAGGCCGAGCACCAGCCGCGTGCCGCGCTCCTTCAGCATGGCGAGCGTCCCCTCCACCTCGCCGCGGAGGCCGAGCGGCTCCTTGTCGACGAGGAAGAGGTCGGGGTCGAAGACGTCCGCCGTGTGCTCGATGATGGAGGCGCGCAGCTTCAGCGCGTCCTCGATGCCGAGGCGGAGCGAATGGGAGACGTACTCCCCGTCGGACAGCTTGATCACCCCCGGCACACGGACGAAGTCGACCCGCGGCTTGAACTCGAACGAGCCGATGATGGGCGAGCCCGACAGGATGATGACCGAGAGGCGCGGCATCGCCTCCACCATCGCGTGGGCGATCGCACGGCACCGCCTGAGGTGCCCGAGCCCGAAGGAATCGTGCGAGTAGATGAGGATGCGCGGGTGTTCGGTCGGCATAAAGACGGCCACCAGCTCGCGTTGCGGAGCCGACGATCGGCCCAGCCTCGGCCCAGCCTATGCTCCAGAGGGGCGCAACGCGCAACCTCGGCGCCGGTTTCACGCACGTCGGGACGGTGGTAAGAGTTGCGGCCTATGGATCGCACGCTCTTCGGCTTCATCTGGCGCTACTCGAAACGGCAACAGATCATCATCCTAGCGATGACGGTGATCTCGTTCCCGATTCTGTATATGTCACTCGAGCTGCCCAAGTGGATCGTCAACGACGCGATCTCGGGTACAGAATTTCCGAAGCAGTTCCTCGGCATGACGCTCGATCAGGTGCCGTACCTCGTCGCGCTCTGCCTGGTCTTCCTCGGACTTGTTGTCCTTAACAACGTCGTCAAATACGTACTCAATATCTACAAGGGCGTGGCGGGCGAGCGGATGCTGCGGCGTCTGCGCTACATGCTGTACAATTCCGTCCTGCGCTTCCGCCTGACGCGGTTCCGCCGCGTCTCGGGCGGCGAGATCATCCCGATGATCACTGCCGAGGTGGAGGACGTCGGAGTCTTCATCGGCGAGGCGATCGCAACGCCCGCGTTCCAGGGCGGGACGCTGCTCGTCTACATCGTGTTCATCTTTGCGCAGGATCCGTTCCTCGGCGCGGCGGCGATCTCGCTCTACCCGCTGCAGGCCTACCTCATCCCGAAGCTGCAGCGCCGCGTGCAGATCCTGTCGCGGCAGCGCATCCGCAACATCCGCACGATCTCCGACCGCATTGCCGAGACGGTTTCGGCGGCGCCGGACATCCACGCCAACGACACCTCCCGCTACCACCTCGCCGACCTCTCGGACCGACTGTTCACGAACTACCGCATCCGCCTCGCGATCTTCAAGCGGAAGTTCATGATCAAGTTCATCAACAACTTCATGAACCAGCTGCCGCCGTTCTTCTTCTACTCGGTCGGCGGCTACCTCGTGATCACCGGCCAGCTCTCGTTCGGCGCACTCGTCGCGGTGCTGGCGGCCTACAAGGATCTCGCGGGGCCCTGGAAGGAGCTCCTCGACTGGTACCAGAACCTCGCCAACGTGTCGGTGAAGTACGAGGCGGTGGTGGAGAACTTCGATGTCGACGATTCTCTCTCGCCGGAAAAGTTCGCCGGGCCCGATCCGAAGGGGCCGCTGCCGGAGCCGCACCTCGTGCTCAGTCACGTCACGGTCGGGACGGGTGGCTCGAAGCAGGAGGTCGTCGACGTCACGCTCGACCTGCCGGAGGGCACGCATCTTGCCGTCTACGGCAGCGATGGCAGCGGGCGGTCCGAACTCCTGATGGCGATGGCGGGCCTGATCGAGCCGGCGTCCGGCAAGGCGACGCTCGGCGGGCGCAAGCTCGAGGAGCTCAGCCATGCGTCGGTGGCGGACGTCGTCTCCTACGTCGGCTCCGACCCCTACATCTTCAACGACACAATCCGCGGCAACGTCGTCTACGGCCTGAAGAGGGCCCCGCGCGGCGACGGGACGGACGAGTTCGCCTCGCTTCGCAAGATGGAGGCGACGATCACCGGCAACTCGCTCCTCGACATCACCGCACCGTGGGAGGACCACGAGCGGGCGGGGGTCGACGAGCCGACGAAGCTCGACGGGCGCCTCCTCGAGCTGTTCGAGATCGTCGGCCTCGAGGCGGACCTTTACCGGCTCGGACTCGCCGAGCGGCTCGACGCCTCGCAGACCCACCTCATCGAAAAGGTGCTGAAGGCGCGCGCCGCCGTTGCCGCCCGCGTCGCGGAGGACGGCAAACTCGCCGACCTCGTCGAGCTCTGGTCGTCCGGGCGCTTCGTCCAGTCCGCCTCCATCGGCGAGAACACGCTGTTTGCGCTGCCGACCGACACCGCCATCCCGATCGCCGAGACGGCGAACGATCCCGTCGTGCGCAAGGCACTCCAGGAGGCGGGTGTCCTCGACGACCTCGTCGCGATGGGCGTCACCGTCGCGGAAACCATGATCGAACTCTTCTCCGGCACCGGGGCGGACGCGAGCCTCATCGGCGACTACTCCTTCCTCGCCATGGACGAGATCCCGCTGTTCGAGGCGCGGCTGCGGCGGCGCAAGACGGGCGGCTCGCTCTCGCAGGAGGACGTCGCGGCGCTCGTCGGCCTTGCCTTCCGCATCGTGCCGGCCCGCCACCGCATCGTCACGGTGGACGACGCGATGGGCGAAAAGCTCGTCGCGGCACGCAAGACCGTTCACGCCGCGCTCGACGGCAACGGGGCGTACGCGCTGTTCGATGCCGAGCGCTTCGTGCCCCCGCTCTCCATCGAGGAGAATATTCTCTTCGGCAAGCCGCGGGTCGATCGGCGTGGGGCGAGCGAGCGGATCGACGGCTTCCTGCGCGACACGCTGACGGAGCTCGGCATCCGCGAGCCAATTGCCCGCGCCGGGCTCAACTTCCCTGTCGGCGTGGCTGGCGGACGGCTGTCGGCGACGCAGCGCCGGCGCATCGGCCTCGTCCGCGCGCTGGTGAAGCGGCCGAAGATCCTCATCTTCGATGCCGTCGCCGACGGCGACCGCTCGCTGCTCGAGCGGCTGGTGAAGGCTTCCGAGGGCCGCACGGTGGTCGCCGGCACGTCCGACCCGCAGATCGCCCGGGCGATGGGCAACGTTGCCGTGATGCGCGAAGGCCGGTTGGTGGCGACAGGTTCATGGGATAGCGTGCAACAGATCGCAATCAACGGAGGTGCCTCCGAGATGCCGGAACTGGAGAGAAAAGCGTCATGAGCCTCGATGCGGACACCGCCGCACTCAGGAAAGTGCCGCTCTTCAGGGGCATCGACGACACGAAGCTCCGCCTCCTCGCCTTCATGTCGGAGCGGATCCGGTTCGAGGCAGGGGAGGACCTCG
>JAESGF010000338.1_pt1 | contig 12438 bp, 14 predicted proteins | sample 9269621 | NCBI WGS metagenome assembly JAESGF01 (sample SAMN14515066, study PRJNA621663) | algae metagenome | isolation source: Tolypothrix carrinoi HA7290-LM1 and co-occurring heterotrophs from dry rock... | place: USA: Makauwahi cave, Kauai, Hawaii | collected 2011-01-06
GGAACCACACTGAACCCATCCCGAACTCAGAGGTGAAACACAGCAGCGGCGACGATAGTCTAGGGGTAGCCCTACGCCAAAATAGCTCGATGCCAGGATTTATAATTTAAGACAAAAAGCCTTCTCTTGATGTACAGAGGAGGCTTTTGTTATTAGTAATTTTTATTAATTTTGAAATTTGAATACAGCTTGTGGAAATTATGGTCATCTAGCCTAAGTAGCTGCCCCTCAGAGCAAATGAATTCAAACTTGTGACCAACTAAATTCTCAATAATCTGTCCCTGGCGATAACGATTGGTGTATGTGAATGCAACTTTTGCTTCGTTTGCCATTCTCACAATTGCTGAGGACAAAGCATTTTCCTTCTCAACCTCGTAGGATTCGCCATTCCACTCGCCATAGTAATTAGCATATCCGCCTAATATCACTTCTACATCACCATCAAATTGATAATATGGTTGAGCAGCACTCAACGGTGCTTCTAAGGAAACGAGTATATCCTGAACCTGAGAAACTTTTTCTTCTTTAATAAAAGTAACACCATCAGGACTTTTATGGAGACTAGCATATTTGACGAGGAAAGGGTTCGTAAAATATTTTTTAGTGTCAATTTTAGTCTGAAGTTCCTTTTTCGATTCTTCTGTAAGAACAACAGGCAATATCCGAAAGTTGGGAGTAGTATCTTTATCAGTGAACCATATAGAACCATTAGTGGTGAGGCATGGAATATTTTTTACCCAACTTAAAGATATACCCTCTTCAGGTTTGTAAGTTTGATAACTATACTTATTGTAAGCATTGGGGCATATTTTAAATAGTCGCATACTTAATAACTCCTATCGGCTGAAATACTTAGGGTACTCAACTTATATAACTAGAAATAAGGTAACTTATAGTACCAAATAAATCCACTGAGTATTCAACGAGATAACAGATTTACTCGTATTATTTCTGAAACCTACAGACGATTAACAAAGCATCTTCACCTCCTCCGAAAGGAAAGGTGCGCCTTATGAAAGAATTATGATCGCCCTGACAAAATAATCCCCTCGTAAAATGGGAAGTAGCCTTGCAATAGTTAACTCAATTTGAAGAAAGCGCGATCGCTCTTTCAATTGTGATGATAGATACCGAACGTCAGAGACGCATGTTTTGCAGTAGTCGTTAAAATAATAGAATCATCCAGGTATCCTCTCAATCAGGTGGCTTTGAGTTATGACTAGCCTCTTACCCACATCTCAATCAACTGAGGTCTTTTACCCAAGCTCGGACGGTGAACCCTTGGCAGAAACTTATGTTCATTTATACGCCCTGCTGGTAACTTTAGAAGTCTTAAGGCAATATTTACAAAGTCAGCAGGCAACAGTTTTGGGTGACCAATTTCTCTACTATGCCCAAGGTTTTCCAAGGTTGCGGGTGGCTCCAGATGTAATGGTAATATTTAATGTTGCACCTGGAGGAAGAGATAATTACAAGATTTGGGAAGAAGGACAAGTACCTGTGGTCATCTTTGAAATGAGTTCTGAGGGTACTAAAAATCAGGATACGGGCTTCAAGAAAACTCTGTACGAGCAGTTAGGGGTACTAGAATATTGGTTATTTGACCCCAAAGGAGAATGGATTAAAGAGCAATTGCAAGGGTATCGACTGCGAGGTGAAGTGTATGAGCCAATTACAGATAGTCGCAGTGAACCTTTGCAACTGCGGTTGCAGGTAGAGGGGCAACTAATTAGTTTTTATCGGGAGGATACTGGAGAAAAGTTGCTGATTCCTGAGGAGTTGGCACAAGAGCTCAAACACGCTATTGAGCGGGCTAGACTTGCTGAGTTACAGGTGGAGCAATTGAAGGCGCAGTTGCGGGCACTCGGCGTTGACCCTGATACAATTTAAGCAAGTTGAATTATTCCTATGGTTGCTTGGAACCCGCTGACTCGATTGTGAATCAAATCACACAGATTTTTTCTTTTATGGAAGAATTCTACTCAACAACTTCCGGCGCAAATTATCTAACGCCGTACACGCGCTGACGTGACGAATCAAAGACCGACCTCGCACTGCACCAAATCGATATTCAAAACTTTCCACTTCGCCATTTGCTGCTGCTAAACCGATATAAACTAAACCCACTGGCTTTGTATCAGTTCCCCCACCAGGTCCTGCAACACCAGTGATACTTAGTCCCCAAGTGGTTGCGAGACGCGATCGCACTTTTATTGCCATTTGTTCTGCTACAGTAGCGCTTACTGCCCCAAATTTCGCTAAGTCTTCCGGGTTCACCCCCAGCAATCCAACTTTCACCGAGTTGTCGTAAGAAATTACCCCACCCCAGAAGTATTCAGAACTACCAGAAATCTCCGTCAACATCTGCCCCAGACCTCCACCAGTGCAGGATTCTGCTACCGAAAGCGTTTCCCCAGCCGATCGCAACAACTCACCCACCACCGAGGCAAGCGTGTCATCATCAGCACCATAATAATCTAACCCAGCAATGTCTTTAAGTTGTTTCTCAACAGGTGAAATCAATTCCTCTGCTGCCGCTTGTGAAGCAGCTTTTGCAGAAACTCGCAAGCGTACTTCCCCCTTTGCTGCATAAGGCGCTACCGTTGGGTTAGGCAAATTCAAATAAGATGACACCTTTTCTGCTAAAGCAGATTCAGCAATACCCCAAAACTTTAACATCCGGCTGTAAATAATTTCCTTTCCCCAACCTTGGCTTTTAAGGAATGGTACTGTGGTTTCTTGCCACATTCTATACATTTCACTTGGCACACCTGGAAAAGTGAAAATTGTTAATTCTGGACGGGGTTGCCAAATTATACCGGGTGCTGTGCCAGTGGGGTTAGGTAAAATTTCTGCACCTTGAGGAATTAAAGCTTGCTTGCGGTTGCTGGGAGTCATTAGGCGATCGCGCAAAGCATATTTACGAGTAATATCTTCAATAATGTCAGCGCGTTCTACTAAAGGTACACCAAAAAAATCAGCGATCGCCTCGCATGTCAGATCATCGGGTGTCGGACCAAGACCACCAGTAAAAATAAGAATTTGCGCTCTGGAAATAGCAATTTCTATAACTTGTTTCAGCCGTTCTGGATTATCTCCCACCACCGTTTGATAGTAGTGAGGAATTCCTAGCTGTGCTAATTGTTGCGCCAAAAATTGAGCATTGCTGTTAAGAATATCTCCTAACAACAATTCAGTACCAACACAAATAATTTCTGCACTCATCGGAATGGGGAATGGTTGGTTGTTAGTTGTTGGTTGTTGGTTGTTGGTTGTTGGGCAATGGGCAATGGGCAATGGGCAATGGGCACGCTCGCATTGAAAATTAGGAATTGAGAATTGGGAATGCGTTTTTTACCATTACCCATGCCCTATGCACCATGCCCCATGCCCCATGCCCCATGACGGCAGGTGCTCCACGCAGGTGAACCCCAAGACCGCACTGCCTCCCCCATGCCCCATGCCCACTATCCACCATCCACTATCCACCATCCACTATCCACTATCCACGCTCCCAATCCTTTAAGATTGTCGAGCGTGTTTCCAAACTCGCCAGCTGATTAAGCTTACCAAAGAGGTGGTAGCACAGGCGTAAGCAATGCCACTGGGTATGCCAGCAATCGCTAATGCCAAACTTCCTACCCATAGAGTTAAAGAGTAAATAAATAAAACCGTCAATCTGTGGGATAAACCTGCCTGTAGCAGTCGGTGATGCAGATGGCGTTTATCTGCACTAAAAGGCGATTTGCCGTGGCGCAGTCGTACCAAAATGACGGCTGACATATCAACAATCGGCACTGCCAAAATCAGATAAGGCAATAACACGGCGGTGAAAGCAGGGATTTTCACCAAACCTATTACACCGACAGATGCCAGGGTGAATCCCATAAAATAAGCCCCGCCATCTCCCATAAATATTTGTGCCGGGTTGAAATTATAGCGGAGAAATCCTAGTGAAGCCCCGGCTAAAGCTGCTGCAATCAAAGCGGCTGCTGGTTGCCGCATAAACAACGCCACTACCAACATGACTACACCGGCAATTCCCGACACCCCAGCAGCTAATCCATCTAAACCGTCAATCCAGTTTATGGCATTTACCATTCCCACCAGCCAAATAACGGTGATAGGTAAACTCAGCCATTCCAGGTGAACTATTCCGACTGTGGGAATGGTAACAAAATCTATGCTTACACCTGCTTTCCAGGCACCAGCGGCAACGATAACTTGCATGACTAAGCGAGTTAGGGGAGATAGATTTAACAAATCATCTGCTAAACCAATCAGAAAAAAGCCAACACCGCCTAAGGTAACTCCCCAGATTTGCCATTCTTTTTCCGGAGGCAGAATTCCAAATCCACCCAACCACCAAACAATTAGTAGAGAAATTATAGTACCCGCGAAGATAGAAACTCCTCCCAGGCGCACCATCGGGCGTTGATGAACTTTTCGACCACCGGGTTGGTCTACACGTCCACTTTTTATGCCAATGTTTCTGACATCAGGCGTAGTCCAGAGAACGACTACGGCAGCCACAAGAAAGGCAATCAGATGATAAATCTGAGGAGGCATTTGTATCTTTAATAAGTAGTTTGACTAGACAAAAATCACTCTTCGGGATATGTCTTCCTATATCTACTACATTTGGGTCATTAATCAGCATGAGAATTTTAAATTGGGAATGGGTAATAGGTAATCGGTAATCGGTAATAGGTAATCGGTAATGAGGAATGGGAATAAAGCCAAATCTATGATCCCATGCCCCATGTCCAATGACCGATTACCGATTACCAATTACCCATTACCAATTCCCTATGCTAAAGCTGGTACGGGAATTTCCAAGTGAGGATACAAGGGAAAGCGATCGCATAACGCGGCAACTCGTCGCTGACAATCAGCAGCAGCTGTCTCGGACTCTGGAGAAAGCAGGCGATCGGCAATAATATTCCCAATCTCAGTAAATTCATTTACTCCCATACCCCGCGTTGTCATTGCTGGGGAACCCAACCTCAGACCGCTGGTCACAAATGGTGACTCTGGATCGAAGGGCACTGTATTTTTGTTGGTGGTAACATTTACAACACTCAACATTTGTTCAGCCTGCTTACCTGTCATGGCGATAGAGCGTAAATCCACCAACATCAAATGATTATCAGTACCATTTGACACCAACTTGAAGCCCCGATTTATAAGTTGATTTGCTAGGGCGCGAGAATTCTCAATCACTTGAGCCGAATAAGCTTTAAATTCTGGCTTCAGAGCCTCGGCAAAAGCTACTGCCTTACCAGCAATCACATGTTCTAAAGGTCCACCTTGAGAACCTGGGAAAACTGATTTATCCAGCTTTTTACCTAATTCTGGGTCACGGGTCAAGATTATACCACTTCTTGGACCGCGTAGAGTTTTATGGGTAGTTGTGGTGACTACATCACAATAAGGGATGGGATTGGGATGCAGACCGCTAGCTACCAAACCGGCAATATGGGCAATATCTGCTAGTAAGTATGCACCGACTTCATCAGCAATGCTGCGGAATTTTTCAAAGTCAATTACGCGTGGATAAGCCGAATAACCGCAAATTAAAAGCTTAGGACGCTCCCTTAGCGCCTGCTCTCGAATTTGCTCGTAATCAAGCTGTTCTGTTTCCTTACTCACGCCGTAATGAGAAACAGCAAACCACTTACCCGACACATTTACAGGCGAACCGTGGGTAAGATGTCCCCCATGAGACAAATCCATCCCCATGATTTTGTCACCGGGTTGCAGCAGCGTCAGAAACACAGCAAAATTCGCTTGTGCGCCAGAATGGGGTTGGACATTCGCATGAGCGGCACCAAACAACTGTTTAGCACGGTCAATTGCTAATTGTTCGATTTTGTCAACGAACTCACAACCGCCATAGTAACGTTTACCTGGTAATCCCTCGGCATATTTATTAGTCAGGACTGAACCTTGAGCCGCAAGTACAGCAGCTGAGGTAAAGTTCTCACTAGCAATCAATTCCAAGTGATCGCGTTGACGTTGTAGTTCTTGGTTAATCAACTGCGCGATCGCCGGATCGGCAAAGGCGAGAATTTCTGAGTTATTTCTAGTCACTTGAGTTATCCTTAGAGAAAATTTTCCGAACGGTTGATGCGACAAACGCGCCATTCATGCGTCAAAGTCTTTGAAAGAGTGTCATATCAATGACAAATTTTGTCCTGACTTACTTATTATTAAATGCAACTTGGATCAATGCGTTAATTATCATAACGTTCTTTACTTATATCGACCATGAAACTGCGCTCCCCCTAAAATGTCGGTAACAATAAGGATATACACGAGGGATTAGATGCTAGTAATTTTAATCGAAGATCAAATCCTTGACCCTCACAAGGTTTGCCAATCTTGTTTACTTGCTGACAAAAGCGGTCAACCACGTTGGCGTCAAGGTCAACTGCGTTGTGGACAAGCTATCCGCAATACTAGCGAACAGCAGCCAGACCAGTACGAGTGCATGATGGGCTTCCGCATCGCCCATATAGAATAAGCGCAGATTCGCTTATAGACCGAGTAACTGCGTTATCCTAGGCTCATAGTGACTATTAAAATTTCACCATAGGAGAACGCATAATGTCTTGGCGTGGGTCTACAACAGTTTCCGATCGCATTTTTGCTTGCTTACCTTATTTGCTGCCTGTAATTGAGGTTTTTAGATTCGGAAGCTTTTTACTGGCGCAGTTTCCACCTCTACAACTTTTGTTTTTGCCCCTCATACCATTGCTGAACATTTACTATAATGTCAGTTTTGCGGGACTGATTATTTTCTTTGCTTTATTTTTCTTCGTAATCAGAAACGAAAAAATCAGTCACTTTGTTCGTTTTAACACGATGCAGGCAATTCTTTTAGATATTGTTATCTTTTTGTTTGGCATTTTGACCGAGGTTGTTGGGCTAGTTCCGGCTGGTGGTTTTGCGATACAAACCCTATCCACTACCATTTTTCTCGGCATCATGGCAGGGGTTGTATATTCTATTGCTCAGTCGCTGCTGGGACGTTACGCAGAAATTCCCGCTATTTCTGATGCAGTTTACATGCAATTGCCGCGCTAGGATTTAACGTTTGGTTACAGTGTTTTCCAAGCGACCAATACCTTCAATTTCCACGCGGACGCGATCGCCTACGTGCAATTGACCAACCCCCAAAGGCGTACCTGTGAGTATTACATCCCCTGGCTGTAGTGTCATCACTTGACTAATATAAGACACCAAAAAATCTGGAGGAAAGACCATTTGATCGATACAAGCAGATTGTACAGGATTAGCATCTTCATTTAAAAAAGTTTGCAATCTCGCTCCCGGATTTAATTCTCGGACAATCCAAGGACCCAGAGGACAAAAAGTATCAAAACCTTTGGCTCTTGTCCATTGACCATCGCGTTTTTGTAAATCCCGCGCTGTCACATCATTGGCGATCGTGTAACCCCAAATTTTGGAGTGCGCCTCCTCTGGTGTACAGTCAATAGTGCGATCGCCTATCACCAGTGCCAACTCTCCTTCATAGTCTACCCGTTGCGACTGCCGAGGATACTTAATTTCTGTCTCCGAAGCAATGATAGATGTCGGTGGCTTCATAAATATTAATGGCTCACTCGGTACGTCCGTACCCATTTCTGCTGCATGATCTGCATAATTCTTGCCCACCGCGACAATTTTTGAGGGAGAACAGGGAGCCAAGATTTGGTAACTGTCTGGTTCCAAGTTCAAATCAGTGGGTTGTCCTTGCAGCCAAGGTGGAGCATCCAACACCTGAACATCTAGGGATATTTGTAATAACCCATAGTAAATAATACCTTCTTGATTTTGAACTCGCACATACCGCTGCGCCATAACTTTTAATGAATATCCTTATTGTCTGTAATTAAAAGCTGCGATTCTTTGTAGCCACATTCCTAAACTCACAAGCCATAGCCATAAAAAGCCAAATATAAAGCGCTTTATTCAAAAAGCTTAAGATAGGTCAAGCACCCACTCAGCCAATAACATGCAGTTTCACAGGTCTTAGATTTGAACTGGGCGAAAAGAGGAGCGTTGCTGATTAAAATAGAAAGCTGGTAAGATTATAATTCCTTGTTGCTTCAGATGTTTATCGGTGTTGGTCAGAGTGCCAAGGCGAACTTTATCCAAATCGACATCTGATATTAGCAGCCTTTTTGTCCATAAGGAGACACATATACCATGAAAACAGTTTACGAAACAATGTACATCCTGCGTCCTGACTTGGGAGAAGAACAGGTAGAGCAAGCAATCAATAAATACCAGAACCTGCTTCGGGAGCAAGGTGCAGACAATATCGAAATTCAAAATCGCGGTAAGCGTCGTCTGGCTTATGAAATCAATCGAAACCGAGACGGCATCTACATCCAAATGAACTACACTGGACCTGGAGCGGCGATCGCTCCAATGGAACGCGCTATGCGTTTAAGCGAAGAAGTAATTCGCTACCTGACTATTAAGCAGGATATCCCTCAGGAAAAACCAGAAGCAGAACCGGTCGCTTCATAATCACAGAATAGGTAATGGGTAATGGTTAATGGGTAATGGGTAATGGGTAATGGTGAGCCAGCGCGGTCTTGGGGAGGCAGTGCGTTGGGCGGCTTCGCCGACTTGAAGCATCTGCCGTGGTCTCCCCCATGAGCGACTTCAGAACCCCGAAGGGGGTAATGGGTAATGGGCAATGGGGAATGGGAATGAGAGATTTTTTCCATGCCCCATGCCCCATGCCCAATTACCAATTACCTATTCTCCAATCTTTTTTCACTCTTATAATAAATTTCTCTTTTTTTCTTTTTACGGATTTAGCTAAGAATGCTACATTAACAAGTACTTGCCAAGGGTAGTACCACTGCCGTTATACCTAAGGTGTCCAAGATTCTTAACTTTAACCGTAAGCCACTGTGAGCCAAGCTGACACCTCTACCATCCAAACTCTTTCTACGGAAGCATCCCAACTGCGCCAAGAGTTGCTTCTTCGCGATCAATTAGTACAACAGTTATCTCAAGAACTCTTTCGGCTAGTTAAGGGCAATACTAATTTTATGCCCCAACGGTCGGAGACTGAAGCAGATTTGAGTCAGTTGCAAGCATTGCGAGAACAACTCCAAGCCGTTGAGGAGCAAGTGACATTTTACCAAGAGCAGATTACGACTCGTGATGCCGAGATTTATCAATTACGGCAGACAGTACAAGAATTAAGCGATCGCAGTCGGATGTTGGAACAAGTAGTACAAGAATTACCGCAAATTTACCGACGTAAGTTTGAGGAACGTATGTCTCCAGTCAGAGAAAAAGTCGCAACCCTACAACGGGAAAATCGCCAACTGCAAGCAGAATTGCAAAGCGTCAGCTATCGGTTAGCACTCAAAACCCGCACCACTAGTCACAGCGGTATTGATTTGCCTAATTTTTCTCGTCCGGTATCCGATCAACCAAATATTTCTACCCCCCAGAATGCCTGAAGTTGTAACGAAAGCAACAAACTGCGGGGCAAAAAATTAGAAGATTCAATTTGACATCCTGTAAGTTAATCGTGTCAATTTTTTAATCGGTCAGCTTTAACTTTCTAGCTGCATAATTACAAAAAATATGTTAATATAATTAACTCTGTGGAAGTGGTTGGTACTTATTCTCTAAAAGTAAACAACCATAAAAGACAGGTAACATCAGTATTTCTTACAGGTAGAAGTAGCGATTGGTTATGGCTAACAAGTAACCATACCCAAACGTTATTGATATGGCGAGGTGATAGGGCTAGTTGAAGAAGTTATGCTGTGAAAAATTGCTCTATTAAATTTATTCTATGCATAACTTAAATTACTACCAGCCCTTGCATTTATCAGATGCGATTTGGATTATAAAAAGCGTGAAATTTATCTAAAACGACTGCGCTCGTTTATTGCTGAACCTGGACGGCAATCTAGGTATAAACAGTGATGTTTATTTAGAGCGTGATTGATAGTGCTTAACTGCGCTTTTCGCCTCACCATTATTCTCTCTATGAGATATAATCTCAGCCTGATACCACCAAACTGGTATCATTGGCAATGGTGAATATATCTTGGTAAGTATCAAAAATTTCAAAAACAGAGTCTAGTTGGGTAAGTTCCAAAATTAACCGCACAGAAGCCGAACAATTGCAAATAACCAAGCGACAACCGCTTTGTCTAGCTATTTTCAGTCCTTTTACTAAGGGAACCAAGCCAGAACTATCCATTAAATCGACTTCAGCTAAATCAATAACCCAGAGTTGATCGCGCTGAGGCTTCACGGTAGCCATTTGTTCGCTCAAAGCCTTACCACCTTCTCTGTCTATGCTTCCTTGGGGTTTGAACAAAATCACTTGACATTCTTGTGCGATCATGAATTTTACAGGGTAGTTGGAATTCAAAAAAACAGGAAAACAACATTAATACTGCTTTTCTTTCAATCAAAAGCTTACTGGTTTTACCTTATACCAAGGTTCAGACAGCAATGCTTTTAAAAGAGATATCGTCAGTATTCATGCCGTATAATTTGTGTTAACTTTAATTAATATAGGCATAAGCTTCAAAGAAATTCGGTAACATCCGTATCTTTTACTAAATTTTTATATTTTTTGTAGAGATTTATAAAGTTTATATAAATTTTTTGTGATTTTGTTACCGTAAATCTGCGGATATGATATGAAACCAGAGAAATTATAGAGAAAATGAATAATAATTATTGAATGTTGTCTATATAACAGGTGGAATTTAATTGACACACCACTGAGAAAAGAGCAAAGATAGATAGTAAAAGTAAAAATTTGTTTCATATGGCGGTGCTGGATGTCTCTTGAGTTTATATCGCTAGAAAACATCCAGGAAGTTGCCCACCAGTATGGTTATTGGGCTGTATTTTTGGGAATTTTGTTAGAAAATTTAGGAATTCCCCTTCCTGGTGAAACGGTGACTTTAGTAGGTGGGTTTCTTGCTGGCAGTAATGAATTGAATTATTGGCTGGTTTTGGGTGATGCGATCGCAGGTGCTGTGATTGGCGGTATCTGCGGCTATTGGATTGGTAGATTCGGCGGTTGGTCTTTTTTGTTGCGAGCTGGTAGCATTTTTCGGATTTCCGAACAGCGGCTACTGAATATTAAAGAGAAATTTAGTGAAAATGCTGGTAAAGCTGTATTTTTTGGGCGCTTTTTTGCATTACTGCGAATTTTCGCTTCGCCACTAGCAGGTATAGCTGAAATGCCCTTTGGTAAATTCTTTTTGTATAACTTAGCAGGGGCAACTACCTGGGCTAGTGCAATGGTGACATTAGCTTTCTTTGCGGGGAAAATTGTTCCCTTAGAACAATTGGTTGCTTGGGCAAGTCAATTTGCTCTAGCCGCGTTGCTAATTCTGGTTGCAGTGATAGTTATACCACTGTGGCTGGAGGCTCGGCAAGCCAAGGAATTAGGGAGTGGGGAGTAGGGAATTGGGAATTGGGAATTGGGAATTGGGAATTGGGAAAAAGGTAATTGGTAATTGGGCATTGGGGATTTCTCCTTGTCTCCTTGTCTCCTTGTCTCCTTGTCTCCCCATTCCCCATTCCCGATTACCCATTCCCCATTCCCCATTACCCATTACCCATTTTCACGCCGTTTGCAGTCAGGTTAGCGATCGCTTCTACCAAAATCATCGGCTCAACTGGTTTAGCTAGATAAAGTTGAAAGCCAGCTGCCAACGCCCATTTTTCATCTTCGTTTCTGCCATAAGCCGTCAAAGCGATCGCTCTTAGCATTTCGCCTTTTCCTGTCTCATTTAGCCTGATTTGACGAATCAAATCGTATCCATCGGCATCTGGCATTCCAATATCACTGATGAGTATATCTGGCTTGAGTGTTTCCAAAACTTGCAAAGCTTTCTTAACTGAGGAAACTGCTGTTACTTTTGCACCTTCCTCTTCTAAAATCATCGACAGCAACTCGAGCGTATCATCGTCATCATCAACAGCCAGCACTTGCACCCCATTGAGAAGTTGAGTTGCGTTGAATGAGACTTCATCTTTATTAGTTGGTGCATTGTTTAATTGAGGTTCAACAGTCGCAAGTGGTAGACGCACTGTAAAAGTTGCTCCCTGTCCTTTTCCTTTACTTTCTGCTGTGACAGTTCCCCCGTGAAGTTCCACTAATTGCCGAACGATCGCTAATCCTAAACCAAGTCCATTGCGAGAGTGGGAAAATTTACTATCTGCTTGGCGAAATCGCTCGAAAATATAGGGGAGAAAGTCCGAGGTAATACCTTCACCTGTATCGCTGACTGTAATTTGGGCATGGGGGGATGGGGAGGGGGGAGAGGGGGGAGAGGGGGAGGACAAGGGAGAAATTCCTGTTTGTCCCCCTTGTCCCCCGTGTGCCCCGGGGGCCCCGGGGGCCCCGGGGGGCCCGGGGGCCCC
>JAESGF010000339.1_pt1 | contig 12406 bp, 11 predicted proteins | sample 9269621 | NCBI WGS metagenome assembly JAESGF01 (sample SAMN14515066, study PRJNA621663) | algae metagenome | isolation source: Tolypothrix carrinoi HA7290-LM1 and co-occurring heterotrophs from dry rock... | place: USA: Makauwahi cave, Kauai, Hawaii | collected 2011-01-06
ACGAGTTAAAAACTAGGGTAGTGAAAATTCTGGAAGCGCTGACTGTTGATGTCATCACTTCTTTGGCAGCTTGGGATTACATTATCCAAGCATTATCTGTAGCAGGTATTTAACAAAATGGTATCAGCATCCCAATCAAATGTTATTGGTTTGTGGGTCAAGCACAACTGCTGTAAAGCGTCGCTGTGTTCGTTCAACTCCTTAAATACGATAGTTCTCGCGTTGTTGTCGGTGTGGAAATAAATTTTAGAATCGTACACATCACCAGTGGTAAACGCCCGGTCAAGTCGTATACCTTTACCCCAAAAATAATTAATGATGATGTTGCCCTTTGTTAGCTCGTTAGAGCCTTGCGCCAGTCGCCAAGTCAACGGCTGATTGAGTTTGGCTAATTCATCTTTGAGTGCTACTTTTTCTAGAGATATCTGCTCTATTTGAGCGATTAAATCATAAACTTGTGATCGCATCTCTTCGAGAGAGTTGACATTATCCTCCAGTTGCTCACCGAGGTTATTTAACTTATTGTTTTGGTATTGCTCATACTCCCTGAGTAAACTTTGTGCTTTAGTCTTAGGGGTCATGTCAGCAAGAGCGGTGTAAGCGTCATCAAGGGCGCGACGTTCGTCTAAGTTGAGTAAATTTCTAAACCTTACTTTGAGTGCAATCTGCTCATCAACAATGCGAGAGAATATGTTGAGAGTATCAGTAACTATGTCCGACAATTCCCCATCAATCTCTAGAATGCCTGCTAGTAATTCGCAGTGTGTATCAAAGTGTATATCTAATTTGTCTTTAAAAATCTGCAAGTTTTCGTGAATCGTTTGGTATTCATCATTATCAAGCTTCTTACTTATTGATTGGTCGAGACTGTTGAAAAAATTGTAAATTCTCTCGTTAAGGTGGTCATGTACCAACCCTTTAAAAACGTCAATCATCTCTTGATAACGCATATCTTCTTGGTTGATTTTTGATGTAAGTTCATCTGATTTTTGTTCAAAGTTGCTAATAGCGACTTGTACCTTATTTCTCAACTCATCAATAATTTTATTCTTGAGAATAATTTCATCTGTGGCGGTTGAGAACTTATGCTGTAACTCGGCTTGCAGTTGTTCACTCTGCTTTAAAACTTTGGTTTGTTGCTCATGCTTGTTGTTGAGAAGTTGCCACTCGCGAGTTTTTCCGGTTATCAGTTCGCCTAATTGGTCATTAGCTTTCTTATGGTTAGAACGGCTGATGGTTTCACTAGCAACAGCTACCGAGCCGCTCATCAAGGCAATATTTAAAGCAAGCGGCTTTGTATTTTCATCAGTTTTCATGAAGCTAAGAACCCCACCCAAACACAGTAAACCAGCGGCAATTGTTAGACCGCGTGTTGCAGATTTCAGTAAAATAGTCATAATTGAAAAACTCTTATTTTTGGTAATGGGGGAGTTTAACGCCTCCCCCGTTTTCATTTAGCTTTCAAATAACTGCGCTTCTAACTCTTCGCGCTTTGCTTCGTTTTCCCTAAAGGAACCTTCAATCTCAAGCCTTAAGCGGTCGTTTTTGGCTTGTTGGGCTTGATACTTAAGCTGCCACTCATCTTCTATACCATTGGTTAGATTCAGCGTGCCCTGTGTGGCTACACGTTGCTGATAAAGTAACTCTTCAGACTGTTCAAGCTTGCTTTGCTCGGTCTGATATCTGGTATCTGCAATCTGGTTTTTAACTACCTTTGTTGCCGTCTCTACGCCTGCCGTAGCGAAGTCAACAAAATCGCCAATTAATCGGCGTTGCTCTGAGGCGATCGCTACGACTTTTCGCCCTTGTTTGATTTTCTCGTGGCGTACCTCCAGCGCGTTATTTTGGCGCTGAATTTTTAGTTTTTCCCTGTTAGCGTCCGCCGCCTTCATTTCTGGAATATTGCCATCGGCTTGGTAGGGGTTACTACCTAGCAAATCACCGATTTCAATCTCCTTAATCCCGTACTCTGAGGCGATTTCAGAAGCTTTTGCTAATGATTGGGTGTGAGTATCTGTCACTGTGCTAGAACCACCGCTGACGGCATTCTTGATGGTTCTAGCTGCACGTTCAACACCTTTGCCAACTTGGGCAACTGTTCGCACACCGTCAACGACCGATTCTGCTGGTTTGGTAAAACGTGCCTTTACGCGCTCTCTGGCTATCGCGTCATTCTCTTGAGACTGTTGATCAACCGTTTTACCTTTCTCGGCTGCATAGCGTTTGGAGCCTGTGAGAGAACCGTTTTCTTTTTTCTTTACTGGCATATGCGATAATTCCTTAAAGTCTGATTTGTCTGAGTCAGATAATTACGGGGCAGGATTGATTCACAGTCTTTCCTGCCTATTCATTAGAAATCGAGTTCTAATCCGCTATCGAGTAGACGTTGAATCGTCGGGTCGATTTCGATATGATTGCGTTCGTTGTGATCGCCGTCGATATTGGGAACGAAAGCAGGCTGAAAAGGCTCGAAAGTAGATGAATCGAAACCGATAGGCACGGTCTGCGGCACGGGCGCTGGCTTATTGCCTATTTGATAATTCAGTAGACGAATATCAGTTAAAAGATAGTGAAGAACTTCTGTAAGACTGCTTTCATCCATATCTTGAGAAAGTTGCTGCAAAAACTGAAGATTTCGCCCAGATACTGAGATTCTCTGTGATTTCATGATGTTACAATTGAAAGGTAAAGATTCTCGTGTGGGATTTTTACTAAGAACAGCGCTAAAAAGCCGACACGCTAATCAGTCGGCTTTTTAGTGTCTAATCTTTCGCGATCGCCGCTTGGAGAGCAGTTAATCCGTCTTCTAAACAAATATCGCAACCATAGTAAGCTTTGAGCGAATATCGATCCCAATCTTGATGACGTTGCGCGGATTGGATTGCTTCTAGAGCTTGTTGTAAATAAAACTCGCAAGAGCGTTTCTGTGTTCCAAAATCAAAGCTAGTGTCTGCGTTATCAAGGTCAGGCATTTGACTTTCCAAACAACAATATTCGTATTCAAAATTCATAAACATCTTTCCCTGCGGTCATCGCCGCGATGTGTGCAATCGACATTGAATTGATAGAAATCTGTCGCAGGCGAAACGAGAGCGATTAAGCTCAATATTGTTGCTAAAATGAGTGGCATGGTTTGATTATTGTTTTGTGGTCGAATCATTGACCGGGATCACCGTCCAAAGTAGCCCGGTCTTTGACTTTTAGGCTTCGATTAACTCGTTTCGGAGAGATTGATAAATTTCATGCTCTTCAGTTGAATAAGCTTGCGTTTGGTCTACGAAATTTTCAAGAAAACTATATAAGTCTCTCAAACTACCACAGTATTTTTCTTTTCCTATAAGTGCTTCACTAACACCTATGAATTCTTCATTATAATCAGCCCTAAACTCATCTAATTTTTGAAAAAGTCGCTCAGAAAGTATATTGACTTCAATTTTACAAGCAGTAAAATTAACATATTCATCAAGGAAAATCTCAGTTTCAACATCTTCTAATTCATCGCTATAAGGTTCTATTTTAACCATAAAAGCTTCAAGTAAATTAACTAAATCTGCTACAGAACCGCTTGTTGCTTCAATAAGATGAATGCTAATCTCTTCGCATTCTTCGGGATATCGAAAAACGAAATTGCGTAAAATTACAAAAAGTCGTTCGGAACATACATAAAGTTGGGCTTTGTTAGCTTTAAAACGTCTTGCATTATCTTGTTTGTTGCTGTGGTTTGATGAATTAATCATTAAGTTTAGTTGGTAGTTGAGCTAGTGCTGCCTGGATTGGCAGTAGATAGCCGTGTATTGAAGTATGTATACACACTTATGTTTACCTTTAGGGCGCGTGTAAAGTCGCACCAAACTTTTAAATTTTACATTAATGTATGCGATGTCAAACTTACCCACTTAATCAACAAAAACCAGTAACCGTGTGCGTTGCAGGAACGGACTTGTGAGATTGCAATCGTGTTTCTCGCCTCGACTTCTTTAATATAATCAATAAATAAAGTAATTGCAATGCTTTTACTATATTATTTGTTTATGGTTTTTGCTTGTATCATAAATAATTAGTATAGTAAAAGCAATACTTTTATAGTTAAACTTGTAGTGACAGTAAAAGCACAGCAAATGTATTATAAGGAGATTCCATGCATGCTCTAATAAGCTTTATGACCCGTAAGCGCAAGCCTGTCTCTTTTAGAATTGACGAATTAGTAGTTGAAACCTTAGCAAAACTCGCTAAAGAAGAGAACGCTAGTGTTAACAGATTCATCGAGTCCCATTTTTTCAAGTTAGGTAAGGAAAAAGGATTAATTTCTCAAGATACCGAGCTTTTAGGTGAAACACGAGGTAATAAAGAAAAATGATTAATAACGAACCACAAAAAATAAAAGAAATCAATTTAATAATTAAAGGGTTAGAAAGTCAAAAAATAAACATTTTTTATGATAACTCAATTGATTTAAATGCAAAAATGTTTTGTTTTGAAGCTATAGAAACTTATTATTTATTAGGGGTAGATTATTTTTTAAATAAAACTTGGGGACTTCGTAGAGTTTACAAATCGAAATCTAAATTATCTCCAGACGCTAAGTTATTAGGGGAATTTTTTAACGCCACTTACGAAATTTGCAAGGAAACTTATTTTAATCAAAAGATATCTGGTTATAACTTATTGTGGAAAGATGGCTTAACTTGGTTCGGTCACTGTTTGCGAGATTATTTGTCAATTGATTTAATAGATACTTTTTCAAGCAACGATAACGATAACAAACGAACGCGGTTAGCAAAAATGAAAAAACGTTTACGTACATTAGAATCACCAGAATTTCCGCTACCTGATAGATTGCATATTAGCGAATACAATCCATATTTAGAATACGGTCGCGATGGATTAGCATTAGTGGCAATGATTGAATCGGCTTATTGTTTAGCGAGTCGAAAACCTGCTTTTGAAAAAAATTATTGGCAACCATATCTAGCAGCTTACGAAGCGATAATTAATCGAATGGAATCAAATAATGTAGTTTTCAAAGTTAGCGGTGATGAAAAAGCCTTGAATGTGAATTTTAGAGCTACTAAAAATGGTGCTATTAGTAACAAAAGTATACGGTATTCTAAGTAATATTTAGTACATTTTTAACACGCATCGCCTGAAACTAGTGCTATGTATAGCTTACAGCGTTCCCGAAACACGTTGTCAGAATTGAAAATAGCTGTGCGAACATAAAAGAATACAAAAAAGCCGTCGATGTAGGCACATGCGACGACTAATCAAAAAATAAGTTCTGATTGAATTATGAAACAGAATTCTAAAAATGTAAACACACTTGTGGATACATTAAATAATAGTTTACTCTCTCAAAGCTTTATTTCATTATCGCACGTTTGCGTCCGTTGCGGAAGTCATCAGTTTCGAGAAATCTTAGAACCTGTTAACAGCCCACATCATGCAAGAATTGTGTGTGGTGAATGCGAAAAATTTAAAGCTTGGCAAAAAGACCCCGCCATCAGCGAAGCGTATCACGAAAGAATAATCTTAATTGATAAGTTGTTGGCAACGCATAAAACAAATAGTTGGGAAACAAACTTTCTTAAAGATATTCGTCAACCCCGTGTTTTAACTGGCAGGCAGCCTGTAAAACTTTCGCAAATTTGTAAACGGTTGCTGCCAGATATCTCCGCAAAGCCGGGAGAATACGATGAGATAGTTGATTGGCTTTGGGGTGACGCGCCCTAATCGCAATTGCCTAGCATCCGATACCGCATACTTCCAGATGGCGCAAAGCAAAACCCCGCTGGTGCGAGGCGGGGTGGGCTAGCGGGAACGAGCGGGAACGAGCGAGAGCGATTAGGCAGGACGCATACTTTTGACTTCTGTAAGCTGTTTCTCAACGTCTAATAGCCGCTTAGATAAGTTCAGTACCTGCGCTTCTAGACCTTCCGATTTACCCATGTATGACCTAGCTGATGCAAGTACAAATTCACTGAGATTCATATCTCTAGATTCTGCAAATCGTTTCAATTCATTCAATTCTTCTGGATTAATCCTAATGTTTAAGCGAGTTTCCTTAACAGATGACATATCCAAACCTTAATAAGCGTTTCAACTTTCAATTTAACATATCAGTATCCCAAAGTCATCCCGCTGGGTGTGACAGTTAACAAAGTGAACTATCTTTGTTAACAATGTGAGTACTACGGGATAAATTAAATAGGTGAGCTAAACACCTCACATCAAACTACTTCAATAAACAATAAGGACACAGTAAATGGGAATTCAAATCTCTCGCGTCGGCAAACTCGTAATTGGTGAAGACGGTTTTGTAACAGCAACTTTACACAGTTTAGAGGCGCAGGATTCAGTTGATCCACAAGGTCGAGAACGCACTCAACTTGAATGGATTTTTAAAGTTTCAACAACTAAAGGAACTTCAGATAAATATCTGTGGACAGGGTTAAATATTAACGCTGAAAAAACTTATTATCCTATTGATGCCAACGGCGTTGTGAGTACGGAAGGTCAATACAATAAGTTAACACAACTATTACTCAGTTTGGGTTTACTTACAGACTTACAGCTACATAGCAATGAAGATGTTGATATCGACATCGAAACGTTAAAGGGTAAAACTTTCAAGTTTAAAGTAATACCTAACAAAAACAAGCCAAGTTTGTCTGATGTCGATGTCAGCACGATTAAGTTAATCGAGAATGCTGAATCAAACACTAAAAAGTTAACTGTCGGCACGTCAAAAGCTTAAAGAAATGGGTGGATTGCAGCCCACCCGTTATCAAAACGTAAACGCCAATCACGACTTTCTCAGGGCTGTGATTGGCATCACTAATAGGATTTTAAATGGCTATTCGTATTGATGTCGATAAATTAAAGAAATCTGTTCTTGATACTACAAGTATACCACAGTGTAGTGCTGAAAAATTATCTGATAATCATTTTCAGGAATGGGTTAACTCAGGAATAGCGCCTGAGATTATTCATTTAAATGTGCGGTCACTTGCTGGACAACAAATTATTGACCATCTCAATATTGGCGATTTGAATGCATGGGCGCTAAATCGACGTTATCGTGATGTGTTAAAAGGTGGGTGGGCTTGCGGTAGCTGTTTTAAACCGGACATCCCACGACAAAATAAGAATAAACTTGTTAAATATGAAAATCCGTCCGGTGTTTCGCCTGAACCAATTTTATTAGAACTCACAGAGGAAATGTGGCAAGCGATCGCCGCTAAATGGAACGTGAGGAAATCTCCCGATATCGATGGGTGGAAGTGGGTTAAAGCAAATCCTATAATTCCGGTAGCTACTGCCGAAGGGGTAAAAAAGGCTGGCTGTCTAATTTCGCAAACTTTAATCCCTACAATCGCGTTCACAGGGCATAGCGCAGCATATGAAAAAGATGGGGATTTACGATTTAGTGAATTTATTCATCCTGATAGAAATATCATCATTTGCTTCGACCGTGATAAAAAATATGCTACAACTAAAAGTGTTAGCAGAACTATCAAAGGTGCAGGCTGGAGGCTCAACCCTAAAGGCAAGCCTGCAAGAGCCAAACTCAGTATTGTGCGTTGGTGGTCGGAAGAAAAAGGAATTGATGACGTGTGGCGCGAACATGGTCAATCTGAAGTTATCAATTTAGTTGAAAATGCAGTTCCCTGGAAACAGTGGGTAGATACATCTTACTCACTACTTGGTTACGAGCCTAATGTAAAATTCAATTCTTCTAAATGGCAACTAATAGATATTCCAGATAATGTTCAATTAGTTTGTTTGAAAGGTAAAAAAGGCTCTGGTAAAACTTGGTGTTTAGAACAGTTAACTAAAGAAGCCAAAGAAAACGGACAGGCATCAATTGCAATTACTCATAGAATTCAATTATCAGAAGAGTTAGCAAAACGTTTAGGGTTGACTTATATTAGCGAACTTGACGAAAAAGTAGATGGGGCAAAAAATATTACATTATGCATTGATTCATTAGGAAAAATTAATCCTGAAAGCTTCAAAGGGGGATTGATTATTTTTGATGAGATTGTTCAAGTATTAGAGCATTTTTTAATTGGTGAAACTTGCTCTCATAAGCGTCAAAAAATACTAAAAACTCTGAAAAAATTGATGCAGCTTATCATTAATTCAGGTGGACGTATTATCATTGCTGATGCTGATTTGAATGCCAACACTATTAATTTTTTCGTTGGTTTAATGGGTGAAACAGAACCATTTATCATTGAAAACACATATCGTGAACAAGCTTATGATTGTTATTTGAGTGATGGATTTTTAGCTGTTTCTGGAAACCGAGTTATTAAAACCCCTGCTGATATCGTTGGGGTTGCACTACAAAAAGCTTTAGCAGGAGAGCGAATTTTTATTGCTTGCACGGGACAAAAAGAAGAGTCAAAATGGGGTTCTATTAGCTTGGAAGGATTATTTTTAAAACATGGTATCAGTTCTATTTTGCGTGCTGATTCCGATACTGTAAAAGAGCCTCAACATCCAGCATTTAGAGCCACAAGTACAATAAATGCTTTGTGCGACCAATATCAAGTTATCATTGCCACGCCAAGTCTAGGAACCGGAATCAGTATTGAGAATTATAACAAATTTAATTTAGTAACAGGCATTTTTACAGGTGTAGGCTCTCCCGATGCTGCAAGACAATTTTTAATGCGCGTTAGGGATATTGGTACCCCGCGTTTAATTTATGCTGCTGATAGAGGTCTAAATGACCAATTTATCAGCTTAGGATATTCAGAAAAAACTGTAAGCGAACGTACAAAAGAGTTGCGTGAATTTCAAGAAAACTGCCTTACAGAACATGACAATCAATGGTCTGAAGAATATCCAGAAATTAAATACTGTAACAGTTCCCGCGTATTTTTTGATAATTTAATAGCTGAAAAAAATTATCAAAATATCAACTTTAAAAATAGTATTCGTGAAGGTTTACTAAGTGAAAATGTTAACGTTATAGACATTAAAATTGCCACAGATATGTTTTCATGTCAGTTTGATTTACAAAACTTGTTTGATGAAATAGGTACTATAAGCGCTGAAAATGTAGAAGAATATCGTTTGAACCTTCAAGCACAAGAAATACTTGGAAAAGAAGAATATGAAAAACTAAAAGGTGCGACAGAATTAAGCGAAGAAGAAAGGCTAGCTTTAGAAGCAACAGTCTTATCTAACAAATATGGTGGTGTGGAAGTAACTGAAAAACTTATTACCAAAGATAGTGAAGGATGGTACAACAAAATCAAATTATTTTATGCTTGCACTGTAGGTTATGAAGTACAAAAAAATATCCAAGCATTAGTAGGAAATAGTCAATTAAAAAAAGGTGACGGTATTATTATTGAACATGATTTTGTTCAACGTCAAAACTTATTAAGTCAAGCTGAATTTGTACGAGCTACGGAAATATTAGATTTTATTGAATCTGAGCATGTTTTTAATAAAACCGATGATGAGTCAATAAATCTATACAATGATATGGTTGAACAAATATCTAATATCAATTTAATTTTTAATCAGCAAATTAAGAGTAATCAATACGAAACAGATAAGTTTAGTTTTCAATTAATACTTTTGATCGCAGATTTCATAGGTAGTATAAGTTTAGATAAAGGTAGAAAAAGAGTTAATAAAAAACAAGTACGTAATTACCAGTTAACTATTCCAGATGACGGGCGTAATGAAATATTTGAAGCTTGGCTTATTAAAGATAAAGAAACAGAAATGCGATGGTTTGAACGTAAAAAAGAATGGGAAATTAAGAAACTTATCAGCATTTGCACTGAAGATATATCAATTTCAGATTTCATTAAATTGAAAGAGTCTCAGCTATTTGATGAAGTTTTGGAACGTGTAGACATTAGAACTCGTACTAAGATACTGAACAAACTTGAAGGAATTAATTTTAAAGAGTCTGAAAAAATCTTCATTGATGCTCTTGATGCAAATGCAATAGATAATTTATTTAAAACACTTAAAACTTGGACTGTTGCAGCAATTGACTCAGAAACTTTTGGTAATGACAAACCTAACAAAAAAGGTGAGACAAAGGAAGGACTACACAAAGCTAAAGGGCATATCCGCCTAATCCAAATTAGCAATGCCGATACAACTTACACAGTTGATTTTGGTAATCGCAAGAGTTTAACTAGACACAAAGCACTAGAAAACTTTAAACAAGGTTTTGTTGATTTGTTAGCACGTAAAGATTTTACTGTTATAGGACACAACCTAAGCTTTGATAACGGGTTTTGGAAACATACCTTTAATACTCAAGCCTATTGCACTTTTGAAGATACAATACTAGGGTTTAAGACTTTCTTTGGAATCTACAACGGAAATAATGCTTGGGATGGTGGTTTTGCACTTGGAACGGTTGTAGAAATGTTCCTAGGTATTTCAATGGACAAAACAGAACAAAAGAGCGATTGGGGAGGGATACTAACAACAGCACAAATTGAATATGCAGCACGAGATCCACACCTCAACTTCCTACTATGGCAATTCCTTCATAAGCTCTACAAAAACCCAGCTAAATATGGTTTTGCAAAACTTGCTAAATGGGATATGATGCCAGCTTGGAAGTTAGAAAATGCAACCATTGAACCTCTTAACGAGATTGAATTAAACGGACTACCAATTTGCGAAAAAGCATTACGAGAATTAGAACAAAAGACAGAAACAGCAATCAAATTTAACCTAGAACAATGGAATTTATTAGTAAATGCTAATAGTGAAATATCAGACCAATTTGCACCTACACAGACCGCAAAACTAGTTACTTACCTAAATCAAAAATACGATTTAACTCTAAAAAGTGCCGAGAAAAAAGTTCTAGGTGACTATGCAGCATTACCTGAAGTTAGAGCTAGATCGACTAACTCATCATTACAAAACTACAAAACACGACTAAGTAAGTTAAGCACTAGTTTAATTAACTACAGTAGAGCTAAAACTTTCTTTAATCCACTAACAGGAACAGGACGCACATCTAGTGGAGGTAAATTTGATGACATTGTAAATATTCAATCCATACCAGCTAAAGTTGATAACTATCTTAAAGAACTTCAAATACCTTCTATAAGGTCAATCTTTAAAGTTAAAAAAGGTAAAGTGCTTATTATTGCCGACTTAGCTGCCGCTCATGCTCGAATTGCAGCCGACTTTGCTAATGACGAAACTGGTAAACTAGCCCAAAATGATGAAAATATTGATGCTCATTCCGTTTTTGCTTTACTAATAGCTCAATCAATGCCTCTTAAGTTTATAGAGAAAGGACTACCAGCAAGATTCGTAATGCATGACCTAGATATCAAGATTGATGTCGAGCAACTTAGGTTAGATTACAAAGCAAATAAAGATAACTTTGAGTCTATTCTTAGTAGTGAAGGTATGGACAAATATCTTTTAGCAGATGTCACGATTGAAGATAAAGAGCTTCTAAAAAATTTCAAAATTAGCACTAAGTCAGTTGATATTTGTAACCAGCTTAGAGGTCTAGCAAAAAATATCTTTTACGCAAAATTAAACGGCGCTAGTGCTGGAAGAATCAAAGCTGAGTTAGCCGGACAAATTAAAATTACCGCTACTGACACTGAGGCAAAACTCGCAAGTGATCGGTTTGATAAACTTTATCCTCAACTAGCAGCTTACTGTAAAGAAGTAGTACAAAAATTGAACAAAGAAGAAAATCAAATTTGGATTAATGGTCAACTGTTCGGAATTAGCGAAATAGCAGAAACTGGGCAAAGACTGCTTTTTAACTTAAAAGTTAATAATGAGGGTGATATTAAAGTGCCTGCTACAGCAGTAATTGCTAGCCAATGGAGTAGGACAGAAGCAACAGTGATGAAACGAGCTTTAGCACTAACTCATGCATTAATTAAAAAGCATTCTGAATGGGGTGCAAAATTAGTAAATATGGTGCATGATGAAGTGGGTGTTGAGTGTGATGAAATACATGCTCCTAAGGTTGCCAAAATGGTTGCTTGGGTAATGGCTCGTGAGTTTAAAAAAGAACTTAAAAATGGAGTTACTCACGGTGGTACTGACTTTACTAATGAACATAAAGAAAAATATTTATTAGATGCAGTAGGAAATCCAATACTAGATGCTAAGGGTAAGAAGAAAACAGATGATAGATTCACTACTTCGATATATTCAATGATCGGTGACAACTGGGGAATTAAATAACATCGTCACCTAGTCGTTTCCACGTCATCATCTAATGCGATCGCCCGTCCCCATTTCTTTGTTAAAGGGGGTGGGGATTTTTGGTTGGTAAAAGAGTTTTATACTTAGTATAAATTATACAGAGACACCGCGACGCACTAAATGGGGAGAAGGTATTATAGAGCGAGGGGGTGTCTCACTTGCTGAAAGC
>JAESGF010000340.1_pt1 | contig 12371 bp, 8 predicted proteins | sample 9269621 | NCBI WGS metagenome assembly JAESGF01 (sample SAMN14515066, study PRJNA621663) | algae metagenome | isolation source: Tolypothrix carrinoi HA7290-LM1 and co-occurring heterotrophs from dry rock... | place: USA: Makauwahi cave, Kauai, Hawaii | collected 2011-01-06
TTGCTTTCTAATTATTTAATTCAGCAACTAAAACGCCCAAGTATTCTTATGCGCTTGGTTTGATTTAGATTGTCGCGAGGTAGAGCGCAGCCCTGCCCGCTATTTGTGCCAGTTGCGTAAGTCCTAAGTTAATTACTGATTTGAAATTAGTGGTTTCTGGCAATGTTCAATTATAAAACCAAAAAACAATGGCTGGCGATGATTTTGCTAAGTTTGATATCTGCGCTAATATTAGCGATCGCCTCCATATCTTTCTCAATATATTCTTACGGTAACAATAACAATCTTATCAAAGCTGATGCGGCAATTGTCCTCGGTGCAGCAGTTTGGGGAGAAGAACCATCTCCGGTTTTCCGCGAACGAATAAATCACAGCATTAATCTTTATAAAAATGGCGATGTTCTAATGATTATTTTTACTGGGGGAATTGGCGAGAAAGGTGAATCTGCGGAAGCGATCGTTGGTAAACGCTATGCTATAACCCAAGGAGTCAAATCAGCGGATATTCTGATTGAAACTGAATCTCGAACTACTAACCAGAATCTCAAAAACGCTCAAAAGGTAGCTGATGAATATCAATTAACTAAGTTTCTTATTGTTAGCGATCCTTTGCATCTTAAGCGTTCCGTGTTGATGGCGCAAGATTTGGGAATGGATGCGTATCCATCACCAACACCGACTACTCGTTATCGCAGTTTGAATAGTCAGTTGGAGTTTCTCATGCGAGAAACGTATTTTTATTTTGTTTATCTTGTGTTTAAAATTTAAAATAATGTAGTGGGCACGAAGAGTGCCCATTTTGAGCGATAAATCGCTCACCCTCCGGGTTCTGAAGTCGCTCATGGGGGAGACCACGGCAGGTGCTTTATGCCGGGGAACCCGTCCACCGCACTGCCTCCCCAAGACCGCGCTGGCTCACTATTTAATTTTTTATTAACCTTCGATGAACTTCAGAGAAACACCGTTCATGCAGTAGCGCTTACCGGTGGGTTTAGGACCATCGTCAAATACATGACCCAAATGTCCGCCACAACGATGACAATGAACTTCAGTTCTAGTCATAAATAATGACTTGTCTACGGTTGTAGCGATCGCACCTTCGATTGGTTGGAAAAAACTGGGCCAGCCTGTGCCACTATTAAATTTTGTATCAGATTTAAAAAGTGGCAAATCACATGCTGCACACACATAAGTACCCTTATCATACTCTTTATCCAGCGGGCTAGTGTGAGCGCGTTCAGTTCCATGTTGACGCAGCACTTTATATTGTTCTGGTGTTAAAATAGTACGCCACTCTTGTTCAGTTTTCTGAACTTCAAACTCGTTATTTGAGATTGCCATAACTTCTGACCTGCCAAGTAAATAATGTGATAACCATGCTGTGCCAAGTACTGTTGCACCAGCCTGCAAAAAATGCCGTTTATTCATAATTTAACGTATGTTCGTTCTTATTTGATTTGGCTTTCCTTTTTGTCTAAGATTGTTGGCTAATTGAGAATAGGTAATTATTTTTATTATCCATTACTCATTACCGACCTCACGGTTAATATCAGCGGAACTAACGAACCTGATATTACTTACTTTTATTTATTTAGTGCAAGCAATTACTTGCGTATATACTTAATTATACTCGTTCTGCTGAAAAAACGACTTAGAGAAGCGATCGCAATGATAGATAACTTTAGTAGCGCTCAAGAATGGATCGTTGTATTTGGCTATGTAGGTTTTACACTCTTTGTCGCGTGGTGCGTGTTCGCTACAAAGAAAAAATAAACCAAGATTTACCGGCTTATAGCTGACAACTTATGACGACTTCGGAAAAAAACTGCATATCAGCTTGCCCGCATCGTTATGCTTAAATGGTAAAACAGTTTTATCTTGTTGAATTTTAACTCTAGAGCGGCAGTTGTAGACCTCGATAGGTGTTTTAATTCCATCAAAACTAATGGCTGCTCTGTATTCCCAATAATTTTTCGCGCTTCGTTTTATACTGAGAATACAAATCCGGTGATTGTCGTAATTGCGGCATACAGCGGCTTTAGCCGGAAGCGCCACTGAGAAAGAAAGTATTAATAGCAGCACAAAGATAACATGTTTGATCATTTGTGATATTCGATGCTTTTGGGTTCTGGGAAATTGCCTATATTGTAGAGACGTTCCAATGGAACGTCTCTACGACGGTTGCTGTTAATTCAGACGCCAAATTTTGATAATATTGTCAGCACTACCGCCACTAGCAATAGTTCGTCCATCCGGACTGATGGCGATCGCATAAACATAGCCAGAATCTTTCTTTAATGTGCGAATTTCTCGCCCGGTTGCTGTATCCCACAATTTGATTGTGTTGTCATTACTACCACTTGCCACAATTACACTATCTGGGTTTTTACTGTATCCTCCTTTAGGGATATAAGCAACAGAAGTAACTTTGTCATCATGTCCAGTTAGGGTGTGGATTTCCTTTCCTGTATTTAGATTCCATAATTTGATTGTCTTGTCTTTACTACCGCTAGCAAGTTGCTGTCCATCGGGACTAAAAGCAATGGAGGAAACAAAATCCAAATGTCCCGTTAAAGTGCGGATTTCTTTACCTGTGTTTAGATTCCACAGTTTGATTGTTTTGTCATAACTACCGCTAGCAAGAGTTAAACCATCAGGACTAAAGGCAATAGAAGCAACGCCACCAGAATGTCCCGTCAAAGTGCGGATTTCCTTGTTTGTTTCTAGATTCCACAGTTTAATCGTCTTATCCAAACTGCTACTAGCTAGCAGCTTACCATCTGGGCTGAAAGCCACAGAAGCAACGCTGTTAGAATGTCCTTTCAGGGTACGGATTTCTTCTCCTGTGTTTAAGTTCCACAATTTGATAGTTTTGTCAACACTACCACTGGCTATAGTTTGTCCATCCGGACTGATAGCGATCGCGTAAATGTATGACGAATGTCCTTTAAAGGTGCGGATTTCCTGTTTAGTTGTTAGATTCCATAATTTGATCGTCAGATCGTCACTTCCAGTCACAAGCATCTGTCCATCGGGACTGAAGGTGACAGAATTAACATCGCTGGAATGTCCTTTTAGGGTATCTGGTTGATCGGAATTTTCCGAAGCTGTCTTTACAGGCTGGCTGGGAGAAGACTTAGTGATTGCAAGCGGGCGAAATTGTGAATACCAAACTCCTGCTATTGCCAACACTAGGATACCAGCACTTACAATCAGTTGATTTTTTAGGCGATCGCCTAATTGTGGCGATCGCGCTTCGGTATAAATTAAAGTTGAAAGTGCTGTTGACGGTGGTGATACAGACATCAAGTCACTGAGGACTTCATCCGCTGATTGATAACGCTTTTCGATATCTGTTTTCAACAGCTTGTCCAAAACCTTACCCAATTTTAAGCGTGAGGTTATTCCACTACTAGAATTATGCAAATATTTTCGCCAAGACGTAACCCAACTAAAACCCTGTTCCATCCAAAGTTGAGATGGACGAATTCCCGTCAGCAGGTGAAAGCAAGTCGCACCCAAACCGAATAAATCACTAGCGGGATAAGCTTTTCCATCTTGCATTTGTTCAATTGGGGTATAGCCATGCGAACCGATAGCTGTCCCCGTTTTCATCATGACTGTTGCCGAGAGTTGCTTTGAGGCACCAAAATCAATTAAGACTAATTGTCCGTCATTTTGACGGCGAATAATATTCTGTGGCTTGATATCTCGATGAATTACGCCGCGATCGTGAATAAACTTGAGAACGGGTAATAATGAGAGCAAAACTTCTCGAATTTTACTTTCGCTAAATGTTCCCTGTTGTTGCAATTCTTTAAGTAAATTTTGCCCATCAATAAACTGCTGGACTAAATATAAATAATTATCTTGTTCAAAGTAAGCCAAAAGCGTGGGAATTTGGTTATGTTCTCCCAATTGTTGCAGCCGCTTCGCTTCTTCTCTAAATAGCTCAACTGCTTTACGCAATGCCGAAGCTTCCTGAATTTTCGGTGCTAATTGTTTGACAACGCACTGTTCGTTCAGCTTATCTACATCTTCCGCTAGATAGGTTCTGCCAAATCCACCTTCATCAGATAATAATTTGATAACTCGATAATGACCCCTTAAAAGGGAAATTAATGGAGTATCGCAATACTGGCAATATTTGCTACCATCTGGATTTAGGGGGTCTTGGCAATCGGGATTCAGGCAGCAGAGCATACTGGGAATCCATTTGCACTTTGGGTATATGTTAATTTATGACGTATAATCTTGCTATCTGCTATCAGGTGGACATCAAATAGCCATATGTATGACATCACCGAAGAGCGATCGCTCTTAATAATTGCATCAAATAAACCACTTTTATAATGGGAGTTACCCCTCATCACCTTTGTCACTCAGTATTCCTTGGTATATATAATAATATAGAAGTATATATTTATTCTAGTGTTTAAATCAGTTATTGACTAACTTTATAACTCAGTAAATTTATTCAAAGCAAATGAATATAAGTATTCTTAGTAATTTAAAATTTTAGTTTGGCATGGGAACGAAATAAACTTATCTCGTTCTAATAAATCAGCATAAAGTAGATGAAATTAACACGTCAATAATAAAATATTGTCGGGTATAACCTACCTTTAAACTCAATGTTTTCATCAACAATGAGGAACGCAATTATGGCAATAAAAAGCAAATATAACTATCGAGACAAATTAGACTTTATTTTGATTTGTTTCATGAGCAGTAGTTTTTTGATAAGCAGTTACGCCCTACCTCTAAGTGCTTTAGCAAGCCTTCAACCAGGTGGAAATTTCATCATAGCTAAACCACCAGATGAAAGACAACCAGAAGCAGTACAACAAGGAATCGAGCAAATTCCTGCTACTCAACCGTCCGCATCTCCAAAACCTAACCCACCTATTGATTCACCCATACCCCCTGCGACACCTGGTACAACCACCCCAACACCACCAGCACCTACATCTACACCTCAACCCGTCAATACCCAACCAACACCGACACCACCAGCACCTACATCTACACCTCAACCCGTCAATACCCAACCAACACCGACACCACCAGCACCTACATCTACACCTAGACCCGTCAATACCCAACCAACACCGACACCACCAGCACCTACATCTACACCTAGACGAACCAATCCTGTAAATACCGAGCCAACAGCACCTACATCTACACCTAGACGAACCAACCCTGTAAATACCAAGCCAACAGCACCTACATCTACACCTAGACGAACTAACCCTGTAAATACCGAGCCAACAGCACCTACATCTACACCTAGACGAACTAACCCTGTAAATACCGAACCGACACCACCTACATCTACACCTAGACGAACTAACCCTGTAAATACCGAACCGACACCACCTACATCTACACCTAGACGAACCAACCCTGTAAATACCGAACCAACAACGCCAGCACGTACATCTACACCTAGACGAACTAATCCTGTAAATACCGAACCGACACCACCAGCACGTACATCTACACCGAGACGAACCAACCCTGTAAATACCGAGCCAACACCACCAGCACGTACATCTACACCGAGACGAACCAACCCTGTAAATACCGAGCCAACACCACCAGCACGTACATATACGCCTAGACCATCGACACCGACATATTCCAACCCGACACCGGAGCCTTCACAACCTCGTGTTCCTTCAAGACGGGGCGATCGCAAGCCAGCTACTAATCGAAGTATAGAAAGTTCGCCTGTTTCTCCATCTAGACCGCTTAATTACAAGCAAATTAACTTTGTAGATATCGCCTTTGGTGTTTTGGCTCCGGGTGACTTTAAGTCTCAAGGTAGATATTTTCATTTCTACCAGTTTCAAGGCAGAGCAAACCAACTGATCCAAATTAGACTAGGTGGCAGTGTCGATCAACGCCGCTCAAGCAACCTAAGTTTAGATCCGTTCATGTTTTTGCTTGACCCCAACAACAACGTTCTGTTAAAAAGAGGCAGTGGGGGAGCAAACAGTGAAGTTAAAGATGCTTTCGTATTTGTCCGACTGCCTGCAAACGGTACTTATACGATCGCAGTCACTAGCCAAAATCCTGGCGATAAAGGTCGCTACAGTCTCGCACTCAGAAATGACCGAGCCAGCTACAGTCTAGATTCGGAAAGCGAACTGACACCTCAAAGCCTAAGAAGGCAAGATGGCAGCGTTTACGATATTTCCAAGTTTCAAGGCAAAAAAGACCAACTTGTTAGTATTCGTGTAGATAGTGTCTATGAAGAATTTTCTCCTTATATAGTGTTGCTAGATTCTCAAGGCAAAATTGTCGCCGCTGATAATGCCAAAGATGGCAAGTACAGTGCTTTAATTGACCGAGCTAGGTTGCCTAAAGATGAAACTTACTACGTAGTGGTGATTTCTGGTAATTCACTCCAACGCGGTAAATACCGATTGACTGTTTTCTAATTTTAATGAGACATCCGCCAAATCTTGATAGTTTTGTCCTTACTACCACTGGCGATCTGCTGTCCATCGGGACTGAAAACGACAGACCAAACTCTGTTGACATGTCCTTTGAGGGTGCTGATTTCCTCTCCTGTAGACATATTCCACAATTTGATAGTGTCGTCCCAACTAGCACTAGCTAAAGTTTTGCTATCGGGGCTAAAGGCAACAGACCAAACTTTATCGCTATGACCTGTTAGGGTGCGAATTTCTTCTCCGGTAGGTAAATTCCACAATTTAATTGTGTCGTCCCAACTGCCACTGGCAAGAGTCTGTCCATCTGGACTGAAGGCGACAGAATTAACAGCGGCATCATGACCTTTTAATGAGCGGATTTCTTTTCCTGTTGCCAAATCCCACAGTTTTATGGTACTGTCAAAATTATTACCACTGGCAAGAGTTTTGCCGTCAGGACTGATAGCGACAGATGTAACTACATCACAATTCGCTTTCAGCGTGCGGATAACCACTCCGGTAGTAACATTCCACAGTTTGATTGTCTGATCCCAACTGCCACTAACTAAACTTTGCCCATCTGGGCTAAAAGCGATCGCCTGAACTGAAACTGAATGTCCCCTTAAAGTGCGGATTTCTTGTCCGGTTGCCAAGTCCCACAGTTTGACAGTCTTGTCACTGCTGCCACTGGCAAGAGTTTTGCCATCGGGACTGAAAGCGACGGAATTAACCCAGTCAGAATGCCCTTTTAGGGTACGGAGTTCCTGTCCCGTCGCCAGATTCCACAGTTTGATAGTCTTGTCAGTACTAACACTAGCAAGCGTCCGCCCATCCTTGCTCATAGCGACAGCCCAAACTGAATCGGAATGTCCTTTCAAAGTCAAGTTGTTTGAAAAGGTTTCCCTAAGTGTCTTTACAGGCTGATTGGAACCAGAGGCAGCACCAGATGCAGCTAAGGGAAACTCCCAATAGAAAATTGCGCCAAATCCCAAAAGCGCGATCGCTGCACCAGTGAAAAGTTTAATTTTGAAGTAAGTCATGGTTTACAGACCTTACAGATTCCGCAGTTAAACAACTTCAATGCTGTGCCCCGACAGTAGCGAACTCAGCATTGGAGGTGTTATGGAAATACCTTTATCTACTCATTAAAGCGATCGGATTCCTAATTTTCTGCCACATTTTGTTATCTTTTTTCTCCTAACTGCAAAAAATTAGGCATTGACATTGGGCATTGGGCATTGGGCAATGGGCAATGGGCAATGGGCAATGGGTAATAGGTAATGGGTAATGGGTAATGGGCAATGGGCAATGGGCAATGGGCAATGGGCAATGGGCAATGGGCAATGGGCAATGGGAATAAAAAGAAGCGATCGCGTATTTCCATGCCCGATGCCCCATGCCCGATGCCCGATGCCCGATGCCCGATGCCCGATGCCCGATGCCCAATGCCCGATGCCCGATGCCCGATGCCCGATGCCCGATGCCCAATGCCCCATTCCCTAATTAGACACTCGCCAAATCTTGATAGTATTGTCCTCACTACCGCTGACGAGGGTTTTGCCATCGGGACTCAGGGCAAGGGATGTCACAGTTTGGGAATGCCCCAAAAGGGTGCGGATTTGCTTTCCGGTATCGAGATTCCACAATTTGATCGTTTGGTCGCGACTGCCAGTAGCAAGAATTTTGCCATCGGCACTAAAAGCAAGGGATGTGACTGTTTTGGAATGCCCAGAGAGTGTACGAAGTTGCTGACCGGTGGTAAGATTCCACAATTTGATAGTTTGGTCGCGACTGCCACTGGCAAGCATCTTACCATCAGGGCTGATGGCGACGGATGTTACGGTTTGGGAATGCCCCATGAGGGTGCGAATTTCCTCACCGGTTGCCAGATGCCAGAGTTTGATGGTATTGTCAAAACTACCACTGGCAAGAATTTTTCCATTTGGGCTGATAGCGACAGACCGAACCCAGAATGAATGTCCTTTGAGTGTGCGAATTTTTCTGCCGGTATCGAGATTCCACACTTTGATAGTATTGTCATCACTACCATCAACAAGAGTCTTGCCGTCGGCGGTGATGGCAAGGGCATGAACTGAGTCAGAATGCCCTACAAGAGTGCGAATTTGTCGTCCTGTATCGAGATTCCATACTTTAATTGTTTTGTCCTCACTACCACTAACCAGTTTTTGTCCGTCTGGGCTGATAGCGAGGACATTAACCCTGTTGGAGTGTCCTTTCAGGGTATAAATTTCCTCTCCGGTTGCCAGATTCCATACTTTGATAGCGCGATCGCTATTACTGGCAATAGTGTTACCATCTGGACTGATGGCGACAGACAAAACCGAGTTATGAAAATTATTGAGTGTTTCGGAATTAGAAAAGTTCCCGAAGCTAATTGGTGAAGGATGTCTTAAAATCGCTTCTATCCTATCAGGATTAATGTTTGGTTGATTCAAACTAGAGGATAAGCTGGTTTCTAAACGGCGAGATTGCTTATACCAAACATCTCCTAATCCCAACAACATAACCACACTACCTATCAAAAATAAATTTCTCAGTACTGCATACTGTTTTGGTAAAGATGGTGCTTGAGTTGGTGGCGGTTTTACAGCCGAGTATCGAGTTGCTGCTGGTACTTGCAGTAACTGTTTTTGAGTTAAATCTCTGAGAACTTCATCAACTGATTGATAGCGCTGGTGAATCTCTTTTTTTAACAGCTTGTCGAGAATCCAATCCAATTCATTATTAATCGGACTTTTTAAATATTGCCGCCAATCTGTAACCCAGCCATACCCATATTCCATCCACAACTGAAAAGGAGAAATTCCCGTTAGCAGATGAAAGCAAGTTGCACCCAAACCAAACAAATCACTAGATGGATAAGCCTTTCCGTCCCTAATTTGTTCAATCGGGGAATAGCCATGTGAACCAATTGAAGTACCAATTTTATTTTGTACTCTTGCTGTTAACTGTTTTGAAGAGCCAAAATCTATCAAATTTAATCGCCCGTCACTTTGAGATCGGATAATATTTTCCGGTTTGATATCTCGGTGAATGACTCCGCGTTCGTGGATAAACTTCAAAGTCGGTAATAAGTCTATCAAAATTTGTTTAATTTCCTGATAGTTATAACCTTTCCGTAACTGCAACTCTTTTAATAAATTGTGTCCGTCGATAAACTGCTGCACCAAATATAGACAGCCGTCTTGCTCAAAATAAGCTAATAGAGTTGGAATTTGCGGATGTTGTCCGAGTTCTTGCAGTCGTTTCGCTTCTGCTTGAAACAACTCCATTGCTTTTTTTTGCGCCCAACTGCCTTGGAATTTTGGCGCTAATTGCTTGATGACGCAGCGATCGTTAAGTTTATCGATATCTTCTGATAGATAGGTTCTGCCGAATCCACCCTCATCTGAAAGTACTCGAATTACACGGAAACGATTTCGCAACAGTGGCACGAGAGGAGTGCTGCATGTTTGACAAAACTTCTTTCCTTCAAGATTTAGGGGATTTGGGCAATCGGGATTTATGCAGCAGATCATGATCTGATGGGCGCGACTGCGTGACAAATGATGCTAAGTTTGCCCCAAATTTTCCCTTAATAAAATTGGCTCTCGTGTACTTTTGGTAGACAACCCAGGTTTTGGGGAGTGGGGAATTACTTATTAGTATACGTTTGCAATTAATAGTCAGTTTTCCTAAACTCCGGAAAACCAAGAGAGCCGTATGATTTATTATTCTCCCGATTATACAATAATCTGAACAAAAAATTTTTTTCTGATTCTTAATTTTCTCAAATTAGTTTATACATTGGCAATTCACAATTTGTTTAGTGTTAATTGAAACTTTTTTATAAGTTTCCATTACTGACACTGAATTGAGTAAAAATGTTTGTTTGTTAATACATGAATAGCGCAGTCGTGTAAGTTTTGCCACTTCTGCAACTAGCTTATCGGGGTCAAAAGGCTTAAAAATAAGTTCTTGAAAGCCAGCTTCAAAAGCTTTCGCACGCACTTGCGGATGTGCATAACCCGTCAAAGCAAGCGCAGGAAGAAATCCTCCGATCTTAGCTTCTTTGCGTCTGATAGAGCGAATCAGCGAATAACCATCTTTGCCTTGCATACAGATGTCGCTGATTAAAACATCTGGCTTTGATTCTTCTATCGCTTCAATGGCTTGATCCACCGATGTTACGGTCTTCACCTGTGCCTGATAATCTTCAAAAATAACTTTAACCAGATACAGGCAATCGATATTGTCATCTACTACAAGTATTCGCAAGTTACCAAGAGATGAAAAGTCAACTTGTGGTGTTTTTAGCGATGTGCTTTCTTGAGTATGTGAATCGCAAAAGTTGTTTGACACATTAATTACCGCCTTTAGTTGGTGAAAGCGATTAGGAAGTCGAAATAGGCAGATAGTTAACGCTATCTGCCTATAGAGATATTTATGAGAGAGAAGTTAAGTTTTTCTAAACTAGAATTATTTTCGTGTAAAAATAGTCTAAAAACTTTTAATTTAATATTTATCTAATGATTGTGTAATATAATTTTATATTTGCTACAAGTGACGACCATTACAGGTGGCGATCGCCTGAATCAGTTAGGAGCAGCATTGGTTTTACTTTTCTTTACATATAGCAGTTTTATTTATCCAAAAAATTGGGCTGATGACAAATATAAAGTTTCATATCCCCGACTTCGCATAAGTTGTCGGGGAAAGGCGAAAATGCTTTTTTCTCCAAATCCGAATCCTAACTCTACCCATTTTGGCATCTTCTTGTTCAATTATTTGTTGTGGGTTGTACCAGGTACTGGCATCGCCATCGTTTAAACTTATCTTTGTGTACTCTTGGTTTCCCCTTGCCTGAATTCGCTCTTTTTTAGTCTAAAGTCCAGTCTGTCGGGAAACCCTCCAAAGGGCGCTGGACTCACCGCCTGCGCGGGCTTAATTTTTAGATATTTGTGAATAAATATGAAAAATATTAGTCACTCAGCTTTTAACTCTCCAACTAAAGGCTCCTGGGCAATCTTAGCTAAGTCTACTGATTCTAAAAGACTTTGCCAATCATTTTTTAATTGCTAATCATCAGGACGCTTTTGACGTGCGAGCGCCAAGGTGGTAAGGCTATCGGACCAAATGCCAGAGGCAGCGTAAATAGCAGCGCGATCGCGCGGTGAAGCTTTGTTTAACTCAGTCGTCAAGTTTTCGTTACTGACGATTTGTTTGAGCCATCCTGTCGTAACTATTATGTCACTATACCGACGTGAAAGGTTACAAATTGCCGCAAAATACCATTGATACTCTTCACCAATTTTGAGCAATGGCTTTTTTGAATTAACAGGTAAGCTGAGGCTAAAAATACCAGGCTTATTATTTACTTTAAAGGTTTGTTTGTAAAGGTTTTGTCCAGTTGCATCCATCAAAACAAATTCCAATGCTTGTACAGAGGTTTTAGGTGTTTTAGGAATATAGAAAAATAATTTTGTCCTTTCGGAGGAGGTAAGTGCAAGATTATTGGCAGGCATTAGAGCTATTAATCTATGTTCGGCACCGAACAAACAATCAGTACCGGTTGTTGGTGCTATCCGCCTACCATCCTTCCTGTCGCTAGTACCTTGATATTTGATCGGCATTAAACGTGATACTGGTGTAACGGGTGTCTTTTGCTCTAAAGGTATAGATTGTGTTTGAGCCGTTGTTATACCAACAGATAACAATGAACTTGCAACTACAATTGCAACTACAGATTTCATCCCAAGTACTCGTTGCATGATTTTTCCTCACAACGCTATTGTTGTAGCTATATTTGACATCCTCCCCGGTCTGAAGACACGGGGATTCCAAGAATCACTTCTTGGGTTTCCTCTTTCCGCGACTCGGCTTATTTAAAGGAGTTTCCCCACCCAAACAGAGGTCGATGTCTCCAGA
>JAESGF010000341.1_pt1 | contig 12158 bp, 10 predicted proteins | sample 9269621 | NCBI WGS metagenome assembly JAESGF01 (sample SAMN14515066, study PRJNA621663) | algae metagenome | isolation source: Tolypothrix carrinoi HA7290-LM1 and co-occurring heterotrophs from dry rock... | place: USA: Makauwahi cave, Kauai, Hawaii | collected 2011-01-06
GGGATGTCTGGTAGTACATCCAAGGCGTTTAACTCCACTATTCAAGCGTGATTATGCTAAAAGTCGAGTTGCTTAAACCCAATTTTACATATGTCTGACTATATTTGACTATGTAACTTGGAACTATATGAGTCAGTCAAATCATTTGTTTTTGAGGAAATTCCTAGCTATTCCAGTCTGGACGAGATTAGCAACCTGAAAAAGCTCAAGGATGTTGATAATGTATATCGTATTCGAGTAGGAGACTACCGCATTGGCTTTGTCGATTGCAGAAGATACAATTATCTTTATTCGTGTTCTCCACCGTAAGGATATTTATCGCTACTTTCCGTAGTTGAGAAGGCGATCGCCTAAAATTATCTGTACTTCTAACAAAAGCGATCGCTCTATCCAAAGGAATACGCTGATAACCAATAAGACAGCAGTACGACTGTTCTACTAAGACAGCAGTAAAGGTAGTATTATTAAGGACTTAACGCGCTGCCTCTATTTATTCAGCCTGCCGATATGTCAGACCAAATGCTTGCATCATCACTAAATGGTCATCTTCCTCACCCCAACCCCAACAGCCAGAATACGATTCGGATTCGGGGTGCGAGGCAGCATAATCTGAAAAATATTGATTTAGAATTGCCACGCGATCGCCTGATTGTTTTTACTGGCGTTTCTGGTTCTGGCAAGTCTTCCTTGGCATTTGATACCATTTTCGCCGAAGGACAGCGCCGCTACGTCGAATCTCTCAGCGCCTACGCACGGCAATTTTTGGGACAATTAGATAAACCGGATGTCGAAGCAATTGAAGGTTTAAGTCCGGCGATTTCCATCGACCAAAAATCAACTTCTCATAACCCGCGCTCCACGGTTGGAACTGTAACAGAAATTTACGATTACTTGCGTTTGTTGTTTGGACGTGCTGGTGAACCGCATTGTCCGATATGCGATCGCTGTATCGCACCGCAAACTATCGACGAGATGGTTGATCGAATTATGGATCTAAGCGATCGTACACGCTTCCAAATCCTCGCGCCTGTCGTCCGTGGTAAAAAAGGCACGCATAAAAAGCTTTTATCAAGTCTTGCCTCTCAAGGTTTTGTCCGCATCCGCGTTAATGGCGAAGTGCGAGAACTATCTGACTCGATTGACTTAGATAAAAATTTGACTCACACCATTGAAGTAGTGATTGACCGCCTTGTTAAAAAAGACGGTATACAAGAGCGTTTGGTCGATTCTCTTTCTACGTGCTTAAAACAATCAAGTGGCATTGCTAACATAGTTATTACTCCATCTTCTGACAACGAACAAACAAGCGAACAAGAACTAGTATTTTCGGAAAATTTTGCTTGTCCGGAACATGGGGCAGTAATGGAGGAATTATCACCGCGATTGTTTTCGTTTAACTCACCTTATGGTGCTTGTCCTCACTGTCACGGATTAGGAAGTTTAAAAAGATTTTCCCCTGATTTGGTAGTACCCGATCCAGAAGCACCTGTGTATGCAGCGATCGCACCTTGGTCAGAGAAAGATAATTCTTATTATTTGGAGTTATTATATAAAGTTGGGCAAGCTTATGATTTTGAACTGCAAAATAACTGGTATAAGTTAACAGATGAACAGCGTAAAGTTATTTTGTTTGGAGAAGAAACCGCAGAACAAAATAAGCACAGTTACAAAGGGGCAATTCCGATTTTACAGCGACAGTATGAGGGTGGTTCGGAATTAATTAAGCAGAAATTAGAGCAGTATTTGGTAGATCAACCGTGTGAAGTTTGCGGTGGGAAAAGGTTAAAACCGGAAGCTTTAGCGGTGCGGTTGGGACAATATCGCATGTTAGATTTAAGTGGTGTATCGATTCGCGATTGTCGCCAGAAAGTTGATGAATTAAAATTGAGCGATCGCCAGTTGCAAATCGCTGATTTAGTACTGCGAGAAATTAAATCCAGATTGCAATTTTTGCTCGATGTCGGATTAGATTATCTCACCCTTGACCGTCCTGCAATGACACTTTCGGGTGGAGAAGCGCAACGAATTCGTTTAGCAACTCAAATTGGTTCTGGTTTAACAGGAGTTCTCTACGTTTTAGATGAACCAAGTATCGGTTTGCATCAAAGAGATAACGGACGCTTGCTGCGAACTTTAACTAAATTACGTGATTTGGGTAATACGTTAATTGTAGTTGAGCATGATGAAGAAACAATTCGTGCAGCTAACCACATTGTTGATATTGGTCCCGGTGCAGGAATTCACGGTGGATATATAATTGCTCAAGGTGATTTACAAGCGTTATTAACGGCAGAAAAATCCTTAACGGGTGCGTATTTATCGGGACGACGAGTAATTCAAACTCCAGCAGAAAGACGCGAAGGAAATGGGCGAAGTTTGACAATTCAAAATGCCCATCGCAACAACTTAAAAAATATCGATGTAGAAATTCCTCTAGGTAAACTCGTCGCTGTTACTGGTGTTTCTGGCTCGGGAAAATCTACTTTAATTAACGAATTACTTTACCCAGCATTACAGCATCAACTTACAAAGAAAGTTCCTTTACCCAAACACTTAGAAGGTATTAAGGGATTAAATGCTGTTGATAAAGCAATTGTAATTGACCAATCGCCGATTGGACGCACGCCGCGTTCTAACCCTGCAACTTATACAGGCGTTTTTGATGTTATTCGCGAAGTATTTTCGCAAACAGTTGAGGCAAAAGCGAGAGGTTACAAACCCGGACAATTTTCTTTCAACGTTAAAGGTGGACGTTGTGAAGCTTGCAGCGGACAGGGTGTAAATGTGATTGAAATGAACTTTTTGCCTGATGTTTACGTGCAATGCGAAGTTTGTAAAGGTGCAAGATACAATCGAGAAACTTTGCAAGTAAAGTACAAAGACAAGTCTATTTCTGATGTTCTCAATATGACAGTTGAGGAAAGTTTAGACTTTTTCCAAAATATTCCCAAAGCTTTTACCCGCTTGCAAACTTTGGTTGATGTGGGACTGGGTTACATTCAACTTGGACAACCGGCAACAACTTTATCTGGTGGAGAAGCGCAGCGGGTGAAATTAGCCACTGAATTATCACGTCGCGCTACAGGAAAGACGCTTTATTTAATCGATGAACCGACTACAGGTTTATCTTTTTACGATGTCCACAAATTGTTAGATGTGTTGCAACGTTTGGTAGATAAAGGAAATTCAATTTTAGTGATTGAACACAATTTAGATGTGATTCGTTGTTCTGACTGGTTGATAGATTTGGGTCCCGAAGGTGGTGATAAAGGAGGAGAAATTATTGCAGCGGGGACACCAGAGGAAGTAGCGAAGAATCCGAAGTCTTATACTGGGCAATATTTGCAGCAGGTGTTGCAGCAGTATCCAGCAAGTAAGGTAGGTTAGTGAAACGTAACGCACCTGACATCTACATCTAATTTCATGGCTGGCTGGGGAATATTTAATTTTTGAATGTTGTATTGCAATATGGGTGAGTCAACTGTGCATTATCTAAAGTACCTAAGCCACCATCTGCTTTTCTTTTAATGTGATCTATAGAGTTAATGCGACTGGGGAGATAGCTCTTACATATTTTACATCGTGGAGAACCAGGTAAAGCATCTCTGATAAAAGCTGCTGCTTTTGTTTCTCGTGAAAATTCTTTGCCTGGGGTATCGCTTGTATTACTTCTAGTTTTAGTTTTTAAAGTGCCAAAACCTTTTTCTTTTTCAGCAATTATTTCCTTGATAACATTTTTATTATCTGTTTTTTGAGACAATTTTTCAATAATTATCATAAAAAAATCTTTGACCTTTTCTCTTGCTTTAACCGCAGTAGTCTTAGTAACAATTTGTGGAACCATGTCATCTTGCCAAATTACCCATTCAAAATCTTTTCGGACTTCTGTAAATTTAGAAAAAGATTTAGTTTTTTCTAAATGTAATATTAAGGTAACAATGCCGTAAAATGAACCAATTTTAGGCTTACCAGCGTTATTGTAAAAATATATTATTGGATGCAGACCAAGAGATGAAGGGTGACTACTATTTATCCTTTGGATTACTCTTTTGCAATTTCTTAAAAGTTCTACGGTTTTGTCTCCGGTTGGATCGTCTCCTAATTGATTATCTACTTCTATACCATTAACCATATTAACAAACTCTAATATGACTTCAAGTTTTTCTGAAGTTGATAAATTTCCTACTATTGGTACATCTAGAGTTTTGATCGGATTTTTTAATTTAGGTTCAAAAATAAGTTGATGCAGCTCTTGAGCTATTGTTTCAATTTCATTCTGTTTTTCTGGCAAGAAATCTGACCAATATTTATGACCTGTACCACTTCTCATAATCGCACGAGCTGCAACACCATTAGGTGTCTTTCGAGCTTGCAACAAACGCATCTCAGTTTCGCCAATTGGTGCTGCTTTTTGGTTAATTTTGAAAAAAGATGCTTCCGCTTTGGCTGAATCACCTTCAACCCACTGAAGCTGGATTCCTAAAGCTCCTAAATTTCTTGCTCTGTCAATAATTTTTTGATCTACTGGTTTTTGTTGCTGTGTTAATGATTGGTAATCTTTGTAAGACCCTATTCTTTCCTTGATTAATTTCTTCACTTCTTGAGAAGCATTTTTCTGCTCTTCTGTAATATCTCCATCATAAAATTCTCTAGAAATCTTACCATCACCATAGTCATCATTTATCCAGGCTATTAAAGAACTAAGTCGATGGGAGCCATCAATAACAAAATAATAACTACTAGAACTTCTCCAAAGAATAACAGATGGTATCAAATCTCCATCTAAAAAACTTTCTATGAACTCACATATTTTATCAGCTTCCCACTCATTAGTTTCTCTTTGGAAATCAGGTTTACGCAGAAATGGATAGAAAAAAGAATTTTTTTCTAAATCCCGAACAGATATCATCGGAACATTTCTGCCTATATTTTGACCTTGCTGATCTTGAATTTCAAATGCTTCTCTTGCTATCAGCGCATCTAAACTGACTTTTAAACTATCTTTCGCCATCTTCACTGCCTGTTTAATTTTTTAAATACAAAAATTAGCGCAGTTATTTATATTACACGTAAAGCACAAGTTAGAAATCTAACTTTTAACAGATTTAAGAGCATCTATGCTACTGGTGATGGAGAACCAACTCACGTCGTTAGATAATTATCTAATCGCAGATGGACAAGTAAACTTGGATGTTCGGAGGATATAGACTATGAATTTGAAGCTTTAGCAGGTGAAATGTATGGTTTTGTGTAGCAAGTTTTAAAGCGATCGCTTGTACGATCGCAATCACAACTTTTAATCTCAAATAAACAAACTCGCATCAACGTGAAAAAACTCTCCCAAAACCTTGGCTTGTTCTAAAGTGATTTCTAATTCACGATTAATAATCTTAGCAACAATCTCACTCGAACCAAAAACTTCTCCTAAATCAGCTGATGACAAACCCCTAGCTTCCATCAAATGAAGAAGTCTTGAATGTGGTGTAGAAGTATTAAGTTGATAATGCTTATCTTCAAAATCCTCAATCAGTTTGACAAATAATTCCAACAAAGTATCTTCTTCAGGAGTGATATTAGGACGAGATAGTAGTTCTTCAACAACCTCTAAGAATTTATCGTTTTCCGCTTCTGTCTTAATAATCCTAGGCTGATATTTAGATAGTAATTGACTATAAATTTCTGGGTTAATAGTAAGGGTCATTTTTCCAGTTGTCTTTGTCATATTCCGCATGAGTCAAGACATATTTAATGTATATGACCTGCTTCTCATAATTAATACTAACGATTAAACGATATTTATTGACTTTAATATTGTAAAGTTGCTTACTGCTTCCGCTTGAGGATAAACTGTTTGAACTTCTAGCAAATTTCTCCAGTTTGCTATCTTTTCAATTCCGTACCAGTCATCCAGTGCTTCACAGCAATCAGCGTGTTCTTTGCACACTTTTCGTAACTTTTTAGACTGATGATGTGCATTAAGTTATAATCTCAACGTTTCCCAGATTTATCATCAAGCTTTTGCCAGCACCCTGTCACATCTTGAAGATTAGAAGATGAACGCAACCTGTGCGATCGCCTTTTACAGCAGTTTTCATGTATCTAGACCACACTCTTCTTTCTGCATTTCTTCCTTTGCGACGGCAGTTGCTTCAAGCCGGGAGACCCGTCCAACGCACTGCCTCGGCTTTGCGGCTTTGCGTGAGATAAAAATAATGTGGTTCATATAAGATGAAAATCGCTGTAACTCAACACAGCAAATCATCCTATGCCATGCGTGCTAAAGCTAAATCACGAATTAGCGGAACTCTAGAACTAATATAAGCACTTATGGCGCTGGTTTCTTCACTGGTAAGGAATTTCTTGTTTTCCAACTCCCTTAGTAACTGCTGAATTAGTTCCGCATCATTGAATCCCAAAAGAATATTGGTCTGGGTTTCCTCAATCACAAGCCAAATCTGACGTAATGTCGAAGAGTTCATCGGATATATCCCCACTGCTAGAGCTTGTTCTCTGGTTATTAGCATAACATTGCTCACCAGAATCTAAAGACAATCTTAAGATATATATTTTGCCAAAACCTGAAAGTACGCAAAAGTTAACTAATTAGATAAAAATCTAAGGTTTGCTGTCTACTCCCTTGCGGAAAAACTGGCGCAAAATCTCACTGGGCTTGCGATCCCAGGTGTCGATATGCTCATATATGAGATTATCTGAGTTCAGTTTGTAAGTAGAGTAGCCATTAAAAAGTATACGCGCTTTCCAAGGAACACGCAAAATACCGCGAACCGTCCACTTTGCTAAAATCGTATCTTCAGCTTCTTGATGCACGTCATGCACGTCGAAATAAATCTGCGTAAAAAATAATTTAGCGTGAAATCGCAAAGTCCAAAAGATAATCCGATAGTTGAATTTGCCTTTAAATTTATTTACCGGGTCGCGAAAATAGATATCCTGGCTATAGATATCGTAGGAAATATCCTGCTGAAAAAGCGTTGGTAAATCGTGTTTGAGAGTTATGATTATCTCTTGCATATTATATTGATATTTCATGCGATCGCCCGATAAATTTGCTCAGATAACCTACAAAAATGATAAAAATTAACCCTGTAAATATAATGATAAGATAGCTAATCATAAAAATATTTTATACATGTAACTTTAGTTCCATTTATATAATTACCGATATGTGATAAATTCACAGCAGACAAACGAAAAAAATAGCGTTTTCGAGCGAGATTTAATCATGACTTCCCTATCTATTCGGCGTATTGTTTTGTCTTTCTTACTGCCGGCAAGTTTAACCACTGTAACTTCACTTTCTCTAATCATAAACAGTGTTGGCGCTCAACAGCTAGACACACAGCCATCAGCGACGACACCTATCAACCAATCAACTGCACCAGTTGCGGATGTGTATATTTGGCAAGGTAATGTTAAGTTCGATTTCAAAGCAGCGAAGATTAATGCCACAGCTGATAAAGCTGAAGTATTCCCTAAAGAACGTAAAGTTGTTTTGACTGGGAATGTAAAAATCCTTCAAAACGGAAAAATTCAGGAAACTGATACAGTAACGTATGTGTTTAAATACCAAGACAAATTTAACTTGACTGCCGATAAAGTGATAGCATCAAATTTTAAGTAATCGGCACATATTTGGTAGTTAGCGGCTCTAGCCCTATAGATTATTATTGTTACCAGGGCTGAAGCCGTCACTACGAAATATTTCTCCAAAACTTAAGCAAACTCTGCCAATTTGAAGATAGCTTGCTGTTAGCTATAGTAGTTTTATTCAAATCGGACAAAGTGGGAAATGAGGCAGTTTTAGTATAAGCATTATTTTGCAATACTTTAGCGAGGGCGTTATTATTATCTCGCAAACCTTCGTAAAAAAAGAATACCTCTCCAGAAATACCGCGATCGCGATTGTACTCGATTGCCTGCATCAGATATTCTGGACTTATCGAGTAATTTCCCAGCTTGATCAAAATTCCCGGTGCTAACCTCGGTGACATCACTGCAAATTGCTTTTTTACCAACTGATCGATAATAGATTTGTAACTTAGGAAATCACGGCGATAAACCTGCGGGTGGATTGTATCTACTATTTTCTGTTCCAGCCATTTGGGAGAGTCTTGCAAATATTCCTTTAATGCCCAATCATGAATATTCGGAGCCATCGACACTAAAATATTCGGATTTACCGCTTTGACTTTTTGATAAAGACGCGCTAAAAAGTCGGTAAGAATATTTGCTCGCCATTGCAACCATTGCTTATCCTGAGAGTTTCGTGGCGGATTTTTCCGAAATTGCTGGTGATAGCGTTGTACAGTTAGCTGGTCGTAACCTCCTTCAGAAGGCAAAGCTGGCAGGCGATCGTCTCCTTGAATACCATCAACATCATAATTCTTCACAACTTCCAAAACCAAGTTCAACATAAAATTTTGCACTTGGGGGTCAAGGGAATTCAACCACTCAAAGCCGTTTTTATTGACTAAATTGCCATCGCGATCGCGTGCAGCCCATTCAGGTTTTTTCGCTAGCAACATCCCCCCATTCAAATTGTAGGAACTGGCAAAGCCGTATTCAAACCAAGGAATGACTTTTAGCCCTACTTGATGTGCTTCTGCGATCGCTTCTGCTAAAGGGTCGCGACCAACAAAAAGCGGGTCAATTTCCACACCAAAAGTCTGCTGCATCACTTTACTAGGATACAGCGTTAGCGCCTTAGTCCAAACCACCGGAAATACTACATTAAATCCGGTCTGGGCGAGGAAATCCATCGCTTCAGCAATGCGTTCCCTTGACTTGAAAACCTTACTACCAGTAGTAGTAAGCCAAACGCCCCGCGTTTCAATTATTGTCATTTCTAAAACACCAAAATTCTCAGCGCCGCACTTTTTATATCATTTCACTTCAAGCTAACAACATTTAAATTTTTTAACTTTTTTCTGATAAAAATTTCCGGCGTTGCTGAATCAAGATATGAATTTGTCTCACGCAGAGTATTGTAGGGGCAATTCATGAATTGCCCCTACAGAAATTCAATGGTGACGACGAAGGAAGTGCGTAAGTCCTAAGAGTTTAAGAGACTTGATTTTTCAGTTTCATATTTCAATTGAGCAACGCCAAATTTCACAATCCAAAATCCAAAATCGTATTAGCGCGTGATTAATTGACGATACCGCGCCTGTATCACCATATAAATACCATAAGCTACCAAGCCCAACGCTACAATACCCAAAAGCCAGGGTCCGTATGGTTGTTGCGCTAGCGTTTGTAACGCCTGATCTAAACCTCCTGCCGCACTTGCGTCAGACTGCCTTGCGGCACTAATTAAAAACCAACCGATAATGCAGAATACTATACCCCGTGCCGCTAAACCAAATCTGCAAATTGCCATCACCCACTGGCGTTCTTTATTGCTTAACTCAGTTAAATTAAGTTCTTTACGAAATTTGCCGCTAAAAGCTATATAAAACTGATAAAAACCTAAACCGATTACAAATGCCCCCGCAGTTCCAACTAACCATTGACCAAAGGGTTGAGAAAGTAAACGCCCTGTCCAATCTTCGGTGGAATTACTATTACCACCACTGCCCGAACCGAGGATGATTTTTACAGCGGTTAAAGCTAAAGAAGCATAAATCAAACCATTAGCTGCGTAACCAATTCGCTGTGCCAAACCTTTGGCATCAGTGCCTTTGTTTTCTGGGTCTTTAATTGCCTGTACAAAACGCCAAATTACAAAACCAATCAAGCCGATCGCAACTAAGAAAAGCAAAAATTTACCGAATGGCTGATTGACAATTGTCTGGAGAGCGCCTTGAGTATCAGTTGTTCTACCACCAGTGCCAAAAGCTGTCTGCGCTGCTAGTAGCCCAACAGTACCGTAAACTACTCCTTTTGATGCATAGCCAAATCGCGCCAGTCGCTCGACCCACATGGAAGTATGGTGTGTCAGCTGTTGTGTCATGGTAGTTGGGGAGAATTCTGTTTATGTTTCTACCAAGTTATAGGTATGATTTGCATCTATCTTTGGGTAAATTTTTTAATGTTAATCCTAAAATCTTCCTTTAAGAATACTGTCTTTAAATAGAGGTGATAACACACAATACAAAACTATCATTCAAGCATCTGTACTTTTCCAGCCAATATTTTATTTCACCTCAATTAATTATGTCTGTAATCAAAGATTCTTGGCAGCACGAATACATCACGACTAACGGAATTAAACTGCACTACGTCACTCAGGGGGAAGGTCCCTTGATGTTAATGTTGCATGGATTTCCGGAATTTTGGTACTCTTGGCGGCATCAAATACCCGAATTTGCCAAAAATTTTAAAGTAGTTGCTCTTGATTTGCGCGGCTACAATGATAGCGACAAGCCAAAAGAGCAATCAGCTTATGTGATGGATGAATTTGTCAAAGATATCAAAGGAGTAATTCAAGGATTGGGATATGAAAAGTGTGTTTTAGTCGGACATGATTGGGGAGGTGCGATCGCCTGGAATTTTGCTTACGATTATCCGGCAATGGTAGAGCGATTAATAATACTCAATCTGCCTCACCCCGCCAAATTTGCCCAAGGTTTCCGCACTCCTCAACAGTTGCTACGTAGTTCTTACGTCTTCTTTTTCCAATTGCCTTTAATACCGGAATTATTAATTCAAAGCGGAGATTATCAACCAGTTGAAATGGCTTTTAAAGGTATGGCAATTAATAAAAGTGCTTTCACCAAAGCCGATATTGACGCTTATAAAAACGCCGCAGCCAAACGCGGTGCTTTAACAGCAATGTTAAACTATTACCGCAACGTTTCTCAACAAAGATTAACACAACCAAATTGGGGTATTTTAGAAGTGCCAACTTTAATGATTTGGGGAGAAAAAGATACCGCGCTGGGTAAGGAACTAACTTATGGAACAGAAGCTTATGTGAGAGACTTTCAAATCAAATATATTCCTGATTGTAGTCATTGGGTGCAGCAAGAGCAGCCTGAGTTAGTTAACCAATATATGCGAGAGTTTTTGTATATTAAAGAACAAATAAACTGAGAATTTATTTTGGGAGAAGAGAATTCTCTTCTCTCTACTTAAATATATTGATACCATCAACTAAGTCAATAAACTGCCTATTTGCTTAGGAATAAATACTCAAAAAGGATTATGTCGAATAATTTATAATCTTAAAAATATTTAACATAATAAATTTCCTGAGGTTAGCTAATCATCCGGATCTGAAAAAGCAACAGTATTTATCAAAATTTTATCTATTGAATCTATAGCATTTCTGTATGATTACAAAAGCAGACTCATATCACAAATTAATTATGTAGTCAATCTGTATCCTTAAGGAATTTAGTGAGATAATAGAAATCGTGAGGAACAGAACGGATGCAACTGATGTTGCAAAGAGGAAGAATTATGAAAAAGGTATTAGCAGCTTTAATCTTGGCTAGTCCCCTATTTTTTGCGAATGTAGTTAACGCTAAAAATCCGCAGGATTTACAAAAACTACTGACAACTGGGGAATGTGTTAAGTGCAATCTATCAGGAGCCAACCTCAGTGGTGCTCATTTAATTGGTGCTGACTTGAGAGAAGCAAATCTTGAAGGTGCCAACCTCAAAGGTGCAAATCTTGAAGGTGCTGATTTAACTAGTGCCAATTTGGGTGGTGCTAACTTAAGTTCGGCTTATCTTACCAATGTCAATTTTAAGCAAGCTAATCTGAATGCAGCAAATTTGACTAAGGCGACAATCCATGATTCTAATGTGTATCAGGCATCAATGAACGATCTAAATATCGCTGATGCTGACATATTTTATACAGGCATCGGTATCGGGGGCGAAGATGCACAGATTCCCGATTGGCGCTAAGTTCAATTTGGCTGGCATCTCAAAATAAAATACTGGCTGGCGGTTTTTAGGGGTAGAGACGTTCCACCGGAACGTCTCTACTTGCTGTTTGCAAGCATTATCCTTAAAGCCGCCTGTTTTTTTTGCTGTGATTGGTGTCTTAAATGTGTCTGGGAGTGCGATTCGTTGCTTAGTGAATCACGGTAATCAGCCCGTACATAACTAAGCCAGTGAAATCTAGATAACTAGACACTGAACTCTCAGATTGATGTGGGTGAAAGTCCCATCCGCAAGATTCATGC
>JAESGF010000342.1_pt1 | contig 11899 bp, 12 predicted proteins | sample 9269621 | NCBI WGS metagenome assembly JAESGF01 (sample SAMN14515066, study PRJNA621663) | algae metagenome | isolation source: Tolypothrix carrinoi HA7290-LM1 and co-occurring heterotrophs from dry rock... | place: USA: Makauwahi cave, Kauai, Hawaii | collected 2011-01-06
AGACAAATTGAAAGCCGTTCCTAACTGGCAAAAACGGCTTAGAGAATACGTTGAACGGTTGATAGCTGGACAAACGGGAAATGATGGGTAGGCTTGTCCAGATATTAGCGAACAGCAACTAACCCTTTACTTCCCGCTTCCGGGTTCAAATCTTCGGTGCGATCTGCCTTCTCTACCTCATCCAAATCCCGGATTTCCCGTAGCAGCTTGTTCGCTATTTTTTGGCGTCTCTCATCATCTAACTCTGGATCACAAACGGCAAAGGTGAATTTAATAATCGGTTCGCCTGTGATTTTAACCTTTAAAGTCGCGTCATCTACATGGTAATAGATTACACTTTCACATTTTCCGATTCCGGTCAGAAAAAAGATAGCCCAAAAGCGATCAATAAGCGATCGCAACGTCTAATAGCCTGCGGAGGCAGGCTTTGTTCGTATAGCCCCACCCTTCTAGGGTGAGGGTAAATAAATCACATAGTTTTGCGTAAATGCGTAGCGTTTTTAAATGCATCGCTCTGCATTGGCATAACATCGCTCTGCATTGGCATAACATCGCTCTGCATTGGCATAACATCGCTCTGCATTAACATAACATCGCTCTGCATTGGCATAACATCGCTCTGCATTAACATAACATCGCTCTGCATTAACATAACATCGCTCTGCATTAACATAACATCGCTCTGCATTAACATAACATCGCTCTGCATTGGCATTGCAGGGTATTGTCTTTCTTTAATTCGCGCTTGTATTAATGAAACGCTGTACTAAGATATATTAAAAATGCGATAAATTATCTAATAACTCTGCTGTTTGCTCTGGCTTAACCAAAGTATTCGCGCACAAAATGCCAGATGCAGCCACCGCCGGTACACCGATTCCTGGCATAGTGCTGTCACCAACGCGATACAATCCAGCAATGGGGGTGTGTGTGCTAGGAAACATTCCCTTACCTGCGGGAATGGCTGGTCCATAAGTTCCCTGATATCTTCTGAGATAAGAAGCGTGAGTCAGCGGTGTACCGATAAGTTCTAACTCTATGCGATCGCGAATATCTGGAATAATTCTTTCTAAAGCACGATATAAAGATTTTGCTTTTTCTTGCTTCTTCTGTTCATACCCTGCATTCCGTTCCCATCCCGCTAATGGTTCTAAAGTATAAGCATGAACTACATGATGTTTTTCTGGTGCAAGAGAAGCATCCCACACGCTAGGAATCGATATCATGCAAGTATTTCCCGGTGAAGTTATATCTTGCTGTGCATCGTGGACTACCACATGATGTCCCGTCAAATTCTCCAACCCTTCGCCACGAATGCCTAAGTGTAAATGCATAAAACTATCCACCGCTGGTGTATCTAGCGAAACTTTACGATAAGATGCGGGTAAGTCTTCCGGACGTAACAACTTAGTGTAAGTATCCCAAATCGTGGCATTAGAAATCACTACAGGCGCTTTGAGAATTTCACCATTTTGTAACCGCACGCCAACAGCTTTACCAGATACTAAAATCTGTTCAACATGACATCCCAGCTGCAACTTACCATTAAATTTTTCTAATCCCCGCACCAAAGCCTTGACAATTGCTCCACTACCTCCCACAGGATATTCAACCCCAGCACGGGAGCGTTCACCCAACATAAAAGCTACCTCTGGGGCAATAGTACCATGTGCCTTTAAACCAGACAGTAGAAAGCATTCCAAATCAATCAGCCGTCGCACCCAAGCATCTTTCACTGTTGCATCCATCACATTGCCCACAGAAGCTTGGACAATCGGCAAATTCGGGAGCATTTTCGCCAAAGATGGCAAATAATGTCTTAGTAATACTAAAATCAACTGCCAATCTGTTCTCAAAGCCAAAGTGGGAATGCCTTTCATCGCTTCATAAAGCGGTAATAAACGTTGTTCAAACCGCTTTAATTCTTTAGCACCTTGAAGCGTAATTTTCTCCACTTCATGACGGTAACGCTCAGTATTGCTATAAACTGCAAAAGTGCCTTCAGGAAGGTGATAATGTCCTAAAGGATCGTAAGACACACATAAAAGGGATTCGCCTAAAACATCCAGAACTTGTTTGAGAGGATTTAAACTCTGGGCATCAGTCAGACCGCAGTAAAAAGAGGGACCGGAATCAAATTCAAATTTTCGTCGTCTGAAGCTATGAGCAGCACCACCAGCAATTGTATGGCTTTCACAAACAATTACTCGCTTGCCATAACGTGCAAGTAATCCAGCAGCACACAATCCGCCGATACCGCTACCAATGACTATGACATCACAATCTTGCATTTTTGTTATTGGTTAGTTAGTTGTTAGTAGTTAGTTGTTAGTGGTTAGTGGTTAGTTGTTAGTGGTTATTTGCCCAATGCCCAATGACGGCAGATGCTCCACGCAGGTGAACCCCAAGACCGCACTGCCTCCCGAATGCCCATTGCCCATTGCCCCATGCCCAATTCCCAATGCCCCATGCCCAATGAATAAACCATTAATTGAACTTAAAGGTGTTTCTAAGTCGTTTGGTGACAATAAAGTTTTAGACAATGTAGACTTGACAATTTACCAGGGAGAAGCATTAGGAATTATTGGTCCTAGCGGTACTGGTAAATCAACAATTTTACGGGTAATTGCGGGATTAACGGCTCCCGATGCTGGAGAAATTTATGTACAAGGGGTACGGCGAGAAGGTTTGATAGAAGATGGTGCCGATCCGGTTGGGATTGGGATGGTGTTTCAGCAGGCAGCATTATTCGATTCATTGACAGTCGAGCAGAATGTGGGGTTTTTACTTTATCAATACTCAAAAATACCGCGATCGCGCATTCGAGAACTGGTAAATGAAAAATTAGACATGGTAGGTTTGTCAGGAATCGGTTCGCGCTATCCTAGTGAACTTTCCGGAGGAATGCGAAAACGTGTCAGTTTTGCGCGTGCAGTTGTGTCTAACCCAGACAAACCACAAGACGCACCAGCAGTTTTACTATACGATGAGCCGACAGCCGGACTTGACCCAATTGCCTCTACAGTTATAGAAGATTTAATTCGCCAATTACAATGTACTCAAGGAGTCTGTGGTACTTATGCCATTGTTACCCACCAAGAGAGTACTATTCGTCGTACCGCTGATCGAGTTATTTTTCTCTATCAAGGTAAAGTGCAGTGGCAAGGTAGTATAGATGAACTTGAGAAAACAGAACATCCTTTGATTAAACAATTTCTCAGTGGGAGTGTGCATGGACCGATTCATGTCGGCTAGATGGCAGAAGGAGAAAAATGCGATCGCGAACATTTAGAGAAGGTTCTGTAGGGTTATTGCTTTTGGCAGGATTAGGGGTATTTGGATTGATTCTGCTGTGGTTGAATAGAGTTACTACATCTCAACGTTCATACAAAGTTATTATCGAGTTTGCTAACGCCACCGGAATGCAAAAGGGAACACTTGTTCGCTATCGCGGGGTGAAAGTAGGCAGTGTTTCTAAAATTCGACCAGGTTTAAATAACGTTGAAGTGGAAGTTGATATTTCTCAACCTGAATTGAAAATCCCCCGTGATGTATTAGTTGAAGCTAATCAGTCCGGTTTGATTAGCGAAAGCATTATCGACATCACACCAAAAGCAACGTTAATTCAAGCGACTGATGTCGCTAAACCCACAGAAACAAATTGCAATCCCCAGATTATTGTCTGTAATGGATCTCGCTTAAAAGGTCAGGTTGGCATCAGCGTTGATGAGCTGATTCGCAGTTCAACTGCGCTATCTGTTGCATACAGTAATCCGAAATTTTATAACACTGTCAATAAAACGCTAGAAACTGCCTCTCAAGCAGCCGTCAGTGTAGCAGCTTTAAGTCGAGAACTCCAGGTTTTGAGCAAAAATGCACAACAACAATTAGGCACATTTTCCGCTACAGCTAATTCAGTGCAACGGGCAACAGATAAACTTAGTACATCTACCAATCAAACAGTAAATCAATTCGGTACGACAGCTAGGCAATTTAGCACAACTGCAACTGAATTTAGTACAACCGCACAGGAATTTGGTACAACCGCAAAAACTATAAGTTCAACCGCAAATCAAGCAAAAAGTTTGGTGACAAATCTCGATAATTTGGTGACAACAAATCGCTCAACGCTGGTCGGTACATTAAATAATCTTAGCCAAGCCAGCGATCAACTGCGCGTTACAGTCAGCAGTTTATCACCAACTGTCAATCGCTTCACCCAAGGAAAATTACTGGAAAATTTAGAAACTCTCTCAGCAAATGCAGCGCAAGCGTCAACAAATTTACGCAATGCTACCCAAAGCTTCAACGATCCAAATAACCGACTGCTATTGCAACAAACTTTGGATTCGGCACGGGTAACATTTGAAAATACCCAAAAAATTACATCTGATTTAGATGAGTTGACCGGCGATCCCGCTTTTAGAAATAATTTACGGCAATTGGTGAATGGTTTAAGTACTTTGGTTTCTTCCACAGAGCAGATGCAACAGCAAGTGCAAATTGCTGATACTTTAGACTCTTTGAAAGCATCTGTTAATAAATCAGATTTGGTTATTTCTAGCCCAACAACCCAAAAGGTGATGATTATTGATACATCATCTGCTACTTTTAAAAGTGCTGCCAAAAAGCCAGAAATCACAATTAGTTCAAGTACTTTAACTTCATCCCAAGCACGCTTGTTGAAGCAGTTGCGCGAGTATAAAGAGCAGCAAAATAAACTTCAGTTGTCCAAACAGGCAGAGCAGACGGGATTTAGGCTGACGACTGATAACTAAGTATGGGGCATTGGGCATTGGGCATCGGGCAATGGGCATTAGTAATTAATAATTGTCCCCCTTGTCTCCCTTGTCTCCCTGCCCCCTGCCCCCTGCCCCCTGCCCCCTGCCCCATTCCCCATTCCCCATTACCTAATTCCAATCTTGTTCTTCTTTTTTGCCGCGAGTTTCGTAAATCTTCGCAAAGTTGTGAATTTGGCGGGTTTTCTGATAAAGTTCTGCTTCCGTCAAACCCCAAGTAAGCAAGACTCGATCTAAAGTCTGTTGGATGTCTCTCGCACCTGGAAAGCCTTGATAACGAATTCGCAGTCTGGCAAGTTCCGCCAAATTGTAATCTGTTGGCTCTTGAGATAGTAAACTATCTATTAGAGGGCGATCGCGATTGTAAAGCGGATGTTGTTGGTCTTTACCTGCGGATGCGTCTGTCATTATTTACACCGATTTAAAATTTTATATTTTGCAAAGGTTTAAGAGCCAAAACTTATTATTTTGGGCTTCCACAGGCTCTCCAGCCTCTCCAATTTACTACTAGACGGCAACCACACCTGAGCCTTACGGCTCTCACTACTGCCACTTCACTTTAAATAAAGATACATTGTCCTTAAGAAAATACATGAAAGTTTAAAAAGAGTGAAGATTATTTCACTCTAGTATAAGCAGCAAGGGAGCAAGCCCGTTATGTTTGAACACTTCACTTCCGAAGCCATTAGAGTAATTATGTTAGCTCAGGAGGAAGCTCGGCGCCTGGGACACAACTTTGTCGGCACAGAACAGATTCTCCTGGGCTTGATGGGAGAAGGAACTGGGGTGGCTGCTAAAGTGCTAACTGAATTGGGTGTTACCCTTAAAGACGCACGTCGAGAAGTAGAAAAAATCATTGGTCGCGGTACTGGCTTTGTACCACCAGAAATTCCCTTTACACCGAAAGTAAAAAGCCTGTTTGAGCAATCATTTAAAGAAGCTCGCAGTCTGGGACACAACTACATAAACACAGAACATCTACTTTTGGGATTGACCGAAGCTGGTGAGGGTGTCGCTGCCAAAGTTCTGCAAAATCTGGGAGTTGAGCTACAGAGTGTTCGCAGTGCAGTCATTCGCCGTTTGGGTGATGATGCAAGTGTTACCGCTGGTGGTGGTCAAAAACGCACCCAAAACCTAACTATAGAAGAGTTTGGCAGAAATCTCACCAAACTAGCCAAAGAAGGCAAGATTGACCCTGTAGTTGGTCGAGAAAAAGAAATTGAGCGTGCCGTGCAAATTCTCGGTCGTCGCACGAAGAATAACCCAGTATTGATTGGCGAACCGGGAGTAGGCAAAACAGCGATCGCCGAAGGTCTAGCACAACGCATTATAAATCAAGATGTGCCCGATATTTTGCAAGACAAGCAAGTTATCAGCCTAGACATGGGTTCGGTGGTGTCAGGTACTCGCTTCCGTGGCGATTTTGAAGAACGCCTGAAGAAAATCATGGATGAAATCCGCACGGCGGGTAATATCATCCTCGTGATAGATGAAATTCACACGCTTGTTGGTGCTGGTGGTACAGAAGGCGGTTTGGATGCTTCTAACATCCTCAAGCCAGCATTAGCGCGGGGTGAACTTCAGTGCTTGGGAGCAACTACCCTTGATGAGTATCGCAAGCACATCGAGCGCGATGCGGCTCTAGAGCGTCGTTTCCAACCGATTATGGTCGGCGAACCGACTGTACAGGAAACCATCGAGATTCTACAGGGTTTGCGGAGCGTTTACGAGCAGCACCACAGAGTCACAATTTCTGATGCAGCGCTAAAAGCTGCGGCTGAATTGTCAGACCGCTATATTAGCGATCGCTTTCTCCCAGATAAAGCCATAGACTTGATTGATGAAGCCGGTTCTCGCGTTCGTCTGCGGAACTCGATGTCCTCTACCAACAAAGAACTCAAGCGCCAACTCATTAGCGTTTCCAAAGCTAAAGACGAAGCCGTTAGAGTCCAAGATTTTGACAAAGCAGGACAAATGCGCGACCAAGAGTTAGAAATTGAAGCGCAACTGCAATTAGAATCACAAAACGAGACATTCAACGGCATCGTTGATGAAGAAGACATCGCCCAAATCGTCGCTTCCTGGACTGGTGTACCCGTCAACAAGCTGACCGAATCTGAGTCAGAGTTGCTTCTACACTTAGAAGATACTCTCCACCAACGGCTTATCGGTCAAGAACAAGCTGTCACCTCAGTATCTCGCGCTATCCGTCGCGCTAGAGTTGGCTTAAAGAATCCCAACCGTCCGATCGCTAGCTTTATTTTCTCCGGTCCCACCGGCGTTGGTAAAACCGAGTTAGCAAAATCATTAGCGAGTTACTTCTTCGGTTCCGAAGAATCAATGATTCGTCTGGATATGTCGGAATACATGGAACGCCACACCGTTTCTAAGTTAATTGGTTCGCCTCCTGGTTACGTCGGATACGACGAAGGCGGACAACTAACCGAAGCCGTGCGCCGCAGACCATACACAGTGCTGCTATTCGACGAAATCGAAAAAGCACACCCCGATGTATTCAATATGCTGCTGCAAATCTTAGATGACGGTCATCTCAGCGATGCGAAAGGTCGAAAAGTGGACTTTAAGAACACTTTGATTATCTTGACTTCTAACATCGGTTCTAAGGTGATTGAAAAAGGTGGCGGTGGTTTGGGCTTCGATTTCAGCGAAAATGCAGCTGATGCAAATTACACCCGCATCAAAACTTTGGTGAACGAAGAATTGAAGGCTTACTTCCGTCCTGAGTTCCTCAACCGTCTGGATGAGATTATCGTCTTCACTCAGTTGAACAAAGAAGAAGTCAAGCAAATCGCCGAAATCATGCTTAAAGAAGTTGCAGGTCGCTTGACCGAAAGGGGAATTACCTTAGAAGTCACAGAACGCTTTAAAGAGCGTGTGGTACAAGAAGGTTATGACCCCAGCTACGGTGCTAGACCTTTACGTAGAGCGATTATGCGGCTTTTGGAAGATTCTCTCGCCGAAGCTATGCTATCCGGTCAAGTTGTCGATGGAGACTCAGCTATTGTTGACGTTGACGACGACGGTCAAGTGGTAGTACGCAAGACAGAAAAACGCGAGTTGTTATTAGCGAGTGTTGGCTAATCGATTGAATCAAGTACAAATGAAATGCTAATCGTCTTAACCCCTGGTAGAAATACTAGGGGTTTTTTGTCGGGCTGGTAACAACTTTTAACTAATATAGCGGTTCTGTTGTTGGATGCAATACACAACGATACCGCAGCGTAGGGACAATTCATGAATTGTCCCTACTATATAAAAAGCAAGTAGGGGTAGAACTGAAATTCTACCCCTATTTTAAATTTATAATTAATTTATGACTGTTAAATGCAATCTGTCCTCACACCAGATTTATCTCAATTGAGTTGCTGAAAAGTTGCCAAAATCAACTTATTAAATTTAGCAAACTGTGAAGTACAAAACCTATGCGTTTTTCACACGCTTGCGTCGGGAAGCAACTACTAAACCACCAACAGCAACTAAACCGAAAATGGCTGAAGGTTCGGGTACAGTCTTGTAAGTCTTATTCCAAGAGTAAATGCCAGTGTGAGATGTAGTATCATTGGTCTTGTTGCGATCGCCTGCAATTGCACCGGAATCAGTTGCGCTGAAGCTAAAAGCGTAGTCAACTTGATCGTTGAAAGTTATCTTGGCAATTTCACTAACTTGGAATGGTGTATTTGTTAAGAATGCTGTTTTGGCTAAATTAAACAGCATCGCATCAAAGATTGCATTTCCTGTAGAGTTACGCGCTAAGTCAGGCGATTGCTTTAGATAATTCGGGTTAGGTATCGGCTTACCATAATTCGGATTATCTACCTTTACAGTAACGGTTTTAGTTTTAGTTGTCTTTTGACCCTTACTGTTTGTTACGATTTCAGTTACGGTTTGGCGTTGGTTGATGTATTGATTAGTATCTATACCCAAGTTGGAGCGGGTATCTACATATTTTCCGGCTATATCCAAGTGTCCAACTAAATCAACTTTTAAATTGCCAGTTTTTTGATTGTATGCAATATCCCCAATGTTGGCATCGCCAGCCGTGTTAAAACCGTTAGTGCTGAGGTAGCTGGCTATAGAAGCAAAGTTATTATTAAAATCTTTGAGCATATTAGAACCAGCAATTGTCGGAATGCTTGACATTAATCCGCTGTAAGCATTGCCAAAGCCTTTTAACCACGCTGTTGCTAATGTACCATCAGCCCAATCATCTTTAGTGACACTCTCAACCTTGATGGTATTCTTTCCTAAATTAGCAGTGAAGCCAACATGGTCTTTGACAACTTCACCATCTGTAAATAGTTCAACGTTGGTAGCACTATCGTTATCTGTTAAAGCTGCGATCGCTTTATCGATGTTACCTTTATTTGTAGTATCATTTAAAACTCGTCGGTTAACGCCACCAATACCAGTGTTATCAGATTCCGCAGAACCATAAGTCCAGGTATTGATGTTAGGTTTATTCGCATCTGTGTTGTTGACACCGTTGGTGGTGAATTGAATATTCGTAGGTTTGGTAAGGTTTGCAGCGAAAGCTGGAGTTGAAGCGATCGCGCTCATGCTTGCTGCTACCGTTGCACCTACCAACAATTTTTTGATAGTTACTGTCATAGTTATCTCCCTAATTTTTGATGTTGCGCGAATCTGTTTACTTGCAACAGATTCAGCCCTTTCATTAGCTAATTTAATTTTTCTCCACTTTAATCAGGTAAAGTTTAAGTGAATTTATGAGGCTTTTTAGCTTAATAAAAAGGCGTTTTCATACTGATAGTATTTAGTGTTTATACGCAATTAAAACTATTTTCAGTAGTTTTGCTCAAAGAACATGACGCAACACATTGACGGTGATATAAATTATTGTTGATGTTGCGTATTGCCCTCAAGAAAAAAAAGATGGGGCTACACAAACAAAGCCCGCAGAACATCGCGGGCTAACTTTCGCTGATTATTATGGAGAAATGGTATGAGCAAAAGCGAAGAGGAGTGTTGTGGGTATTGTCAAAACAGAACTACTCAAAGTGTTTAGTTTTTGTGGTTCAATAAAGTTAAAAGTACAATCAAACTTGTAGAGCAGCGCGAGATTTAATGACTGTAAGGTTTATTTTAAGTGATTATGTTGAGCAAGCGATCGCACAAGCGGTTTACGACAAATTAGAAGATGGAACTTTGCCCTTGAGAATTCCCGAATGTAAGGGAGTAGTCGCCTTTGGTTTGACTTTGCGCGAGTGTGAAGATGAGTTACGCTCAACACTGGAAGACTGGATTTTGCTTGGGTTGAAATTGGGACATTCTTTACCAGTAATTGATAATATTGACCTTAATAAGGAGCCGACCCTTGAGCCGATGGACACCCTGTAAGCGTCGGGATTTTGTGCAAAAATTGCGACTGCTAGGCAATGATTGTCCTTTTTATGGAACTAAGCATCAGTTTATGATTTACGCGGAATATCGCTTAACTATTCCCTCTAATGATGAGTATTCTGTACCGCAGCTGCGGATGATGGTTCGGGAAATTGAGGTAATTCTGGAACGGGAAATTACACTTGAAGAATGGAATAGTCTTTAAGGTATTCGGTTTGTATGTTTATTTTAAATATAATGCGCGATCGCATTGCAGACTCATGCGATCGCATGAGTGTGGTTTAATAATTTTAGGTGTAGTTAAGTTTGATGGCTTAATGAATTTTCACAGCACTCATGCGATCGACCGGGTTAGCTTCAAGCTAATTCATAATTATTAATTCATAATTCATAATTAAAAAGGCTTTGTACAAGCTGTTTGTATCACGCAGTCCTGTTTCAGGTAGGGTTTAAATCCCCATCACCAAACATAATTATGAATTATAAATTATGAATTTTTAAAGGCATACCCGGTTTTTTGACGTTTTACCTACCGCAGGAGGTAGAAGCAATCTTCACGGCGACCACCCCCGCGATAAGTACAATCACTCATTGCATTAGGTAAGTCATAGCTGGGTGATTGGTAGGCATCTGCTAGCGCTGGCATCGTAGAGGCGATCGCGTTAATCAACAAAACTGCTAAAATTTTCATTGGTTTAGCTACTCGGATATTTAATTCATCAGGATTAGTCAGCTAATACCGGGTGCTTTCTCAAAACTTGTTCAGTCTTAAACTTTGGCTAATAGCAGTTTGGTGCGGTTGAACAGGTCGCAAGCGCGATAATTAAAAAAATCAGCATTTTTTTTGAGCAAGAAAATATTCACACCTGCTACGAATTGCTGCTGTAAATGTTCATCACAGCAATCAAAGTTAGTAAACCAAAAAGTTCACCCATCATAGCGATCGCCCTTCGCTTAAGTCTTTTTTTAAGTACGATCGTGCCTGGTGGTACGCGAGATTTTATGAAAAAAAATATACGAATGTAATGCGCGGCACAGCAGCAAAATGCGATCGCATGAGCGTGCTTTAATCCTTTTAGGTGGAAAAGTGACAAGGAACACCATCATTCAACCTCAGAAGTTGATAATTCAAGCTTTGAGGTTCATCATCCGAGTTCTGAAGCTGAAAGTTGAGCTTCTGAAGCTGAAAGTTGAGCTTCTGAAGCTGAAAGTTGAGCTTCTGAACATGAAAGTTGAGCTTCTGAAGCTGAAAGTTGAGCTTCAACACTGCAAAATCCGAGTTGAGAACTTCATCGTTGAGGCTATGACGTTGAATTTTACTGCTTTGAATCCCCAGAGCGCTTATTTGCCTCAGGCAGCAATTGACCCAAATACCCGCCAACGCCGACTGAGCTTAAAGTCGCCTGCATGTCGGGCGGAAATTATGATCGGCGAGCGATCGCACCAGCGCACCAATTACCAGAATAATTACGATTACAGACCTAACAGTTAATCAGTACAACATCCTAACTTCCATCCATTTTTTGCATGTGCTTTAGTTGCAGTTTGAGTTCTTTGATTTCATCAAAAAGTCGCTGCCGCTTTCTGGTCAATTCCCAAATTTACGTAACGCATTTCCCACTTTGGCGTTTTAGCTACCAACAACTTCTAATGCATTGAGAGTACTTTGTCCAATTGATTGAATACTGTTTAATAAATTAGCAGCTGCTTGATAAATACGA
>JAESGF010000343.1_pt1 | contig 11849 bp, 8 predicted proteins | sample 9269621 | NCBI WGS metagenome assembly JAESGF01 (sample SAMN14515066, study PRJNA621663) | algae metagenome | isolation source: Tolypothrix carrinoi HA7290-LM1 and co-occurring heterotrophs from dry rock... | place: USA: Makauwahi cave, Kauai, Hawaii | collected 2011-01-06
CGTTCGCGTAGCGTTCCGCAGGAAAGGTATTAATAACAAGCTTAAACTAATTAAACGGTCAGCTTATGGCTTTCGTAATTTTGATAATTTCCAAGCCAGATGTTTGCTTTGTTGGCATTTTAACTATTAGTTTGGCATAACAGGTACTGAAGAACCTATAATTATTTCACTCTACCCCTGCTAGAAACGCTACACTTGAAGAAATTACTTCCGCAATATCTAGTGGGTCAAGTAAATAAATTTTTGCTAAAACTTCTTTTTTAATCTGATCAGAAGCCGAGCTTTTGTCATTTTTTACTTTCTCTAATGGTTTCTTCTCCAAACCTTGACGGTAGGCTAATAGAGAAATTTTCCCATCTAAATAAAATTGCAGCGATCTAGTGTTACCACCGCTCAATTTCGCCAATTGCCTAAAGTTTTTAGAATCGCATTCGGGAATGGTTTTACTCTTCAACCATCGGTACACGGTTGAGAAATCTACACCAATAGCTGTGGCTAAAGTAGTTTGAGTCCAGCCCTCTTGTAGTAGCTGTTCAATCAACTGAGCCAGTCGATTTTGGCGTTCCTGCATATTAGAAGACCCGGACTCAACAGTCACAAAAGTTACTTTAGCGGTCATACTTATGTAAACTACCTTAGCCTGTATTCCACTATGTCTTAACCTCCGCAAAGGGCACAGCTAGGATCAGACATTGTGGAGTTTAATCATTTATCCTATTTAACTAATTTAAGTCAAAAACCCTTGCATTTACAAGCGTTTCAACAAAACCGCACTGTCCTCCGCGCGCTTGGTTGGAGGAGGAAGTTATTAGAGGAAGTATTCTTATCATAAGTCCCTACCGATTTCTGTTTAGCATAATACATAAATTAATTTATAAGAAAGTTTAAGCAACTATGTAATTAATCTTGCATTGTGCAACGCTTAATCTTGCATTGTGCAAACACACCGACGCAGTTAAATCACCCATTCGTTAATGAAACAGTTTTAACGTTGTCGGAGGAGAAAACATATCAATGTCATACTCTAACTCTACTGTAGATTTAGATACACTCTTACGCACTCGAACTCAAGATAGTGAACAAGTGGCGTTAAATGCAAACTGCATTTCAAACAAAACTAATGGTCAAAACCCGTTGAGCAGAGAAAATTTACTCAGCGAGGCTGAGGCAGTAGAACTAAGGAGGCTAGAGGCTAAAGTAGAACTCGGCTTAAAAGCGTTTTGGGAAATAGGACAAGCCTTAAGTCAGATTCGAGATAAACGTCTTTATCGGGAAACCCACAAAACATTTGAAGAATACTGTATCACTCGCTGGGAGATGTCTCGGCGTTCAGCTTATCAGTTGATCGGTGCTGCGATTGTGGTCGAAAATGTGCGCAATTGCGCACAAATTCTTCCCCTCAATGAAGCTCAAGCTCGTCCTCTGGTGGCACTTCCTCCTGAACAACAACGAGAAGCTTGGAAGACAGCGGTTTCTACGGCTGCAAATGGCAAAGTTACAGCTGTTCACGTTGCCCAAGTTGCAAGAGAATATCATAGAGCAAGTGTGCCTACCACACCCAGGAACAAAAACACTTTTGACCAACAAAAGCAATCAACTAAAAACTCTACACCGTCAATTACCCCTAGTTGCTGGAATTGCTCTCATTGCAGCCGAGAGTTTATAGATAATCCCCAAAACTTTTATTGTTACCAGTTGGGGAAATTGAACTTCATTGAGAAAAACGGTAATCAGCGGGCAGCCGAATGCGAACTGTGGACTTATCGAGGGGGAGAGTCAGCCCAAATCAAAAAGACCAGACTACCACTACGAGAAACCTTCACCTTAACTCTACAGCTTCCCGCCCACTTGCAACCCTTGATACAAGACGCTGCCAAAGAGTCCGGCTTGGTTGTGGTGGACTGGGTAGCAAAAGTTTTGTCAGAGGCAGTTTTCACAAGTCATGCTACCCAAAGTACGCATATTCATCAGGATTTTATTGATGTTTCGGGATCAGAAGTTGCTTAGTTTTAAGTGACTGCTGAAGAAACACGCACGACTTGAAAAAGGGCACTTGCCGTACCTGAAGGGAGCGCTGCAAAGCACCATCGCGTAACGTTTTTGTAGATGCCCGCCATGCGGCGCACCCATCTTCGTTAGAGATTCACTTCAGATTTCGATTAGTTAAACACAATGGCTAGCCCACAGCGAGCCAATTACCGCTATGCGGCGGCATGAATTTTGCTGTCTACTTTTCTACTTTTTATATGACAAAGTGTATTCTCCTGACTACGACTTTTCGCAAACAACGAGGAATTCCTAAATTCAACCCAAACAAATTACGACTGCTGGCAGTAACAGCAGTCCGCCTTAATACCTCAAATGTCCTTAAAATTCTCCAGCCATTCACCCTTTGCCACAGCCACAACACTCTGTTTACTGTTTTGCATTTCGGGGGAGGGCAAAACTGATGTCGGTAGGAGACAATAGAAAAGGGTGTGCCAGCCCTCAATCACCAGGCTACCAAACGGTAATTGCTGGGTTAGAAGTACCGCAGGCAGCAAGAGCTAACAAGCGTCTTAGGAAACCCAAAAACTTACCTTCTTGTGAACCACCACTGTTTACAAACAAAAACTACGAGATGACGGCAACAGGCGCACCAATTGTTAGTGCCACTCAAGCGTACCTTAAGCATCCAGACTGGAGTGAGTACACTAATGGCAGCCTTTACTTCCAAAAACCATTTGGAAAGGGTCGTTATATAGAGTTTTACATACTTCACAAACAGGAGCATCAACCGCAATACATCTCAGACAGCGCCGAACATAAAATCCTTGAGCAATACGGTGTGATGGCGGCAAGACTCCATGCTGTGTTCGCCACCTATGCTGCCTTTCAGGCACAACCTTGGAAGCAGCCGTTTGTTCTACGAGGTTCGGAACTCATCAAAACACTAAAGGTATACAAAAGCAAAAAGCTGACAAAATCACAAAAACTGAAAGCTATAGCGGACTTGGCTTTAGTTGTTGGAACTCTCGGTGCAATCATCCACTGGTACGAAGGAGATTTAAACCTTTGCATTAAAGAGCGCTGCCTACTTTGGACGGTAAGCGTGCAAGAATACAGTCAGCTAAATCTATTCAAAGACGCGGATGAACTTTGCGAAGTTATAATCCGTGTGCAACCAGGTCTTTGGACTTACAACTTCCTCAACTCCATAGGTGAGCAATCAAGAACCGCACTGTATCAGTACGGGTTTATCCCAAAGCAAGTCTTCGATATAGATCCGCATCGCCAGAAACTAGCTAGCAGTTTAGCATTGTACATTATACAGAATAGTCGCGCTCATAAAAGTGGTACGTACACGATTAATAGCTTATTAAGTAACGTTTTGCTGTCCTTTCAAATTGAACAGGCAGTCAGTGATTATAAGTATGGCTGGAGACTTAAAGAAACGCTAGAAGAGGCATTGTTGGTTTTAAAAGATAAAATTGGTATCAAAATTGAGTTTGATGATGACACCTACCCGATGTGGCTCAGACCTTTATGGGCAATGCCAGATGAACTTAGCAACCTGCCTACTAAAGAGAGAAATCAGCGATTACTTGGGACTAAGAGGCTGCCAGATAACTATATACAGAACTTTTTGTTTCAAGCGAAGTTGATTTTTAAGCTGCCACCTCAAATTCAAAGGTATTTGAATAAATTTAAAACCCCGAAAACCTGCACAGATAAAGAAATTTCTCAATTCCAGACAAAAAATTACCCTAGTTCCACCTCAGTCAGCACTCCTGAACTGGTCAAAACACCCCCCCAGGCAAGCGCTACATCACAAATCATGGAATTACCCGAAATCAGCGAACTTACCGGAGCTACTATACGGCAAGTTCGGACAGGTAGAGGTATGAGTCAGAGACAGCTTGCTGGTGCTATGGGTCTAAGTCAGAGTTGGGTGCGAGACATTGAAACCGAAGGTAGAGATAAGCCAGTTCCACAGAAACACGCTGTCAAACTCAAGGAAGTCTTGGGATTATCATGAACTAACCACAAGCAACATAGCCTGTTTAACCGTCTTCCGCACCACAAACAACTTTCAGCTTTATCACAAAATGCGTGGAAACTAGCGGGTGGAATGAGGGTTTCAGTCATCCTGAATAGGAGAGAAACAGCGATCGCTTAAAAGCGATCGCTTTCTTTTAACCAATGGTATCGTCTCAAACGCTGATTAATCGATTATTTTCTAGTGTCTGAGTGTTTTGTTGAAATGTCATGTGGGAGGGGTTCTAAAAAACTTTGTGATAAAGCTAACTCTCCCACTGCCCAATTGCTACTCAAATTCAAGGAAGTCTTAGGTTTATCCAAAGTAACCCGCAATATTGATTTTTCCTTTTTTGGTACTCACAGGGGGTATTTTTGTGTTTTCTGAGTACTCAATAAAGCCCCCTCGCGTGATATTAACGCCCCCTCGCGTGATATTAACGCCCCCTCGCGTGATAGTTACTTTTTTGTAATCTATATCAGGTAAAGTTTTCAGCTTTTAGTACTCATCTGATCATATTGATCATATTGATCGGTGAGTACTTTTTTCGCCAAAAAAAGCAGCGCGGTATTCTTAGGACGCACAGAAATTTCGCCCTTTTGCGAGTTTAAAACTCCGCCTTTAAATGCGCCTATGAAACGCCAGTACACTAGCAAACGGAATCTTTGCCCAATCTGCGGCAATCACCACGGCTGCGCTATCAAAGAAGATGGTTTAATTGAGTGTCTGCGGAGTTTTAGTCAACAGGAAGCTCCACCTAGTTATCGCTTCCTGGCGCTGCTGCGTAACGATATGGGGGGTTTATTTGCTTTTGACGATGGCAGTAATCAAATGGAAACGCCCCTTTACTCCCAAAAGCAGCGCCACTCGGTTAATGTAAAAGTCAAAGAGCGGTTGAGTGTAGAGCAACGCGTAGACGCGGAGCGGCTTGTCACCGAGCGACATCGCATGAATCGGTTATTGCTGGAAACAACAGTAACAAACTTGAGTACTCGCCATTCCTCACACCTCCAGGAACGCAGACAGCTAACTATTAACGAGATAAACTGGCTCTGTACGCACTTCTGGGTAAGAACTTGGCAACCAGGTATTTACGCTCCTAATGGTGTCACCGCTGCCCTTCCGGGCATTTCAAAAGAAGGTAAATTATTAGGGATGCCGGGGATAGCGATCGCAGCCCTCGACCCCGACTTTCACATCACTGGTTTCCAAATTGCCACTCTGCGTACTGACCCCAAATACATCTGGCTTAGTAGTGCCAACCAAGGAGGTTCAGGACCGCAATTACCCAATGGGGAATTACCCCTATTTTGCTGGAAACACCCTGACACTAAGAAGGTGAAAGTAGTAATTCTCTGTGAAGGAGCGCTTAAATCTCTACTCACAGCACTGTTTTTATGGCGTTCTGGGCAAACTGATATCGCCGTCATCGGGACTGCGAGTGCAGCACGATACGGTGAAAAAACCCTAAAAAATTACCTCAAGCGGTTGCGTCCTAAAGAAATTAGGTTAATGCCCGATGCGGGAGCGATCGCTAATTTCCATATTGCCAAAGCTAATCAAGAAACTCTCCAACGCTGCCGTCAATGGGGTTATCGGCTTACTGTAGGCGATTGGGGACAACTGGACAACAAACAACATTTGGATATAGACGAATTGCTTGCAGCAAGTCGTCAAAATGAAATTAAATTAATTACAAGTGCTGCTTATTTTTGCCAATGCCATACTTATAGCCAAATCGGTCAGTTACTAAAACTTGGTTCGTTCCACCTTTTAGAAGATAAGCTGATTGAGTTGCGACCGTTGCCGGACTCCACCCAAAGCCTGGATTTAATTCGCCAATATGCAAATTGTGTTGAACGCTGTCGCAAAGGTGGGTATCGGATAGTAGTAGCTTGGAACTCAGAAACTATCACACCTGAAGATTTCTTTGCCCTGTGTCCAGAATCAATCCAGCAACAACTGGCACAATCAGAGCGAGAGTGGGCATTACTTTACAACCTTAAACTTTGGCTGCGTAGGATGGTCGAGAGATATCGACCAAAAAAAGGATTCGGTGAACCAATACAAGAAGTTGCTCAAACAACCACAACTACAAACAAAGCTAAAAATCAGACTGTAGTTGATGAAAATATACAATCAACTGTAAATAACCAACAAAGTGATTTTGTCAAGTATAAACCAGGGAAACTACATCGCTTACGGAAATTTGACTCACGCAAAATTTTGTTTAAAAAGGGTCAACGATTACAAGTACTGCTAGAAGCGATCGCTGCTGGTTGGAAACATATCTTAGACAAAAGTCCTACCGGTACTTTTAAAAGCTATGATGCTGGAAAAGCCATTCCAGAAGTTTTTGGGGTGCGTCAGCTATGGTACTTTACCTCTCAAGTCAGAAACATTACCACAGAATCTGTTGAGCAGAATTACGTGGCAATGGAGGTTCGTAACGATGGTATGGTATTTCAGTCAACCCCTGGTGGTAAGAAATATCTGAGATGGCCCAAAAAAGGAGAAACCCCTGATACAAGTGGTAACTGCCATCGCACTAAAGTCTTTGCTGCTTTGCGGGACAAAAATATTCCATCAATTGAAGGTGTAGAAAATCCTGTTTGTGCTACCTGTCACTTATTAGAAGCTTGCCGTTTCAAGTCAGGAAAAGGATTTGGATATCGTAACTTGCGTGCGAAAGTTTTGAAGTGCGATCGCATTAGAGCGCATCCAGACAGCGCACCCGATCCTGTTGATTATGATTGGACTAATTGTGGCAACTTTTGGGACGAAGTAATGCAAACGGTGCAACCAATTCATGCTGTGACTGTAGAATTACCAGACATCGACCGCGTTATGGCTGAATTGATGATTTATTGTCCCCAAGTAAATGTTCAGTTACAGCCAATGTGGATGGTTCTGCGTCAGTGCCTCACAGGAGAAATTCAACAACCTCACTACGGTTGGAATGATAGTGCTGTTAGGAAGATGCTGGGTACACCACCAGATAATTTAGATGAAATTATTGCGTTGGCAACTGAGTTTATTCATCCTGATTTGGAATCAGTGTTAAATACTACCAGCAATTATGGGGTAAATTTGAGGGATTTACCTAGTGGAATGCGAAAACGTTTTGGCAATAAAAATTTTGAGGTACAAGAGATAATTCGACAGCATGTTATTCTCAATTGGTTTGTACCATTTCTAGAAGTATGGAGCAAACAAATTCAAGGTGCTTTACGGATTGTTCACAGTCAACTAATTGTTACAACTCGGAAGTCACGACATGCAGAAATTGCCAAAGCTTCTGGGTGGAATATTTATCTAGATGCAACGACTACTGCTGAGTATTTGTCTTGGTGGATGGATATTAATCCAGAAGAGGTTTTAACAATTGAACAAGAAGTGCCAGTTCATAATAACTTGCAAATAATTCAAGTGACTGGGCTGGGTCAAGTTTCTAAATATCGCACTTTATATTGCCAAAATAGGGTAGATGCTTTGCGACAGGAATTGTTAGTACGTCATCCAGATATCAAGTTTATTGACTTTGTTAAGTGTTGTAAAAGCAGTGATGGAGGTTGGTTCAGAGATAGTCGCGGGTCGAATGAGTTTAAAGGAGTGAGTACTTTAGCTAGTTTTGGTATTCCATATCAAAATATTGGTGATTTGTCAATGCTATTTTTAACTCTTAATAAGAATATCTTTACTTCAGGTGAAGATTTGCCACTCACAGATTCTCAAGAGTTTCAGGATTTCGTGCGCGATCGCACACAAGCGGAGATTATCCAAGCTATAGGAAGACTGCGAGCGGATAATCGTCCCCAAGAGCAGCTTTGCTTTTATTTTTGTGCTGATTATGACCTTAGTTTTTTAGAAATGAAAGTTGAAAAGATTAATGCAGGTGATATTACGATATCAGCTGCTTCTAAAGATGAGAAATCTTGGTGGAAGATTCAAAATGCCGTCAAAGAACTTTGGGAACAAGGACGTAATATTACACAAGCTTCTGTAGAATCGATTTCTGGTATTACTCAAGGTTATATATCCAAAGTAGTGAGCAAATTTTCGGGAAATTGGAAGGACTGGCTAAAAATATTCCTATCGCTATTAAATACTTTTAATAGTAATCGGAATAATTATGATGAATCATCAGATGGATTGCGAGATGAAGCTCATTCTATCGGGTGTAATGTAATGCCACTTTTGGCAGATTATGATAATGCCGATTTTTTATCAGAGGTGTTTTCTTGGTACAGGGATTTAGATAATAAGTATTGGCAGTGGATTTTAGAAACAACTCCTGTACAAGTGCAAGGTAAAATCATAGTTGGCTTACTTTCGATGTTACCCAAGCCGTGGCATCAAGAGTTGATGGAATTGTGTTATGGGTGATTTGAGCGCTCATTGCCGATGACCAAACTTTTTATTAAAAATCGCACTTATTCCAATTGGGGTTATATTCTGGCAAGACAGCGCGGACTTGCAACTTACTCACAGAACGAAAGCATTCAACAATTACACCTTGGCTGATGTCTGTTGTAATTTCCAGAACTGTAGAGGGTGCTGTTTTCTCACCAAATGGTGCTTTAATAATAGTAGCTTGGGAGCAAATGTATATATCCGCACAATCTTATTTAAATAAGCATTTGATGAAGATGGTTAAATCCAAAACAGAGGAAAAGTTAAAACTCGTTGCTAAATAATTGTTGGCGCAAAAACCGAGATACCGAACTGGGCGAGTCCTTCCCAAGACTTATGTGGACAGCCTTCTCGATTCGGGGAGACGCGTTGCGCGTTCATCAAAGATAGTCGTGGGGGATCGATTCACTACAAAACAAGGCTGTCCAAAGACTGTCGTGGGTTGTTGCAGAGGTATAGTTACAGCTTTTAATGCCTATAATTCAAAGCAAAAAGCGCCCCCGATACATCAGGAGCGCATGAGTGTTATTTATTCAAGCTTGTCAAATCGGTATTAACCGTTGATGGCAGGTGCGCTTAACTCATATCTTGCACCTGGAAATTTGAATGTTAATTCCTTGACTAAGTGCCATTTTTCTGAGGCGTTCAATATCTTGTAAAAAAAGTAACACTACCAAATGGGGAAATATAGTTTGGAGCGCAATTTCTGCTGCTTCTCCCCAATCAGGTAGGTCTTTAGGGGCGATCGCCATCGATAAATAAGCCCAGTGTGCCAAAACATAAGAAATAAGAGAAAGTACGAACCAACGGTAAACGCCTAAAAGTGTCCCCTGTCCAAAACGGTGCAACCCAAAACGGTGTTTTGCAGTTTTAAACCAGCCCACGAGAAAGCCATCTTCGTTTACCCCACCAAGAAATAGTACTGGCTTTGAGGGCTCTGGTAGAAATGACAAATCGTTTTTCATACTTGCCGTCGTGACGTTTAAAATAGTACCAAGAGATATAAACGGGAAACTTTAAGCCTTGAAGACGCAGTTGCTGCCCTCGTTTGTGTAGTTGAGCAACGCAGCGCCCATCGATTAACTTGCGGGTACGAGCAATGCCAGCAATTATGTGGTATTTGTCCTTTCGGACACCCTGTATAAATTGCACGCTACCAAAGCCTGTATCTACAAGAACCATTACCTCCTTGAAGTGCTTGGTTAATTTTTTTGGCAAAGATTTGACCATTTTTAATCCCAACTTTGCAGGGGAGGCAGCGCCTTTTCCTCTCCAGACGCGGAAATTCCAAGGTACTCGCCACCGACCGACAACTAAATACACCACAACCAAGTGCAAACCTCGTTTTCCGTTATATACGCGGATTAGATGTTCAAATACCTGAAATTTTCCAACTTTTTCCAAAGTTGTCAGGTCAATAATCACTTGTAGAAATGGTTGGCGTCCCAAAGTCCGCTCGGATAAAATCTCCGCGAGGGACACGGTTACGAGTAGTGCGAATCACACCCCTAGTTGACCAATCGTAGACATTAAGAAATCGGCTTAAGGCGCTAGGTGACTTACTTTTACTGTGTTGAGGTAAAGGATGCCCTTGTGCATTCAAGAACAATCCCAACATTGCTTCAAGATTTTCTTGTTGGTAAACAGAGGGCATTAATGACAGCAGAGTGTACACTAAGTTTTGGGCGTGGGCAAGAATTGAAACCATTTTTCTTGCTTAATTCATATGTATTTCAACGCCCTTTTTCTCATGTTTTGGCACAATAATGCAAATAGGCATGACTTTGCATAGAAACCAAATTGGCATTACTCAATGATAATGATAATCGCTCAGGAGCGATTATTCGGGCACTTCTCCTATTTGACGATCGCCTGTGCTGAGAGTCCTTTCCGTATTATCAACACTTACAAAGTTTTATATATAACTTTATATTGCGTAACCTCATTCTCGCGAATCGTGTTAGTTTGCTACACTCCTATTGGTGTATTAAGGGTTTATCCAGACAGGTGCAAGATATGAGCTATGACTTTAGGTTTGATGAGCAATTGAAGCATTCTCGTTTACACTAAAGACTTGTAAAATCTACAGCTTATACACAAACAATAAGGTGCTGGTGGTGTAATTCCTCCCAACGCAACACTGATTTTTGATGTTGAATTGCTGGGTGTCAAATAATCATATATGCGCGATTACACCCAACTACTCCACCATCACCACAAGTTCTTCCAGCAGTGCATCATTCACCTGCTGCAACTGTTGTGATGAATTCTCCATCACATTAAAAGCCTACTGTACTGTGTTTCTGACTTCTGCTGGTAGTGCTTCAAACTTGTCAGCATTGAGAATGACGATGCGGCAACCGTGGTACGGCATGAAGTGGTATTGAGCCGAGATACGTGGTGCGATTCGTTCTGGAGAAACCCAGTTTCTGGGGGGATTCCAGGCTTTAGTAGAGTAACCCTTATTGGGTTGAGTTCGCACGCTTATTCCTCTACTGATGACAACTTGATATCCATGTAAGTGAAAAGACAACTGAGAAACCAATTCTTACTGCCCTAGTGCGGGGTTGAAAGCACATAAACTACCAACGATGGTAGCCCCTATGGAGGAGACTGACTGTTCATACCGTAAAGCGGGGACGAAAGCGGTTAATGGTGATAATTGCTGAAAGTACCAACCGCAAGCAAGAGTTCATGGGGAGAGCAAACTAAATGTCGTTGAGCCATCGTCATATCTCACCAAGGGATATAAGCCAATACGGTTCAGTTAAGGCTAAAAAGCTGATTAGTGATGTGAAATTTGGGAGCTTCGACACGTTGTCCAGTGCCTCTGTGTTTTGGCTTTTTAGAACGAAACTTTGATACAGGTTTTTTCACAACCCTAGGATTATTGCGGTGAACTCTTTCGGGTAACAACGAATCCAGAATCTCTAGGGTTAACCAATCGAAAAAAAGGGTAATTCTTCTGGCTCTTGGCGTTGAAACTTAGGAATAGCACTTTAACCCTCTTTTGTCACTCTAGGCAGAGGAAAAATATAAATCAGGGTTTGTCAGTAGGGTAAAAATTGAACTCGTGAGGTTATTGATAATGTTTTTAAGTTTAGAAAATCCCGCTGATAATTGAGGAATAGGAAAGACTGTTAACCAAGGTTTTATCAGGTTAAATAATACAAATGGTTGAATGATTAAACGGAGATTACTAAGAATATTATTCCACCCATTCCCATTATCCCACCAAAGATGTGTAGCAAATTGTGATTCAGATTGTGGTGGTAATTTAAGCAGTTGTTCCGTAAGGATTCAGGTCAGGGGTATTGACAAGTGTGACATCTCAGGCGGAATATCACAATTATGGAAAAAGACCTGCCTGTGAAACTAGACCGTGAAACGCTTCTCCAGTTGGCTCCGGAAGAACTGG
>JAESGF010000344.1_pt1 | contig 11840 bp, 15 predicted proteins | sample 9269621 | NCBI WGS metagenome assembly JAESGF01 (sample SAMN14515066, study PRJNA621663) | algae metagenome | isolation source: Tolypothrix carrinoi HA7290-LM1 and co-occurring heterotrophs from dry rock... | place: USA: Makauwahi cave, Kauai, Hawaii | collected 2011-01-06
TTTCTAATACTGGGAAAATGGTATGTGTGACAAACACCAAGTTACTGAGGAGCCGTGTGAGGTGCAAAGTCTCAAGCACGGTTTTGAAGACGAGTCGGAGAGGCGACTCTCCGGCTTAGTTTAACTTCCTAGCGGACAACTTCTCCACTGACTTCGCTACTTGGTTGTTAGGGGAACCGATAACCTTAACTCAACTTAGTCCTAAGGAATTATCCCTGGAACCGATTCGGGCGGATGCCTTAATTCTGCTACAGTCAGAACAACACGTACTGCACTTAGAGTTTCAAACTCAAGTCGATGCCGAAATTCCCTTTCGGATGCTAGATTATCGCGTTCGTGTCTATCGTCGCTTTCCCCAAAAGGAAATGCATCAAGTCGTGATTTATCTCAAACAAACAAATTCCGATTTGGTGCAGCAAAATACATTTATTTTGACTCGTACTCGTCATGAGTTTGAAGTTATCAGACTGTGGGAACAACCGACTGAGGTATTTCTGAGAACTCCGGGACTGTTACCTTTGGCGGTGTTAAGTAGTACAATTGACCGAGAAGCTGTACTTAACCAAGTAGCACAACAAATTAACAATATTACAGAATTAAGAACTCAAAGTAATGTTGCCGCTTCCACGGCGATTTTAGCTGGTTTAGTATTGAATCAAGAGGTCATAAAACGAGTTTTGAGGTCGGATATTATGCGCGAGTCAGTCATTTATCAAGAGATTTTACAAGAAGGTAGAACCGAAGGTAGAACTGAGGGTAGAACCGAAGGTAGAACTGAAGGTAGAACTGAAGCTTTACTTGAAGTGGCAAAAAATCTACTTAATAGTGGGATGCAATTAGAGGAAGTAGCAAGAGTGACAAAGTTAACCGTTGAGCAGTTGCAACAATTACAAACGCAAGAAAAAAGTGACAAGCAGCAATAAATTTTTAGCTAAAAGTTTTTAATTTCATCAAAAAACGGTGCAGTCAATCTGCACCGTTTATCAAATTTGACTATTGATGAAACGCGCTATTTACTTTTTTCGAGCCATCCTCGTTCCCCCATAAACATAAAAGGGGTTATCTTGACTAACTTGATCCCAACATTGATGGCAAACAAAAACCCACTCGCCATCCTCTTCGTACTTGACTCGATATAAAATTGGTGCAGATTGACTGCACCGATCGCACAATAAGAGCGCGAATTTTTCGAGCCATTTACCTTACGCTAATGCGGAAGCTTGAGGTTTGGCAAAAATCATCCTTCCGGCTGAAGTTTGCAAAGCACTGGTGACTACTACCCGAATTTCACCACCAACATAACTGCTGCCTTCTTCAACGACAACCATTGTACCGTCGTCGAGGTAGCCGATACCCTGACTGGGTTCTTTACCTTCTTTGAGAATTTTTAAGTCAATGTAGTCACCAGGTAAATATGAGGGACGAACAGCGTTAACTAAATCGTTAACATTCAAAACAGGCACTTTTTGAACAGTGGCTACTTTAGACAAGTTGTAGTCATTAGTTAGCAGTGTACCGTTGATTTCTTGAGCGAATCGCACTAATTTAGCATCTACGGTGGAAATATCTTCGTAATCTGCTGGGTTGATTAAAATGCGATCCGGGTAAGCTTCTTTAATTCGGTTGAGAATTTCTAGTCCTCGTCTTCCCCGCACCCGCTTTAGGTCTTTGTTAGCATCAGCTACTTGTTGCAATTCTTGCAAGACAAATTGCGGGACGAGAATTTGCCCTTCCAGAAATCCTGTTTCTAACAGTGTTTCAATGCGACCATCAATAATGCAACTAGTGTCTAAAACTTTAGTACTGGCAGGTTTTAATGTTCCTTCCACTACCATTGTTTCCACAGTATTAGGATTAATCAGCCGCAATAACCCACGTCCGTGAGTATCTGCCAAATTCATGCCTGTATAAGCCAGCACGATGCTGCCGACAACGGCGACTAGCGGCTTAATAAAGCCAAAATCTGCCGGAATTGGCAACAAGAACAAAGGTGCCAGCATTAAGTTTGCTATCAATAACCCAATGACCAAGCCAATGGCACGAGTTAAGATAACTTCTAGAGGCAAATCTCGAACTTGTGCTTCTAGACGGCGATATCCTGTCTGGAATCGCAATCCGACAGCACCGCCAATGATTGCCGCAAAAACAGCAACAATGAAGCGTAAAGCTTCCAGATTCGTAACGCGGTCTAGTGTCACGTAGGGTATCATCTCGGTGCTGTAGTACCCTATACCCGCCGCTAAGAGGATGAATGAGAAAATGATAATTGCATCAAGCATAAGCTGTGTGGTTTTCCTGCAACTGTGTTAACCGCAAGAGCGCAGTATTTTTTATTTCATCGGTAGGATAAAATCAGAAATATTTACTTACTAAGCGGGATTTAAGCAGGCAATATCTGCAATTATTATAACCAAAGAGTTTTGTATTCATATTTTTGATCGTTTTGTTGTAATAAATATAAAAAGTTGTAAAAAGTCTATTAATTTTCATAGTTTGTAATTATAGGAATAATAATTTAATTGTCTGTAAAAATGGCTGAAAAACTTATTGTTTTTGGAATTCCGAGTTCTGCTTACGTACATATTCCCTTTTGCAGACGGCGGTGTTTTTATTGTGATTTTCCGGTGTCTGTGGTAGGCGATCGCTTGCGGGGTGAAACATCTGTCGGTATATCCCATTACGTTGATGTATTAATTGAAGAAATTGCTGCTACAGCGACTTTTGGTCTACCTTTGAAGACAATTTTCTTTGGTGGGGGGACTCCTTCGCTTCTATCTACAGATCAGTTACGGCGTATCCTGGAGGTGATAGAAGAGCGTTTTGGTATTTCTCCAGAAGCAGAAATTTCTATGGAAATGGACCCAGGAACGTTTGATTTAGAACATCTTCAAGGCTATCGTCGCTTGGGAGTCAATCGGGTAAGTTTGGGTGTGCAAGCATTTGAGTCAGAATTATTGCAAGTTGCGGGGCGATCGCACACTATTACTGATATCTTTACAGCTGTGGATTTAATTCGCCAGGTGGGGGTTCCCGAATTCAGCATAGACTTAATTTCAGGTTTGCCGCATCAAACTTTAGATAGGTGGCAATATTCTTTAGAAAAAGCGGTGGCTACAGCACCAACGCACATATCTATATATGACCTTACCATTGAGCCTGGTACGGCTTTCGGTCGTTTCTACAAACCTGGGGATCAACCTTTACCGACAGATGAAACCACAGTTGAGATGTATAGGTTAACACAGCAAATTTTAACGAGCGCGGGTTACGAACATTATGAAATTTCTAATTATGCCCAGCCAGGACATCAATGCCGACATAATCGAGTTTATTGGGAAAATCGCCCTTATTATGGCTTCGGTATGGGAGCTGCGAGTTATCTTGAGGGGAAACGCTTTACTCGTCCGCGTAAAACCAAGGAGTATTATTCTTGGGTGGAAACTGGAAGTGTAATTGATTGTGATGTGACTCCCCCAGAAGAAGTTTTGTTAGACACTTTAATGCTGGGGTTGCGTCTGGCTGAAGGTGTAAGTTTGGATGCGTTGACTTTTCAGTTTGGGGAAGAGAAGGTAAAGGAGATTTACAAGTGTTTGCAACCCTACTTTGAGAAACATTGGGTGGAAGTTGTGGGGGGAAGGTTAAAGTTAAGCGATCCCGATGGATTTTTATTTTCTAATGTGGTTTTGGCGAAGTTGTTTGAGAAGCTGGGGGAATAAACCGCACAAGAATAAAAGTGTAACAGAGATACATACGGATGTTGGGCAAATAAACATGAGAATTTCAGTAGAAGAAATCGAGCAAGTTTTTCACCGTCTAATTGAAAGGATAAAACAAGATGAAATTAAATTTTTAGATATTGAAACTGACTACTATTGGATTATAACGAGTGCCGACTGGGATAATTTTGCTTCTGAGCCTACTATAGTAGTGGGTTCGCTTATAGATGATTGGGACTTGCTACAAAAAGTTTTAAGAGATGAATGTATCACTACTTATTTAGACTACGAGCGATTCGCCAGCATTCTTCGAGCAATATCGGAAACAATTACTCGATGAAAATAGTAATTAATAGGAAAAAGTATTTATTATGAAACTTAAAGAATTAGAAGCACAATTATTAGCATTAAATCTGAGTGAGAAAGCAGAGGCAATACAAATATTAACTAAAAGTTTAAGCAACGGTTCGCAAGGAATTACCAAAACTCCAGGTGTGTGTGGTGGTGATGCTTGTGTTGCTAACACTCGCATTCCAGTTTGGTCATTGGTAAGCGATCGCCGTTTGGGGATGAGTGATGCTCGTATTTTGAAAGCATTTCCTCATCTTACCGCTGCTGACTTAGTAAACGTATGGGCTTATGCAGATGCAAACTCAAAAGAAATTGAACAAGCAATCAGAGAAAATGAGGAAGCAATGCTAGAAAATCTGGAATATTGAAAATTGGCACGTCTTTATACAGATGAAAACTTCCCATTACCAGTAGTGGAATTATTACGCGCTTTTGGTCACGATATTTTAACAGCTAGCGAAGCCGGAAATGCAAATCTGAGAATTCCCGATGAAAGTGTGTTAGATTTCGCCGCAAGTAATCAAAGAGCAGTTTTGACGCGCAATCGTCGTGATTTTACTCGATTGCACCGCTTACAACCAGAACATGCTGGCATAATTATCTGCACAGAAAACCCAAATTTTGAACAACTAGCAACACTTATTAATGAGGCGATTTCTGCTGAAGAATGCTTAAAAGCAAAATTAATTAGAGTCACTCGTCCGGGATAAATAAGCACTGAAAATCAGGTGATATTAGCTATGACACTTAAAGAATTAGAAGCACAACTATTAGCGTTAAATCTGACTGAGAAGGCAGAGGCAATACAAATATTGACTAAAAGTTTAAGCAATGGTTCGCAAGGAATTACCAAAACTCCTGGTGTGTGTGGGGGTGATGCTTGTGTTGCTAATACTCGCCTTCCTATTTGGCTATTTGTGAGTTTACGTCGTCAAGGTACAACTGATGCAGAACTTCTAGAGTTTTATCCTTATCTAAGTGCTGCTGACTTGGTGAATGTTTGGGCTTATGCGGATGCACATTCTGAAGAAATTGAAACAGCGCTCCGAGAACAAGATGAAGCAATCAAGCAAGAATTATAATCTATGGCAAGTCTCTATGCGGATGAACAATTCCCCTTGCTAGTTGTAGAATTATTACGCACTTTCGGTCACGATATTTTAACAGTACAGGAGGCAGGGAATACCGGACTGCCCGATCCAGATGTATTAGCTTTTGCAGTAAGTAATCAAAGAGCAGTTTTGACACAAAATCGGCGTGATTTTATTCGATTGCACCGCTTACGACCAGACCATGCCGGCATAATTATCTGTACAGAAGATAGAAATTTAGAAAGACTAGCAACACGTATTAATGAAGCGATTTCTGCTGAGGAAAGCTTCAAAGCAAAATTAATTAGAGTCAATCGTCCGGCAGTATGATTTTGCCAAAAATTGATAATATTAAATCAAGTAAACGCAACCCAAATATAGATAATGTCTAAAGAATTACGAGAATTAATGAAACAAGCAGACGCACTCACACCGGATGAACAATTGCGTCTAATAGCCTATTTAACACAAAGGCTGCAACGCTGCGAAATTAAACGCAAACCAAGCCGCAATATTATGGAGTTTATCGGCATAGCGCCTAATATGTTAGGAGGTATGGATGCTCAGGAATATGTTACTCGAATGCGACGGGGCGAGTTTCCCGATTTAGAAATTGCAGAAAAGCAAATAAGGAAAGAGGAGTGAGTATTACAGATAGTTTACAGGGTGTGACGCGCTTGTTTCTGGACAGTGCGCCAGTAATATATGCTGTTGAGCGAAACCCACAGTATTTACCACTTGTCAGAGTAGTTTTTGAGCGCATATTCAGTGGTTTGCCGATGGGTGTTGTTTCACCTATTACTTTAGCGGAATGTTTGGTTCAGCCCTATCGTTTGGGACAAACTGAGTTACAGCAAGATTTTATTGAATTGATGACTGACACTGAAAATATTGAATTTGTAGCTATTAATAACCAAAACATGGCAATAGAAGCGGCTAAAATCAGAGCTAGATATAATCTACAATTACCTGATGCTTTTCAAATTACTGTCGCTTTAGCAGCAGGGTGTGAAGCTTTTTTAACAAATGATGTCACATTTAAGCGCGTTACAGAATTGCGCGTGTTGGTGTTAGATGATTTTAATACTTATGATTAAAATGGGTGCGTTACACTGCGTTAACGCACCCTACAAATTTAACTAATTCTTAATTCATAATTCCTCACTTTTGTACAGACGTTCCAGTGGAACGTCTCTACCTAACTCCTAACTTTTTAAGGAACAATCAACACCGGACAAGGTGAAAGATTCGTCACGCGAGTGGTGACGCTATCTGTCGCACCTTCTTCGGTCAAGCCTAGTCCGCGACAGCCCATGATGATTAAATTGGCATTAATTTCATCGGCAACGTCACAAATTGTAAAGGCAGGGTTGCCTTCTCTTTCGATGGTTTCGGCTTGAATTCCTTGCTGAGAAAATAAAGCTTGGGCACTTTGCAGCAGTTTGGCAACTGCTTCGGGTGACATCATGGGATCTGTTGTTGGTGCGTCTGGGTTGGGTTCTTCGACCACAGACAGCAGCACTAAGCGACTACCGTACTTTTGCACGATGTTGGCAACCACGTCAGCGGCTTCCCGCGCTTCCCGGCTTTGATCGAGTGGAAATAAAACTGTTTTGAACATCTGATTCACCTGCGTAGCCCTTACTCCGGTAAAATCTGGAATGGCTCTACTTACAAAAAATAACAAAAAGGCGATCGCGAGGTTTGTACTATGTCCAAAAAAACTTTAGCAAATTTATCCGCTTCTGACTTATCCGGCAAACGCGCTTTGGTGCGGGTTGACTTTAACGTGCCTCTAGACGACAGTGGCAACATTACAGACGATACTCGCATTCGCGCCGCGCTACCAACTATTCAGGATTTAACTCAGAAGGGCGCTAAAGTGATTCTAGTCAGCCATTTTGGGCGTCCTAAAGGCGTGGATGACAAATTGCGCCTAACTCCAGTTGCAAAGCGCTTGTCTGACTTGCTAGGGCAAGAAGTCGTCAAAACTGATGACTCCATCGGTGATGACGTTGCGGCAAAAGTGGGAGCGTTGCAAAATGGACAAGTTCTGTTGCTAGAAAATGTCCGCTTCTACAAAGAAGAGGAAAAAAACGATCCAGAATTTGCGAAAAAACTCGCTGCAAATGCTGATTTGTATGTCAATGATGCTTTTGGCACAGCACACCGCGCTCACGCATCTACCGAAGGTGTGACTAAATATCTCAGCCCTTCGGTTGGGGGATATTTGATTGAGAAAGAATTACAGTATTTGCAAAGTGCGATCGCCAATCCTCAACGTCCTTTAGCAGCAATTATCGGCGGTTCCAAAGTTTCCAGTAAAATCGGTGTAATTGAAGCACTACTGGAAAAATGCGACAAGCTAATCATCGGCGGTGGTATGATTTTCACTTTCTACAAAGCCCGTGGTTTGAATGTCGGTAAGTCGTTGGTGGAAGAAGACAAACTAGAATTAGCAAAGTCTTTGGAAGCGAAAGCAAAAGAACGCGGTGTTGATTTGCTGCTTCCCACAGATGTGGTTGTAGCAGATAAATTTGCTGCTGATGCCAATTCTCAAACCGTCAGCATTGACAATATCCCCGATGGTTGGATGGGTTTGGATATTGGTCCGGACTCAATAAAGGTGTTCCAAGAAGCGCTTGCTGATTGTAAGACGGTGATTTGGAATGGTCCGATGGGTGTGTTTGAGTTTGATAAATTTGCCGCAGGTACTGAAGCGATCGCTCACACTTTAGCCGATATCAGCAAAAAAGGCGCTATCACCATTATCGGCGGTGGCGACTCTGTAGCGGCTGTGGAAAAGGTCGGTTTAGCCGATCAAATGAGCCACATTTCTACAGGTGGTGGTGCCAGCTTGGAGTTACTCGAAGGTAAGGAATTACCCGGAATCGTCGCTTTAGATGAAGCGTAAGAAAGTGCCTGACGACTAAAGTCGCGGCGTTGTGCGTACAAAGTCCGCCTTCGCGGACTTCATAAAGCCTGCGTTCGGCTTTGCCGTTGCCGAAGGCTAGGCAGGCTTCGTTTGTGTAGCCCCAGACTTCCAGTCTGAGGGCGATTTTCTAGGAGATAATTGTGGAACCAAAATGGCTGGAATGGGCGCAAAAGTTGAAAGCGATCGCTCAAAATGGTCTGACTTATTCAGAAAATCCTTTTGATATTCAGCGCTTTCAACAATTGCAAGAAATTACTGCGGAAATTTTATCGACTTATTCAAATACAGAACAAAGCTATATTTTGGATTTATTCGCTGGTGATGTCGGCTACGCTACTCCGAAAGTTGATGTGCGCGGAGTTGTCTTTCAAGGCGATACCATATTATTAGTTAAAGAACGAGTAGACGGCTGTTGGACTTTACCTGGTGGATGGGCTGATATCGGTGATTCCCCAAGTGAAGTAACTGTGAGAGAAATTTATGAAGAATCCGGTTATTTAACCCGCGCTGTGAAAGTTTTAGCTGTCTATGACAGAGATAGACAAGGACATCCACCTTTTCTACATTACGTCTATAAGCTGTTTTTTCTGTGTGAATTAGTTGGGGGTTCTGCTTCAGCAAGTATTGAAACGGAGGAAGTAGGATTTTTTGAAGAAGATAATATTCCTGAGTTATCTTTGGGACGTGTGACACCAGCGCAAATTACACGATTTTTTCAACATCACCGCGATCCAAATTTGCCGACGGATTTCGATTAGGGGGAGTATATATGGCTTCCAAGTTATAGTTTGTCAGCAATTTGCTAGCATTATTTTTTATTGATATTCTCAAGTAGTTTTACACTCAATGCCCTTTTAATAATTAGTTGCAGACAAATGACTGAAATTACTCAATACAAACAAGTACAGCAGCATCCGAGACTCGGAGTTGAAGTGTTACAGGGTTGTAATTTGACTAATTTGACAAACTTACAAATACGTGAATTTAAACAATCGCTTTGGGAACACGGTGTTGTTGTAGTTAGACAGCAACATCTTACCGCTTCGCAGTTGGAAGAATTTGCGAGAAATACGTTTGGCGATTTAATGTTTGGTGGCTATTCTAAGACATTAGATCCGGATATTAGCCCAGATTTACAAAGTCAATATGTGAATATTTTGGGTAATCCAAAAGGACTCGCTCAAGAAGTGGTAGGAAAGTTTGCTTGGGAATGGCATCAGGATAAAGATGGCATCCCACGCACAGAGGGACTGGATATGAATGCACTCTATGTGGTAATGCTTTATGGAGTAAAAGTTCCTCCGGAAGGGATGGATGGGCAACCCCATACAACTGAGTTCCTCGACATGGTAGAAGCGTATAATAATTTGGATCTTCAACATCAGCAGCAATTAGAAAAGATGTTTATGTATCACGCACCACCAATGTTTTCTAAAAGTAACAAAACGCCAGTTGATATTCCTCAGAAAGTGCATCCAATTGTGTCTACTCACAAAGTTACAGGTCAAAAAGGATTATATTTAGGTTCAGATACAGCGATTCCTGTCGGTATGGAAGATAAACCATCAGCAAAACATTTTTGGAATGATTTATTTCAAACTGTTTTAAATTGCACTCCGGTTTACTCTTATGTTTGGCATCCAGGAGATATTATCTTTTGGGACAATTCACAAGTGATGCATAGAGGTACTTTTTATAATCCAACAAAGTATCAACGTATTGCATTACGTTTAGGAGTTGTAGATACGCAGATTTGATGTTTTGAATAAGTACAGTTTTGTGTGAAATCGTAGCAATTTAAGGTTGAATTTTAAACGCAGAGGAAGACGCAGAGGTTCGCAGAGTTTCACTATGAATTAATCTGTACTAAGGCGTTTTTATCGGTGTGGGTGTAGGTGTTGATGTTGGCTTTAGTGTGGGTGTTGATGTTGGTGTCGGTGTCGGTGTTGGCGTTAGTGTTGGTGTTGGTGTTGGTGTTAATATCGGTGTAGAAGTTTCGGTGGGTGTCGGTGTCGGGGATGGTGGTGGTGCGGGATTTTCGGCGGTGATGCTAAGTTGATATAAGAGTGGTTTTGATGCGGTGGAAACGACGACAAACTCATAATATCCGTCTTCTGGTAGTTCGGTTGACAAAGTGCGTTTTGTAGAATCTTCTAAAAATTTGATTTTGCCAGAGGGGGAATAAACTGATAGCAAAATTCGAGAATTTGCTTGTAGTTTCACATCCATCAATTGATTTTTGGCAAGTTCGGCAATGAATACTTTACCATCAGCAGTTTTGAGAGTACCGCTAACTGTTTTGCTGTTAGCACCTTTACCAAATACAAGTTTCTCAAAAGCCCTACCTGAAACGATCGCTTGAACTTTATCACTAACAAATCCTTGCCAAACTTGTCCGATGGGTGTATCGATAAAATTTTTACCCTGCTGTTCGGGAAATTGCTGATAAAAGGCAACATTAGCCAAATCATATAAAGAACGACTACCAACGTTGATTTCATTGACTTGGGCTTTAGCGCGATCGCGTTGTGCCGCTGTATAATTTCCTAATTGCTGACGGGCATTTTTACTTAGTGGTGTCAGCTTCTCTAACAATTCGGCGGCTGTTTTATCCCACTCAGCCCGCAAACTGTCATCTTCAGGATTATCGCTCAGTTTGCGTCCCTTTAAACTAGGATTTTTCTCCCAAAAGACTTGATTTATTAAGTCAACGTAAAAGTTGAAATCTATACCCAACTGTTGACGGCGATCGCCTAATTTTTCTTTACGTGCGCGTTCTTCGGGTGAGTATTTTGCCAGCGGATCGGTTAGCTGGTTATTGCTGGGTGTAGGTTGCGCGGTATCCCCTGAAGAATCTCTGCCACGAGACAGTATCAAGTTTGTTCCCAACCAACCAACACCAACAACCCCAGCTAGCGCCAATCCCACCAGCAAGCTTTTCCCAGATGTCCACGAATTTTTTGGTTGAGGAATATCGGGGGAGGGAGGAGTGGGGGAGGGAAGAGTGGGGTTGGGGGGAAGGGGGGAAGGGGGGGCTACTGCTACGGTGGCAGATGTTGGTTCTGTGGATTGAGTCGGGGGATAGTTGACATAAGGCGAGTTTAATGCATTTAAAACTTGCCGCGCTGATTGAAAGCGATCGCCTGGTATGGGAGATAGCATTCTCTCTAACACCTGTTCTAAATTCGGACTTAAACTAACTTCCCGTCGCCATTGCCAAGTTAAAGTATAAGTATCAATTAATTCTTGCGGTTGTCTGCCTGTCAGTAAAACTAACACGGTTGCGGCTAAAGCATACAAATCGCTGTGAGGAGATACCAGCCCGGTTTGCATCTGTTCAGAGGGTGCGTATCCCACCTTACCCAGTAGCGTTGCGGGTGGTGTCGCACCTGCACCGTGTTGGTAATATTCGGAAGCGACGGTTGCGACTACTTGTTTCACCCCGCCAAAGTCAATTAAGATTGGCAATTGGTCAACGCTGCGAAGAATTAAATTATCGGGGGAGATATCGCGGTGAATGACTCCCAAAGAGTGGATATAATCCAAAACTGGCAAAATTTGCAGCAATAACTGACGCACTTCCCCTTCACTAAACCGCAAACCTTGCTGTAAGCGAGTATTTATTGACACTCCCCTGATTGTACAAATTTCGCTATCGCTCATTTGTACAGAAAATCAGGGGATTCTACATTCTTCCTAGTTACTTGCTCTACTAGGGTTTCCCCAAGTAGAGTAGAGGTCACTAGT
>JAESGF010000345.1_pt1 | contig 11780 bp, 10 predicted proteins | sample 9269621 | NCBI WGS metagenome assembly JAESGF01 (sample SAMN14515066, study PRJNA621663) | algae metagenome | isolation source: Tolypothrix carrinoi HA7290-LM1 and co-occurring heterotrophs from dry rock... | place: USA: Makauwahi cave, Kauai, Hawaii | collected 2011-01-06
CAATCGTATTGTATCGGGATGCAATCGCATTGTATCGGGATGCAATCGTATTGTATCGGGATGCAATCGCATTGTATCGGGATGCGATCGCATTGTATCGGGATGCGATCGCATTGTATGGAGACGCAAAATGTCAGTTAACCAACAGGTACAGAGGCATCCGCCACAGACTGATTATCTAAAATAGGCTTGCGGTTTTTTAGGTCAAATTTATATCCATTTGGCAAAATGTGCAGCTTGGCTCCGCAAACCGCCAAAGGCTCATCCTTCAAAATGTCGTCAATGTTGCTATGTGTAGCTTCTGATTCATCGACGACGGTGACGCAACCTTGCCCAATCACTTCAAATTGGTTATCGGTAACAACCATTGCCGTATTCTCATCAATGCCGAATCCCAAAACGGCAGGCTCCATCAGCAAAGCTGAAATTAAGCGTCCCAAGCGTCCGCGCTGTGAGAAGTGCTGGTCAATCACCACCCCAGGCAAAAAGCCCATACCCGGTCCCATGTCTACTACGTCAATCCGAGGATTTGTTTCTGAGTCGCCTTCTACAATCATGACATCTGGCATGACAGCGGCTCCCGCGCTTGTGCCACCGATGACAATTCCTTCTGCACAGCGTTTGTGAATTGCGGTATCAAGTTCAGTGCCTTTGAGGATGCTGGTGATCCGCGCTTGGTCGCCTCCTGTAAAAAATACGCCTGTAGCTTTGTCAACTGCTTCCAGCGCTGTCGATGAAGATGCATCTTCACGGCTTTCGGTGTCAATTATCCTAACATTCTCTGCTCCCAGCCGCTCAAACACTTTGATGTAATTTTCTCCTACTTCTCTTGGCAGTTCGGTTGCTGCTGTCATAATGACAATTCTGGCTTTGGTGCCGCCAGAACGTCGCACAAACTCACGCAGGATCTGGCAATCGCCTTCTTTGTCTTCTGCACCGCCAATAATCACCAACTGCCGTTTGGTTTCAGTCGCCGCCATGATGCCTCCGGATTTTTAAGTCTGTTATTTTAATAAAACACGACAATTTAAACTAGAAAAACATCCATATGGTAGATTTAGATACAAAAATTAAATATCAAATGTAGTAAAGTTCTGCTGCACGCTGCTCAAAGTTGAGAAAGCTGATAATTTTGCTTAGAAAGTTTCCTAAATTATGGTTGAATCAAAAACATCTTACTGACGATCGCAAAATCGAATCGTCAGTAAGATGCGATCAAATGCACCTTAAATTGTGTAAAAAAGTTCTACATCTCCGGGTAGATTTATCTGCAAAAATATCTACCTAATAGAACTACTGAAAAGCAAGCCGTTTAAGAAAGAACGTGCCTGTTCTAATGGGAGATGTCTGGGTTTGCCCTCGAATAAAATTTGGAACTCCTTGCTGTCTGCACCATCACCATAACCGGAAATAAGTTTGCGATGAAATGCTTCTTCAGCGAGGTGTCGAACTTCATTTCTAAGAGCAGCTTTTGTGCTATTCATTCTCGGCTGTCTCCTAAATTTTTCTTTTATAACTTATTAGTTATAAACAATATTATGTGCAAACTGCACCTTTCAAAGGTTATATATTTGGCGACGTACCAGAATCCCGGTTTCTTAGAGAAACCGGGATTCTATGCCCTGAGATAGTTTAAAACCTATGGTATAAGGGATACGCTATGGTAGCAGAAATATTGAGTTTTATTTTTGACTTAAAGACAAAGCGATACCTACGGTAAGCTACGTTCGCGAAGCGTCTCCCCTTGGGAGAAGATCGCACTAAAAACACGGTTCGGGAATAATTTTACTACAATCAAAAAGTCTGAGTCAACGCAGAGGATTATCATGGATTGGGCAAAATGTAAATACCAAAATTGGGTGAAAATGCTTTGTTAATAACGCACCAGTAGTGAATTGAAGCGCGTGTTCGCTCAAAAAGTGCAAATTCCGGAAATTTGGGCATTTTGGTTATTTTTTGCTTGATTATCCTTAGCGTTGAGATTAAAGGGTGTTTAGCCAAGGGTATATAAATCAATGATTCAAGAAAAAAGCACCGATGCAGTTCGCGTCAATGCGAGAAAAACAGATGTTTTCGACGTTTTCGGCTTCAAGCATTACATGGGAGCAAATCCCTATTTGGAAACAGGAGCGCTAGTATTTAATTTTGCGCTAACTGAGTACGATCAGCCTTTGCCGATTGAGGACTATGTATCTGTGATTGGCGATCGCTACCCCCAGATAAAAGAGCAAACATACGATTCTCATGCCGATTTATTTGCTCGTACCGTCGCAGAAGTCGGCAAACTGGATATGGGTTTGCACCTCAACCGTTGGAGTGTAAAAGCATACCCGAATTACAAAAAAATCAGCGTGCAATCGCTGCACGAACGCACCACCAGATCGGTACTTTACTTCGTTTGGGATTGGTTTGAAGCGATTACCCAAAAAGAAGATATTGCTTTTGAAGAGCAAATGCGGATGCTGCAAAACAGATTTCGCCAATCTGTTTACGGAGGTCCCACAGTCTACACCTTATTACGCACCGCATACGAAAAAGGTATTCCCACTTATTATTTATGGGAAGAAGGATTGATGCAATATGGCTACGGCAAAAAACAAGTTCGCGGTGTAGCTACCACATTTGATTGTGATGCACATTTAGATTCGGACTTCACCACCCGCAAAGATGATTGCAAAGCATTTTTAAACACCTTGGGTTTCCCCGTACCTCAAGGCGATATCGTCACTACCGAAAGAGAAGCTTTAAGCGTAGCCAGAGAAATTGGCTACCCAGTAGCAGTAAAACCCGTTGTCGGTCATAAAGGAATTGGCGTAACCGCTGATATCCAAGACTCTAGAGAATTAGAATCGGCTTTTGATCGAGCACTGCAAGCGATCCCCGAAAACGAGCCAACGCGGATCATCATTGAGAAAAGCATCTCCGGCGCAGATTATCGCTTGTTGTGCGTCAATGGTAGATTTGTCGCAGCTACCGAACGGCGTCCCGCATCAGTTGTCGGTGACGGATACTCAACTATTGGCGAGTTAATTCGCGAAGAAAATCGCAAACCCGCTCGCTGGGATACACCCACCTCGCCGATGAGCAAAATTCAAAGCGATGAAGCGATGGAACTGTATTTAGACGAACAGCGCTTGTCATTAGACAGCGTAATCGAAAAAGGTCGCACAGTTTATCTTCGCAAAGTCGCCAATCTTTCGGCGGGAGGTGTGAGCATCGATGCCACGCGCACACTTCACGATGACAATATTATATTGGCGCAAGATATTGCCCAACACTTTCGATTAACTTGCTTAGGCATTGATGTCATTACCAAAAGTCTCGACAAATCTTGGAAAGACGGCAACTTTGCCATTTTAGAAATCAACGCCGCACCTGGGATTTTAATGCATTTAAATCCTGCCGTTGGTGAAAGCGTTGATGTACCTTCTCATATTTTAGAAACCTTCTTTGAGTCGGGTACAGATGCGAGAATACCAATTCTCACCTTTAATAAAATCACAGTTTCCGAACTTCAAGAAACGATTGACCATATTCTTTTGCAACACCCTGATTGGACAATAGGTGCTGTTTGTCAAAATGCAGTTTTTGTCAATCGCTCGAAAAAAATCTTCAACAAAGATTACAACAGCAACGTTTTAAGTTTGTTACGCAATCCCAAACTTGATTTACTCATAGCCGAATACGATGAAGAAACTTGGGAAAATGAGGGAATGTTTTACCAAGGAAGTAACATGGTAGTTCTGGATAATCCAACAGAAACCGAGATGATACTTGCACGAGATGTCTTCGATGGTTCTACTGTGGTGATTAAGAAAGGAGATACCGTTTCTATTCGCCGCAAAGGTTTGATTGAAGAGTACAATTTGGGAACAGATGAACCGTTTACACGGGTTTATCTGAAAGAAATCGGCACAATTTTGTAATTTTTTCAATGCATCGTTGCGGAAAGTAGCCGACACCCTATAAGGGTGCGGCTACACGTACAAAGCCTGCCTTCGCAGGCTCAAATATTTAAAGCCTGCGAAGGCAGGCTTTGTTTGTATAGTCTCAGGCTTCTAGCCTGTGGGTATTTTTGCGAGAATGCAATGAACTATCCCTTTACTTTAGCTTTGCATGTGCTGCCAAAATAATTTTTTCTGTTTCTTCCCAGCCAATACATTTGTCAGTTATAGAAACTCCATATTTTAAGTCTTCTGGTTGAGAAGAAATTGATTGACTTCCTTCATACAAATTCGATTCCAACATCATACCGACAATTGATGTATTGCCATCGACGATTTGTTGAATAACATTTTCTAAAACGGTAGGTTGCAATCTGTAGTCTTTATTTGAATTACCGTGACTACAGTCGATGACAATTCTGGGTGATAAACCTGCTGCTTTTAATTTTTCTTCCACTCGTTGGACATTCGCAGCATCGTAGTTAGGTTGACCGTTACCACCACGTAAAATAACATGACCGTAGGCATTTCCTTTAGTTTGAAATATGCTAACTTGCCCTTTGTGATTAATTCCGATAAAATGGTGTGGACTTTTAGCTGATTCTAGGGCATTTAAAGCCACTTGAATATTACCATCAGTGCCGTTTTTGAAACCTACAGGCATCGACAGTCCGCTTGCCATTTCGCGGTGAGTTTGTGATTCTGTGGTGCGTGCGCCAATTGCCGACCAAGAAATCAATTCGCTAATGTACTGTGGTATAATTGGGTCGAGCGCTTCTGTGCCGGCGGGTAATCCGAGTTCAGTAATTTGTAATAGTAGGGTACGTGCCATTTCTAAACCCTTTTCTACATGGAAAGAATCATCCATATCGGGATCGTTAATTAATCCTTTCCATCCGACTGTTGTTCTGGGTTTTTCAAAGTAAACCCGCATGACTAGCAGCAGTTTATCTTGGACTTTCTCAGCCAGAGTTTTTAGCTTTTGGGAATAGGCGATCGCAGCTTCGGTATCATGAATTGAACAAGGACCAACTACGATAAATTTCCGCCTATCTTGAAAGTCAAGAATATGTCCTATTTCCTGCCTAAATTTTAAAACAGCTTCTTCAGCCGATTGTGTTAAAGGTAATTTTGTTTTTAGCTCCTCTGGTGTTAATAAAACGCGGGAACTTTGAATGTTAGTGTCAAATAAATTCTTGTGCATGAGGAGTATTTCGTAATTTGTGCTACGTCTTCGCGTCAAAATTCATATAGATATTTTAAAACAAAACTTATTTATAAATAGCAAATTTATCTCTTGATTAATTTATAGATCGCTAATAATTTTAATATAACTTCACAAAAAAGGGAGAAATATTTCTCCCCTTTTTTGCTTATTATCTAACTAGTACTCATAGGCGGAAATAAAGCTACCATCTAAAATAGGCGCTCATGCTTATGGTATAAGTCTTTTTACTTTTTACTTTTTACTTCCAAAGCAGCGGTACTAGGGCACTATTGCCAAACAAATACTTTCGCTTCGTATGGTCCCAAGTCAGTCAAAATGCCATCATCACCAGCTTCGACATCATAATTACCTGTCCACTCGTGCCATGTACCACTTTCAGGGAAGTTAGGAACGTGATAGCCACCTAAGAAATTTTCTGAGAAATTGGCTACAACAACTACACGAGAACCTTCCCCATTCCAGCGACTATAAGCTAGCACTTTTGCCTCTGGGTTTTCGTGGATAAAGTCGATATTTTCAGTGTAGAGAGCGTGATTATCTTTACGCAGGTGAATTAAGCCTTTATAGTAATCAAACAACCCACGATTTAAGTCATTACCTAACAGCGTCCAATCGATTTTAGCTGACTCTTGACTTTTGGGTTTGTATTCCCCAAATTCTTCACCCATCCAAATCAAAGGTACACCGACTGCTGTCATGAGAATAGCAGCTCCCAATCTAGCTCTTCTAAAAGCTTCTTCATCAAAAATCTGACGATTTCCTAACTCGACCAGAACATGATTGTGGTCGTGGTTGGTGAGATAATTCACTACATTTGTAGCACCCATAAAGCCTTGACGCTTGCAGTCAATTACATCTTTGAGACGCTCTAAATCAAATGTATCACCGCAGATATGTTCTAAAATACAGTGATAGAAACTATCATGCCAGCATCCATCCATCGGTCCATCGACATTGGTGATGGAAGTAGTTTCTGGAATGTGTTCGGCAATGTTGTAAAAAGGCTTCATGTTAGCGGTGTTTTTCGCTTCCTGAACAATCCAGTGCATGAAGTCGTAGTTAGCAATTTGCCGCGCTGCATCGTAACGAATACCATCTGTATGATATTCCTGAATCCAATAACGTACCGTATCACCGATAAATTTACGAGCCGGAAAAGTTTCTAACTTCTCGTCGTAGAGTTCGTAATTAAACTCAGGTCCCCAGTTATTATCAGGGTCGCGGGGTTCATGATGATACCAATAATCGTGGTCGATTTGTGTTAATGGACTAGATGCTTCTGAATGGTTATAAATACCATCCATAATGACGCGAATGCCTCTACCATGACACTCGTCAATTAAACGTTTTAATCCATCTGTAGAACCATAACTTGATTCTGTAGCAAAGAAGTGGCGAGGATTATATCCCCAGCTATAATCGCCAGGATATTCTTTAAGTGGCATCAACTCAATAGCATTAATTCCTAATTCAGATAGATAATCTAATTTTTCTACAACATGCTTATACTTTCCTCGTGCGTAGGGGTCATCTTCACCACCAGAAAAGTCTGCAATGTGCATTTCATAAATAACTAATTCATGGTCAGCAGGTAAAGGTTTATCGTCGTGTTTCCACACGTAAGTATCAACAATTCTTTCACCATCTTTAACCCGCACGACACCGTTATCTTTACCAGTTGTTTCATCAATATCAGTTGCGTAAGGATCGGTGACATCCACCCATTGATCTGCTTCAAAAAACCACGATTTTGACTGAACGCGGAATTTATATTGATAATCGCCGTCTTCTAATTCAACAGTTGTACGAAAATAACCATCATCGCCTTTTTCCATTGGAATTTCTTTCCAATCTGAAAAAGAACCAATTAACGCTGCTCCTTCGTTATATGGTGCAAATAAGTTAAATTCAATTGGCTTTGCCATAGAAGTATTTGTAGGAAAAAGTGTGATTGTTTGTATTCTCAGATTTTTTTTTTAATTAGCCAATAGCTCTTGCGAAGTAATTACATAAGTAATACCTCTATCTTAGGATATATTTTTGGAGGGAGACTTGATTTTTTTGTGGCGATCGCCTAGCTCTTCATTTAACAGCTTATAGTTACTTGTCAATACTCCTTAGGTATAGTTCGTAGTGAGCCAGCGCGGTCTTCTCCCAAAGGGAGAGGCTAGCGCCAAGGGGGTTTCCCCCATGAGCGACTGGCGAGGAGCGAAGGGTGAGCGGTTTACCGCTCATATCAAAGTTTTAAGGGATACCGCTTACTACAAAATTCCGTTTATTTATGCCCATCTACTTATTTCAAATTGCTAATCTACTTTATTACTCAGATTTGCTGTTCGTTTGTTGCATGTAACTTAACAACCAATTTGCCGCCGTCGCCCTGCGAGTTTGTCGAGGTCCAAATTCACCGATTTTATAACCTTTAAAACCTAATTGTTCTTTCAGCAATTGTTTATTTTCCGCAGGAATGGAACGAGTCAATTTGACTGTTGGGGGGCGATTTTCAATAAAATCTGGCGGTTCTGGGTACTCATTCCGCCATTCTGGTAACACTTTGCTAGTGTCCCATTGTCCGGTTGTTTCGTCGTAGCGATAGCCTAAGTAATGCCATACCAATTTGTTAACTATGGCATCATCAATTTCTTCATTAAGAATTGCCCAAATGGTTTCGGTATTGAGTGGAGGCAGGTTAGACATAAGGAAAACGAAAAATAGTTAGTTGTTAGTTGTTAGTTGTTAGTTGTTAGTTGTTAGTTGATACTGGCGATAAAAAACTAGATATTATGTCAATAAAGCAGGTAAACTGGATATCGTCAAGAGTATGTTATCCAATGGAAAGTCTTACAGCATCGCCGCAAATCTGCGCCCACGTATTTATTACGGGAAGAGTTCAAGGAGTAGGTTATCGCTACGCCACTGTCGATACAGCCACCCAGTTGGGATTGCACGGCTGGGTGCGAAATCTCCCCGACAATCGCGTGGAAGCCGTCTTTGAGGGAGCGGAGAATGTTGTAGAAGAGATGATTCGCTGGTGTCATTCTGGACCACCTGCTGCTATGGTTCAAGCTGTAGTGGTTGAGTATGAAGAACCGAAAGGATTGCAGGGATTTGAAGTTAGGCGTTTTTCAATGTAAAAGTTAAAGTATTTGTATATTTAAACACTAAACTTTTTGCACAAATATTTTTTATCTCACTTCTAGGCATTGATATTTTTTTAAGTCAGAAATGAGCGCGATCAACAAAGTCGCTTATTTGCGGTAATTCATGAATTACCGCTACGGAATAATGTGCCTTACAATTCTTTTTGCGCTCATTACTCGTCCATTTCTTTCAAAGTAGCTAATGCTGACGGAGATAAACGACTGAGATAGCGGAATATCCAATATTTAAATATCGTGTCTAAAATCACAGGAAATGTAGCGATAAATAAAAATATTGCGCTTCTATTTGCTGGTAAACCTAAATGTTCTGATAATCCTTCTAGAATAACTTCCCACCCATGTGGTGAGTGGAATCCCACAAATATATCTGTGAATAAAATAATTAAAAAAGCTTTAGCACTATCACTCAAACCATAAACAATTTCATCCATAAAAGACTTGACTATTACAATTTCCCTTTTACTTGTAGCGATGACTACGCCAAAAGCGATTAGTGATATCAAATCAGCAAAAACATTGCTAATGGCATTATTGCTTTTACCAATAAATTCTTCGGCAAGTTCAAGTGCTTTATTTTTGACTTTTTCTTCTATCGCTTCGGAAGAAAGCAGCGGTGCTTCATGAATTAGATTGTTAAATCTCAGTTCTCGTTCAAAAATCTTTAATTCTTGGAGTGCTTCTTCTTCCATTTCCGAGTTCAGAAAAATTTCCGGTGTATTTTCGCCTCTAACGCGCTCTAATATAGGACTTATTATTAACTGTTTAGATAATATTTGCGTTAAAAGCGGTACAAGAACTAGCATTGCCAAAAATTTTACAGCCGTTCTTGTTCTCTTTCTAGAAACTCGGTAATCTTTAACAAATTGCTGCTCTGATTGCGGATTAAAATCACTTTTGATTTTATTAATTGTTCTGCCAATTGACCTAGGTAAAAATCCGGTTTTTTTCATGACAGGTTGAACTTTTTTAACTTCTTCAGGAGATGAATCTGGTTGCTTTTTCACTTTGTCACTCCTAATTTGTAGTGGTTGAATGGGAGCTATGGTGCTAGATGTTTGCGGATATACTAGTCGATGTTGCGCGTCTACGCTAACTACTTCATCTTCGCTGCTATATTTAGCTATCACCTCATCAATAAAATTTAGCTTTTCTAAAAAAACGGGATTAGAGGTATTTGTAATAGAACGCGCCAAGCGAAATTCAGCTAACTTCGCTTTGATAATAGTTAAGTTTTTATTTAGATAAACTTGCCAGTAAGACATTACATTGTCGGTATAATTTACTGACTCCGGAGATATTTTTTTGTTGCCAAAGTGTTCTAATTCGATGTTTTTAATTATCTGAGCCGCTTGATAAGCCTCTTCTAGCGCTCTTTCTGGTGTATTTACTAACCATTTATGACTGGAGTCCCAGGAATTTTTAACTTTTTCTCGGAGAAAATTTGTGTGTTTAGTGAAAAATGAAGACTTCATCGCAGACATAATATTATCTGTAGATTTAGCTGTTGTTATTTATATTAATTCAAAATTGATAATGGCTAATGAGTAATTGATCCAAATCATTGCTCATTAGCCATTATGCATTAAATATTATAGACTATTCTAAGTGTACACCGATTAAAGGGTTAGGTACAGGGAAAGGGCGATTTTCAATAATTTTAAATTTACCTGTGTTAGCGTCGTAGGCAAAGACTTCTCCGGTCTCAATCTCATAAATCCAAGCGTGGAGAGTAAGTTTACCGCCATGAAGTCTAGAGCGAATAACTGGGTAAGTCTCTAGATTTTCTATCTGCGTCAGCACATTCTGCTCAATTGTTATCTTTAAAAGTTTATCTCCGGAACAATGTTGATAGTTATCTAAGACCAGACGCCGAGTTGCTTCACCATGATGCTTCAGCCAATCGTAAACTAAAGGCATCTGTTGAGCAAGATTACCTATTTGCAATAGTCCTTTCATCGCTCCGCAGTGAGAATGACCGCAGATAACAATGTCTTTGATATTCAAAGTTTGAACGGCATATTCTATACCAGCGGCTTCGGCACTATTTGAGATTCCATAAGCTGGTATCATATTACCGATATTACGGATAACAAATAATTCACCAGGTTGACTTTGAGTGATTAAACACGGGTCAATGCGTGAGTCGGAACAAGTGATAAATAAAACTTCCGGACTTTGACCGTGAGATAAATGCTCAAACATTTCACGGTGCGTGATGAAATAATTATCATGAAAATCGTTCAGTCCGGCAATTATTCTTTTTAGTGGCACGGTTGAATTACCTCAATAAATATGTGTTCAGTCTAATCATTTATCAGATAGAATTATTTTTCCTGATAAAAAATATCAACTTTTAAAGAAAGAAAAACTTTGATAAAAATTGCCAGCATTCCTAAAAAGAAAAAAAGCACTGGCGGATTCAATATATTGGACAATATCAGGCTCGAATTCATGTCTGATAACCCCGATGTCTGCAAAGAACAATGAAAAACACAAGCGATCGCTAATTTTGTAACAAATAGTTAACTTCATCGCCCAATATATTTGAATTTTGTGAAGATAGTATGAAAATCATGTGTCAATGTTGTGACACAAACCTCAAACCTCTCGGTGGTAAAGTTATTCGGTTCATAATGCCTGAACAAATTAGGCAAAAATTTAACTACTTATTGTAACTATTGTCAAGCAATAATAATTTATCCTCAGTTATGTATTAAATTAAAAAATAAGCGCCACTTTCCTAGTATATATTTAAGTACTCGCTGTGATTTTGGCGATCGCTGCTGTTACCGACAATAAAAGGAATCAGAGCAACGCGCAGTAATGAGTTATCCTGCTTAACTATAACCAGCGTTTCTCCGGCGTCCGTTGGTATGGGAGTTGGAACTACAAACGATAAATTGCGCGATCGCAAGTACGCTAGCAATGAATGTTCGTAATTTATTTGTGCAGTAGTTATAGAATCGTTGTATAATTTTAAAACGTATTTTCCTGCTTGTGTCTCTACAAAAAAGGTTGTGTTGACTGTACCTTGATTTGTTGGTTGAACTTTTAAGATTTCTAGAAATGACCACGAATTAAGAAGAGCGATCGCATCTTCTTTAGATAACTGTGAGTGTTGAGAATTTCCCATGAGTAAATAAAGTGGGTTGGGATGTTTTTAGTACAAGCACAAATATTTTTATCTCACGCAAAGGCGCAAAGGCGCAAAGGAAGAAACAAAAGTGTGGTCTAAATACATGAAAATTACTGTAAAATCAAGAAAGCTCTGCGTACCTCTGCGATTACTCAGCGCTCCTCTGCGTTTAAATTAGATTTATCCATCTATCTTTCCGCAAGGGTACTCCCGCCACACCGGAACAGTTGGCGGCGATGGGGAATTGCGGAGTAATTAAGGGGGTTCGATACCCCCTTAATTACTGGGACTGTTTTGATTCTCAACATAAG
>JAESGF010000346.1_pt1 | contig 11634 bp, 10 predicted proteins | sample 9269621 | NCBI WGS metagenome assembly JAESGF01 (sample SAMN14515066, study PRJNA621663) | algae metagenome | isolation source: Tolypothrix carrinoi HA7290-LM1 and co-occurring heterotrophs from dry rock... | place: USA: Makauwahi cave, Kauai, Hawaii | collected 2011-01-06
CGCCAGTTCGGCGCGCCCGCCTTGGTGGAGTGGTGGCTCACGTTGAGCGAGGGCCGCTGGCAGGTCACCGACGTCGCCGGAATCGGCTGGACGCTCAGCGGGATCAACTGCGACGACGAGACGGCCGATGTGCAATGACAGACGGCCCGCGCCCTGCATCACGCAAGGCCGGTCGAAGGTGACGAGGCGACCCGTTCGGCGATGATGGCGGAGATGGTGAACGCGGTGGCGGAGACGGCGCGGCAGGCTCCCATGGTGGAGCTCCGCGGCGTCGCGAAGTCGTTCGGCGACGTGGACGCCGTGAAGTCGGTCGACCTCACGCTCGCGAAGGGCGCGTTCCTGACCATCCTCGGCCCGTCCGGCTGCGGGAAGACGACGCTCCTTCGCATGATCGCCGGCTTCGACCGGCCGACCGCCGGCACCATCCGCATCGCCGGCCGGCCGGTCGACGCCGTCCCGCCGCACCGGCGCACCGTCGGCATGGTGTTCCAGCGCCTCGCCCTGTTCCCGCACCTGACGGCCGCGGAGAACGTCGCCTACCCGCTTCGGATGCGGCGCTTCCCGAAGGCCGACATCGCCCGCCGCGTGGAGGCGACGCTCGACCTCGTCCGCCTCGGCGGCCTCGGCGCGCGGCGGCCGCACGAGCTCTCCGGCGGGCAGCAGCAGCGCGTCGCGATCGCCCGGGCGCTGTCGTTCGGGCCGGACCTCCTCCTCCTCGACGAGCCGCTCTCGGCGCTCGACAAGAAACTGCGCGAGGAAATGCAGCTCGAGTTCCGCCGCATCCAGCAGGAGCTCGGCGTGACGACCATCAACGTCACCCACGACCAGCGCGAGGCGCTCGTGATGAGCGACCGCATCCTCGTCATGAACGCCGGCCGCGTGCAGCAGGACGGCTCTCCCGAGGAGGTGTACCGCGCGCCCGCGAACCCCTTCGTCGCGACCTTCATCGGCATGACGGCGACGATGACGGGCTCCGTGCTCGAGGCCGCGTCAGGGAGTGCGCGGGTCCGGGTCGGTGACGCCGACCTCCGGGCGCGGGCGAGCGAGCTCCTCGCCCCCGGCACACCGGTGGACCTTGCGATCCGCGCCGAGGGCGTCCGCGTCGGTACCACCGGCGACAACGTCGTCGAGGGAACCGTCGAGGCCGCGATCTTCGAGGGCGACCGCCTCGCGCTCAAGGTGCGCGTCGATGCGCTTGGCGCCAGCCTCTACGCCTTCAGCCACGATCCGGCCGCCCTGCACGAGGCGGGCAGCCCCGTCACCCTCGCGTTTGCCGCGCGGGACCTCTACGCCTTCCCGAGAACCTGACCCTCAACCAAGAAAGGGACAACGATGGAGCGCTTCACACCTTCCCGCCGGACCGTCCTCCTCGGAACGGCCGCGGGCGCCGGCGTCCTCGCGATGCCGGCGATCCTGCGCGCGCAGGACAAGCCGTCGGAGATCATCGTCCGCGCCTGGGGCGGCGCCTGGGGCGACGCGCTGAAGGCCGGCGTCGCCGACGGCTTCACCGCGCAGACGGGCATCCCCGTCCGCCTCGACTTCACCGAGGACAACGAGATCAAGCCGAAGATCTGGGCCGCGGTCGATCAGGGCCGCGTCCCGCCGATCCACGTCAACTGGGACACGACGGCGAACGCCTCCATCTCGGCGACCCGCGGCGTGACGGTGGACCTCTCGGACCTCTCGAACCTCGAGGGGCTGCTCCCGTCCGCGAAGCCCGTCGGGCTCGAGGGCTGGCCGCTCGTCAACACGTACGCCTACGTCTACGTCCTCGCCTACCGGCCGGAGGCGTTCCCGGACGGCCCGCCGACCACCTGGCGGACGATGCTCGACCCGAAGTTCAAGGGCCGCGCGGCGCTCTACGACGACGGGATCGGCTTCACCCCGGTCGCGGTGATCGCCGGCGGCGGCACGCGGGACGACATCCCCGGCAACATGGAGCCGGCCTGGGAGTTCTTCCGCGAGCTGAAAGCGAACGAGCCGCTTCTCGGTGAGGACCCGGATTTCACGTCCTGGTTCCAGAACGGCGAGATCGACCTCGCCTGCACGATCTCCGTCAACGCCCGCGCGGCGAAGCAGACGGGCATCGACGTCGCTTGGACGATTCCCGTCGAGGGCGCGAAGGTCGACACCGACGGCCTCTGGATCCCGAAGGGCCTCCCCGCCAACGAGGAGCACTGGGCGAAGGAGTTCGTGAACTACGCCCTCACCCCTGAGGCGCAGGAGAAGTGGTGCGGCATGCTCGGCCTGCCGCCGGTCCGCCCCGGCATCACGCCGCCGGCCGACCTCGTGGGCGATCCGTCGTACCCGACGACGGAGGCGGACTACGAGAAGCTCGTCTTTGTGCCCGCCCCGGTCCAGGTGGAGACGCAGGCGGACTGGTTCGCGAAGTTCAACGAGATCTTCCAGGGCTGATCTGACGCGGCCGGGCTCGCTCGGCCGCCCTCCCTCCCCTGCGGCCGGGTCCGTCCGGCCGCATCCCTCCCCGAGGTGACGATGACGACAGCCGCCGGCCTCGCCGAGCCCGGGCCGCCCGCCGACGCGCCGTCGCGCGCTCACGTGCCGTGGCTGTTCCTCGCGCCGGCGCTCCTGATGATCGGCGTCCTCGTCATCGGCCTCGGCGTGATGCTGGAGATGAGCCTCCACGAGCTCGACATCTCCACATATCGCCTGCGCGAGGACTTCTCGGCGGCCAACTACGCGACGCTCTTTGGACGGCCGCCTTATCTGTCGGTGTTCACCCGCACGCTCGTCGCCTCGCTCGTGGTGACGGCGGTGACGCTCATTCTCGCCTTCCCATACGCCTATGTCCTGGTGCGGACCTCCTCCTCGGCGGCGCGCAAGGCGCTTCTCGTCGCGCTGTTCCTGCCGTTCTTCATCGGTCAGGTAGTGCGCGCCTATGGCTGGCTCATCATCCTCGGCAAGGAGGGGTTGGTGAACTCCGGGCTCGCGGCGCTCGGGGTCGGGCCGCTGAGCCTCCTCTTCAACGAGGGCGCCGTCGTTTTCGGCCTCGTTCAGTACATGATCCCGTTCGCCGTTCTCCTCATCATCCCGGCAATCACGGCGATCCCGGAAGATCTCGAACTCGCCTCCACCTCCCTCGGCGCGTCCTGGACGGAGACGTTCCGTACCGTCGTCCTGCCGCTTGCCCGGCCCGGGCTGATCGGCGCCGGCGTCGTCGTCTTCACGCTCACCCTGACCGATTTCGCGATGCCCGAGATCCTCGGCGGCGGGACGAGCGACTTCATCGCGAGCGCGGTCTACGACGCCTTCTTCCAGATCTCGAACCCCGGTCTCGGAGCGGCGGTCGCGATCGTGCTCACCGTCATCGGCAGCGTCGCGGTCGCGGTGGTGTTCCTCCTCGCCGGCACCGGCACGCTCGGTGTGCGCACGCGATGACCGGGCCGAGGGCCAAGAGCCTCGTCCTGTGGGGCATCGTCTCGGCGGTCGTGGTGATGCTGTCGCTGCCGACGGTCGTCATCATCGGCGCCTCGTTCACGGCGGGTGACATCGTCGCCTTCCCACCGGACGGGCTGTCGCTCCGCTGGTACGAGCGGCTCCTCGGCGCGCGGGCGTTCCAGGATGCGTTCTGGCGCACGCTCTACGTCTCCGTCGTCTGCACGGCGATCGCGCTTCCCGTCGGCACGCTCGCCGCGATCGGGCTGGTGCGCTACCGCGTCCGCTTCGCGCGCACGGTGCAGGTCTACCTCCTCCTCCCGTTCACCGTGCCGCTCGTCGTCTCCGGCCTCTCGATGATGCTCCTCTTCGGCGAGATGCGGCTCCTCGGCGCGCTGTGGCCGGTGGGCTTCGCGCTCTGCCTCATCAACATCCCGTTCATGATCTGGTCGGTGTCGGCGTCGGTGAACGCGCTCGACCCGGAGCTCGAGAACGCCGCGGCGATGTGCGGCGCGGGGCCGGTCGCGACCTTCTTCACGGTGACCCTGCCGGCCGTCATGCCGGGCGTCATCACCGGCGGGCTCCTCATGTTCATCCTCGCCTTCAACGAGTTCATCGTGAGCCTCCTCCTCACCGACGCGCGGACGGTGACGCTCCCGGTGCAGATCTACAACTCGATCCGCAGCGTCATCACGCCCGACCTCGCGGCGGTCTCGGTGGTCTACATCGTGATCGCCCTCGTGGCGGTCTGGCTCCTCGACCGGCTCGTCGGCCTCGACATCTTCCTGAAATCGAAATGAGTTCGCCCGTGTCGCACCCGCCCGTCAGCCGCCACGTCCTCGCCGATCTCACGCCGGAGGCGCGCGCCCGGCTTTTGCAACGGGCCGAGAGTGATCTCGGCCCGTTCCTGGAGAAGGTCCGGCCGATCATCGAGGCGGTGCGGACGGAGGGCGACACGGCACTCGCCCGCTTCGCGCGGGAGTTCGACCGCGCACCCGTCGAGCCGGACGCGATCGCCGCGACACCCGAGGACTTCGACCGCGCTTTCGACGAGCTCGAACCGGAGATGGTCGAGATCCTGCGCTTCTCGGTCGACAACGTGCGCCGCTTCCACGAGGCGCAGATGCCCGAGGCGATGTGGCTCAAGGAGATGCACCCCGGCGTCTTCGCCGGCGAGAAGGTCGTGCCGATCGATTCGGTCGCCTGCTACGTCCCGCGCGGCAAGGGCTCCTTCCCCTCCGTCGTAATGATGACGGCAACACCCGCAGTCGTCGCCGGTGTGCCGACCGCCGTCATCATCACGCCGCCGGGGCCGGACGGGCGCATCGACGCCGCCACCCTCGTCGCCGCCCGGCTCGCCGGGGTCGAGAAGGTCTACAAGGCCGGTGGCGCGCAGGGCGTCGCGGCCGTCGCGTACGGGACGGAGACGGTTCCCCGGTGCCTCAAGATTGTCGGCCCCGGTAGCCCGTGGGTGGTGGCTGCAAAGCGCCTCCTCGCTGACCGGCTCGACCCCGGCACGCCGGCAGGTCCGTCCGAATCGATCATCCTCGCCGACGACACCGCCAACGGCGCCGTCGCCGCGCTCGACCTCCTCAACGAGGCCGAGCACGGCCCTGACTCGTCCGCTTATCTCGTCACCCCCTCACGGCGCGTCGCGGACGAGGTCGCCGCCGCCCTTCCCCGCTGGTGGGCCGAGATGGGCGAGCAGCGTGTCGGCTTCAGCCAGGCGGTGCTGTGCGGCCCGCGCGGCGGCATCGTGCTCACCCGCGACATGGACGAGGCGATCGCCTTCGTGAATGACTACGCGCCCGAGCACCTCCAGGTGCACGCGAAGAGCCCGTTCGACTATCTCGGCGCGCTCAGGAATGCTGCGGAGATCCTCCTCGGCGAGCACACCCCCATCGCGATCGGCAACTACACCCTTGGCCCCAACGCGGTCTTGCCAACCAACGCCGCCGCGATGACGCGCTCTCCGCTCGGCGTGCACGACTACCTGAAGACCATCGGCATCGGCCACGTCACGGAAAAGGGCTACGCGATGCTCGCCCCCAAGGTGCACCGCTTCGCCCGCTACGAGGGGTTCGACGCGCATGCGAACGCCGTCTCGCCATTGCGGGACGCGGCCTTCGGCGATTGACCCCGGCCGCCGCGGTCGGGCACTGAGGCGGTTTCCCGGAGGGTCGCTTCGTGTTGAAATCCGTCCTCATCGCCAACCGCGGCGAGATCGCCGTCCGGATCATGCGGACCGCAAAGCGGCTCGGGCTTCGCACGATCGCGGTCTACTCCGAGGCGGATGCCGGCGCCCTCCACGTCCGCTCCGCTGACAGCGCCGTCCTGATCGGCCCGGCGGACGCGCGGCGCTCCTACCTCGACATCGAGCGAATCATCGCCGCCGCGCGCGAAACCGGCGCCGAGGCAATCCACCCCGGCTACGGATTTCTGTCCGAGAACGCCGCCTTCGCCGACGCCTGTGCCGCGGCCGGCATCACGTTCGTCGGCCCGCCGGCCACTGCGATCCGCGCCATGGGCTCCAAGGCCGAGGCCAAGGCGATCATGGAGCGCGCCGGTGTCCCGGTGGTGCCCGGCTACCATGGCGACCTCCAGGACCGCGAGTTCCTCAAGCGGAAAGCCTACGAGATCGGCTACCCCGTCCTCATCAAGGCGACGGCTGGCGGCGGCGGCAAGGGAATGCGCCGCGTCGACAAGGCCCTCGCCTTCGAGGAGGCGCTGGACTCGGCGAAGCGCGAGGCGGCGGCGTCCTTCGGCGACGACCGCGTCCTCGTCGAGCGCTACGTCTCCCGGCCGCGCCACATCGAGATCCAGGTGTTTGCCGACCGGCACGGCAACACCGTCTCCCTCCACGAGCGCGACTGCTCGGTCCAGCGCCGCCATCAGAAGGTGATGGAGGAGGCGCCCGCGCCCGGCCTCACTCCCGAGGTGCGCGCCGCGATGGGCGAGGCGGCAGTCCGGGCCGCGGAGGCCGTCGGCTATGTTGGCGCGGGCACGGTGGAGTTCATCGCGGAAGGGGACGCGCTGGCGGAGGGCCGCTTCTACTTCATGGAAATGAACACCCGCCTCCAGGTGGAGCACCCCGTCACCGAGGCCGTCACCGGGTTCGATCTCGTCGAGTGGCAGCTCCGGATCGCGAGCGGCGAGCCGTTGCCGGTGCAGGACATTCCCGACCCGCGCGGCCATGCTGTCGAGGTGCGCCTCTATGCCGAGGACCCCGACGCGGGCTTCCTCCCCTCCGCCGGTCGCCTCGCCGCGCTCTCCTTCCCCTCCGGCGTGCGCGTCGACAGCGGCGTCGAGGCCGGCGATTCGGTGAGCGCATTCTACGACCCGATGGTGGCGAAGCTCATCGTCCACGCGCCCGACCGCGCGTCGGCGCTCGGAGCGATGCGAGACGCGCTCGACGGCACCGTCGCGATCGGCCCGAAGACGAACCTTGCCTTCCTGCGCGCCGTCGTCACCCACCCCGAGGTGATGGCCGGCACCCACGACACCGGCCTCGTCGACCGCGAGCTCGCCACCCTTACGGGGGGACGTGTCGGTGCGCAGGCGATCGCCGATGCTGCTGCGGCCCTCGTCCCGCCGTTGCCGGCCCCCGGAGGGGATCCGTGGAGCATCCCGGACGGCTTCCGCCTCTCCGGCGCGGCGCGACAGTCGCTCGCGCTCCTCGTCGACGGCGAGGAACGCCAGGCGACCCTCGTCGGCGGCGACCGGCTCGAGGTGGACGGCGCAAGCGGGCGGCGCGGCAGCCCGCACGCGGTGCTCGTCGAGGGCGTCGCCTACGCGGTAGACGCCGGCCGCGCGGCGCGCGTGGAGATCGTGGACCAGCTCTCCCGCACCCTCGCCGAGGAGGACGGCGCCCCCGCCGCCGTCGCGCCGATGCACGGCAAGATCGTCGCCGTGTTCGTCTCCGCCGGGGACACGGTGGCGCGGGATGACAAGCTCTTCGCGATCGAGGCGATGAAGATGGAGCACACCGTGAAGGCGCCCGGCCCGGCGCGCGTGACCGCCATCCGCCACGCCGCCGGCGACCAGGTGCCCCAGGGCGCCGAGGTCATCGCGCTCGCTCCTGTGGACGACGCGGCCGCCTCACCTGCGCCGCAGCCAGACCCACCGCAGCCGTCGGCGATGGCCGCCGAGCCGCCGATCGACTGACGCGAACCGCGGCTCACTCGAAGAAAAAGGCCGCCGGTTGCCCGGCGGCCCTCCGTTGCGGCCTCAGGTTTGGCTCAGTCGCAGGGCGGCACGTCGCGGCCCGGACGGCCGAGCGCGTCGAACTCCGCCTTCTCCATGCCGAGGCGCTGGTTGATGCCCGGCACCTCCTTCACGAACGTCGTGCCGAGATTGCCGTCACCGAGCTCGGCCACCTCGATGATGAAGGTGGAGCCGATCGCCTGACGGTTCTCGTCGAGCGTGATCGTCCCGTTCGGGGCCTCGAGCGTGATGTTCTGGAGGCACTCGCGGAACGCGGCGTGATTGTCGGAGAGCTCGCCGTTCACCTCGCCGAGGCACTGCAGCGCCGCCGTGGTGGAGTTGTAGTAGCCGGTCGCGAACAGCGACGGCGTCGGGAAGCGCTGGCCCTCCGGGAAGGCATCCTGGTAGGCCTTGACGAACTCCTGCCAGCGCGGGGCGTCCCAGTTGTCTGCCTGCGGGCCGGACGACGGGGTGCCGATGAGCGCCTCCTTCGCCGTGCCCTTGGAGGAGAGCACCGTGCCGTCCACCATGATGGTGCCGCCGATGAGGTTCGCGTCGCCACCGGCCTGCTGGTACTGGTTGAGGAAGTTCACCGCGTCGCCGCCGCCGAGGCCGAGATAGATGGCGTCCACGTCGTCCGGCAGCGAGGCGATCACCGAGGCGAAGTCCTTGGTGCCGAGCGGCACCCAGTAGCGCTCCACGATCTCGCCGCCCGCCTCGCAGAAGCCGTGCGCGAAGCCGAGGAAGTTCGTGTAGGCGAACGAGTAGTCCTCGGCGACGGTGGCGATCGTCTGCCAGCCCTTCTCGTTGAAGACGTACTCGCCGAGACCCGAGCCCCACTGTGCGCCGTCGAGGTTGAAGCGGAAGAAGTTCTCCGACGGATCGACGTACGTCGTCTCCTGCGCGCCCGAGATGCCGTTGATGAACGTCATGTTCGGGTATTCCTTGGCGAGGTCGCGGATCGCGATGCCTTCGGAGCCCGACAGCGGACCGACGATGACGTCGACCTGATCCTGCTCGATGAGCTTGCGCGCGGCACGGGTCGCCGAGTCCGGCGTCGTGTCGGTGCCGGCGACGACGAACTCCACCGGCCGTCCCGCGACCTCGTTGTTCGCCTGCTTGAGCGCGAGCTCGACGCCACGCAGACCGTCCTCGCCGAGCACGGTGTAGGTGCCTTCGAGCGTTACCATGACGCCGATCTTGATTGGATCGTCCTGGGCGATCGCACCCGTCGCGAACAGCGCGACGGCGGCCACCGTGCCGGAAAGAAGCGTCAGTCTCATGGGTGTTCCTCCGATGTCATTGGGGCTCGCGCCCGTGCGGCGTATGGTAGCCGGAGGCGCCGGATTCCCGAGCGTGACGGCTCTGAAATCATGACGGACAGTCTGTTTTTTGGCCCGGGCGGCCGCAATCGGGTCGCTTGATGGCGCCCACGGTGACGGGCACACTCCCTCGATGAGCCGCACCCTCACCGACGTGTCCGCCGCCGCCGAAGCGCTCGCGGCGCTTCTCGGCGGCGCACGACGCGCGGTGGTCTTCACGGGCGCCGGGATCTCGACTGAGTCCGGCATACCGGACTTCCGCAGCCCGGGCGGGGTCTGGTCGCGGATGCAGCCGATCCTCTTCGACGACTTCGTGGCGTCTGAGGCGGCTCGCCTCGAGGACTGGAGGCGACGCTTCGAGATGGCGCGCCTCTTCGCCGCCGCGGAGCCGAATGCCGCGCACCGCGCGGTCGCCCGCCATGCCCGGGAGGACCGCGTCGCCCTGGTCGTGACGCAGAACATCGACGGGCTGCACGGCCGCGCCGGAACGCCGCCGGAGCGGCTGGTCGAGATCCACGGGACCGGCGCCTACGCCACCTGCCTCAGCTGCGGCGAGCGGCACGAGATCCTCTGGGCGGAGGAGACCATCGCGCGGACGGGCACTGCCCCGCGCTGCGCCTGCGGCGGCCTCGTCAAGGCGGCGGTGGTGTCGTTTGGCCAGGCGATGCCGGTCAACGAGATGACCCGCGCGAGCGAGGCGGCCGCGGAGGCGGACGTCTTCGTCGCGCTCGGCTCATCGCTTGTCGTCTACCCTGCTGCCTCGCTGCCGCTGATCGCAGCCGAGGCCGGCGCGACGCTGGTGATCGCCTCGCGCGCGCCGACGGAGCAGGACAGACTGGCAGATGTCGTGATCAGGACGCCGCTCGCCGAAACCTTCGCGGCTGCGGAAAGGATCACATTTGCCTAAAATCCTGTGTCTCATTCGCAACACGCGGACTTGACCAGTCGAACCCCCGTCGCAGCCAGAGTGAATGAATGGTAACGTCTCGTTCACAAATGCCGGATCGGCAGCGGTAGCATTGTCAGTGGCGGTTCAGTGGCGGGTGTTGTGGTGAGCGAAGACAAGTCCGGGCGGTTCTACGACGATTACGCCGCCGATGATCGCAGAGACGCGCCGAGCTTCGACGGGCTCGAAGGTCTCACCGAGATGTCGGGCAGCATCAAGTGGTTCGACGTCGGCAAGGGCTATGGCTTCATCGTTCCGGACGATGGCAGTGCCGACGTGCTCCTGCACGTCACCTGCCTCCGGCGCGACGGGTACCAGAGCGCCTATGAGGGTGCCCGCGTCGTCTTCGAGGTCATCACCGGCCCGAAAGGGCTGCAGGCCTTCCGCATCCTCTCCATGGACGAATCGGGCGCGGCTCACCCATCGCAGCTCCCACCGTCCCGGGCCCATGTGCAGGTGACGCCGGAAGGCCCGGCCGAGTTCGCCCGCGTGAAGTGGTTCAACCGCTCCAAGGGCTACGGCTTCCTCACCCGGGGCGACGGCACGGCGGACATCTTCGTCCACATGGAGACGCTGCGCCGCTTCGGGGTCACGGAGCTGCGGCCCAACCAGGTGGTGCGGGTGCGCTTCGGCAACGGTCCGAAGGGGCTCATGGCGGCGGAGATCCTGCCCGAGTCCGGGACCAACGTCCCGCAGTCGCACTGACCGTGCGCCGTCTTCCTGCCGCCGTCGGGCGGCGGGCGCTGGCCGTCCTTTGGGCGGCTGCGTTCCTCGTCGCGGCGGCTGCCGCGTCTCCCGCATCCGCTCAGTCCGGCGCGGTGCCGGCCGCGCCTGAGCCCTCCACTGCCGCTCCGACAGCGCCGGTTGCTCCCGACGCGGCGCCCTCTGCGCCGGGCTCAGAGCCAGAGACGACGGACGGACAGGCGACGCCGCCCTCCGAAGCGACCGGTGCGACACCGGGAGCAACCGCACCCGTCAACGCACCAGAGCCATTGACCGGGGCCCGGCCCGAGGTGACCGCCGGAGGCTCGCCGGACGCAGCTGCCGCTCCCGATACGACGGCGGGAGAGGCGCCTGACGCCGCGGTGCCCGACGCGATCGAGGTCTCGCCCACGATCACCGGTATCGCGCCGACCCCGGAGGCGCCCGCGGCGGACGACGCATCGCCGCTCTCCGCCGGAGAGGCGGCACCCTCGTCGCAACCCGCTGAAGCCCCGGCGGCCGAGGCGGCTCCTGCCGCCCCCGCTGCGGCGAGCGCAGGCCCGGCCACTTCGCCGGACCCCGTCACCATCCCGCTGCGCGAGCTCGTCCTCGTCACCGGCACGGGCGTGCATCGCTTCACCATCGAGATCGCCGACGACCCGGTGGAGCGCGCCCGTGGCCTGATGTTCCGCACCGAGATGGCGGCCGACCACGGCATGCTGTTCGATTTCGGCGCCGAAGGTCCGCGGTCGTTCTGGATGCGCAACACGCCGCTGCCGCTCGACATCATTTTCGTCGCCGCCGACGGCACCGTCGTCTCCATCGCCCGCAACACGACGCCCTACTCGGAGGCGTCGATCCCATCGGAGGGCGACGCGCGGTTCGTGTTCGAGGTGAACGCCGGGATTGCCGATCGCATCGGGCTTGCCCCGGGCGACACCCTCCTCCACCGCCGGGTGGAGCGATGAGCCGGCCCCGGCGTTGAAGGCGGGCGCCTGATCGTTTAGCTAGGGCGGCAAGTCGGGGCATAGCTCAGTCTGGTAGAGCACCGGTTTTGGGAACCGG
>JAESGF010000347.1_pt1 | contig 11545 bp, 9 predicted proteins | sample 9269621 | NCBI WGS metagenome assembly JAESGF01 (sample SAMN14515066, study PRJNA621663) | algae metagenome | isolation source: Tolypothrix carrinoi HA7290-LM1 and co-occurring heterotrophs from dry rock... | place: USA: Makauwahi cave, Kauai, Hawaii | collected 2011-01-06
CCTCTGGAGACATCGACCTCTGTTTGGGTGGGGAAACTCCTTTAAATAAGCCGAGTCGCGGAAAGAGGAAACCCAAGAAGTGATTCTTGGAATCCCCGTGTCTTCAGACCGGGGAGGATGTCAATCCCATGTCTCTAAAAATGCATAGTCTGATTTGGCTGGATGGAGTTGCTGGGCTGATATTAATAAGTTTCTTGGCATGGTCTGGTGTCATATTGCAAGAGTGGCGTATTACGCCCACTGCAAATTGAGTATGATGCAAGTGTTAATTGCATCTGGTAAACTTCGTTCGTGTTGCTGAAAGCTGGTGGATGCACTTTTTGAACTTTTAATTCCTAACTCCTACTCCTAACTCGTAACTCGTACAGACGCGATACCCTTGCGTCTCTACAACTCCCAACTCCTAACTCCCCGACTCCAAGCGTTGCAATTCTTGTTGAAGATGCTTACCCCACTGTGCAGCTAAAGGAATTTCTGTAAACGGAACCCGCACCGAGTTCTCAGGGGAAAAAACAAATTCTAATTCAATAGACCGACCTTTTTCTGGTGGCGCTTCGGTATCTGCTTCTTTTTCATCTACCAAAAGGCGGATTTCTTTGACATCTTCTAAAGAAAAAGTTTCCAGCTTGATTAAACCTTTTGGCGTGGGTTTTCCCCAAGTTATATTATTGCCTTTTTGACCCAACACTGAGTAAATATCATACTTAGCTCGGTCAAATTGCTCTGCCCAAACGCGATAAGCCTCAACTTTTTGATACTCCCTTGAGCCTTGCCAAGCCAACCAGAAAAATATAAATAATAAAGGCAACCATAAAAGACCGCGTTCCATCGTTGAAAAAGTCCTAAGTCCAGAATGAAAGTTTATGTAACTAAAGTGCAAAATACATCAACTAAAGGGCACAGATAAGTTATCGTAGTGAGCAAACTGGCATTCATCGGTGATGAGTTAATATGCGAAGGCTTATATTATTGTGCTTGTTTGTCATCGGGCTGAGTGCTGCGGTATTTGGTTTCCTGAATTTTCAGGGACTAGCAGCCAAAGGTGATTTTGAGACGATTGTGCTGGATTTTCGCGAAGATATTCCCGCTGCTGAGGTGGAGAAAAATCTGCAAGCGATCGCCCTTCAATACAACGTTACACCCAAACTCGATAACAAATTTTCCGAGAAAGATCATGTGTATGTTATCAAAGGCGATCGGCAAAGGCTGAAAGCTTTAAGAAAATCTTCATTTGCCAAAGTTACAGAATTCATCGAGCCGAATTACATCTACAAAATTCCCAATCCCGGTCAAGCTGCTAGGTTGGCAGAATTTTTGCTGCCCCAAGACGATGACGATACCAAAGTTTCGCCTAGTCTTACTGGTCCCAATGATGAATATTACAGCAAACAGTGGAATCTACACAACATCAACGTTGAAGGTGCGTGGCTGCAAACCAAAGGTAGCGGCATCACCGTAGCAGTAATTGATACTGGTATCAGTCGCGTGCGTGACTTGAAAGAGACAAAATTTGTCCCAGGTTACGACTTTGTGAATGACACAGAAGAAGCCACAGACGATAACGGACACGGCACCCACGTTGCCGGAACTATTGCCCAAGCTACTAATAATAAATATGGTGTCGCTGGAATTGCTTACGAAGCCAAGTTAATGCCTTTAAAGGTACTGAGTGCATACGGTGGTGGAACCGTTGCGGATATTGCCGAAGCAATTAAATTTGCTGCTGATAAAGGCGCAAATGTAATTAATATGAGCTTGGGTGGTGGTGGTGAAAGCCAGTTGATGAAAGACGCGATCGATTATGCCCACAGAAAAGGCGTAGTCATCATTGCCGCAGCCGGAAACGAAGGTAGTAATGGTGCTTCTTATCCAGCTCGTTATCCTCATGTTATCGGCGTTTCTGCCTTAGGCGCAGACGGCGAAAAAGCGCCTTATTCTAACTTTGGTGCTGGCGTAGATATTTCCGCCCCAGGTGGTAGTGATGCTGGTAAGATTTTGCAAGAAACCATCGACCCCGATAACAATGGTGTCGGGGTGTTTATGGGCTTGCAGGGTACAAGCATGGCTGCCCCTCACGTTGCTGGTGTCGCAGCATTAATTGAAGCTTCTGGAATCAAAGAACCAGATCAAGTTTTGGCTGTGCTTCAGGAGTCGGCAAGAACTATTAAAGAAGATGCTTTGAACTACTACGGCGCCGGACAACTGAATGCTGATGCAGCAGTTAAACGTGCAGTACAAGGGAAAATCACCTTCCAAGATTTCTTTGCGTGGTTGCGGAATAACGGCTATCTTAACCCCGGCTTTTGGATTGATGGCGGTGCGATCGCGCTATTGCCTAAAATTTTAATGGTAGTCGGTTCTTACTTGCTAGCTTGGTTTTTACGGGTTTACTTCCCCTTTACCTGGAGTTGGTCTTTAGCCAGTGGCTTAGTCGCCGGCAGTTCTGGGTTATTCTTCCTGAAAGGAATTTATATCTTTGACCTTCCCCAATGGCCCTTCCGCGTCTTGGGCAGTTCAATTCCCGAACTCGGCAACGCGGTTCAGGGAACAGATGCTTTTAATCCCCTATTTGCCAGCGTCTTGATTCCGATTATTTTAATGGCGTTGCTGCTAGGAAATCCTACCTGGAAATGGTTTGCAGTCGGTTCCACCCTAGGTATAGCCGCATGTTTAGGAGTCAGCGCATTTTTCGACCCAGCAGTTTGGGGCTTAGGAAATGGAATTTGGTCGCGTCTTTTCCTCATCATCAACGCCCTACTCTGTTACGGACTTGCTAAGTTAGCCCTGAAAAATCAGGAACAAGCAGTGTAGGGCATGGGGCATTGGGCATGGGAAATGGGTAATAGGTAATAGGTAATAGGTAATAGAAACAAAGAAATGTCCCCCACTCAGACACTCCCCCATCTCCCCCATCTCCCCATTACCCATTACCCATTACCCATTACCCATTACCCATTACCCATTCCCCATTACCCATTCCCCATTCCCCATTCCCCACTCCCCATTTAGGACTTAGAATCATATGAGCATTACAGTTACAGGTACTATCCAACACCGTGATATTGGCACAGGCGCTTGGGCGCTAGTTACAGACGATGGCGTTACCTACGAAATCCTTAGGGGTGCTGACAAAAACTTACTTAAAGCCGGACAAAAAGCAAAAGTCACAGGAAAGGTGCGCGAAGATGTCATGACCATTGCCATGATTGGTCAGGTTTTAGAAGTAAAATCCTTTGAAGTGACGAAGTAGATTTAATATCGTATCCGGCAGATGACAAATATTGTAGAGACGTTCCACTGGAACGTCTCTATTAATTTTCATGGGTTTAATTTGTAGATATAAGCGTTGAAACGCTTACTACTTTTCTTCAGAATTCAAAACTGCTTGCAGACGACTTCTAAATTCACCTTTGGGATGACCACCTTTTACTTCGCCCAAAATCTGAAATTCTCCTTCTGGTGAATCACAGACAATGTAGGTGGGCCATCCCATTTCTGATTTATCGGGATATTGATTTAGCAAAATCTTGCGATACTTGCGGTAAGTAGCTGTGTCTTGCATTTTTACATCTATAAATTGCAAACCTAGTTCTTCTGCCACCTTTTGGTCATAAAAAGACATCTTGTGGCAGATGCCGCAGTCTTCTGAAGAGAATTTAATTACAGCTAATTGCATGGACTTGCTTAAGATTTTGGCATAGCTAAGGGAATTTTAGCATGTAGCAAATCCATAAAAAACCCCCTAGCAGGTATAAACCAACTAGGGGAGTGAGTTATCAGGGTGCATCTACCAATTACTTGTTCTCAAGTTATACACAGTCCTCCGGATAAAATTGTGTATAAAGTTGTTATTTGTCATAAAAAACCCCCAGTGGTGTAAGCCAACTAGGGGGTGAGTTATCAGGGTGCATCTACCAATTACTTGTTCCTAGAGAAACCAGTATGCTCCGGAAAAAATTGAGGAAACTGTTGAGCAATGTTTTCCTCCTCCACTCAGTGTATTGCTAAAGATACAAAAATCCCCCAGTGGTATAAACCAACTAGGGGAGTGAGTTATCAGGGTGCATCTACCAATTAATTGTTCTTAGAGAAACCAGTACACTCCGGATAAAATTGAGAAACTCTTAAAAAAAGCACGTAGTAAGCGATTCATCGCTTCAAACATGCGAAGACAGCACCCACTACAAGTAGAGACGTTTCACCGCAACGTCTTTACGTTTTTCCTTGTAACATTTGCGTTGTTGGCTGTTCTATTGATTAAAGAAGTGAAAAATCTGTGCGCGTAAAGTATTACTAAGAAATATTTCCATCGCCACTAAGTTGACAACTGGAAAATAATGTTAATTAAGATACCAAATAAAAAATCCCCCAGCGGGTGGCAACCAACCAGGGGAGTGAGTTATCAGGGTGCATCTACCAATTAACTGTTCTTAGAGAAAGCAGTATGTTCCGGATAAATTAAGAACATCAACTCAGTTTGTGCCGCTACCAAGTATCTAGTATCAACATCGGTTTTAACAAATGAGTCAAAAAGACAAAAATCCCCCAGTAAGCGTAAGCCCACTAGGGGAGTGAGTTATCAGGGTGCATCTACCAATTAAATGTTCTATAGCTAACTAACATCATCCGGATAGTATATGTCTAAGATGTGATTATTTTTATAAAATAAAAAAAACCCTAATTGGCTTACGCCAACTAGGGAATTGAGTTATCAGGGTGCATCTACTAATTAAATGTTCTAAAATTAACTATAAGCATCAGGAGAATTTTACTGGTATTAAAATATATTTTTGTTTGATTAAACACAAAAATTCCCCAGTGGTGTAAGCCAACTAGGGAAGTGAGTTATTAGGGTGCATCTACCAATTATTTGTTCTCGGTTTAACAATCATGCTCCGGATAAATTCAGAAAAGCGGAGATGACAAGGTGTGTAAAACAAAACTTTATTGGATGCCAGTTTTGGATATACTTAGTAAATAAGATAAATTTAGATGCCATTATCTGGCTAAATTTAGTCTGTTAAAAATTGTTGCGCTCATGGTTAGGCATAAAAAACCCCCGACTTGGGTGTAAAGCCAACCGGGGGAATTGAAGATCAAGGTGCATCTACCAATAAAGTGTTCTGGGCGGAATGATTGCAATCCGGATAAAGTTGTAAACAGGGAGCAGGTGCAAAACAACTTAAATCAGAAACATTGAGTGTCAAGATGCATCTAAGGTATCAGAAGAAGCGAAACATCTAGCGTGAAAATGAACAGCGTTTCAAACCAGATTTAGGAGGCAAACAGGAGAAGTTGTGACCCAGGAATTTCATATTTCCGTAACCCCAGTAGGGCAAAATGACTACTTGGTGCGGACGGAACAAGTCGCGCCTGGGGTGCCATTGGCAGAAGAATTAGTAACTTGGCCTGTAGCTGATTGGTTGGCGGCTGCGGGGCATTTGATGAATGATCCGTTGAAGTCGGTGTTGCAAGGAGATGCGATCGCTCTTAATGTCAACTTGGTGGCTTTGGGTCAACAATTTTATAACGCACTGTTTCAAGGCACTCTCAGAGATAGTTGGATTACGGCGCAGGGTATTGCCCAGCATCAGCAAGAGGTATTGCGCCTGCGGTTAGGACTAAAAGATATCAGATTAGCGCGTTTGCCTTGGGAAGTGATGCACGCAGGCGATCGCCCTTTGGCAACAGGACCTTATATTGCTTTTTCTCGGTTTCAAACCGGAATTCATCTGCCATCTCGCCTGCTATCAACAAATATACCAACACCTTTAGAAGAAGGTGGTATCAAAGTCTTAATGGCGATCGCTTCTCCTACAGATTTAGTCCGTCTGGATTTACTCAAACTAGAAGCAGTCAAACTGCAAGCTGAACTTCACCGTCAGTCACCACGCTTTTCGGAAACTGGCAATTATCTCCCAGAAATCGAACTTACCCTATTAGAGCAACCAGGGCGAGAAGAATTAACGCAAGCTTTAGAACAAGGACGATACCACGTTCTGCATTACTCCGGTCATAGTAACTTAGGACCCAACGGCGGCGAAATTTATCTTGTAAATAACAGAACTGGTTTAACAGAAACTCTCAGTGGCGACGATTTGGCAGGCTTGCTGGTTAACAATAACATTCAAATGGCAGTGTTTAACTCGTGTTTGGGGGCATACACTGCTACCTCCGATCCGGCTGCTGATACGGGGGAACGCAACTTAGCAGAAAGCTTGGTGAAACGCGGTATGAGAAGCGTTTTGGCAATGTCAGAACGCATTCCCGATGAAGTGGCGCTGACACTGACACAATTGTTTTATCGCAACTTGAGTCAGGGATATCCTGTAGATTTGTGCGTCAGTCGAGTGCGCCAAGGCTTAATTTCTGCCTATGGTTCTCTTCAGATGTACTGGGCATTACCAATTTTATATCTCGATCCGAAATTTAACGGTAATCTGACACCAGAAATTAGTGTCTCCGAAAATGTCGAGTCCTTTGGTGAGTACAATTCTCGGTTGATGGGAACTTCAATCTACTCTGGTAGTGCGAATGATGTGGAAATGCCTTTACCAATGGAGGATATGATACCTTCTGGCTTGGACTGGCTAGGTGAAGATACTTGGGGCGATTTGGTTGATGAAATTGAGTATGATGACTCAAGCTATGAAGAAGATTCGGCGGTCGTTTCCGATTTGTTTCGGCAAATTGATAATCAAAACGCAGCAAATGAGCAACCTTATGTCACTGCGGAATTGATACCAAAGCCTCAAGAAGATAATATCTTGAAAAGACCGATTCCAGGAGATATGAGTCTGGATAGCGAAACTCCGATGTGGGGAGATTGGGATAACGCAAATAACCCGCCTTCTTCAGCTCGTCCGGAAGTGCAACCAGCCACACGTAGGGCAACACGCCGATTGTGGGCGATTGCTGGCGTTGTCGGAGTTGGTGCGATCGCTCTGTTGATCGGTTTAAGTTCGTTGTGGCAACGACAATTTCCCAACTTTTCCGAGCTACCGCAAATTCCAAACCAGTCTCAACCAATTCCAAATAATACCCCAGAAATCGACTTAAAGACATCTTCCACGGGAATTGTCACCGCTACCGCTACTCAGAAATTGATCCAGGGTGATTTGCAAGGTGGGCTACAAGCTGTGGAAGAACTACTCAGCCCAACGCGGAATGCACTTGCGGCTGCACAAGCTGCCCTCGATTTGATTCCGTCATCGCAAGCTAAAGATCCGGCAGTTAATTTTCTTAAAGGGCGAGTAGCGTGGCAAGCTATGCAAACTGGTGACAAAAAATACAGCGTTGATGATGCCCGCCGTTATTGGGAAACTGCTGTGAAAGCCAAACCAGACTCGCTTTTGTATACAAACGCTTTAGGATTTGCTTACTACGCAGAAGGCAATATGAATGAAGCTAATGATTCTTGGTTCAAAGCGTTGAATTTGGCTCTCAAACAGCAAAATCCCTCTGGTTATACGCCAACAGCAGCAACTCCCCCAGTAGCGACACCGGAGGCTTTGACTTCCTATGCCGGATTAGCTTTAGGGTTGTATAAATCTGCAAATCAACAGCCAGTTAGTAAGCGATCGCAATATTTGACTGAAGCCGTCAAGCTGCGACAAATGGTGGTAAAAGATGACCCGGTAAATTTTTTACCAAATAAATTAAGTAATAACTGGCTGTGGACAGAGAAGGCTATCCAAGATTGGCGATCGCTTTTACAGGTTAAAGGTGAAGGGTAATATTAAGTTTGAGTTACGAGTTGTAGAGACGTTCCACCGGAACGTCTGTACGAGCAAGCGCGGTAGAGACGTTCCACACTCCCACGTCTGTACGGGAGTTTCCTTATTTCCTAGTCCCCAGTTTTAAGCCTTAGTCCCAAGCCCCCTATTTTCAAGTTAGGATTTTAAGCAAGCCAGAATTAAACGCTTTTGGGGCTTATATATCATGCAAGTTACTAAAAAGCAATACTATTCGCCAGAGGAATATTTAGCACTAGAGGAAGCTGCTGACTACAAAAGCGAATACATCGATGGTGAAATTATTCCTCTGACTGGTAAATCTACCAATCATAATCAAATAGCACTGAACTTCAGTACTGAGCTAAATTTTGCTTTCAAAAAACTAGATTATCGAGTGTTTATGGGTGATGTACGTCTGTGGATACCCACTAGACGCATTTACACTTATCCTGATGTGATGATAATAGCCGGAGAACCAGAGTATTTTAATGACCGTACAGATATGATTACAAATCCGAGAGTAATTATAGAGGTGCTGTCAGATTCAACTCAGGGGTATGATAAACAGGGAAAATTTGAGTTTTACCGCACGATACCTTCTTTTGAAGAATATTTGTTGATTGACCAAACTAAAATTTATGTAGAACAGTATTCTAAGACGGCAAATAAACGTTGGTCATTGCGGGAGTATGATGTTGAAGATGAAGCGATCGCTTTAGCATCTGTGCAATTTGAAATTTCTCTTGGGGATGTGTACAACAAGGTGAAGTTTGCAGCGGTAGCAGAAGGTGAGTCAGGAAATTGAGGATGGGTTGCTGCTTTAGGGATAGAAGCAGTGTTGATGACAATATTTTGCTTGGGGCGATCGCTCATTTTTCAGATTGAATCATCAATGCTATATATCCTTTGTCTCAATTGTTAACAATTTAATGAATTTTGATTTCTGGTGTTTGTTTAATAACATCCAATATTTCTTGAAGTGTAAAGTGAATGTAGTAGAAAATTGGAGTTCCATTTATGTCTATAGTGCCGTATCGCCGATACGGTAGATAGTTGCGGTAAAAGGGTCGATAAGGAATACGAGGACGACCTTTTCGAGCATCAAAATATTCCAGTCTCACTTCTTGACTCTTAGAATCAAAATAATGTTTTGCTACTTGAATAGGAGCACATTCCTCATCGAAAGTGATACCCCATTTAATTTTTTCCTTTAATTTACCGTCAGATTTGCGTTCTCCCAAATCATGAAAAAAATATTCGTAAAAATATTCGATATTCTCATATTTAAAATCCTTATGGTTGATTACAATGGGATAGGCAAGCTGATTTTGAGCTACAGAAATACTGAGTTTTAGTATATTTTCAAAAAACTCCGTTGTTTCTTCTAAAATGTAATTTTCCGCTGCCTCTTTTTGTTCTTTTTTTTTAAAGGATATTAAAGGAACATAATCACTTTTAAATTCTATATTTAAACTTTCCGAATGCAACCAAAAAATTTCTTGCTGATTAATCATTTATCCGCCTTCGGCGGAAGGCAGAAGGCAGAGGGCAGAGGGCAGAAGGTATAAATTATGTCTTTGATTCAGCCTTCTGGCTGGAGCCAACTGGGTATAAAACCCCACCGTCTACACGGTGGATTCAATCGGTTGGGGTTTGAATCCCCATCCGATTGCTCCTTCAGCATAGCTGCCTCCTGCCCTCTGCCTTTCTTCAAATCAACTCTATATTTTTCATCCGTTTTTTCGGGTGGTAGGTTTAAATTTCTATAGTAAAAATCAATTGAAACATCCTTGTAGTCAATAACATACAACTCGAAGGCAATTTGTGATGTGGACTTGAACTTTAAAACTAAGTCCGGGCGGGGAAAACGCCGCATTGCCTTACTTCTATCTCGTTTTTGGAAATTATCATAATTTCTATTTGAGTAAACCAAAGTTCCGGGTTGGGTATCAAATTCAATACAAAGCAGCTCGTCCCATCCGAAGAAGCCTTCTTTTTTGGGGTAGGGGATGTGCGATGGCTGTCGATAAATCCATTGATTTCCGTACTTAGCTTCACCATCAGTCGAGTATTTATAATTGCCAACACGGTTTTGTTCTTCCCCCTGCCTTGCTGGGTTTGGATCACCTTTCAAAGGTATATCTGCATCTGCAAAACAGATTGAGTCATCGTATTTTTTGAAGAAATATGTGTGGCACATATCCTCCCAAACTAGGGAAAAGCCTTGTATACCCCAGAATTCCCCATCATTTTGGTCGGGGTTGAGTTCACCGTATAGGAATGTCTCAATGGCTTCGTAAAGTCCCCAATAGTCAGTGTCTTTGTAATAAGTATTTTTATCTATGTTGTCTAGTGCTTCTTTCAAGATATTGATAGTCTCAACAAAAGTGTCCTTATCAAAAATCGACTGGCTACTTGTTAGGTAGTCATCCTTGAAGCATTGGGCAAGAAAGCGGATATCCTGACTGTGGGCTTGAATATTATCCAGCACATCACCATCCAACTGCTGCACAATTTCATCAAGAATGTAACAATACAAGTTCACTATATCAGTGCTGTCATAACGCACCATTGGGCGCGGCAAATCCATTGCCTCAACATAAATTACGTGGTTATCGTGGTTATCCAGGTAAATAGCCCTATCCAGATATTTGTGAATCTGGGAGTAGTCAATTTCCTCACTGCGTCTTTTTTTATTTTGAATTGAGTTGATAGCAAGGTCATCATAGGCTTCCAGCACTCGCTCAATCATCCTGAGCTTGCTATATAGTACACAAGATTCCCCGTCCTCAGTTTGGATACTGATACCACCGGAAGAAAGGGTAGTCTGATCTTGTTCTTGCTGATATTCAGGTTTGTTTTTTTTAAATCGGTTAGTGCCTTGATTGTCACGTTCAAACTTGCGAAAAGTGCGGTACATTTTGAAAAATAAATCCCGCACCTTATCGAAGTTTTCCTTTTCTGGAAAATAATTAAAGCCGTTTGGTAGGCAGAACTCAAAGCCATCGCCAGATTTTGATTTGCGGATGCCAACAAAATTGTCTTGTTTGTCCGTAACTAGCTTAAGTTCAGAAAAATCAATCATGGAATGCCAAAAGAGAAGTTACTAATTTTGCTTTATTACATGTAAAATTTTATTAGGGCTTGAAGTAGGCTCATTATTATTCAAGTTCATTATTTTATTGGCAAATTCATTGTGCATTTTAGTAAAGTCTCCGAAGGTGACAAGCTGCTCTGGTTCTACTTCTAAAAGCTTATAAAGCGGTTTTTTATCTCGGTTAAAAACACTGTCCCAAAGGAAAAACATTAGCTTATTCTGTATCTTTTCAGCAGTTACAGGCTGTTTGATAAAGTAATAGCCAATTTGTTTGTCTTCAATTCCACGAACAGAAGTGTGATGACTTTTGATGAAGTCGTTAAGGTTTCTAATTAACTTTTTCCACTGCTGGTTGTCCAAACTTCCTTCTTGTCCGTATGTTGCGGCTGGAGGCTTACTGTCATCCCAGTCAACAAATTCCCAATCCCAACGGCGCTTGAAAGCACTGTCCATAAAGTAAATGGAGTTGTCGGAAGTGTTCATAGTGCCTATAAGGGAGAGATTTTGGGGAATTTTAATAGACTTATCTTTAAGACTTATTTGTAAGCAATTAACTCTATTTTGAAAAGTTAAGTAGTCTTGTACCGTAAGGATTCAGGCCTAAAGTTAAGGTATTAAAGATGGTGCTTGCATATCAGGGTTGACCATTGCTTTCATAGCTTGCTCAAAAAATTCAATTACGGAACGTCCTTGGCGACGGCAAGTTTGTATA
>JAESGF010000348.1_pt1 | contig 11454 bp, 13 predicted proteins | sample 9269621 | NCBI WGS metagenome assembly JAESGF01 (sample SAMN14515066, study PRJNA621663) | algae metagenome | isolation source: Tolypothrix carrinoi HA7290-LM1 and co-occurring heterotrophs from dry rock... | place: USA: Makauwahi cave, Kauai, Hawaii | collected 2011-01-06
CTTCCGCCGCCCCGCGGCCGCGCCGCCGCGCCGGCAGACGTGGATGGCGATGGCGGCGGCAGTGCTCGGCCTTGCGATCGGCGTCGGCGCCTTCTTCGCGGGGTCGGAGCTCGGCGGACCCGCGGCGCCGGCGGGGGGCGGTCTCGCCCTCGTCGCCGCGCTGCCGCTCGACACGGCGCTCGCCGCGCCCTCCGGCACGACGACGGCCGCCGGCGGCACAGCGCTCCGCACGCTCTCCGCCTTCCGCGGCGCGGACGGCGCGCTCTGCCGGGAGTTCGAGGCGGAGGCGGAGCGGCCGATCACGGGCGTCGCCTGCCACCGCGACGGCGGCTGGACGGTTGACTTTGCCGTCGCCGCCCTTCCGCAGGCGGACGGCTACAGCCCCGCCTCCGGCAACGAAGCGCTCGACGCCTACCTGTCCGGCGTCGCCGCCGGCGCACCGCTGGACGCCGCGGCAGAGGCGGAGGCGCTCGCTGCGCTCCGCTGAGGCGGGGCGCTCGCGACAGCCGCGGCCGCGTCGAGCGCCAGCGCGTAGGCGAGGAGACCGCTCGCGAAGAAGTTGTCTATCGCCGCTGACAGCGTCGGCGTCGGTCCGATCTCGCTGCCGCGCGGTCCATCCCGTCGCGCCAGCCCGTATGCGGCGGCCGCGTCCACCACCTTCGCGACGTGCGCCCGCGACAGGTGGAAGCGCCGTGCCGTGCCGGCGATAGTGAAGCCCTCGTCGAAGAGGAGGGCGAGGAGGATGATGAGCCCGCCGTCCCGGTCGACGAACGGCTCGATCGCCGGCACCACGGTTGCGGCACGATAGCCGCCGCGGAAGAGGTCGGCGACCGCGTGGACGGCGGCCGCCATCACGCGCCGGTCGGCGAGGGCGTCGGCCGTGGGGCCGAGCTCGGGGAAGAGGAGCGCCGTCGACGCCGTCAGCGCCTGCCAGCGGAGACGTGTCTCCTCCACCAGCGCCTCTGTCGGGATGAGCGAGCGGGACCGCCGGTCGCGCCCTGGCCCCACCGTGACGAGACCGAAGACGCGCAGGGCCGCGAGCATCGCCGAGACGCGGTTTGGGGAAGCGATGCCGGCCGACGACAGCGCCGCCCTGAGCCGCGCGGCGGTTGCCGGCTCACCGCCGGCCTCGGCCCTGAACGCGAGATCGAGGAGGAGGAACGAGAAGACGAGCCGGCCGCGGTCATTGAGGACGCGGTTTGCGATCCTCTGGCCGCTGTATCGCGCGAGGGCGCCGGCGGCGGCGATCCGGACGGCCTCGGCAAAGTGCGGGTGGCGGGCGAGCGCGTCCATCGCCGCCCGCGAGCCGGGGTCGGGTCGCGCGCCATCGAACAGCGACACGAGGCTCGGGGTCCGGGGCACCGGTGCCTCGTGCCTCGGGTTCGACCCAAACTGTGGCATTCCGTCCTTGCCGGCGATGAGGTCTGATGGGCTCACTGCCCGGTACCTCCTCTGGGGAGCGTCCGGGCGTGCTGTCCCCGTCCGCCTGGCGCCGAGCCGCGCCCGTGCCAGAGAGAACCGATGCGAACACTTGTCCTCATGGCGGTCCCCCTCCTCGCCACCTTCTCCGCAGGGTCGGCCGAAGCGGTGGTCTACTGCAAGGCCGTCGGCGTGCCGAAGGGGTGCGTTGTCCGGCCGGCGCCGGTCGTCGTGGCGCCTGCCCCGGTTGTCGTCGCGCCGGCACCGGTCGTGGTCGCCCCGCGCGTCGCGACGCCCGTCGTCGGTCCAAACCCGGTGGTTCGCCGCGCCGGGGTGCCGGGAACGCCGACCAACCGTGGCGGCCCCGTGAACCGCGTGGGGCGCCGCTGATGCGCGCCGCCCTCGTCTGCGCGGCGCTCCTCGCCGCAGGCGGCGCGTCGGCCAGCCAGCCGTCGGCCGATGCCTGCGCCGCCAACCTCGACGCCAACGGCAAGGCGATCTACGCCGCCGCCCGCCCCGGCGTCGCCGGCGGCGGCGATGTGCGCGCGACGGTGCAGAGCGCCACGATCACCCTCGTGCAGAGCGGCGCCGTTCCGCGGGCGGCCGCACGGGCGGCCGCCCAGGCCGCCGGCCGCTGCCTGGTGCAGCTCTGACGGATCGGGCAGGCGGTCGCGGCGCGCCGCGCGACCTGTCCGGCTACGTCCCGGCGGGTCGCCCGTTGCGCCGGGCCTGAAGCGGCATACCTTCCGGAAAGCCCGCCGCCGCCTTCAGAGGGGCCGGCGGGCGCTGCCGCGGAGGCGCCGATGCGTTGTGTCCTTCTCGCCGCCGTCCTCGCAGGGTGCACGCCCTACGTCGGGGTCACGACGGCGACCATCTCCGGCCCGGTGACCCCCGCCGAGCCCGTCGCCGTCGGACGGGTCGACATCGCCTCCGACCGTCTGTCGCCGTCGGAAGCGGTCGCGCTCGACCGGGCAATCGGCGTTGCCGCCCGGGGCGGCCCGGCCGCACTCGACATCACCTTGCTCGGAGGCACGGAGGCGATGCGGCGCGAGGTGGCAGGGATCGCCGCCGGCCACGGCGTGCCGGAGCGGAACGTCAGCCGCCGCGCCGGCCCCGGCGGCGCAGCCGTGGTCCTGACGCGCCGGGACGACGGGCCGCCCTGCGAGGAGAGGAGCCTCGGGACGCCGCCTGGTGCGGGCGGGGTGCTCGGCTGCGCCGCGCTCGGCGGGCTCGCCCGGGCGGTCGCCGCACCGCAGGACCTTCTCGGCCGGCCGGCCGTGGTGGTCGTCGAGCCGCCGCCGGAGTGAACGACCCGCGAGCCGCCGCCAGTTGACAGCTGACCACGCGACGCGCTGCCCTCCAGACGCGCGTTGCCGCTGGGGATCGGCGGCGGCGTGCAGGAATGGCCGGCAACGGCCGCCGCGGCGGAGGCGATCCGCCCGCGTGCAAGGCCGAACGAGGAGGCGCCATGCGGACGACCCACGCCCTCGACCACCTCCTCTGGGGTATCGCCGACCTCGACCGCGGCCGCGCCCGCTTCGGGGAGCTCACCGGCATCGCGCCTGTCACCGGCGGCACCCACCCCGGCTTCGGCACGCGCAACGCGCTCGCGATGCTGAGCGATGGCGTCTACTTCGAGATCCTGTCCGTCGACCCCGCCCAGCCGGAGGGCGGGCGCTGGGCGGAGCGCGTCGCGGGCCTCGATGAGCCCGGCCTCATCACCTTCGCGGTGCGGACCGGCGACCTCGGCACGGCGCGGGCGGCGGCGGAGCGCGTCGGCGTCACGATGGGGCCGGCGACGCCGATGTCGCGCCGCCGGCCGGACGGTGTCGAACTCGCCTGGTCGATCATGCAGCCGGAGGACGGTCCGTTCGGCGGCCTCCTGCCGTTCTTCATCGACTGGCAGAGCTCGCCGCATCCGACCGCGAGCCTGCCGACCGGCTGCCGCCTCCTCTGGCTCGCCGCGCGTCATCCGGAGGCGCATCGGCTGGCGCAGATCTACGCGGCGCTCGACATCCCGGTCAGCGTGGAGGATGGGCCGCCGGGCCTCCACGCCCGGATCGAGACGCCGAAGGGGATCGTGGCATTCGGTCCGCCGGCCTGAGCGCGCAGCGCGGACCTGTCAGCCGAGCCAGTCCCCGAGCGCGGCGTTCACCACCTCCGGCACCTCGAGCGTCGTGATGTGCCCCGCCTCCGGCACCACCACGAGACGCGCCTGAGGCATCAGCTCCGCCATCAGCGTGTGGCGGTGCACCGGGCACGCCTTGTCCTCCGAGCCGCAGAGGATGAGCGTGGCCCCAAGCCATCGCCTCAGCGTGTCCCTCTGGTCGGGCCGGCGCTGCAGCGCCCGCGACTGGCGCACGAACACCGCCGGGCCGAGCGCGAGCGACATCGCGAGGATGAGGTCGAGGATGTCGTCCGGGAGCGGCGCGGCGCCAGCGTTGCGGCCGCGCGTCTCCCGCACGACGTGCTCGAGGCCGCCGGCCTCCACCGCGGCGATCTGGTCCTCGCGCCCGGCGGCGACCTCCGGCGACTCTGCAAGCGCGTTCGTGTTCAGAAGGGCGAGCCGCGCGACCCGCTCCGGCGCCTGCCGCACCATCTCCATCGCAACGATCCCGCCCATCGAGAGCCCCGCGAGCGCGAAGCGGGGCGGTGCCTCGGCGAGCACCGCCGCCGCGTACTCGGCCATCGTCGCCCCCTCCGCGAAGGACGGGAGGACAATCGTGCGCCCGGCGGAGAAGGCGGCGATCTGCGGGCCGTAGAGCCGTGCGTCGCACATCATGCCCGGCAGGAGGACGAGCGGCTCGGCCACGGGTTCAGCGCTGCGTCGGACCGGCGGGGTCGTCGGTGTTGCGCACGCGGTAGAGCGAAACCTCTCCCGTCATCGACGGCGCCAGCGTGCGCGGGGTGCCGGGCGGGACCAGCGCCGTGTCGCCCGGCGCGAGCACCGTTTCACCGCCCGGCCAGGAGAGCCGCCAGTGGCCGCGCATAATCATCAGCACCTCGTGCCGGTCGGTGGTGTACGGCGTGTCCGGGACCGACTGGCGCGACAGGAAGTCGACCTCGAAGCCGGGACGGTCGCGCAGGAGGGCGTCCGCGCCGATCACCTTCGCTGGCGCCTTGCCGGAGAGCGCCATCAGGTCCCAGTAGCGCGCCACAAAGTCGGGGACGACCTCGTCCACCGGCGTCTCCGGGAAGTCGGCGAGCTCGGCGTCGGTGAGGACCGGCATCGGCGGCACGTCGGCGGGCAGGCTCTGGCCCTTCTTCGAATCGTAGAGCTTGCCGTTCCGCCCCAGCACCAGCCCGTGGTCGCGCGCGTCCTCGATCACCTGCGGCGCCCAGATGACGCCGCCGCCGGCATCGTCGCCGCCGAGGATCGCCATGATCATCCCGTAGTCGGTGCCGATGTTCTCGAAACCGCGGAAGATGCCGGTCGGGATGTTGAAGGTGTCGCCCTCCTCGAGCGTCACCTCGCCCGCCGTGCCCCAGCGGCCCCAGAAGAAGCGCCAGCGGCCCTTGAGCACGAAGAACACCTCGGCCGTGCGGTGCGAGTGGAGCGAGTTGCGGCATTTCGGCGGCTGGCCGGCGGCGCCGATATTGAAGCCCGGCGTCTCCTTGATGTGGACGTGCTGGTCCGGACTCTCGGAGACGCCGCCGCCGATGATGGTGAAGTTCTCCTTCTGGTCCGACCCCGGCGTGTGGGCGTCGATGAAGGCGGTCTTGCAGGGGACAAGCTCGCCGTAGCGCACGATGCGCGGCTCGGCGGCGGTCGCTGCGGCGGTGCGATCGAGGACGGTGTCCATGATTTTCTCCCTGGGCTCAGGCTTCTGTGGCGGCGCTCAGGCGACGTCTCCCGTGGCGAGCAGGATCTGCTTCCAGATCGCCGTCTCGTCGAGGAGCACCCACTCGCGCCGGATGGTCTCGCCGCCGAACGGGCCGAACTCGGCGTGGGAGATGCCGAGGACGTAGACCTCCGCCCCGGTCGGCCGGCCGAACGCGCCCCAGCCTTCGTGCCGGCCCCACAGCGACCAGCGGAGCGCCGCGCGGGGCGGCATCAGCGGGTCGTGGCGGCCGATGACGTGGTGGATCGTGAAGGCGGCGTTCGGGAACGCGGAGCGCAGCCCCAGCCAGAAGCCGTCCGCCGCCGCCCAGCCATGGCCGGTGACGCCGCCCGGATGCTCGAGCTGCGCCGCCCGGTCGTACGCCGCCGGCACCAGCGAGAGCTCGGCGCCCATGAGGCGGGTCAGGATGTCGGCGTAGCGTGCGCCGCACGCGTCGTCGTTGCCGCGGCCGGTGTAGACGGGCGGCACGTCGTTGGCCGGGGAGAGCGGGCGCACGCAGCGCTCCGGCCCGCCCTCGCGGGCGATAAGGTCGCGGGCGTAGTCCTTCGGGTCCCACCCGAGCTGGCGGACGATGGCACCCTGGTCGCGGATGAGCCACTCATCGTAGATCGCGCCGTCCTTCGCGGCGCAGTCGGCGATGATGCGGTAGCGGAGCGTCTTCCCTGTCGCCTTGCCGTAGACGCCGTCGCGGGCGTGGGTCGCCGTCGAGATGATCCGGTGCGAGGAGAGGAAGCCCGCCTCCTCGTCGCCCGACCAGATGACATCCTCGCCGAGGAGCTGGCGGTCGGGGAATTCGGCGAGCGTCGCCATCGTGGCGGCGATGACGCCCTGGTTCCCGACGACAACGCTCGCCGGGGAGCGGACCGGCATCGTCGGCGCGTAGGAGCGGTGCAGCGTGTGGATGCCGCGGTCCTCCCAGATCTCCTTCGTGATGCCGAGGATGTAGTCCGGGAGGTCCCGCCAGCGCGGGTCGAAGCCTTTCATGGCGCCTCTTTCAGGGGGCGTGTCGTGCGGCGGACCACCAGCGGCCCGTCGATGGCGATGTGGCGGGGAGTGTCGTCGCCGTCCTCGATCGCCGCCATCATCGTCGCGACGGTCGCATCCACCATCCGCCGCGCCGCCTGGCGGACCGTGGTGAGGTCGTAGGCGGGCCAGGCGGCGACGGAAACGTCGTCGTAGCCCACCACCGCGACATCGCCGGGCACGTCGAGGCCGAGCCCGTGACGGAGCGTGTCCATCACCGCGAAGGCCATGTGATCGTTGCCGACGAAGAGCGCGTCCGCCCCGTCCGCCACCAGCCGGCGCGCCGCCTCGGCGGCCACCCCGCGGTCGTACATCCCGTCGATCACGCCGACGGGCGACAGCCCGTGCGCGGCGAGGCGGTCAAGGAACCCCTTCGCGCGGTCGCGCCCGGTGGTGGAGCCGGCCCAGCCTGCCACGTGGCCGATCCGCGTGTGTCCGCCGGCGACGAAGTGGTCGGCCACCTTGGCGCCGCCCGCGATGTTGTCGGACACGACGTGGCTCAGCGACGGGTCGTCCTGGTGGCGGTTGAAGAGGACGACGGGGATCCCCGCGGTGCGGCAGCGCGCGGCGAGTCGGTTCGAGATGGAGGTGGATGCGAGGATGAGCCCGTCGACACGATAGTCGAGCAGTTCCTCCATGACGCGGTCGGTCACCGCGTCGTCGTTTCCGGCGGTGAAGACGAGGAGGTGGAAGCCGCGCTCCTGCAGCGCGTTGGAGAGCCGCTCCACCGCCTCCGGGTAGAACTGGTTGTGGAGGTAGGCGACGACGAGGCCGACGATCCGCGTCCGTCCGGTGATGAGGCTGCGGGCGAGGATGTTCGGCCGGTAGCCGAGCGCATCGGCGGCGCGGCGCACCTTCTCGGCCGTCCCGGCGGAGACCGACGCGCCGGGGGTGAATGTCCGGCTGACCGCCGACTGGGAGACGCCGGCGAGGCGCGCGACGTCGAACGAGGTCGGTGTCCGCCGCTCGCCCGGCGGGGGAACGCGATGATCGTGCGAGCTCATCCCGCGGTCCACCCGCCGTCGACCATCAGCGCGGTGCCGGTGATGAGTCCCGCCGCGTCGCTCGCGAGGAACACGACGGCGCCCATCACGTCCTCCGGCACGCCGACGCGGCCGAGCTTGATCTTGGACTTCACCCAGGCGAGCCGCTCGGGATTCTGGAACGTCGGCTCGGTCATGGGTGTGCGGATGAACGTCGGACACACCGTGTTGACGCGGATGTCGCGCGGGCCCCACTCGATTGCCATCGCCTTCACCATCCCTTCGATCGCGTGCTTGGACGCGCAGTAGACGGCGCGGTCGATCCCGCCGACGTGCCCCATCTGGGACGAGATATGGATGATGGAGCCGCCGTCCGGCATATCCCGCGCGACGGCCTGGGTGAGAAAATAGGCGCCGCGGAGGTTGAGGCTCATCACGGCATCGAAGTCGTGGGTGGTCGTGGCGAGCGCCGGGCCGTGCCGGGCCCCGCCGGCAGCGTTGACGAGGATGTCGAACGGCCGGCCGGCGAGGGTCGCCTGCGTCACTTCCACGTCCGAGATGTCGAGCGGCAGCGCCTCGGCCTCGAGACCGTCGGCGCGGAGGGCGCCGGCGAGGGCCTCGAGCCGGTCCGCCGAGCGGGCCGCCAGCGTCACCGAGGCGCCCGCCTCGGCGAGGGCGACGGCGCACGCCTCGCCGATTCCCTGCGAGGCGCCAGTGACGAGCGCCCGCCGGCCGTCGAGCCGGAAGGAGGGCGTGCGGGTCACGCTTCCCTCGCCAGCGCCGCGGGCGCGCGTCGCCTCATTCGGCCGCCTCCCCATAGGGCACGTTCCGCCGGCCGTAGCGGCGGACGCGAACGTTCGCCTGCTCGGCGTGGCCGACGAAGCCCTCGAGGATGCACAGGCGAGAGCAGTAGGCGCCGATCTCCGCCGCCGCCTCGTCCGTCAGCACCTTCTGGTACGAGTGGGTCTTGAGGAACTTCCCCACCCAGAGGCCCCCGGTGTAGCGGCCGGCCTTCTTCGTCGGCAGCGTGTGGTTGGTGCCGATCACCTTGTCGCCGTTCGCGACGTTGGTGCGGGGCCCGAGGAAGAGTGCCCCGTAGCTCGTCATGTGCTCGAGGTACCAGTCGTCCCGGTCGGTCATCACCTGGACGTGTTCCGACGCGATCTCGTTCGCGACGGTCAGCATCTCGTCGTGATCCTTGCACAGGATCACCTCGCCATAGTCGCGCCACGAGACGCCGGCGGTCTCGGCCGTCGGGAGGATGGCGAGGAGGCGGTCGATCTCGGCGAGCGTCTCCTCGGCGAGGCGGCGCGAGTTGGTGACGAGGACGGCGGGCGAATTGTAGCCGTGCTCGGCCTGTCCGAGGAGGTCTGTCGCGACCAGCTCGGCGTCGACCGTGTCGTCGGCGATCACCATCGTCTCGGTCGGCCCGGCGAAGAGGTCGATGCCGACGCGGCCGTAGAGCTGGCGCTTGGCTTCCGCCACGTAGGCGTTGCCGGGGCCGACCAGCATGTCGACGGGGGCGATCGTCTCGGTCCCGAGCGCCAGCGCGCCGACGGCCTGGATGCCGCCGAGGACGTAGATCTCGTGCGCACCGCCCATGTGCATCGCGGCGACAACGGCGGGGTTCGGCTCGCCCCGGAACGGCGGCGTCGCGGCGGCAATCCGCGGCACCCCGGCGACCGAGGCGGTCAGCACGGACATGTGCGCCGAGGCGACCATAGGGAACTTGCCGGCCGGCACGTAGCAGCCGACCGACTGCACGGGGATGTTGCGATGGCCGAGGATGACGCCCGGCAGCGTCTCCACCTCGATGTCCACCATCGAGGCGCGCTGCGCCTCGGCGAAGCGGCGGACCTGGGCCTGCGCGAAGCGGATGTCCTCCATGTCGCGCGGGGCGACACGTGAGACGAGCGCCTCGATCTCCGACGGCGACAGGCGGAAGCTCTCGGCCTCGTACTTGTCGAACTTCGCGGCGAGCTCGCGGACGGCGGCATCGCCCCGGGCCTCGATGTCGGCGAGGATCGCCTCCACGGTCTCGCGGACCTTGGCGTCGTCCTCGGCGCGGGCGGCGGCGGCGCGGCCCGCCTTCAGCACCTCAGGCATCGGAGGGCTCCACGCCGACCGCCTTCGCCTCGGCGGGCGACTCGAACGTCGCGGGCCGCGGAGGCACCTTGCGGCCGGCGTCGTACTCCTCCCAGCCGTGGCCGTTGAACGGGTCGACCCCGAGCTGTCGCATCACGTGCGGGAAGTCGACCATGACCCAGTTGTCGACGATCTTGCCGTCCACGACCTTCCAGAAGTCCATGTAGCGGATCTCGATCCGCTTGCCCGTGGGCGCGATCCCCATGAACTCCCCCGAGTGGGTCGCCTCCTGCCGGCCGAAGGCCGCCATCCACTCCCCTTCGGCCAGCCGTGCCTCGTCGACGCACACCTTGTCGGAGAAGGCTGCCTGGAACGGGCGCTGCCAGTTCTCCTGGAATTCCTTGAGGCCCCGCTTGGTGCCGCAGCCGGCGTTGCCGTACCAGCCGAACCCCTCCGCGAAGAACTCCCCGATGTCGTCGATCCTGTGGTCGTTCAGCCCGTCGACCATCCCCTCAACGACGGCGCGGGTCGCCTCCGTTTTGGAGCGGTCGTTGTCGCGCGTCAGCGCGGCCTGTTCGGGGCGGGAGCCTTTCATCGGTCAGCCTTTCACCGCGCCGGCGGTGAGGCCGGACACGATCTGTCGTTGGAACACCATCACGAGGAGAAACAAGGGGGCCGTGATCGAGACGGCGGCGGCGACGGCGCGCACCTGGTCGGTGGTCGTCGTCTCGCGGTTGAAGAAGCTCGCGATCGCCGGGACCATCGTCTGGTTCTGCGCGTCGAGGAGGAGCGACGTCACGAGGAAGTCGTTGTAGGCGAGGAGGAACGAGAAGAGGCCCGTCGTGATCACCCCCGGCCACATCACCGGCATGATAACGCGCCAGAACGCCTCGAAGTGGCCGCAGCCGTCGACCCGGGCCGCCTCGTCGAGCTCGGCGGGGATGTTCACGAAGAACGAGCGCAGCATCCAGATCGTGAAGGGCTGGTTGATCGCGACCAGCACCAGGATGACCGCGAGTGGCTGCCCGTAGAGCGTCGGCGCCGCGTCGCCGAGGATGGGGCGCAGCAGTTCCGCCGAGTTGATGAACGGCGGCAGGTAGCCGGAGACGAGCACCGAGTGCGGCAGCGCGCGGAAGACGAGCGCGGCGATGAGGATCCAGAAGGCGAGGTTGGAGCGCGTCCGGGCGAGGGCGTAGCCGGCGAGGGTGCCGACGGTGAGCGAGATCGTCACGACGCCGCCGGTCACGATCAGCGAATTGATGAAGTTGCGGTAGAATTCCTGCCGGAACCAGACGTTCTCGTAATGCTCGCCGGTGACGCCGATGAGGGGCCGCGTCAGCGCGCCGGACCCCAGGGCGTCCTCGATCGGGCCGACGATCGCGGGGAGGGCGAACGCTAGGACGGCGAGCGCACCGATCGCGTAGAGCGCCGACAGGAGCACCCAGCCGACCGGCGTCGGGACGGCGACGGAGAGGGCGCGGACGAGCCGGCCGAGCACTTCTGCCGCGACGACATAGAGAAGGGCGAGCACGGCGAGGCCGACCGCGAGGTCGACCGCGGACAGCCCCTTGCCGGCGGCCAGCGTCGCCGGGCCGAAGATCACCGCGAGCGGGTTCTCCGAGAACGCATCGACGGGGAGCTTGAAGCTCATCACCGCGATCCAGAACAGCGGGAACGCCGCGATCAGGCACCAGAGGGCGAGCCCGCCGGAGGTGACGAGCCGGAGCGGGAGGGGCGAGCGCATCGCGCGGGGCGTGTCGTCGGCCATGGGCGCGCCTCAGTACCGGGGCCGCGTATCGCGCCAGGTTCGGCGCAGGAGCGGGATGAGAAGGATCACGATGCCGATGATGATGAGCATCGACGAGGCCGAAGCGGCGGACGTCGCCCGGTTGCCCGACTGGTCCGGCTGCAGGAAGTCGTAGGTGAGCCACTGCAGCGAGATGCGGTAGGCCTGGGACGAGAAGCCGATCACCTCCTCGAAGACGCGGTAGGAATCCATGAGGTGGATGAGGCTGACGAAGACGATCAGCGGCATCAGGTGCGGGATGACGACGTAGCGCAGCCGCTCCCAGCGCGAGGCGCCGTCGATCACCGCGCTCTCC